>Ga0075424_100004980_pt1 | contig 12652 bp, 9 predicted proteins | sample SoiMethybrSBSTD3_FD_75301 | JGI IMG/M metagenome (GOLD analysis project Ga0075424, IMG submission 75301) | Bulk soil microbial communities from a Populus tree surrounding site in Tennessee, USA - Soil MetaG P. TD hybrid SBSTD3 | ecosystem: Environmental > Terrestrial > Soil > Tree plantation... | reverse complement strand
CTACGCAGAGCGACTCGCTCCTCGTAAGCGGATCAAGGTTCTGCAGGACGTTGCCGAGGCGACGTGGGATCCAACTGCACTCTATCTGGTTGACCTTGGGAACATTTCCTTCCCTCAGGTGCAAATAGGCCAGATCGGAAAGGATTGTGGACGCGCAGCCCTGGAATACATTCGAACGGCCGTGGATCTTTCTCTTGGGAAGAAGATTAACGCGATCGTTACTGGCCCCATCCACAAAGAAGCAGCGCAACTGGCTGGTTTGAAAGAGCCGGGGCATACCGAATTCCTGGCTTCACTCTGCAGGGTTGAGGAAGTGAGAATGCTGCTGGTGGTCAATCACCTGAGAGCCATGCACATCACAACTCATCTGAGTCTGCGCCGAGCTCTGGACGCCGTCAAGAAGGAACGTATCGTGGATACCATCCACTATGCTATTGGAGCTCTCAAACAGCTTCGCATTGCGCACCCTCGTATTGCGGTGGCTGGCTTAAATCCACATGCAGGAGAAAACGGCTTGTTTGGAAACGAGGAGGCCAAGGAAGTTGCACCCGCTGTGCGCCAGGCTCAGAACGAAGGTCTCGACGTTGCCGGCCCCATCTCTCCCGACACGGTATTTCACCGTATGAACCACGGCGAGTTTGACCTGGTCGTAGCCCTCTATCACGACCAGGGACACATTCCTCTCAAGCTAATCGGATTTGACAGCGGCGTTAACATCACGATCGGTTTGCCGATCGTCCGTACATCGGTCGACCATGGCACAGCTTTCGACATCGCCGGACAACTCAAGGCAAATCCCGAAAGCATGATCAAGGCGATTGAACTGGCTTGCGTGATGGCGGAAACGATGAGTGACAGGTGATTCGTGCCGAGCTCTTCCACACAGCTCGACTCTTGTCACTCCTCACTTTTTCAACACTTCCCGATTGACCAGACAGGTAGGGACTTCGCCTCTCAAGACCTGTACGATTTGGCGGGCGGCTTTCTCTCGTACTTCTTGGTAGGCTTCTTCGCTGTATGAGGCATAATGAGGAGTTAGAACAACGTTTTCGAAATCCAGAATGGGATCGCTCGGATCCGGAGGCTCCTTTTCCAGGACATCCAGCCCGGCACCCGCAATCCACTTTTCCTTCAGGGCTGTGGTCAAGGCCTGCTGATCGACGACAGGACCCCGGGCCGTGTTGATGAAGAAAGCTGTGGGCTTCATCATTTGAAATTGCGCTCGACCGATCATATGGCGGGTCTCTGAAGTAAGCGGTGTATGCAGAGAGATAACGTCTGATCGCCTCAGCAACTCTTCCAGACCGACAAAGTCAACCGGCAAATCAACAAAGGTCCCCGGCTTGACGTAGGGGTCGTAAGCCAGAATCTTAAACCCGAAGGGTATCGCTTTCCGCGCCACAGCTTGGGCAATTCGGCCAAACGCCACCAAACCCAGCGTCTTCCCGCGAAGTTTATAGATGGGATGAGCCAGAGCTCGATTGTAGACTCGTTGCCTAACAAGCTGATGCATGGCCACCACCTTGCGGCTGACCGCAAGAATCAGGCTGAGAGCAGTGTCGGACACCTCGTCATAACAGAAATCAGGTACGTTGGTGACGTAAACTCCGTGATCCGTTGCGGCCTGGAGATCGACGGAATCGACGCCAATTCCATAGCGGGCTATCACCTTCATTCGGGTCCAGGTCTCCATGACGGGTCTCGTCATGGGCGTGAGTGACGCCAGAATGCCGTCCGCATCTTTGGTCACCGCAATCACGTCGTCCTGGTTCTTACATTGAACTGCTACTAACTCTGCTCCCACTTCGGCCAGGATCCCAGGCTCGACCGTGGGAGGAAATCGATGAGCATCGGTCGAAACAACTTTGTACAAAGTGATTCCTCCAGATCAGAGTAAGTTAGAAAGGTTTCCTTGCTCGGTAAAGGCAAGTTCGCCGAGGTCCTCCAAAACTTTTAGGTTGTTCTTGCTTCGGATATCATCCAGCAGAGCCTCGGAAGCAATAAATTGATCCAGTTTAAGGGTATTCTTTACCCAGACCAGGCGACATGTTTCTGCCGTGACAGCCCCGCTAGTTACAATGGCGGTCTCCAGGGCCTCCCGGTCCGAATCGAAGGTCACCGGAATACGGGCTGCTTCCACGTTAGTGCTGGTGATGGCATTTATGTAAGTTGGTTTGTACTCAATCTTATCCACGAGACGACGAGTCACCAGATCCGCCAATCCAATTCCTACTGCGTTGCCGTAGCTCTCCTCTGAAAGGTCCCGCACAAAAATGCGTGTGAACGCAGGGGACATCGGACCTCGTTCTCTTTGGCTCACGGTCCTTCCGATCACGTTGGTATCCATACCGGCGCCGCTAATGTTCTTCCCCATTTCATCTACGACCAGCACATCTCCTTGGTCAAAGGGAATTCGGGCCAGCGACGATTTTGCAATCTGAAGGAGCTGCCTCTCTCTATGATCGATATCAGGACAGAGGATTCCTTCAATCAGGAACGTCTCGTCGTAGGCATTCTCAACGATGCCGAGGCCAAACAGGATCTTACAATTCTTCTTGACGACTTCGGCAACGCTGGTGATGACTGTGTAATAACCATATCGAATGTTGGCACGGTGGTAGTGAATGGCTCCCTTGTGCTTGCCTAAACCAATGACCATCATCTTCGACAGTCCGCTTTCAATCTCACCATCGAAATCCGTGTGCGGCTTGATCCGATTCACAACAGCGATGTGGTCGGCTGAAAGCGCATAGCTGTCGACAAAGACAGGTATGCCTTGCGGAGTCTCTCCTACCTGAGATGTCTCCATGCTCGCCTTGATCGGAACCCCCATGGAGCTCTCGGTAATGCCATAGTGCTCCAAAACAGCCCGCTGGCCCTCCGCCGTCCCACCGCCGTGACTTCCCATGGCCGGAATCACGAACGGACGAGCGCCAAGCTTTTGGAGTTCCTGAACCACCGCTTTCAGGATAAGGGCGATATTGGCTACGCCGCGACTCCCGCCTGTCACCGCAACGGTGTCGCCAGACTTGATCTTATTTTCCAGCTTGAGCTTCGCCATCTCTTGGGCGACTCGATCTGGAATATCCGTGATGTGGGTCGCATTAAAGTCTTGCCGGACTCTCAACACCCTTGGGAAGTGCATTCAGGTACCTCGCGGCTAAAGATTCGAGGCATACTATACCATGAATTCTGGCCCTGGTGGGCAGTCGTGACTAACCGTCGCGGTTCACTTTCCGGTTTCGGGACTATACGACCAAGTGAACAGAGCGGGTCATCAGTGAATGATCTCGTACCGTGCAAAAACACAATTGTGTCTGATTCGCGTCGACCCAATTACTTTGCATCAGTTAAGCCACAGCCTATGGATCAATGGCTGGCGGCTACAATCCTATTGCAGATGACTCCATTTGGCCGCCACGATGAACGCCGTAATACGACCAGTAACCCCCGACATTCAGGCATAGCATAGCCTTTTCCTCGTGCCGAGCTCGTAAGCCCCACATTCGTTAAGCTATAAGATTGTTCTGATGCTTTATGGAGTCTTTGGTAGGGACAGTAACGGCCACACTTACCTTTTCAGTTCTCCAGTCCAATTGAGCACGACAGTGATTGGCGCGGTGCTAGCTTCCTCCAACGGGGTATTGACAAGAAAGTGTTGGCCATCGGCTGTGACGGCATAGTGGTAGCGGCAAACAACCTGACGCGTCTGGAAGAGAGCCTTGGGCACACCAGGTTGAAAAGCACTTTCTCCATTCACTGCCACCGCCATCAGCTTCTGATCGCTCGCCAGATAAAACAACTCTTTCCCATCGCGCCGCCATCTCGGGTTTGACCCGCCATTGGTTGAGATCAGCCACTTGGCACCGGACACCGGAAAGGACTGTATATACACTTCTTGTTTTCCGGACTCCGCGGAGCAGTAAGCCATCCAGCGTCCATTTGGAGAGAATCGCCCTTCGCTCTCTCCTGTTTGCAGCAACGGAAAAGGCTTGTGATCGCCGAATAGAGGCAGTACCGACAAACCAGATTTGCTCTCATAGAGAATGAACCGTCCATCCCGAGACCAGTCGATGGCCGTGGCTTCCTCCTTGATGAGTACTTCTGGATTGCCAGCACCGTCCGACAGCCTCTGGTAAATTTGAGCCCCGCCCCCTTGGTATGATGTGTATACAATGTGGCTCCCGTCGGGCGACCAGGTCGGCTGAATGTCCGGATCGGGGCCAAAAGTGAATCGCATCGGGATACCGTGCAACAGGTCGATTATCCAGATGTCATTGTTGTTTGCATCGACTTTTTCTACCACAACCCGCCTTTCGTCAGGTGAGAGCTCAAGGTGCCAGTATTCGCCAGGCTCGCCCACCGATTTGAGCTGCTTGCCCCCTCGGTCAAACCAGATAAGCTGGCTTTTCATCAAGCCGCTTTCGCTTTCGTAAGCAAGCTCATTGTTCTGCGAGGCAGAAAAAGACCAGCAGAGCCGATTCCGTACATGCTCGGCAACCGAAAGTGGATCACCCATGATCTCGAAGCGCTTGGCGTCGAACGGCTGAGCTAACAGCGTTCCTTCGCGCACGAAAAGGAGATAACCCGGTGGGACGTAGATCACGTTCGAATCGGCGTTCAGAATGCGTTTGGTCTCTTTGGAATCAAGTGACGCGAGATTAATTCCACTATTCTCCGGCCGACTGCCACCCGCAAAGTAGACAAAGTGACGACCGTCTGGCAAGAATTGAGGCCACCGGTGAGATAGCTCATGGCGTGATGGATCAAGCGTCGTGGTGTGTGTCGCTGTCCCGCCTGAGGCGGATACACGATAAAGCGCATCGGAAAACATGGGTGAAAAGAGGATCACCCCGTCGCGGTTCCACGTCCCTCCTCCGAGAGCGTCTGAGTCTACATCGCACACCGCTACAGCCGGCCTGCCTGAGATTTCGATCTTCTTCAGCTTGCCCTGAGCGGAGAATCCGATAAAACGGCTGTCTGGCGACCAAAAGGGAGCGCCAGCTCCCTCGGTTCCCGGCAACTGCCGTGGGGAGAGGGAGTCTAGCGGGCGCACCCAGAGGAAACTTTTGCCCTCAGCAGTCGCGACAAAAGCCAGAAGACGTCCATTTGGCGACAGGGCTACTACAATTGATTGTGATACGAAAGCCGCCTTCTCTGGTGGAGGAACAATGAAGCGCGTGATGGCCATTTCCGCCGGCGCCGGATGGAAATACAACACGGCTAGGGCCAGGGCTACCAACACCAAAAAAATCGCCACCACCCAGGCCAGCCGTTCGCGGCTCCTTGGTTGTCCCACCACTGGAGCCACAAATGCTGAAGTTGAGTCAGAGATTTCTTCTAAACCGAAGGCCAGATCGCTGGCTGACTGGAAGCGCTGTTCAGGAGTTTTTTCGAGACAGCGCCGTACGATGTGTTCAAGCGACGGTGGAATGTTGGGGTTCGTCTTCGGAAGCTCCGGCGGTTCTTCCTTCAAAATGGCGCTCATCGACTCAATGGCAGACTTGCCTTGGAATGCCGGCTGCCCAGAGAGCATCTCATAGAGAATCGCCCCGAACGTAAAAAGGTCTGAACGATGGTCTGCCGCCTCGCCCCGCACTTGTTCCGGTGACATATAGCCCATGGTACCCATGACCGTGCCAGGGCCCGTCTTCAGCGTCAGGGTTGACAGATCTGAATCTACAGCAGCGTTAAGCTTCGGAAGCAGCTTCGCCAGTCCAAAGTCGAGAACTTTGACGCGCCCGTCCTTGGTGAGGAACACATTCTCCGGCTTTAGGTCTCGATGGACGATTCCCTTTTCGTGCGCTGCTGCCAAACCACGCGCGATTTGCAAGGCATATTCTATCGCCTTGCGTGGAGAAAGCGCTGTCCCTTTCATCCGAGCCCGCAGCGTCTCTCCTTCCAACAGTTCTGAGACGATATAGGGACACCCCTCGTAAGTGCCAACGTCATAGATTGCAAGAATGTTGGGATGATTCAGCCTCCCGGCAGCGCGTGCCTCTTGCTCGAAGCGACTTAATCTATCCGGCTCCGCCGAGAAGGCGGAAGGCAACACCTTGACCGCTACCTCCCGCCCAAGCCGCGTGTCTTTGGCTCGATAGACTTCTCCCATGCCTCCCACGCCGAGCAGGGAGAGTATCTTGTATGAGCCGATCTGCTGCCCTAGCAACGACTGGGGTGCTTCTTGCGCCATCATCTTCGCAGCCACCTCCAAGGCCGGCTCTTCAATGAAGCGCTCTCCGCTCTGCTGAGATCGGAGCAGAGACTCTACTTCTTGACGCAGAGCTTCGTCGCCAGCGCAGGCCTTTTCCAGGAACGCCACACGTTGGCTCTCTTCCAGCTCAAGCGCCGAGTGATAAATCTTCTCGATCTGTTGCCAACGATCAGGGGTCATAAAAGGAGGTGACAATACTGAGTGACCAACCGAACGGGTAAACTGGACGTAACACGGCGTAACCGTCGATTGAGCATCTATTGACGGCTATCACTTTCGTTGGTCGGTTAGCTGACAATCCAGGACTAATCCAAAATCCACGTCGCTCCCTTCCGAGGTTAAGCCAATTCGCTTTTGGGGGACGCCGCGCTTGGGCCTTGTTCTATTGTGTCTGTGTCCTCTTTGCCCAGAACCATGCCCTCTCAGGTGCTCGAAGGCTGGGGAAGTTTAAAACCCGATGCGTCTCGAACGCAGGAATTCGTCCAGAAGTGATCCGATTTCTTCCGTTTTTGCGCCTTGCACTCAGAGGGAGAAAAGGAATGAGAGACACCAAAGATGTGATGAATGTTTTGGAAGTTCCGGGACCTTGCGAGCTGGCAGTATTGCAGGCCAGCCGGGAATGGATTATCCCTTCGAGCTTAACGCAGGTTGAATGGGTGGTCAGTGAAGCGCTGGCCGAATTAGCAGGCCAACCCAACATAGACGCCGCAGAACTGGCGCTGCATGAAGCTTTGACCAACGCCATTAGCCATGGGAATCGGGAATCAATTTCCAAGGCAGTGCGAGTGACTCTGGTCCGCGACAGCAATGGCAGTGTGGTGTTGGTTGTGAAGGACTGTGGCGCCGGTTTTGACCTGAACAAAGTGCCTGATCCGCTGGGTGACCGTCTCATGAGCCCGCGAGGCAGAGGTATTTTTCTGATGCGGCAACTCATGGCTGGAGTGGATTTTGTTTATGACCATGGGACCGAAGTACGTCTTTGGCTCAGGCCGCCAGCAACTGGCTAAGCGGATGAAGATGGGGAGGCAGTTGGCAGATCATGGTTTTCCCTCCGAGGTGGAGCGTTTCTCACTTTCCGGTTACGCGACTATGCGATCAGTAAACAACGGCGTTAGTCGCGGGTAATGAGATTACGGCTCGACCGGAGGCAAGACTGCCGATTAGCTTTCTTTTCTACGATTTTAGCTAGGAGCAAACTGGCTTCCAAGCTGTCCGTGGGGATCGCATCCTCGGCGTCGAAGATTCCAATATAAGGATCAGAAAATTGGGGAGCTATTCTCTCAGCGAAATGGCAGGTTTCCCGGTGAGGCGCTCCGCGACATGCTCTCCCAACCGGTCCGCAAAACTTCCGTTTGGGCCGATGGTCGTGTTGCAAAGGACCACCGCCGCAAAATCTTGTTTTGGATTAAAAAGAGCATAGCTGCTGTATCCGCCGGTCGCGCCGTTGTGCCAATAGTTACCGGTCTTTGTTTCGAAGAGCCATGCGAATCCAACCTTCATACCAGGTAGTGCATCAGCGCGCAGTTCCTGTGACATCTGCAACGCGCTAGCAAACGTTTTTGAGGGCGAATCTACAACAGATGAGTCTATGGCATGCCTCACGCCATTTGGATGGAGTTGCACTTCGAGGTAACTTAGCATATCGCTGGCTGTCGAGCGAATCGCACCCGCACCGGCGAACGCCTCCAAATTCCAGGCGTGGGCCACCTGGTGTTGTGCACCGTGGCCTTGGACAAAGCGCTTTTCCTGTTCCGATGAAAGCTTCACCACTGTATCTTTCATCTCCAGAGGGTCTGTAATCTCAGCTCTCAGTAAATCCGGGTAAGTCATCGACGCGCGATTCGCCAGCGCTTGACCCAGTAAGCCGAAGCCAAGATTGCTGTAGTTGAATGCCGCATTTGCCGGCTTGCTTAGGCCGTGCTTGGCGACAAATTCGTATAAATTCGTTGTCCGGTAGTCTGCATAAGGATCCTGTAGATCGGCGGGATGAAAATTGTCGGGCATTCGGGGCAGGCCGGATTGCTGTGTCACCAGATCCAGCAGAGTGATCTCCGCGCCCTCCGGTTTTGTCACGGTCCCCCGGGGCAGCAAATCCCGCACCGGCTCATCCAGCTTCACCCTATGCTGTGCAAGCATCTGCGCCAGTATTAGGCCTGTGAAAGTCTTTGAAATCGAGCCGATCTCGAAGATCGAATCCTCTTTCACGGTGCCGTAGACGAGAATTCGCCGGGTCCCTCGCTGTGTCACGCCAATCACCACGCCCCCACCAGTGGCAGGCGCCAGTGCACCATCTTTTAACGCTGCCGCCAGATCACGGTCGAGCAGGGCCTTCAATTCATCTATCGGGACTGCAGCCACGGCTTCCTCGTATTTAGGTGGCTCCGGTGCCTTGGCCACGAGCGCGACCGTCTGCCGGGTCAAGTGCAGTGTGAAATCCTGCCCTTGCGACCACGTCCCTTTCAACTCATTCGCGTTCGCGCTGAGCATTCCCGACCAGTGACCGTTCACCGACGGCACGTCGAAGGAAAAGTGATCTTCCTTGAACTGCACGTTGTCGCAGGGAAGCCCCATCGTCCCTTGATCCAGGCTGTCAATCGAGCAGTATTCTTTCCCGGAGTGGTCACTTTTCACCTGCACCTGTATTTGGAGTTTGGCTCCCCCCGCCTCGAGTGTTCCCAGCCAAATACCGTCCACGCGCGACGGCTTTTCAGCTCCCGTGAATGGCTCATCGCGACGAAACACCAGTGGCATGTCAGCTCCCTGCGACCAGCTTCCGTTGAGCGTCGCTCCATCGTCGGATACGGTGCCATGCCACTTGCCACCTACGCTTGGAACCTCAAACGACAATGTCTTTTGCTCAACACGAAAATTGGCGCATGGCAGGCCTATGGCGCCTTGATCCAGACTGTCCAGTGTTCCCTCAATTGCCCCGCTTGAGCCCTCCTTCAGGTGCAGCTTGAGATGAAGCGGCCCCAGCATGCCTGAATAATCCCCACCGACTTTCGGGGTTTGTGCCACCACCGCCCCAACACAAATGAGCAAAGACAACCGCCGAAGATGCATCACGGAAGACCTCCTTAATTCTTCTTATCAAGTTCCCCGTTACTCCTGAGAGCCACATTTAGTGAAGCGAACACCGCCCATCAAACCTTTCAAAACTGTGCCATAACTGAAAATGGATCTCCTGTAGCAGATCCCTACACCGGTCCGAATCAGCCTCGTAAGCGTGGGCAAGGCGCTCAAGTGCCGCACCATATTCCGCTGCCACTTGCTGAAAAAGGTCGTCTGGGCAGGTCTTAGAAGCCATCTGTTTCAATTTGCCTCACAATTAAGGTAGTCTATACGCTTGAAATTTCCTTACAAGACTTAGCAAATATTTTTTTGTTCAGAGGTGGGAGCCGTTGTGCACCGTCCTACTCGGCGCGCTTGGCCGGATCCAATTGGCGTTGTTCATTCTGTGGCCAAACCCAGCTATGACGAGCTGCTGGAGGCTCAGGTCTAGCACTGTAGCAGCCGCATGGGCTCAGGCGATTTGGACAAATTACTGAACAGTGGCGAAACGTGGGTGGCGAAATGAACGCCTCGCTGGCCCGAACTAGGGAGTACTCCCAAGCGTTCCCTGCACTGAAACCCCGCATCTATTCAGAAGACTGCTGGGCGGGACCGTTGTGTTGACGCTCTTTGTCTCTATCGACTGTAGGGAGTGCCCGGCTGAATGGGAGACACAGATATCCGTCTAGGTATTGAGGAGGCCGTTGACCCAAGGCCACGCTCGCAACCAGACATCAGAACCGGAGAGACTGAAAGATTCCTCACCGACTCGAGCCGTTCTGCCAAGCGGGATCATTCGCTGCGAACTCGACCCTATGTGCTCTGCCATGTTCTTTTCCAGCGAACTCGACAATTTTAGCAGCTCGTGACCCAAGAAAACCCTTCTCCCAAGTGATCAAGATCACCAAGGCGGAATTCCGAGAGGGGAAACTGGAGCGCCTGATCCCTCCGGCAGCACTGACTGCAATGAAGGACGACCGATCCGGGATAAAAGGAAGAAAGCGCTTTCTTGGCAATCCAGGTACAATCTCACCACGTGTGAGGTTAGTGAATATGAAAAAGAGAATTCCGTCGCCTCCGAGCGTCAGTTATACCTTTACCGTTCGTCTCCGTCTTGAGAATCGGGTTGGCAAACTGGCTGAAGTTCTTTCTGCCATTGGTCGGGCTGGAGGAGACATGGGGGCGGTCGACATTGCCCGGGTCGAACCGAAGATCATGGTGCGCGACTTGACGATCCACGCGCGCGATGAGGAGCACGAAGGGAAGATCGTTCAAGTCATCCGTTCCTTGCCTGGGGTTTCGGTTGTCAATGTTTCCGACCGAGTCTTTCTACTGCATCTTGGCGGAAAGATCCAGATTCAGAACAAGGTCAGTGTCAACACCCGCGACATCCTGTCGATGGCTTACACGCCGGGTGTGGCTCGTGTGTGCAAGGCCATTGCTGAAGACCCAGGGAAAGTCAATCAGCTTACGATCAAGATGAATTCTGTAGCCGTGGTAACTGACGGCTCAGCCGTTCTGGGTCTGGGGGACATCGGACCAGAGGCTGCGCTTCCCGTCATGGAAGGCAAGGCGATGCTTTTTAAGGAATTCGCAAACATTGATGCCTATCCGCTCTGCCTTCGGACCCAGGATGTGGAAGAAATCGTGAAGACCGTCAAGCATGTGGCCACGGGTTTTGGTGGGATCAATCTGGAAGACATCAGCGCACCCCGCTGCTTTGAAGTGGAGAAGCGACTTCGCGAAGAGCTCGATATTCCGGTCATGCACGATGATCAGCACGGGACAGCCGTGGTTGTGCTGGCGGGTCTGCGGAATGCTTTGAAGTTGGTTAAGAAACAGCTCAACGGCATCAAGATTGTCATCGTGGGCTCTGGCGCTGCGGGAACAGCTACAGCCCGGATTCTTTACTCGGCCGGGGCCCGAAAGATACTGGTTTGTGATCGGCGAGGGATTCTCGAATCCAGCCATTTTCAGGTCCTGGGCGATGTTCAGAAGTGGTTGCTGCAAAAAACAAATCCCCAGCACCTTCGCGGGAACCTTTCGAGAGCCATTGAGAGAGCAGACGTTTTCATCGGCGTCTCCGGCCCTGGAGTGTTGACCCGTCGTTTGATCCAAAAGATGGCCAAAAATCCAATCGTCTTTGCATTGGCCAACCCCGAGCCTGAGATCTCTCCTCAGGAAGCTCTGGGATGTTCTCGAATCCTGGCCACAGGGCGCAGCGATTTGCCCAACCAGATTAACAATGCTCTCGCGTTTCCCGGCATCTTCCGTGGCGCCCTGGATGCACGGGCCTCTCAAATCAATGAAGCCATGAAACTGGCCGCGGCCAGGGCCATCGCCGACGGGATCAGCGCTGCCGAGCTCAATGAGGAATACATTGTCCCCAGTGTGTTTAACCGGCGAGTCGCGCGTCAGGTGGCCAGGGCTGTAGCCACGGCGGCCTACCGCTCCGGGGTTGCGAGAAGGCGATCGAGTTAGAGGAGACTTCAAAGCGAATGGTGCCCGAGTACTTCGCAGCTTATCTGTTTCGGAGCTGCCTGGCAGCATATGTTGCTGGCGCCGTAGCCGCATTTGTTCTGACCCGGTTCCCCGACGCGGAGCGCTCAGCCTTTCCTTGAGCTGGCCCACGGCCAGCAGAATGCTGTGCAGTAAGGCCTGTGGTGGGGGGCAGCCCGGGATGTAGACATCGACCGGGATCACATGGTCCACGCCGCCCAACGAGGCATAGTTGCAGCCAAGAAATTCCTCCGCTGCACCGCCGATTCGGACCGGTCATTGTTCGGGATGCAATGTTAGAATCCCTTCGGGGCAGCTCCAGCGGGTCCTGGCGGGCAAGTCTGTTCAGTGCGAGCACTGCGACCGAGTTCTTTACATAGCGGACTGAGCGGCCGTTGGAACCCCGGGACTGCGTGTCATGCTGCTGGAAGACATACTGGGAGAGGAGTTTGAGCGCGCAGACGGTCCAGCTTGGTGTCTTTGGCTTTGTTGACCACACCCATGCCACCCGCGCCAAGCAGAGAAAGGATCTGGTAAAAGCCATTGTTGCCCGAGCAATGACTCAGGTTTTTCCTGGGCGATCATCTTAGCCGCCACCTCCAAGGCCGATTGTTCAATGAAGCGGCCTCCACGGCTATCAAATTGGAGCAACGATTTCATTTCTCGACGCACCTCTTCATCGCCGGCATATGCCTCATCCAGGAAGGCTCTGCGCCGGCTCTCTCCCAGCTCCAGCGCCGATTGACAAACCTCTCGATCTGTTGCCAACGGTCAGTCAAAAAACAGCGACGAGTGATCAGTGGCCAATCGGGCGAGACCAAGGAATCACCTTGGCTCCAAGCCTGGAGCAATTGGGTGAGTTCTGGGGGCGAGACTGCAGCCACGTTA
>Ga0075424_100004976_pt1 | contig 12655 bp, 8 predicted proteins | sample SoiMethybrSBSTD3_FD_75301 | JGI IMG/M metagenome (GOLD analysis project Ga0075424, IMG submission 75301) | Bulk soil microbial communities from a Populus tree surrounding site in Tennessee, USA - Soil MetaG P. TD hybrid SBSTD3 | ecosystem: Environmental > Terrestrial > Soil > Tree plantation... | reverse complement strand
AGCTGTGAGACGAGCGGCACCGTGCCGCCGTTCGGTGGAATCCCGATCGGGAATGCAAAGAGCTTCGAGGTGCCGGCGGTGATGAACATGAATGCCGCCATGATACGGAGCACGCTCTGGAACCGCGGAGCCCAGCTTTGCCAATTGTTGGTGGTGCTCATGGTCTCGTCCTCGCATTCCGTGTCGACCTAGAAGGAAGCGCGACGCCCAACGGGCATCCGCCGGAACGATTCCCCCCGCCGATCCGATGGTACCGGCACGAGCGAGAGGGGTAAAGGCCGCGCGAGCGGCCGGCAGCCGCCTCCCCATTGGTGAATTCCCCAAGGATCCTCTCGGTAATCTATCCGCCCTCCATTGCAGGGTTCCCCGAATGTTCCGGAAACGCAGCGATTTCTATACTTCCAAGTGTCCGAGGCGAGGTTCTCCCGGGCTCTTGATGACGAGACAGTGCCACGAATGAAGAGGAGATACGAGATGAAGACGACTCAGAAGAGATGCCGAAAACCGAAATGGTGGGCCGGGGCGCGTCTGCTCCTTCTGGTTTGCAGCATGGCGTCGCTCGCGATGGGTCCACCGGCGACCGCTCTCGTTCCGGCGCTGCCGCCGCCGCCCAGCTCGATCCTGACGCTGCCCTTGCCGCCGCCGCAGCTCCCTCCGCCACTCCCTTTGCCCGAGCCGTTGCCGCTCCCGGTTCCGACGATCGGCCTGCCGCTGGGGCCCCCGGAGCTTCCCTCGATTCCATCGCTGCCGCAGGTCTTTCCCTCGAACGCTCCGACGACGTCGGGCTCGACCGAATTGCCCGTGACGTCGGCGAGGCTCGACGCGAAGATCCTCGTCATTTCCGGCGACGGGACGGAGCCGGTGCTGGGATCGATCCGCCAGGCGGCGGAGTACGAGGGCGTTCCGTACACGTTATACGTCGCGAGCAAGACTCCCGGCGCGTTCACGCCGAGCATGCTCTCCGACGGAGGCGGTCACGCGTATTACCAAGGCATCGTGCTGACCACCGGAACCCTGGCGTACTTCAACGGAACGATGTGGACCAGCGCCTTCAACACGTCGGAATGGCAGGCGCTCTGGGACTACCAGGCGAAATACCGCGTCCGCACCGCGATCGCCTACGCGTACCCCACCGCTGACCTCGGCTACGGCCCCGCGACCGGAGTGGACGCGACCGCGAACCCGATCTCCGCTCGGCTGACCTCGTCGGGCCAGTCCGTGTTCCCCTACGTGAACGCGGCGAATCCGGTCGTCATCACCAAGGCGTGGACGTACCTGGCGCCCGCCGCCGGAACGGGAACGAACGTTCTCCTGAACGACGCGCAGGGCGACGCGCTTGCTCTGGTCCGGTCCTATCCGGACGGCCGTCAGGTCCTCTCCATGACCTTCGACGGGAACTTCTTCTTGATCCATAGCCTGACGCTCGCGCACGGCCTCATGAACTGGGTGACGGGTGGCCTGTTCCTCGGAGAGCGGCACGTCTACGTTTCGCCGCAGATCGACGACATCTTCATCGACGACGACCTGTACGGCGGCGGGACCTACCGGATCAACGGGGCCGACTGGGCGGCGACCGACCTGTGGCAGATCCAAAAGCAGCAGCGATCCCAGACCGCCGGCCTCAGCCTCCACATGGCGTTCAACGGCCAGGGCACGACCGGCGAATACATTCCGGACACGCTCACTCCGGCCGCGGACCTGACCGACGCCCACTTCCCCTGGATCAATCACACGTTCAGCCACGAGAACCTGGACGCCGCGACCTACGACATGGTCTATCGGGAGATCACGCGCAACAACGAGACGGCGTCGTCGATGGGATTCGCGAACTACGACCGCCGCGCGCTCGTCACGCCCGACGTCTCGGGACTCTCGAACGCGAATGCCATGCGGGCCGCGTACGACGCGGGCGTGCGTTTCCTGGTGACGGACACCTCCCAGCCCGGAATGGACAACCCGACGCCTCAAACCGGCATTCCGAACCCGTCGGAGCCGCGTCTTCTCATGGTCCCGAGGCGGCCGGTGAACCTGTACTACAACGTGACGACGCCGACGGAGTGGACCAACGAATACAATTCGATCTATCACGCCTACTGGGGACGCGATCTCTCCTACAGCGAGATCCTCGACAAGGAATCGGATGTGCTGCTCCAGTACCTGCTCCGCGGCGAGGTAGACCCCTGGATGTTCCATCAGTCCAACCTGCGGGCCTATGACGGCGTGCACACGCTGCTCGGGGATCTGCTCGACCGCACCCTGGACAAGTACGGCAAGATCTTCGTCCTGCCGGTTCGGAGTCTGACCCTGGCGGGCCTCGGCGAGTTCATGCGAGCCCGCATGCGATACGACGCGGCCGGCGTTCGGGCTTCGTTCGTGCCCGACCAAGGGACGCTGACGCTCACCGCCACCAACGCCGCCGTGGTTCCGGTCACCGGCTTGTGCTCGGGTTCGGCCGAGAATTACGGAGGTCAATGCATCAGCCACGTTTCGCTCGCCGCCGGGGAGACCGTCGTGTTGAACATTCAGAACGGCACGACCGCGAGCCCGTCGGCCGCCGTGACCGCGGCGCCCGGCGACCTGTCGGAGCGGCCGGCGATTCGAGACCTGAAGCCCAATCCGTTCCGCGGATCGACCACGATCACGCTCTCCATGCCGCGACCGGCCCCCGCTCGCTTGGTCGTCTATGACGTCCGGGGTCGCGCGGTCCGGACGCTGGTCGACCGGGTTCTCGAGGCCGGCATCCATCCGATCGCGTGGAACGGAAAGACCGACGACGGACAGCCGGCCGCGACCGGCGTCTACTTCGCCAAGCTCGAGGACGGCGAGCGCACCACGGTTCGCCGCATCGCGCTGATCCGGTGATCGCGCACCGCGACCGCGAATGGACTCGGCAATGGATCGGCACATCTTCCGCGAGAAACTGGGAGCCGTCGCGCTCGCGCTCGCGTTGACGGCATCGGGCGGGCGGGCCCTCGGGGCACCGCCCGCCCCGGCCGGCACGCTGAAGCGCGCGGAAACCCTGGTGCAGACGCGTTCGTTCGAGCAGGCGGCGACCGTGCTCCGCCGCCTCCTCTCGGTCGACCCGGCGAATCGCCGTGCGGAGGAGATGCTCGCGTTCGCCCTCGAATCGATGGGCGATCTCGAAGGGGAGCGCCGGACACGGTCCGCCCTGGCCGCGAGGTTTCCCGACGACCCGCGTATCCAGACGGACTACGGAAGGGTCCTCGAACGCGCGGGCGACGAGGGCGGGGCGCTTCGAGCGTACCGGAACGCGCGGAAGCTGAACGCGGGCCGGCCGTCGCCGGACCTCGATCTCGCCATCCAGCGGATGAGGGGCCGAACGGCCCTGGAGGTCGGTGCGCCGCTCGGCGTGTTGTCCGATCCGGAAGCCACCGCGTCCTTCGGCCAGGCGGGCGCGGCGTTCCCTTTGGGATCGCGCCGCCACCTGGCCGTCGTGGCCCGGCGAAACGAGGCGGACGCCCGGGCCGGGCCCGCCACGACCAGGACGGGCGCGCTCGCGCTGACCCTCGTACAGCGAAATGAGGCCGGCCCTTCGTGGGCGGCCGGCCCCTGGTTCCATGCGATTTCGCCGTCCGGCGGATCACGGGACGTCGCCGGCGGCGGCGCGGTCGAGGCGCGATCGCCGCTCGGCCCGTCGCTCGAGGCCGATGCGAAGGCTGAGGTAGGGGCCCCGTGGGACGAGGCCGCGGTCACGATGCTCCGCGGCGGCCGGTCCACGGCGGCCGAAGGTCACGTGTACGCCCACTCGTTTGCCCGTCGTCTGCTCCTGCAGGCAGGCGCACGGAGACGGGAACTCTCGATCCTCGCGGCGGATCCCTCATCGGGCCGCCCGAAGGCACGGCAAACGCTGCGGATCGCGGGCGCCGACTTCGTGGTCTGGAGAAACCCCGGCGCCGCGGTGCGCGGCGAAATGCTCGACGAGGCGCTGGTTTCCCCGACGACCCTGTCCTCGGCCCTCACGTTGGCCTACCGCCACTACAGCGTCTCCACTCGGGCGACCCCCGAGTTCGCGTCGGTGATCGGCCTCGTCCCGCGCGGGTCGGTCGACGAAGCTTCCTTCGCGTCGACCCTCGCGTCGCCGCGACGGAACTTCGGATTGGATCTGAGCGCCGGGCTCGCACACGATTCCGCCCGCCAAGCCCGCGTGTGGCGTGCCGGGGGTCGGTTGATCTGGGCGGTGACGTCCGCAACCCGCGTGACGCTGGGTTACGAGAGGGCGACCGAGATTTCGGGCGGCCTCACGGGCCAGCGCCGCGCCGGATCGGTGAGCCTCCATGCCGATTTCTAAAGCGCCGCGACGCCGGGACCGGCCCTCGTGGAGAGCGCGCGCGATCGACGCGATCGGGCTCGCCTTGCTGTTCGCCTTTCTCCCGGAGATGGCGAGAGCGCGTGCCGGGTTGGTCTTCGAACCGCATCCGGGCTGGATCGCGGTGCTCGTCCTGGCGGCGCGGTACGGGAACGCCGGGCTCTTCCTCGGCTGGATCGCCGCGGGCGTCGCCGCCGCGATCGGATGGGCGGTCGCGGGGACCGGTCCCGCGCCATGGGCCCGCCTCGACTCCGCACCGAACCTGATCGCGTTCGGCGCGTGTCTCGCCGTCTCCTGGGTCGCGTCGGGGCAGCTGCGACGCCAGGCGACCTTGAGCGAGCGGGAATCCTCCCTCGCCGTTCGTGTCGCGGAGGCGGACGCGACGATCGAAGCGCTCCGCCGCGCGACGGAGACGCTGCGGGCGAGGGTCGATCGCACGTCGACCTCGCTCTCCTTCCTCCGCGGCGTGGCGGCCGGCCTCGATGGGACGGACCCGGTCGCCGCCGCCGGAGGGGCCGCCGACCTCGCGCTCGTGCGCGCCGGCGCGTCCGCCTCCGCGGTCGAGGTGGGCATGGGCGGGTTCCCCCGCCTCCTGGCGGTCCGGGACGCACGCGGGCCGAAGGCGCTCTCGTCGCTGGCGCTCGGTGACGCGGATCTGATGGTGCCGATTCAAAACGGGAGGGATCAGGTCGGCGCGATCGCGCTGTGGGGCACCCCCCGATCGGGGGTCGACGACGCGACCGCCTACGATCTGGCCGTCATCGCCTCGTGGTGCGCGCCGGCGCTCGCGGTCGCCGAGGAACGACCGGAGGAGAACGGCCACGCCCGGAGGCTGGGATGATCGCGCCGACGCCGATGACGGCGGGGGCCCTCGAGCCCGCGGTCCGCGAAGAGGATCGCTGGCGCGGGGCCACGCCCGTGGCCGCATGCGCGGTGGTCGACGCCGTCGCGGCGGGAATCCTTCTCGTCGGCACGCCGCTCCCATCGTGGCTCGAGGTCCTCGTGGCAGCGGCATCGCACGCGGCGGCCGTCCTGTTCGCGTTCCGTTTGACCCACGCGCGACACAGCCGCGGATGGCTCAGCGCCGCGGCGCTCGCGGCGGTTCCGTGCGTCGGCGCCGCCGTCGCCACGGCGAGCTTCGTGACGCAGGGACGCGGCACGATCGCCCGCCGGCGCAGGAAGGCGCGGCGGCGTCCGGCGCTCCCGATGGCGGCGATTCGGCACCTCGCCGACGCGCTCTCGCCCTTCGACGCGTTGGACTCGGGCGACGATGAGCAGCGGCGCGCCGCGCTGTCGGCGCTGTCGAAGCGCGCGGACCGCGAGGCGATCGCCCTGCTGCGCCGGGCGGCCGCGGGAAGCGATCCGGATCTCGCGCTGTCCGCCGCGCTGGTGCTCGACGAGATCGGCGAACGCGCGGAACGGCGGGCAGAACGGCGGGCGGGGCGGCGGGCGGAACGGCAGAGCGCCATCGCGGTTCCCCATGACGCGGGATGACCCTCACGGCGGTCACGCGGGCGCCGACGTCTGCCTCGTCTCGGAGGGAACTTACCCGTATGTGAAAGGAGGCGTATCGACATGGGTCCACGACCTGATCCAGAGCTTGCCGGACCTCCGTTTCGCTCTCGTGCACATCGGCCCCGAGCGCGGAACTTACGATCGGAGGCTCTACACGCTTCCGGCGAACGTGGTCTCCCTGACCGACCTCTATTGCCGCGAGCCCCTCGCGCGCGGCCCCGACGCGGCCGCGCTGGAGCGCGTGGCCCGCGGCGAGCGGCGCCGGCACGCCGGCACCCGGCGACCCTCTCGTGTCCTTCGAGGAATTCGCCGGCTGCATCTCGAGGACTGGGTCGACTCGTCGCTCCTCGACGACCTCGGCGGACAGGACCTATCGGTCGGAGCGTTCTTGCATGGACGCGCCTCCTTCGAGTTGACCCAGGAGCTCTGCGAGGAGCTCGCGCCCGACGCCTCGTTCCTGGATTTCTTCTGGCACTTTCGATCGATGAACCTTCCGCTCGTGCGCCTCCTGGGCGCCGCCGCGCCGGCCGCGGCCACGTATCACGCCCTCTGCACTGGATACGCCGGGCTCCTCGCGGCGGTGTGGAGCCATCGGACGGGCCGCCCGCTCCTCCTGACCGAGCACGGAATCTACGCGCGGGAACGAAACCTCGAGCTGGATCGGGCCGCGTGGTTCCGCGGGGACGGGGACGACCGCCCTCCGAACGGGATCGACGGAACGATCGACCGCGCGACGGCTTCCGCTCTGCGCCGGATGTGGACGCGGTTCTTTCGCGTCTTGGCGCGCTGTACCTACGCCCGAGCCGCGAGCGTCGTGTCGCTGTCCGAGGTGAATCGAATGAGACAGATCGCGGACGGAGCCCCACCCGGTCGGACGGTCGTCGTCCCCAACGGGATCGACGTCGATGGATTCCACGCGCGGGTCGGCCGGGTCGAGTTCCGAGCGGAGGAACGCCGCCCGACGAGGGTCGCCTTCGTGGGCCGGCTCGTGCCGATCAAGGACGTGGTGACGCTCATTCGCGCGTGTTTCCTGGCGACACGCCTCGCCCCGCTGGACGTGCGCCTCATCGGCCCGATCGACGAGGATCCCGGTTACGTTCGACGGTGTCGGCGCTTGGTGACGAGTCTCGGCCTTCAGGACGTGGTCCATTTCGAGGAGGCCCGGCCGGTCGAGCGCATCTACCCGGACGTCGACGTCCTGGTCCTCACGAGCTTCAGCGAGGGACAACCCCTCGTGATCCTGGAGGCCAACGCCGCGGGGATTCCGGTCGTCGCCTCGGACGTCGGCGCCTGCCGCGATCTGCTCGAAGGACGGACTGACGACGACCGGCGGATCGGCCCGAGCGGGATCGTCACCCGCCTCGCCGCCCCCGAGGAGACCGCCGCCGCGATCGCGCGGCTCGCCCGGGACCCCGGGCTGCGCCGCCGCATGGGCGCGGCAGGCCGGCGACGCGTGGCCACGTTCTATCGGAAGAGTTCCACCGTCTCCGCGTATCGAACGCTCTACCGGACGGGAACGTGGCCGGCATCGGCTGGCGCCTCGAGCGCCTGATCCACCGAGGAATCGCGGGGGCCACCGCGGCGTACGCCACCGGCGCCGCCGTGATGGCCCTGCCGTGGGTGCTAACCACCCTGGTGCTCGTCTCCCTGCCGGTCGTGATCGGCCGGGGCCGGGCCGAGCTCGCCACCGGCGGGACGGTCGTGAACGTCGCCTACGCGGTCGCGCTGCTCGTGGCGGGGCCGGTCCAGATCGTGGTTTCCCGCTACGCGGCGGACCGGCTGTACGAGGAGCGGTTCCGGGCGATCGCCGCGCCTTTCTGCCGCGGGCTGGCCGCGACGTTTCTGGTCTGCACGGTCCCCGCCGGCCTCACGCTCCTGGCACTGGGCCTGCCGCTCCGCGACGCTCTGTGGGGCGCGGCGCTCGCGGCCGCCGTCGGAGCGCAGTGGACCGCGCTTTCCGTGGGCAACGGACTCTGTTCTCCCGGGCTTGTGCTCGGCGCGGTGGGAGCCGGGTCGGCGCTCGGCTTCTTCTCGGCGGCCCTCCTCGTCACCTTCGCCGGGCTCGGCGTCCCCGGCTACCTCCTCGGCTTGATCGTGGGCCAGGTCCTCACGCTCGTGGTCCTGCTCGTCGGGACCCTCCGGGCCCTCCCGGACGAGGTCGACGAGAGCGCGAGGCTATGGCCGGCGTTTCGCGACTACTCGGCGCTGGCCGGAGCGGGGCTCGCGTTCAACGCCTCGCTCTGGGTCGACAAGCTGGTCGCGTGGTGTCTGGCCGGCCGCGAGGCGGCGGTTCTCCACTCGGAGGCGTCGACCATCGCCTGGTTCTCGACCATCCCCTGTCTCGCGTGGATCTTCGTCGAGGTGGAGACGACGTTTCACCGGCGCTTCGAAGAGTTCTACCGAGCCCTGGAGGGCGGGGCGCCCCTCGCCGAGCTCCGGCGCGGCGTTCGCGTGCTCGAGGACGAGGTGGCGCGGCTCTTGGGAGGCGCGGCCTCCGTCCAGGCCGGCGTGACCGTGTTCCTGCAGCTCGCCGCCGGACCTTGCGCTCGCTGGCTCGGGTTCTCGCCCGACGCGATCCTTCCCTACCGGCTCCTTCTCATTGGGGCCTGGGCGCAGGCGCTCGGCCTTCTCGGGCTCATTCTCCTGTACTACTTCGATCTCCGGCGCGACGCCTGTCTTTCCGCCGTCGGCCTCTTCCTGTCGGTCGCCGGGCTTACGGTGGCCGCGTCGGGGGCGGGCCTCCCGCCGAGCGTCGGAACGGTGCTGGGCTGCTCGCTCGGCGCGATCATGACCTGGCGTCGCGTTTTTCGCGGGGTGCACCGCGTGCTCGAGCACACCCTGCTGGGACAGCCGTTCAGCTCCGAGCGGGGGAGCGTGCCGCGCTCCTAGATGAGCACCGGCATCCGATACTGCAGGCCTTCCGCGACGTGCTCGGCGCTCACCGTCTCCGATCCCGCCAGGTCCGCGATCGTTCGCGCGACGCGGCGCACGCGAATCACGCCCCGCGCGGTGATGCGAAACGCCTCGGCCGCCCGTCGAAGTAGGGAGCGCGAGTCCGGATCGAGCGGTGCCAAGCGCCCCAACTCGCGGGCGGTGAGGGCCGCGTTTCGCTTCCCGGCCCCCGCGCGCACTGCGGACAGGGCGCGCGCGCGAATCACGCGGGCTCGAACCGCCGCCGACGATTCCCCCACCTCGCTGGCGAAGAGATCGTCCATCGGCACCGCCGGCACCTCGAGGATCAGATCGATGCGGTCGAGGATCGGTCCCGATACCTTGGACCAGTAGCGCCCCACGGCGTCGGCTGCGCACCGGCACGCGTGCCTCGCGTCGCCCCGGAAGCCGCACGGACACGGATTCATCGCCGCCACCAGCGCGAACGCCGCCGGATACGTCACCGAGCTTCCCGCGCGAACGAGCGTGATCGCGCCTTCCTCCATCGGCTGGCGGAGCGCCTCCAGCGCGTTCCGCCGAAACTCCGGAAGCTCGTCGAGGAAGAGAACGCCGCGGTGCGCGAGGCTCGCCTCGCCGGGCATGGGTCCCCGCCCGCCGCCCACCAATCCGGCGTCCGAGACCGTGTGGTGGGGCGCGCGAAACGGCGGATTCCGGAGCAGACCCGAGCCCGGAGGCAGACGGCCCGCGACGGAATGGATCGTGGTCGCCTCGATCGCCTCGTCGTCCCGAAGCTCGGGGAGGATGCCCGGGAGCCGGCGCGCGAGCATCGTCTTTCCCCCGCCGGGCGGCCCGATCAGGAGAAGGTTGTGTCCGCCCGCCGCCGCGATCTCGAGCGCGCGCCGCGCGATCGCTTGCCCGCGCACCTCGGAGAGGTCGGGCGGATTGGCTTCGGGCGACGGGTCCGGCGGCGCGACGGCGTGGAGCCCGCCGTTCGCGGAGAGCCGCCGTTCTCCGTCGGCACCATCGGCGCCCCCTCTCAAGTCCGAGAGGGACGCGATCGCGACCACCGACACGCCCGGGATGGCGCGCGATTCGGCCGCGTTCTCGGCGGGCGCCCAGACGGGCCCGCGCCCTTCGCGGTGCGCGGCCGCGAGCACCGCCAGGAGGCCCCGCACCGAGCGGACGGAGCCGTCGAGCGCCAATTCGCCCACGAAGACGCCCTCGGTCACCGGGGCGCCGCCCGGGATTTGTCCGGACGCGAGAAGGAGCGCCACGGCGATCGGCAGGTCGAAGCGCGCGCCCTCCTTTCGCACGTGCGCGGGGGCCAGGTTGATCGTGATCTTTCGCGCCGGGAATTCGTAGCCGCAGTTGCGGACCGCGGCCAGGACGCGCTCGCGGCTCTCCCGCACCGCGGCGTCCGGAAGCCCGACGATGGTGAACGTGGGGAGCCCCGCGCCGAGATCGGCCTCGACCTCGACCAGGAGCCCCTCGATGCCGACGGTCGCGCAGGACATGACGCGGGCCAACATGGGCAATCGCTCCTCGGGGGAGAAGCGTGGATGGTGCGTCGGGGACGCGGCCGGCGGGACGGCGCGGGTATGGGATCGGGTATGATGGGGGCGCGGCGCGACCGGGACCCCGAGTCTAGGCTCGCGCGATTCGGGAGTCAACGCGCGGAGGCGACGCGACACATGGCGGAGACGATCGGCGTCATCGGCGCGGGCGCGCTCGGAACGCTCCTGGCGACGCGGCTCGCGCGGGGCGGCCACGCCGTGCGGGTGGCGGTGCGCACCGAGTCGCGTCGCGACGGGCTCCGCCGCGAGGCCCCGGGCTTGGCCGCCGTCGAGTGCGACCCGTCCGTGCTCCGGGGCGCGACCCTCCTTTTCCTCTGCGTGAAGGCGTACGACACCCAGGAAGCCGCGGCGAGCCTCGCCTCCGTCCTCAAGGGCGCCGCGCCAAACCCCGGCCTCTGCTCGCTCCAGAACGGCTGGGATCACATGGGGACGCTCGAGTCAGCGCTTCCGGGAATCCCCCTGGTCGCTGGCGCGACCGCGCTCGGCGCCTATTTCGACACGGGCGGGACGCTCCATGCCTCCGTCGAGGGGCCCACCTTGCTCGCCCCGTGGGGGCGAACGGAGCGGCGCTGGGCCGAATACGGGGCGACCGTGCTGGAGGGCGCCGGGATTCACGCCGACGCCCATGGCGAGGCCGAGGCGATCCTCTGGCGGAAACTCTGCCTGAACGCCGCCGTGAACCCCCTGACGGCGCTCCTCGACTGCCCCAACGGCGCCCTGCTCGAACGCCCGGCGCTCTTGCGGGTCGCGCGCGTCGCCGCCGGCGAGGCGGCTCGCGCCGGGACGCGCCTCGGCCGGCTCCCGATCGGCCTCGACCCCGCCCCGTTGCTCGACGGCCTGCTCCACGACACGCGCGCGAACCGATCGTCCATGGCGGAGGATCTCGCGCGGGGGAGGCGAACGGAGGCGGACGCGATCCTGGGCGCGGCCGCGCGGGCCGGCGCGGAAGCGGGCGAGCCGACTCCGGTGATCGACGCGCTTCTCTCCCTCATGAACGCCGCCGAGGCTCGCTCGCGCTAGAACGCGAAACGGGCGGGACGCCGTGGCGCCCCGCCCGCTCGATTCTACGTCGGCTCGACTCGAGCCGATTCGCTTACTTGAGCACGGTCACCCGCTGGACCGCCTCTACCCCGTCCGCCTGGATCCGGAAGTAGTAGACGCCCGAGGCGACCTTTCCGCCGTTCCGATCGCTTCCGTTCCAACGCACGGTCTGGTAGCCCTCGCCCCTCGGCTCGTCGAGCACCGTCTTCACGAGACGTCCCGAGAGATCGAAGATCTGCACCCGCACTTGGCCCGCCCGCGAAAGCACGAACGAGAGCTCCGTGTCCGGGTTGAGCGGATTCGGCGAGGCCATCACCTGCAGCGCACCGCCCGAGGCGACGATGCGGAGCGTCAACGCCGCTTGCAGCCGGCCGCCGCCCGACAGATTCCCCTCGATCGTGACCTCCACGTCGTGGGCTCCGCCGGAAAGACCGGCGAAGAGCGTCCGGAGATCCTCCTTCGCGAAGCAGGCCTGGATCTCCGCGATGCCGTTCTGGTTCTTGTCGCCGTCGTTCGAGGTCTTGTCGGACGCCGAGATCCGGTTACCGGCATAGATCATCACGATGCTCGAAAGGCTGACGGCGTCGTTGTCATAGGAACCGTTCACCGGCTCGATCTGGACGCAGGTGAATGGCTTGCCCGCGCCGAGGCGGGTCGTCTTGTTGCCGCCGACCACGAACGCGTTGGCGGGGAAGACGTCCGCGATGGTCACGGTCGCGTCGTCGTCGTCGCTCAAGTCGCTCGGGTCGGTCACCGTGAGGGTGGCCGTGAAGCTCCCGACCGAGGCGTACGTGTGCGAGACGTTCGCGCCGGTGCCCGCTTCGCCGTCGCCGAACACCCAGTCGTACGTGAGCGCGTCGCCGTCCGGATCCGAGGAGCCGGTACCGTCGAGGCCCACCGGAACGCCCGTGACGCCCGAGTACGGGCCGCCCGCGTCTGCCGTGGGCCCGCGGTTCACGTTGTTGACCGTGATCGCGGTCGAGGCGCTACCCGACCCGCCGTTGCCGTCGTTGCCGGTGAACGTGACGGTAAAGGACCCGGCCTGGCTGAAGCTAGGCGTCCAGGAGAAGCTTCCGCTGTTGTCGCCGTTGTCCGCGAAGGACATCCCGGCCGTCCCCCCGGTCATCGACAGGGTGACGTGGTCGCCGTCTCCATCGGTGGCGGAGACGCTGAACGTCAGGAGCTGACCCTCGTCGACCGAAGCCGTCGAAGGCGCGGTGACCACCGGGTTTTGGTTTTCGCCGACGACCGTGATCGCCGTCGACGCCGAACCCGAGAGGGCGTTCGAAGCCGTGAACGTCGCGCC
>Ga0075424_100004975_pt1 | contig 12655 bp, 10 predicted proteins | sample SoiMethybrSBSTD3_FD_75301 | JGI IMG/M metagenome (GOLD analysis project Ga0075424, IMG submission 75301) | Bulk soil microbial communities from a Populus tree surrounding site in Tennessee, USA - Soil MetaG P. TD hybrid SBSTD3 | ecosystem: Environmental > Terrestrial > Soil > Tree plantation... | reverse complement strand
GCATCCGCGAGCGGGTCGAGCCCGGCGCGCTCGAGGCCGTCGAGGAGCTGACGGTCGTCGCCGAGACGCCGGCTGCGGAGCTCCCGCCGCAGGCCGTCGAGCGGATTGGGCTTCGGCCTTGGCAGAAGAACGTGCTGGTCCGCCTGGTCCTCCGCCACCCCACCCGCACGCTCACGGCCGAGGAGGCCAACCGCACCCGAAACGCCGTCTACGCCGCCATCCACGAGGGCGGCGTCCACCAGTGGGCGTGAGGCTCTACGCCTCCGCGGCCTTCTTGGGCTCGCTCGAGCCGCCGGAGCCCTTGCCGTCGGACTTCGTGTCCGACGACTTCGAGTCGCTCGAGCTCTCGGACTTGCCATCGGACTTGCCCTCGGAGGCCGTCTTCGACTTCCGGCCGTAATCGGTCGAGTAGAAGCCCGAGCCCTTGAAGTGGATCGCGACCGGATGCAGCACCCGCTGGGCCGGCGCGCCGCACACCTCGCACTCGGTCAGGGCCTCGTCGGAGAACTTCTGGAGCACCTCGAACCGGTGGTCGTTCTGGCATCGGTACTCGTAGATCGGCATCCAAGTTCAGTATACCGACCGCACCCTGGCGCACTGGGGCCGAGAGTGCCAGCGCGGGGCTGGGTTACGATCACTCGCCGTGCGGATCGCCATCGTCACCGACTTCTACTACCCGTCGCTGGGCGGGATCACCGAGCACGTCGACGGCCAGGCGCGCGGCCTGCAGGCGCTCGGGCACGAGGTCACGGTCGTCACCGGGCGCATCGTGCGCACCCCGCCGGTGCAGGACGACGCGATGCCCGTCCCGGAGCCGACGTTCGAGATCGCCCGCCTCGGGACGGCCGTGCCGCTGTACGTCCCTCGGTGGGGAAACAACGCCCAGACGACGCACACGCTCGGGCCGTGGCTGGGGCGGCGGCTGCGCGACTTCTTCCGCGACCGCGGGTTCGACGTCATCCACGTCCATGCGCCGTACAACCCGCCGTTCCCCGCCTGGGCGATCGCCAACGCGCCCGATGATGCCGTGGTGGTCGCCACGTTCCACAGCGTCTTCCCGCAGACGATCGGGATGGACATCCTGGCCGAGTGGACGCGGCCCTGGATCGAGCGCCTCGACGGGCGGATCTGCGTGTCGGAGGCTTGCATCGGCTCGCTCGTGCCCTACTACCCCTACGCCTACGACGTGATCCCCAACGGCATCGACGCCGACCACTTCTCGCCCGACGCCGAGCCGGCACCCGGCGCCCGCGGCGACGGCCGGACGATCGTCTTCGTCGGCCGGTTCGACCCCCGAAACGGGCTCGGAACGATGATCGAGGCGCACCGCCTGCTCCACGAGGAGGGCCGTGACGTCAAGCTGGTCGTGGTCGGCGACGGCCCGCTTCGGCCCAGGTACGAGCGCCAGATCACCGACGGGCAGCGACCGCACGTCCAGTTCGCCGGGCGGCTCAACCGCAGCCGGCCCAACCACCTCGTCGCCGGCGACCTCTTCTGCACGCCCTGCAACCGGGCCTCGTTCGGGATGGTGCTGCTCGAGGCGATGAGCTGCGGCGTGCCCGTGGTGGCGAGCCGCATCTCGGGCTTCCAGCTCGTGATGCAGGACGGCGTCCAGGGGCTGCTCGTCCACCCGGCCGACGACGCGGCCCGCTTCGCATCCGCCCTCGGTCACCTCCTCGACGATCCCGAGGAGCGCCGCCGGATGGGAGCGGCCGGCCGCCGCACCGCTCTCGAGCACTACGCCTGGCCGCGGGTGGCCACGAAGCTCGAGGCCTACTACGACGACCTTCTCGCCGGAGTGCGACCCGCATGGGCAAGCGCGACGTCATCGTTCGCTTCGTGATCGCGGCCGCCGTCTGGCTGACGGCGGCGGCGGTCATCGGGAAGGAGATCGGCGGCCGCCCCGGTGAGGTCGTGGTGGCGATCGCCGTGCTGCTCCTGATGGCTGTCGCCTGGGCGACGTTCACGCCGAACGCGCGCCTCTTCGGCAAGGTGGTCGGCATCGGCTCCACGCCCGTCCCGATGGTCGCCATCACGTTCGACGACGGCCCGAGCCCGGAATGGACGCCGGGCGTGCTCGACGCGCTCCGCGACGGGGGCGCCCGGGCCACGTTCTTCGCGCTCGGCCGCCAGGTGCGCGCGCACCCCGACATCGCGCGCCGGATCGTCGCCGAGGGCCACGAGCTCGCGAGTCACGGCGACGACCATTCGCTGCTCGTCTTCGCCGGGCCGCGGGCGATCGTGCACCAGTTCCGGGCTGCCGAGAGCGCGCTCACCGACGCGGTCGACGGCAAGGCGTCGAAGCTCTTCCGCGCGCCGCACGGGTTCCGCAACCCGTTCGTCTCGGCCGTCGCGGGCAACCAGGGGTACCGGATGGTGGGCTGGCACGGAGCGGTGTTCGACACCGCCCGGCCGGGCGTCGACGCGATCGTCGCGCGCTGTCGCAACGTGCTTCGGCCCGGCGCGATCCTGCTCCTGCACGACGGCGACGGCTCGGGCCAGGGCGGCGACCGCGGCCAGACGGTCGAGGCCATCCCGCACATCCTGGCCTCGGCGCGGGAGCGCGGCCTCGAGCCGGTCACCGTGTCGCAGCTCGCGCTGGAGCTGCGGCCGCAGCGGCGCACCGCGCTCAAGGCCGCCGCGTTTGGCCTCGTCATCGCCGCGGTCGTGCTGCTCGTCTCGCAGCGCTACTCGCTCCAGATCATCGCGAACGTCTTCACCGAGGCCGACCCGGTCTTCGTGCTCGCGGCGCTCGTCGCGAACCTGGGCTCGGTCGCGGCCAAGGCGCTCACCTGGAAGGCCGCCATCGACGCGGTTCCAGCCGACGACGAGGGCACCCGGCTCGACGTCCCCCTGCGCGACGTCATCCCGCCGATCTTCATCGGCTTCCTCCTGAACACGGTGCTGTTCGCGCGGCTCGGCGAGGTGGCCCGGGTGTCGGTGCTGCGGCGCAAGCTCACGGCCCGCGATCAGGCGGTGCCGCTGTCGACGCTCGTGGGCACGCTTGTCACCGAGCAGATCCTGAGCGGCATCATGCTGATTGGCGTGCTCGTCGGCGTCGTCGCGTTCGCGCCGGTGCCGAAGCAGGCCGTCGACCTGCTCGCCGTGCTCTCGGGCGTCGTTCTCCTCGTCGCGCTCGTCGCCGCCGGGATCGAGGTCGCGACGCGAATCCAGCGCCGCCGGATGGTGCCGGCCGGCGACTACGTCGAGCGCTGGTGGCACCTGCTCGGCATCAGCTTCACCTCGACGATCCGAGCGATGCGCGAGGGCCAGGCGATCTTCCGCCGTCCGCGCCTCCTGGCATGGGGGCTCGTGACGGCGACCGTGAGCTGGGTGATGCAGCTCGCCGGCATCTACTGGGCCCTTCGGGCCTACGGGATCGACGAGGGCCTGGGGGCGGCCGGGGTCGTCTTCCTGGCCTCGAACCTCGTGCAGCTCTTCCCCATCACGCCGGGCAACCTGGGCGTGTTCCAGGGCGCCACGGCCGGTGGTCTGAGCGTGCTCTACCCGGTGTCGAGCGACCTGGCGCTCACGTTCTCGATCGGCCTGCAGCTGATCGAGGCGGCGCTGGGGGTCGGTATCGGGTTCGTCTTCCTGTCGCTCGAAGGCCTCTCGGTGGCCGAGCTGCGCCGCCAGGTCGAGGACGAGGCCGACGAGGTGTGAGACGCGCCGCGATCCTGCTCGCCGCCGTCCTGGCGGCCGGCGGCTGCTCGGGCGGCGGCTCGGGCGCGTCCGCCGGATCGAACACGGCCCCGCCGTCCTCGACCCTGCCCCGGTCGGGCACGGTGACCTACACCGACGGCAAGGTCTACACCGTCGCCCCGCTCGGGTCGAAGCTCGTGCTCGACGACATCTCGGTAAAGGTCGCCGGCGTGGCGTGGACGAAGCGCATCGACGCGCCGCTCCCACCGGGTACCACGATCTTCGGGGTCGTCAGGATGACGATCACCAACACGTCGACCGCCACGCAGACCGTCGCCCCGACCCAGATCTGGCTTCTCGACTCCAAGAACCACGCCTTCCTGGCGTCGGCCACTGCGGAGGTCGGCCGCTCCCTGATCGGGATGTCGCTCGGCCCGGGGCAGTCGGCCACCGGGCAGCTCGTCTTCCCGGCGCCGGGCCGCGAGACCGGGAACCTGCTCGTCTACCGGTTCGCCGACGCGACCAAGATCGCGCAGGCCCATCACGTCGGGCTCGTCCGCTACGGCTGAGACCAGCGGTCGACCGGCGGCTCGTACGGGCGCCGGCCGTGCTTGGCGTGCGGCTTCTGCTTGGCCCGCGGCTTCACCTGGACCGCCGGGGCCGTGCTCGTCGAGCCACCGTAGACGTGGCTCTGCCAGAGCCAGGTCGGCTGCGGCACGTGGTGCGGGTGGTCGCGGCCTACGATGCGGGCAAGCGAGGGCGTGACCACGACGAGCGCGGTCGAGACCACGGCGAGCAGACCGACCACCGCGAGCGAGCGTGAGAGCGCACGGCTCATTCCCTCCAGATATCGGCCGCCGCGGCCTCGAACTTCACACCTGAAGGATGAGCAGGTCGCCCACCGTCTCGCGGCGCACGATCGTCCGCGCGTCCCCGTCGGCCACGAGCACGGCGGCGGGGCGCGGGAGCGCGTTGTAGGTCGACGCCATGCTTGCCGAGTACGCACCGGTGGCGGCGACGACGAGCACGTCGCCGGGGCGCGGCGCCGGGAGCGGCGCCTGCTCGATCAGGACGTCTCCCGACTCGCAGTGCTTTCCGGCCACTGCGTAGACGCCGTCGAATCCGTCGCCGGCCCGGTCCGCGATCCAGGCCTGATAGCGGGCGCCGTAGAGCACCGGGCGCGGGTTGTCGGACATGCCGCCGTCGACGGCGACGTAGGTGACGCCGGCCGCGGTCTCCTTGACCGCCCCGACGGTGTAGAGCGTGACGCCGCAGGTGCCGACGACCGACCGGCCCGGCTCGAGGACGAGCTCCGGCCGAGGGTCGAAGCTCCTCGCCACGGCGGTCGCGGTCGCGGTGACGGCGGTGTGCAGGTCGGGGGCGTCGTCGTCGTCCGTGTAGGGGATCGCGAGCCCGCCGCCGAGGTCGAGGACGGGGAGCCGGGCGGCGGGCTCGAACCGCGCCAGCCACTCGACCGCCGCCAGGTAGGCGTCGAGGTCGCGAATCTGCGAGCCCAGGTGGACGTGGAGGCCGTCGAGCCGCAGGTGCGGGCAGGCGGCGGCGCGCTCGATCGCCGCCCCGATCTCCGCGGGCGCCATCCCGAACTTCGACGCCGCGTGGGCGGTCTGGATCTTGGCGTGCGTGTCCGCCTCGATGCCCGGCGTCACGCGGAGCAGGACCGGCTGGTCGCGGCCCTGCTCCGCCGCGATCCGCTCGACCTGGTCGAGCTCCTGGAGGTGGTCGACGACCAGGAGCCCGGCGCCCGCCGCGACGGCCGCGCGGACGTCGGCGTCGGACTTGTTGTTGCCGTGGACGACGAGCCGCTCGGGAGCCGCCCCCGCCGCGAGCGCGTGGGCCAGCTCGCCCTCCGAGGCGACGTCCATCCCCATCCCCTCCTCGACCAGCACGCGCAGGAGCCCGACCGTGGCGTTGGCCTTGCAGGCGTAGACGGTCCGCGCGCTTCCCGGATAGCCGGCCAGGGCGTCGCGGTAGGCCCGCGCCCGGGCGCGCAGGGTCGACTCGTCGTAGACGTGGAGCGGCGTCCCGTGCTCGCTCGCCAGGTCGGACAACGCAGCCCCGCCGACGCACAGCCGCCCCGCCTCGACGACGGCCGTGTCGGGGAGCACTGGCATCGGCGAAAGGCTAGTCACTCCCGCTCGAATCGCAGCCGCCACCAGCCTCCCGAGCAGACCCCGCCGACTATCCTCACCACCCGTGGCCAACCGGATACTCGTGGTCGGATGGGACGGCGCGGACTGGGACGTGCTGGATCCGCTCCTCGCCGCCGGCGAGCTCCCGCACCTCGCCGCGCTGATCGGGCGCGGGCGGCGCGGCGTGTCGCGATCGTGCACGCCGTCGCACTCCTGGGCGGCCTGGCCGACCTTCCTGACCGGGCGCGACCCGGCCGGGCACGGCGTCTTCGACATCCTCGAGCACCAGCCCGGCGCGAGCCGGCGGATGCCCGTCTCGTCGCGCTCGATCCTCGCCCCGACCTGGCCGGAGAAGCTCTCGGCGGCCGGCAAGCGGGTCGTGATCGCCAACATCCCGCTCACCTACCCGCCGCCCGACGTGAACGGCGTCGCGATCGCGGGCGGCGTCATCCCGGGCGGGGCGACCTTCAGCCATCCCGCGGACATCGGGCCCAGCCTCGGCTGGCCGATCAACGGCGGCTCGTGGACGACCTTCCGCGGCCGGCCGGTCGAGCTCGTGGAGGACGTCGAGCGGACGAGCGGGGCCCGGGCGGAGGCCATGCGCAGGCTCCTCGACTCGGAGGAGTGGGACGCGGCCTGCCTGGTCTTCGTCTCGCCCGACCGCATCCAGCACTGCCTGCTCGAGTACGTCCACCCCGGCCACCCGCGCCACGCCGAGGCGGCCGCCTCTCCCGTCGCCGAGCGCGTGGTCGACGTCTACCGCATGCTCGACCGCGAGCTCGGGACGCTGGTCGAGCGCACCGACGACACCGACACGGTCGTCGTCATGTCCGACCACGGCCACCAGCCGTGCACCCGCGCGCTCAACATGAACCGCGTGCTCGAGCACCTCGGGCACCTGCAGCTGGGCCGCGGCTCCGGCCTCGTCGGCCTCCTGGCCTGGGGCCGGCTGCGCTCGATCGCCCGCGTGGCCTACGACAAGCTCGGCCTGCACGGCCGCGTCGCCGTCCCCACGCAGCCCGTCGACTGGGCCGGGACGGTCGCCTACACGAGCGTCGTCTCGACCGGCGAGGGCGTCTCGATCGCCCTGCGCGGCCGCGAGCCCGACGGCCGGGTCGCCCCCGAGGACTACGAGCGTGTCCGCGACGAGGTGGCCGCATCGCTGCTCGAGTTCGCCGACCCCGACACGGGCGCCCACCCGATCCGCGCCGTCCGCCGCAAGGAGGAGGTGCTCGACGGGCCCTACCTCGACCGCGCGCCCGACCTCCTGCTCGAGGCGGCGCCGCTCTACTCGCTCACCCACGCCCGCCGGATGGTCGAGGAGGCCGACTGGCTCTCCGGCGACCACAGGCCGGAGGGGGTCTACGTGGCGGCCGGCCCCGGCGCCGCCGCCGCCGACGGCTCGGAGATCTCGCTCGCGGACTTCGCCGGGATGATCGAGGCGGCGGCCGGCCTGGAGGCCGCGGCGGACGAGCAGCCTGCGGAGGCCCCCGCCGGCGTCTTCACAGCTGATGAGGAGCGCGAGGTCGAGGAGCGCCTGCGCGGCCTCGGCTACCTCGAGTGACGCCCGCCGAGGCGCTCGCGACACTACGGTCGTGAGCGACGAGCGCGTCCTCCTGCGCGGCACGGCCGCCAACGTCGTGGGCCTGCTCGCGGGCGTGGCCGCAGCATTCGGCGTGCAGGTGCTCCTCGGCCGGACGCTGCCTGCGGGCGGGCTGGCGCTCGTCACGATCGCGGTCCAGGTCGCGTTCGTGGCGTCGGCGGGAGCACGGTTCGGGATGGACGTGGCGGCCGTGCGGCTGGTGGCGATCGCCGAGGGCGCGGGTGACCCGGGGACGCTACGGAGCCTCGTCGATCGCTGCGCCGGCGTGGCGATCGTCGCGTCGGTCGTCGTCGCCGCCGTCATCGCCGCCGCGTCGCCGCTGACCGGCGACCGCGCGAGCGCCATCGCGATCGGCGCCGCCGGGCTCCCGTTCATCGCCGTCGCCAACGTCTACCTGGGGGCGACCCGCGGCCTGAAGCGCATGGGCCCCACGCTGGCGGTCTTCTGGATCGGCCAGCCCGTGCTGTGGATCGTGCTCGCGGCCGGTGCGATCGCCGCCGGCGGCGAGACCAACGCGGCGGTGGCCGCCTACGACGTCTCGTGGGTCGTGGGCGCCGTTGCGGCGCGTGCGATGTGGCGCGCGGCCGCAGCGGGGATGGGCGACCGGCCGGCGCCGCGCGAGGACGTGCGGGCCGCGATCGCCTACGGCCTGCCGCGCGCGCCGTCCGCGCTGCTCGCCCAGGCCCTCTTCTGGACGGACCTGTTCGTGCTGGCGCACTACGTCCACGGCGCGCCGCTCGACGCGTATGCGGCTGCGGGCCGGGTCTCGCAGCTCGTGCTGCTCTTCCTCACGTCGGCCAACCTGATCTTCGCGCCGTTCGCCGCCGACCTGCACGCCCGCGGCGAGCGGGAGCGCCTCGACGCGCTCTTCAAGCAGGCGACGCGGTGGGCCCTGGCGGGCACCCTGCCGGCGGCGATCGTGCTTGCGGTCGCCGCGCCGGAGGTGCTGCGCGCCTTCGGGCCCGACTACGCCCAGGGCGCGACCCCGCTTCGCATCATGCTCGCCGGCCAGACCGTGAACGTCGCGACGGGCGGCGTCGCGTTCGTCCTCATCATGGTCGGCCTGACCGGCCTCGACCTCGTCGACAACCTGCTGGCGGCGGTCGTCCTGGTGGGGCTCGCCGTGCCGCTGGCGTCGTCGCACGGGCCGACCGGAGCGGCGATCGCCTCGGCCGTGGCGCTGGCCGGGGTGAACGCGCTGCGCCTGTCTCAGGTGTGGCGGCGGGTCGGGATCCAGCCGTTCGACCGCGCGTACGCCCGCCTCGCGATCCCGGCCTGCGGGTGCGCAGCCGCCGCCGTTGCCGCACGTGCGGCAACGGGCGACCAGCGCTGGTGGATCACCCTGGTGACCACCGTCGCCGTCGGCCTGGTCGCGTACCTCACGCTTCTGCCAGCCGGCTTGCCGGTGCCCGAGCGTGCGGAGGTCGCCCGCTGGTTGCGCCGGGCTAGGGCCGCACGCGCAGGATGACGAACCGGCCCAGGTGGGCCGGGACGTCGGCCGGGTCGCGGTAGACCGGCTCGAGCGCCGGGTCGCGCAGCACGGCCGTCACGACGTCCGGGGGCTGGTCGCGCAGGTCGACGACGACGTACTGGACATGGAGCGCGCGCAGCACCTGGAGCCGGCGGGCGTCGCTCGACTCGGGCGAGAAGAACGCCTGGCCGAGGTGGTTTCGCCGGGCCTCGTTCAGGTGCGGCAGCGCGCGTGTGCGCGCCTCGGGCAGCGTGGCCGTCCGCACGCCCGCCAGGCCGAAGAGCTCGAAGGCCCGGTCGGGCGCGGCCAGGACGACCGGCGGCGCGCCCGCGAGGTCGCGCAGGTAGGCGATCGCCCCGGGGGTCGACTCGACGGTCTGGAAGGAGGGCGGTCCGCGGTAGGGACCGGCCCGCGCCTCGCGCCAGACCGTCGGCGCCCAGTTCGCGACGAACGCCGCCAGCACGCCCGCGACGAGCACCACCGCGCCGGGAGACGCGCAGCCCGGCAGCCGGTCGCGGATCGGCAGCCGGAGCCGCACCAGGGTGGCGAGGAGCGCGAGGACGACGGCCACGCTCACCGGCCAGTGCCAGAACCAGTCGGTACCGCGCACCTCGTGGAAGCCGATCGCCGCGACGATCGCCGCCGGCCACGACCACCTCCCGAGAGCGATGCCGAGCGCGCAGGCCCCGGCCGCGCCCATGACCGGCCACGGCAGCGGCTGCCAGAAGCGGTGGAACTGGCCCATCCCGACGGCCTGGATCAAGAGCGTGTTGAGGCCGGGCATGAGCAGCAGGACGAGCAGGGCCGCCGTGCCGCCGACCGCCGGCAGGAGCGGCCGGTAGCGCACGAGCCACGCCATCGCGATCAGTGCCAGCAGCACGTAGCCGCGCCCGAACACCGGGGCCCACGGGTACATGACGATCGCCTTGCCGGAGCGGATCACGAACTCGTCCGCGTGCGAGAGGACCGGGTGGCGGTGGCCTCCCCGGATCGCCTCCCACCAGATCCACCCGGCGATGCCGCCGGTGACCGCGGTCATGCCCGCGAGCGTGCCGAGCGGCGCGCGCAGGTCGGGGAGGCCTGCCCGCCATGCCCCGGCCAGGATGCCGGCGGCGATCGCCAGGCACGGGATCGCGTACGTCGGGTGCACGAAGGCGATCACGGCCACCGCCGACACCGTGGCGAGCGCCGCCCGGCGAGCATGGCGGATCTCGAGCCAGAAGAGGAGCAGCGCCGCCGGCGTGAGCACCCACAGCGCGAACGGCGGCGGCTGGTTGATCTGAAGGACGAGCCCGTTGATGAGCGAGCACAGGTCCCAGGCCGTCATCGCCGCCGCCAGGTAGCCGGCGGAGCGCCAGCCGGTGAGCGCCCGGGCGAGCGCATAGGCCGCCACGATGGCGAGGGCCGCGCACAGCGGCAGCAGATAGCGGAACGTGACGACCGGGTCGACGCCCGCCAGCGTGGCCACGCCCTCGAAGGCCGCGTGCAGGACCGGCAGCGCGTAGCCGGCGTTGGCGGGCCCGTCGAGGAACGGCGAGACGTTTGCGAACGAGAGCGACGGAGCGTCGCCGAGCCGGCGCATGAGCCCGACGTGGAAGAGCGCGTCGCCGACGACGGGCGTCGAGATCCGCCAGGCCAGGTACGCGAAGGCGGCGACGGGGACCGCCCCGAGCGCGACCTCGGCGGCGCTCGCGCGCGGCAGGGCGAGCGGCGCCCGCACCGCGAGCACGAGGACCGCCGTCGCGGCGAGCACGGCCGCGAGAACGACGGTCAGGCTGAGCCCGACCAGGTACGCGGCCGCGAGCGGCGGCGTCCACACCGCGAGCGAGAGCGCCGCCGCGACCGGCGCCGCCCCTGACCGGCCGAGGGTGCTCTCGAGGCCGACCACGCGCAGGGCGCACCATCCCGGGACGAGCAGCACGAGCCCGGCGGCGCCCCACACGGCGAGGGCGTCCCATGCGAGCGCGCGGCCCGCCCCGAGGCACGCGGCCAGGGCGAGCACGGCGGCAAGCTCCGCGCGGCGGGCGGTCATCGCGGCGGCATGCTACCGACCGTTGTCGCGCCCGGTCGATAGCATTCCAGCTATTCTCAGCCGGTCCACGACGACGACGGAGTGCGCATGCGAGTCTTGATCCTGGGCGGCGACGGCTATCTCGGCTGGCCGACCGCCATGCGGTTCTCGGGCAAAGGCCACGAGGTGGCCGTCGCCGACAATTTCGCCCGCCGGAAGTGGGTCGCGGACGCGGGCGGTGACTCGCTGACGCCCATCGTCTCGCTGGCCGAGCGGATCGAGGCCTGGAAGGAGGCGTCCGGCAAGCACATCGAGAGCTACGTCGGCAACCTCGCCGAGGGCACCTTCGCCGCCGACCTGGTGCGGGACTTCGAGCCTGACGCGATCATCCACTACGGCGAGCAGCCCAGCGCGCCGTGGTCGATGCAGAGCGTCGACAACGCCGTCGAGACCCAGCAGAACAACGTCATCGGGTCGCTGAAGCTGCTGTGGGGCATGCGCGACCACGCCCCCGACGCGCACCTCATCAAGCTCGGGACGATGGGCGAGTACGGGACGCCCAACATCGACATCGAAGAGGGCTTCATCGAGATCACCCACAACGGCCGCCGCGACGTGCTGCCGTTCCCGAAGCTGCCCGGCTCGCTCTACCACCTGTCCAAGGTGCACGACAGCCACAACATCCACTTCGCCTGCCGGATCTGGGGCCTTCGCTGCACCGACCTGAACCAGGGCGTGGTGTACGGCATCGAGACGCCCGAGATGCAGATGGACGAGCGCCTGCTCACCCGGTACGACTACGACCAGGCGTTCGGCACCGCGCTCAACCGGTTCTGCGTCCAGGCCGTGATCGGTCAGCCGCTGACCGTCTACGGCAAGGGTGGCCAGACCCGCGGCTTCCTGAACATCGTCGACACGCTCCAGTGCGTCGAGCTGACCGCCGACAACGCGCCTGCGGCGGGCGAGTACCGGGTGTACAACCAGTTCACCGAGATCTTCAACGTCGCGGAGCTGGCCGAGAAGGTGCGCCACGCCGGCGAGCACCACGGCATGAACGTGCGCATCGACAACGTCGCGAACCCGCGCGTCGAGGCCGAGGAGCACTACTACAACCCGATCCACACGAAGCTGCCCGCGCTCGGGCTTCAGCCGACGCTCCTCTCGGAGAACCTCATCGAGTCGACCCTCGTCGTGATCGAGCGCTACAAGGACCGCGTCGTCCCCGACGTGATCGCCCCGTCCACCGCATGGCGACCCGCCGCGACGGTGGGGCAGCCGGCCCGGTAGGCCGACGTGGGGCTGACGCCTCTTCGCACCGCCGGGCTCATGGCGGCGGTCGCCTTTGCCGCGCTCACGCTGCGCGCCTACCGGCAGGGGAAGATCGGAAACGGCGACCTGCTCCTGCGGCTCACGGTGTTCGTGCTGCCGCTCGTCATCCTCGGCGCCGACCCCAACATCCTGCGGTGGGGCTTCGACGAGCTGTCGTTCCGGCAGGGCGGCGGCCGGCGCATCATCGGGGCGACCGTCCTGGCGGTCGCGATCCTCTACCTGTTCGCATTCACGCTGGCCGGCCGGGCCGAGCGGTCGCGCCGCGACCTGACCCGGCTCATCGAGAATCTCGCGCTCGAGCAGTTCCGCGCCACCGGGCACCCGGAGCAGTTCGCGGGCGGGGTCGCCGTCGTGATCCCCGCCTACAACGAGGGCGAGAACATCGCCCACGTGATCGGCGCCCTCCCGCCGACGGTGTCCGGCTACGAGCTGCACGCGATCGTCGTGGA
>Ga0075424_100004970_pt1 | contig 12657 bp, 11 predicted proteins | sample SoiMethybrSBSTD3_FD_75301 | JGI IMG/M metagenome (GOLD analysis project Ga0075424, IMG submission 75301) | Bulk soil microbial communities from a Populus tree surrounding site in Tennessee, USA - Soil MetaG P. TD hybrid SBSTD3 | ecosystem: Environmental > Terrestrial > Soil > Tree plantation... | reverse complement strand
TACTACCGCGAGGCCAAGGACGGGCAGATCCTGGAGGAGGGGATTACCGAGGCCGGTTCCATGGCGTCCTTCATTGCAGCCGGCAGCTCCTACGCCACCCACGGCATCGACATGATCCCCTTTTTCATTTTCTATTCAATGTTCGGGTTCCAGCGCATCGGCGACCTTATCTGGGCGGCGGCGGATCAGCGCACGCGCGGCTTCCTGCTGGGCGCCACTTCTGGTCGCACCACGCTCAACGGCGAGGGTCTTCAGCACGAGGACGGCCACAGCCACGTCCTGGCCAGCGTGGTGCCGAACTTGCTGGCATTCGATCCGGCGTTCGCATTCGAGGTTGCGGTGATCATCCGCGACGGCCTCAAGCGGATGTTCACGGACCGGGAGGACATCTTCTATTACATCACCCTTTACAACGAGAACTATCCGATGCCGCCCATGCCGGCCGGCGCGGAGGAGGGAATCCTCAAGGGAGCCTACAAGCTCAAGCCCGCTGCGGAAGGAGACGACCGGCCAAGAATCCACCTGCTGGGGAGCGGCTCGCTGCTGCGGGAGGCCTTGAGGGCGCATGACATCCTAGCGGAGAAGTACGGAGTGGCGGCGGACGTCTGGAGCGTTACGAGTTATAAGGAGCTCCGGCGCGACGCGCTGGAGGCGGATCGCTGGAGCCTTCTCCATCCGGACCAGGAGCCGCGGAAGCCGTACGTCGTTCAGATTTTCGAGGGCGACGACCGGCCCATCGTCGCCGTCTCCGACTACATGAAGCTGGTGCCGGACATGATCTCCCGCTGGCTGCCCGGGCGGTTGCTCTCCCTGGGCACCGACGGCTTCGGCCGCAGCGACACGCGGGAGGCCTTGCGGCGCTTCTTCGAGGTGGACGCCGAGTGTGTGGTCATCGCGGCCCTTTGGCAACTCGCTCAGCACGGCAAGGTGGATCGCGGGGTGGTGAAGCGGGCGATTGAGGAGCTTGGAGTTGATCCGGGCAAGCTCGATCCGCTGATCAGTTAGAGCAGGCCGATCGTGAAGCCGAACGCTTTTCTGCAGGCTCTGCTTCTGATTTTACTGTTGCCGGTCCTGTCGGCGGCCGAGCCGGTGATTTATAAAGTGGACGTCGATCACAGCGGCGTGAGCTTCTCCATTCGCCACTTCGTCTCCAACGTCTCCGGCCGGTTTCGCGACTTCGATGGCGTCATCAAATACGACAAGGCGAATCCAGCGGCGTCGAGCGTCGAATTCACCGTCAGAGCCGCGTCGATCGACACCACGAACAACGACCGCGACGAGCATCTGCGGTCGAAGGACTTCTTCGACGTCCAAAAGTTTCCCACCTTGACGTTCTCCAGCACCCAGGTCGCGGCGAAAGACAGTTCCACGCTGAACGTGACCGGCAATCTGACTCTGCACGGCGTCACCCGCTCGATCACCTTGCCCGTTTCCCTCCTGGGCACCGTCAAGACTCCAAGAGGCGAGAAAGCCGGCTTCGAGACCGCCTTCAAGATAGACCGCAAGGAATTCGGGATCACCTGGAACAACGTTCTCGATTCGGGGCCCGTGTTGGGGGATGAGGTGAAGATCACGATTGAGGTCGAGGCGAACCGGCAGGTGGAGGCGAGAGAGAAGAAATAGAATCCCCGTTCCAATTGACATTGCGAGCCCTTGGAACGGGATGCTCGTCGAGGGGCACGAACCGTTCAGGTTCTTCGGCCAAGCTTCACAAGCTCTTCGGTCGCCGGACGCGACGGTGGCCGATGGATGAAGGGCGGTTCGTAGGTTATCACTTCGCCAGGGTAAGGGTGGAAACGCTCTTTAGGCTCGTTCGCGAGATCGGCGCGCTGACAGCACAGCAACTCTTCAAAAGTGAAGGTCTGGGGCTTCCACCGGTTCTTCCTATAAGCCTCGAGAGCCTTGTAGTCGAAGTGAAGCTCGTCGTACCGGGCGACGTTCTGGTACCAGCTAAGAGGTGCTTGCAATTTTGAAAACGCAGCGACGCCCACCTCCAGGAAGTGCCGTCTGAATCTGAGGGTGTCTGAGATCGGGCACCACTCGTCGACCTCGAAATGTACCCGGCCGCCCTCAACGTGGAAGGTAATGGGGTAGATCTCGCAGAGCACCACCTTGAAACGGCGGCAGGTGCACTCGAAGGTGCCCGGAGCCAGGAACGGGCAGCCGTCGATCAGTCTCAGTACGTCGAGTTCCATGCCGTCGGGCATGACGATAACGTCGAGGAACCGCTCTGTGAACTCAGCGGCCGAAAATCCGGCCTCGGTTGCCATGTATTCGCGTTCCCCGGGCATCAGCGTGCCAATCTTGGTATGCTCGCAGGCCCCGCCGCAGGCGGCGCAAACTTTAAAGGTATCGGTTGTGTCTCCGCTGAAAGCACGGTGATATTCCTTGAATTTCTTCCTGGAAATTGGCCTGTATCTCATTGGCTTACTCCTCCTATGATCCAAGTGTTGAGCAGGTTGGATTTTTCGCCTCCGGATTTGTTCTGTACTTCTTCCAGAATCTTTTCATTCCAGATCTGTTTGAAGGAAGTTGCCAGTTTTTCTACGACTCTGCCATCCAAAGAAATGTCGAAAGTCGCTTCGTCCCTGGTCTCCGTCCAAGGCATGTCAAAAAGGCTATTTTCGAAAGCGCCGAGGTCGTCTTGCATGGCGTACTGCTTGAACAGACCACGGATCTTCGTGTCGTAGGGATCGTCTCCTACAAGAGGCTGCATTGGTTCGCAAATGATCCCTCCTTTGCGGGTTGGAAGGCTAGCGTCGTAGAGAACGACGGAGATCGGCCATAAGACGAAATACCTTCGTTCGATAGCTACAAAATGGATGAGCTCGTCGATGTTATTTTTGGAGAATCCTTCCTCCTGCAACTCGTATTTTATATCCTCGACCTTCTGGAGGATTTCAGGGTCGTTCTCGACCATGTAGTAGTGCTTCCTGCGGAGACGAATCGCCTCCTTGATAGTCCCAAAAAACAGAGGCTCTCCGGCCCAGAAAAGGTCCCGAGTGATCTCCCAGACTGTTGTTGCAGCACGCTCCCGCCGCAAGACGTCGCGATAACCCCAGACCCAGGGGAGGTCCTCGATGAAGATTCTCTTATTGCTCAGCTGGGTAGTGAGTGGATTTCGGGCAGGCGTCCCCTTCCCCTCCAACTCGGAGATGACCTTGGGATCTGCCAGAGTTTGTTTCAGCGCGTTCTGAAGATCCTTTAGGGCATCTTGGCTTGCGAAATCGATCTGGATGGTTTCCACTGACTGAATGTCGAAGGGGAGCTTGCTTCGCACATCAGCTACCACGATCGTCGGTTTGCGGAAGCTGTGGGCAATACCTAACTCATACATAACGTTGGGATTGATCGGGTTCGCCTCCCTGGGGTCGGCGATCACCGCGATTGCAAGATCGGAATTGAGTAGCTCTTGAACAATCTTTTCATCGATCATGCCAGGTCGGCGTGTATCGTCGGCCTTGACACAGTCCCACTGTCCTCTAAGGGAATCCTTGACCTGTCTTTCAATCGCATAGTAGAGATCTCGGGTCTCGGTTATCAAGGGCATACAAACAAAGCATTTCTTCATGATTCAACCTCTCTACGGTGGCGGCATTGGCTGAATTGCAGTGGCCGTTTAGATTGATAAAACCGCAGTCATTGTTTTCTAAGTACTATTCTTTGCGAGAGGGGATTGATGTGAAGAACCTCTTTGCCCTTCCCGAGGGCATAATCGACGATGTCGCCCGTACCGCCTAACCCCGCCGCCGGTTTACCGTTCCAGATAGCAATCATTCGGTCCGCAAGGTCTACGATCCTCTGTCCGGCAGCTAGGTAGGATGCTTCGGGGTTGGGATCAGGGGCGAGCATCTCGACCGACGCGGCCCTTTCAAGGAGTTCGCGATACTTGATTCGATCGGCCTCGGTCTTAAAGATCTCGATATAGCTCGGAAAGGGCAATATGACCCGAATCTCGCCTCCATGTTGGAGCACAAGCCTTGCAAAGAGCTGATCGGCACCGATCGCCAGCGAACTGAGGCCGATTAGTGGAGAAGAAGCAAGGGACAACGTGGAATGAAGGACTTGCTCCACCCATTCCCAGGAATATTCTCCCGGAATCTTTTGATGACCCGTTATTCCCAGAATCATGGTCAAATCAACCCCTTGTTGGCAAGGCCCCAATAGAAACGGCCGAGAGAAGTGAGCTTCACCCAGCCCGAACCCAGAGCGACGTAGTAGAGGTCCTCGCCGGAGCGAGTGGCCAGGAGGTTGGCGTTGCGAAGTATCTTGAACTTGTTGAAGAGCGCCGTATGACCATTCTCCGCAGTTGGATCTGTGTGCTCATAGGAAGGATCTAAGGTGAATACGCTGCCTTCAAGTGGGAAGAGCTTTGGCAGCTCGCGTAAGAGCGGGTCAGTCACTGACGGCTTGCAGAGTCTTACCGGGGGTAAACGGTCAGCATATGACTTGTACATGGGGCGCTGGTCCCAGGGGCCCAAAGCCTGCTCGACATACGCGTAAATCGAAGCCGCGGAGACTCGTCCTCTCACGTCGGCGGCCCCTCCGCTAAGAGCTCCGAGAACCAGTTTCGTGAAGACACCATGCCCGGCGGCCTCATGGGCGGTTTCGGTCCTCTGAGCTGCTGCGAGGATGGTTACTCCCTCACGCAGGAGAGCCTGATTTTGACCGCCTTCGGTTCCCTGGAGGAGGCTGGGGTCACCTACGTTGTCGGCGTAGCAGCAGTCGATGATGAACAGGATCGACTTGGCCCGCGAGCTTCTCGCCAGCAGCAGCAGGTCGTCCATACGAAGGCCAGGCTCCGGGTGCGTGCCGTCATGCGTGGCTATGAAGCCTCCAACTCGGGTCGGAGAGCCATGTCCTGAGTAGTGAAAAAGGATGTGACCGTCAAAGTTGTCGAATAGGTTGTTCCAGGCCGATCGGAGAAGGTCCTTGGTAATAGGGACGTTGGCGCTGGTAAGTAGACGACAACTATAGTTCGAGCTACCATCGTCATGGCGCTGTAAGAGCTCGTTCATAGCAACGGCATCCGCCACACAGCCAGTCAAAGTAGGTAGGTTCTGGTATTGGTCAACTCCCACAATGAGGGCACGCTTGTTCAAATCCATTGTCGAATCCTCCTGATGGACGAGACGAATCGCGAATGCCTTTCGGTCCAGCGCCGCGGGACCTGAAAGGAAGAGACACAGGGAGTCGCGAAAGGTTTAGCCGGTCGCCGCACTTGTCAATAATTGAGATTTACTCATAGATAAATAGGCTCACGGTTCGGAACGATCGGGAAGTGATAAACAATATGACAGGGACAGTTTCTTCGTTTTCAGAATGAAAACGCATTTCGTAACTTTCGACCTCTGGATCTGGAAGACCCGCAAAGGATTTGAAGCGACCGCCGATTCCAAGTGGGGCGGCGCCGGCCCCGTGTTCTTTTCGGCTCCCTCGAGCGCGCTCGATCTTCAGAGGTTCTATGGCGCGATTCGTGATCCGGACGGAAAGGGCGCTCAGTCACTCGGGCGTCGCCTCTTCGAGTTCGTATTTCAAGGTGAAGTACGAGAGAAGTACTACCTGTGCAGACGACTGGCTACTGAGTCCCGCGGTATTCTTCGCTTACGGCTTAACCTTCAAGATCCCGAGCTTTGGCAATGGCCCTGGGAGCTCCTCTATGACGAGAATTTTTTGACGTTGTCTCCGGCAATCTCCCTCGTTCGCCGGTCCTCAATTCTGAGGTGGGTATCGGGCGCGCGCCTCTCCTTGTGCTCTCGAGCAGTAATCGTCGCGTCGTCTCCGAGAGCGAACCAGGATGAGGTCAATCTCATCGAGAGGGCAATGAGGAGGCAATGGGGCCTGACGATTCTCCAAAACCCCAATTTGGGGGAACTGCAGGCGACGCTGGCACAACCGGTCAAGGTTCTTCACTTTCTCGGGCGCATTGCGTTCGGGGAGGACGCAAGTCGGCGAGGTGGGAATAGTCTTGCGGCTCACGAGCTGCTCGGTCTCTTCGAGAGGCTGAGAAGTCCCAATCTGATTGTGTTCAACGGACAGGAGGTTGGCCAACCCACTCATGGGTGCTCCGTGAGCGACCTGGCTGCAAGAATTGCGAGAACTGGAGCTCCTGCCGTACTGGCGATGCATCTTCCGGAAGAGTATGCCGTCAATTTTATTCAGGTGTTCTATGAGTCTCTTGCGAGCGGGAAAACTCTCGAACGTGCAGTCTGGCTTGCACGTCACCGCCTGAGGACGCACAGTCAAGCGGAGCTATGGGCGAATCCGGTCTTGTACTTGCAGAAGGAATGGAAGAAGGGGATGTTTTTCTGACTCAACTGTGCCCCGCCCCGTCGCCGGCCGTGTCAAGACCACGGAGTGTGCTAGGCTCGGGAGTCAAGAAGTTATCAAGGACGGGCGAGCTCATCTCGGAGCCAGGTCGCGCTCTTCGATCGGCGAAGGGGGACGTGTGAACATCAAGAAGAGTCTGATGGGGTGTCTCCTCCTTTGCCTCGGGCTGGCGGCCCAAGCGAAGGGCAGACGGTTACGCTCCAGGCAGTGGCCGATTCCACCCTGAAGCAGAGCCCGGCGAACCTCGAATGTCTACCGGGTCGTTTTAGAAGGATGATGTGCCCGTTGGATGGGCGGCGGTTCTGGAGGTCTATCGCCGCGTCGGAGACGCCCCACGGGGTTCCCCGTGGGGCGTCTCTACAGTGGGGAGGAACCGATGTGGTTTGCCCGTCGTTATCGCCCTGAGCGAACGGTCCATTGTATCGATACCGCGTGACTCGGTAAGCATCTGCGGGCTGAAGTATCGATACCGGGTGACGCGGTAAGGATACCGGGAGCCGCGGTAAGCATCGGTGGGCTGAATATCGATACCGGGAGCCAGGGTAAGGATACTGCTTGACGCGGTATCGATACTTTGGCCCGCCGTATGGATCGGCGTCCCGTGTTCCCCTTACCTTTTGGATGAAATCAGGAGCCCGCATCGCGTCCCGCCGTCATTCCCCTCGGTCAGCAATTCCCTCAATGCCCCGAAATCGTTCGGAAGGTCCCGTGCCAGGAACGGTCTTCCCAAGAGATCCGACAGCGCCGGCGGAATCGCCACCTCGATCCCCATCTTTTCGTAGACGGGCAGGAACTTGGCCGGGTGAGCGGTGCCGAGGAAGACGCCGGTTTCGCCGGGAGCCAGGCGATTCTTGAGCACCCCGTAGGCGACCGCCGCGTGCGGATCGGCAAGATAACCTTGAGCGCGCAGGTCGCGAATCGATCGTTCGGTCTCCTCGTCGCTTTGAGCGCCCCAGCGCAGGACGCGGCGCAGCGCTTCCAGATCCCCTCCGAAAAGGTATTCAATGCGCTCCCAGTTGTTGGGCGCTCCCACGTCCATGGCGTTCGAGAGCGTGGCCACGGACGGGCGGGTGCGATACTCCCCGGTATCCAGATACTCAGGGACGGTCGTGTTGGCGTTGGTGGCGGCCACGAAGGCCTTGATGGGCAGGCCCATCCCTCTCGCCAGCAGGCCGGCGCAGAGGTTGCCGAAGTTGCCGCTGGGGACGGCGATCACCGGAAGGGCATCGTTTCCCAGGCGGCGCAAGGCGGCGATCACCTCGGCGTAGTAGAGGGTCTGCGGCAGAAGGCGCGCTACGTTGATCGAGTTGGCGGAGGTGAGACCGTGGCGGGCGGTCAGCGCCGCATCGGCGAAGGCGGCTTTTACCAGTGCCTGGCAGTCGTCGAAGGCGCCGTCCACAGCGAGGGCCGTGACGTTCTCCCCGAGAGTCGCGAGTTGCAGCTCCTGAAGGGCCGAGACCCGGCCCCGCGGATAGAGCACCACGACGCGCACGCCGGGCCGGCACCAGAAGGCCCTGGCGACGGCCGCTCCCGTGTCGCCGCTGGTCGCGGTGAGGATGGTCACCGGCCGGTCCGGCTCGCGCACCAGCTCCAGCACGGCGGCGAAGAAGCGGGCGCCGAAGTCTTTGAAGGCCAGGGTGGGCCCATGGAAAAGCTCCAGGGCGAAGATACCCGGACGAACCGGCATCAGCGGTACGCGAAAATCCAGGGCCTCGCGTACGGCCTGCGCTACTTCCGCGTTGCCCAACTCGTCCCCGAGAAGACGATCCAGGATGACGGTACAACGCTCGCTCCAGGCAAGGTCCAGCAGCTTCGGCCAGTCGGGAAAGACTGGTAACGGCTCGGGCATCCACAGGCCGCCGCCAGGAGCGATACCCGCTAGCACGGCTTGGCGAAAATTCGCATGGCGCTGCGGGTCGCGCGTGCTCACCAGTCTCATGAGAGCACCCGAGCGCCTTGAGCGTCGAGCCGGCAGAGGCGTGCCGTAGAGGCGAGACCGGTTTCCCGCAAGGCGCCTTGAATGGCGACTGCCACGGCCTCGGCCCGCGGGCGGTTCTCGGCCACGGCAAAGAGGGCCGGCCCAGCGCCCGAGAGGCTGCAGCCCAGGGCTCCGGCCGCCAATGCCCCGGCCTGGGCGGCGAGGAAGCCCGGCACCAAGGCTGCCCGGTGGGGCTCGGCCAGCACGTCTCGCAGACAGCGGCGGAGGAGCCCGCGGTCGCCGGACTCCAAGGCGTGGACGAAGCCCGCCAGGTTCTGGGCAAAGGCCAGCGTGTCCTTCAGCGGAAAGACCTTGGGGAGAACCCGTCGCATGCGCTCGGTGGCCAGCTCGAGAGCCGGGGAGACCACAACCAGGACCAGGTCGTCCGGCCACGGCAGCGCCCGGGCCTCGGGGGCGCCATGCGGAGCGGGCACCAGGAGCTGGAGGCCGCCAACGAGCGAGGGGACGACGTTGTCCAGATGGCCCGAGCCCGAGACCAGGGCCTCGGCGCGGCCGGCCACGGCGAACACCTCGGAGGTGGAAAGCGGCCCGCCCAGCAGCGCCTGGCAGGCGGCCAGGGTCGCGGCCACCGAGCTGGCGGACGAGCCCAGGCCGGAGCAGCGGGGGAGGCGCTTGTCCAGGTGGAAAGCGAGGGTCGGGCACTCGATTCCCTTCACCCGCAGCGCCTCGCGGTAGAGGGCGTAGGTGCGCAGCACGAGGTTCTGCCACGGATCGGCCGGCAGGTCCGCGGCATGCGGACCCGAGATCGTCAGGCCGACAGTGGTGGCGGACGCCGCGGTCACCACGTCGCCCCACAGAGTGCCGTCGAGCGGCGCGAGGGCGGCTCCCATGAGGTCGAAACCGGCGGCGAAGTTACCGATGCTGGCCGGGGCGTAGGCTCGAATCTCCATGCTCGTCTCCCCGTCAATGCACGATCTTGAGCAGGTCCGCCAGCGCGCCCGCCGCCGTAACCTCGCCGCCGGCGCCGTAGCCGCGGACCACCAGCGGCGTCGGTTGGTAGTGCTCGGTGAGGAAGGAAAAAGCGTTCTCACCGCCGCGCACGGCGAACAGCGAGTGCTCCGGGCCGACGGTTTCCAGACCGACCCGGCAGCGGTAGCCGCCGTCACCGCCATCGGTTGCCTCGACGATGCCGGCGTGGCGCAAGGTGAGACCCTGGGAGACGAGGGCTTCGCGGCGGGCCGCGAAGCTGGAATCGAGCCGCGGCAGACCGGCCAGAAACTCCTCGACGCTGCCGGAGGCGTCGTACTCGGGCGGCAGCACTCCCAACACCTGCACGTCGGCCAACTCGATGCCGGCGCCCAGCTCGCGGGCGAGGATAAGGAGCTTGCGCGCCACGTCCAGCCCCGACAGGTCGTCCCGCGGATCGGGCTCGGTGAAGCCCCGGTCGCGAGCCGTGCGGACGGCCTGGGAGAAGGGCACCCCCTCCTCCAGGGCGCCGAGCAGAAAAGAGAGCGAGCCCGAGAGCACGGCCTCCAGCCGCAGCACCCGGTCGCCGCCTTCGAGCAGGCTGCGCAGCGTGCCGATGACCGGCAGGCCCGCTCCCACGTTGGTTTCGTAGAAGAACCGCCGCTTCAGCCGCGCGCTCGTCCGGTGGAGTTGCCGGTAGCTTGCGAACGGCGCGCTGTTGGCTTTCTTGTTCACCGTCACGACGTGCAGACCGGCGGCGAACAGACGCCCATAGGCGGCGGCCACGCCGTCGTCCGAGGTGCAGTCGACGAACACGGGATTGACCAGCCGGGCGCGGGTCACCTCGTCGAGCAGGACGTCGAGCGACGAGGGGAGAGCGGCGTTGTCGAGCGCCGGCCGCCAGGCCGCCGGATCCAGACCGCCGGCGTCGAAGGCGCAACGCTGGGAGTTGGCCACGGCGCAGAGCCGCAGATCCACCCGGCGCTCGTCCCGCGCCTCGTGCTCGGCGATCTTGCGCAGCAGCCGGGCGCCGACGTTGCCCACGCCCCAGATCACGAGCTGGAGCTCGACCCGGCGCTCGAAGAGTTGGGCGTGAAGATGGCGCACGGCGCGCGGCGCGTCGGTCGCGGCCACCACCGCCGAGATGTTGCGCTCGCTCGACCCCTGCGCGATGGCGACGACGCTGACGCCCACCGCGGCCAGGGCGCCGAAGAAGGCGCCCGCGACCCCCAGGCGGTGGCGCATGCCGTCGCCCACCAGCGAGAGGATGGAGCCGCCAAGGCGGAGCTGGACCGGGTCGAGCAGACCGGCGGCGAGCTCGGCCTTGAAGGCCTCGTTCAGCGCTTCGCGCGCCCGGGAGCCGTCCGCTTCGGCCACCGCGAAGGAGATGGCCATCTCGCTGGAGCCCTGGGTGATGAGGATGACGGAAATACCCGCGATCGCCATCGCCTGAAACACTCTCGCGGCAACGCCGGGCACGCCCGTCATTCCCGAGCCGGTGACGTCGACCAGGGCCACGCCGGGTAGATAGGTAATTCCCCGGGCGCCGATGTCGTTGGGGTCTGCGGGGTCGGCGACGGCAGCAGCGGCGCGGTGCACGAGGCTGCCAGGCTTTTCCGGGGCGAAGCTGTTGCGCACCCGCACCGGAATGCCCTTCTCCCGCGCTGGCTGGATGGTCTTGGGATGCAGCACCTTGGCGCCGAAAAACGACAGCTCCATGGCCTCCTCGTAGCTAAGCTCGGGAAGCACGGCGGCGTGAGGCACCAGCCGCGGATCGGCCGAGAAGATGCCGTCGACGTCGGTCCAGATCTCCAGCATCTCCGCCTCCAGGGCCCAGGAGGCGATGGCGGCGGAGTAGTCCGAACCGCCGCGGCCCAGGAGGTTGACGCGGCCGGAGGCATCGCCGCCGAAGAAGCCGGGCAGCAGCGCCACGGCCGGGGGAGCGGAGCGCAGAGGCGCAAAGGCCAGCCGGGTGGCCTGCCAGTCGGGGGAGGCCGCGAGCGGCGAGCCGGTGGTGCGAATCAGGACCTTGGGATCGAGGAGCGTGACGGCGAGTCCGCGGGCCGCGAGCAGCCGCGAGAAGAGGGCACAGGACGCCCGCTCGCCGAGCGACGAGAGAACGGCCATGGCTCCCGGCGGACACTCCAGGAGCAGCGCGAAACCACGCAGCAGGTTTTCCATCTCCAGTTCCAGAGCCGTCAGGTCAGCCTCGGCCGCGGCGGTGCGCTCCGTTCCGAGCTCGCCCTCCAGATCGGCCAGAATCGCTCGATGCACCGAGCGGAATTGCGACACAGCCGGCGCCACCGGACCGCCCGCTGCCGCTTCCTCGGCGCCGCGTTGCAGAGCGTCGGTGACGCTCGCCATCGCCGAAGCCACTACCAGGAGCGGGGCCTCTCCGGCTTGCCCGGCGACGATCTCCGCGGCGCCACGCATCCGCTCCGCGCTGCCCACCGAGGTGCCGCCGAATTTGAGAACGCGCATCGCCGAATCCTCCCAATTGACCCATAAAACGAAAAAGCCCCGCTCCCTCAAGGGTGCGGGGCTTTCGGATTCCTGAGATTTGGAGTGCCTAGGCCGGCCGCACCTCGAAGGTGCCGGTCGTAGTCGCCGAGGTCGTAGTCGTTGTGAAGACCAGCATGACGGCAAGAGTATGTCGAAGAGTTGGGCGCGGGGTCAAGCCGGCGTCGGGAGAGTTAGAAATGGGCCACGTCCCCCAAGCCGAGGCAACGCGGCGCGGCGGCGCCCCCGGCCAGTTCTTCGAAGTCGATGGTGGTCACGGAGCCCGGTGATAACGCAAAACCTGCCCACATGAGCGGCAGGGGGATGGCGAGCAGATCGGCCAGCCAGGTCAGCGCGAAGCCGGCGTGACAGAAGACCGCGATGTCGTGGCTCGGCGCGTTTTCGATCCGGTATCTCGTCCCGTCGCGGAAATAGCCGTGGCGAGCCAGGAAGTCGTCGGCGGAGGAACGCAACTGCGCCAAGCCGTCGCGTAGGTGCCAGCCGTCGTCCCCCAGGGCCGGCATGGCGCGGAGAGTGGCAGCATCCACCTGCCAGACGGGAAGCTCGCCAACTGCTGCGTCTGGAATCCACCAGTCTTCGAGCTCGCGAGTCCAGGGCTCGACCTGCACATCGAGGCCAAGCCGCTCCGCCGTGTAGCGCGCGGTCTCCAGGGCCCGATTCATCGGCGAGCTGTAGACGCGGCCGATCCCCGTCCCGGCAAGCCGGCGCGCCAGCGTTTGCGCCTGGCGGTGGCCGTGTGCGGTGAGAGCATCTCGCGGATAGTCGGGCTCGGCGTGGCGGATGATGTAGAGCCGCATTTCCAGGATTTCTCGGGTGAGCTAGTCTATGTCCGAATGTCCCAAGTGCGTCTCTGCCTGGTGTTTCCCCACGTCGTCCTGGGCGGCGGGGAGACCGCCATGATG
>Ga0075424_100004969_pt1 | contig 12660 bp, 4 predicted proteins | sample SoiMethybrSBSTD3_FD_75301 | JGI IMG/M metagenome (GOLD analysis project Ga0075424, IMG submission 75301) | Bulk soil microbial communities from a Populus tree surrounding site in Tennessee, USA - Soil MetaG P. TD hybrid SBSTD3 | ecosystem: Environmental > Terrestrial > Soil > Tree plantation... | reverse complement strand
TTCAGATGGATGGAACCCTGAGGCAGAGCGTGAACCAACGCCTTTTGCAATTCGGCGCGGTGAAGCGCAACGGCGGGAACTTCGGACTTCGGAAAGGAAAAATGATTCAGGAGCTTGCCATCACGCCTGAGCCAGCGCGACTTTTCCAGAACGGCGCCGTGCTCGCGAATCGTGTCGGCCAACCCCAGTCGCCTCAGCACGCGCATGGCATTGGGCCACATGAGAATGGCCGCTCCCGCTTCGAGTAAATCCGGCGCCTGTTCAAAGACCTGAGGTTCGAATCCGAATTGCCTGAGCGCCAACGCCGCCGTCAAACCGCCAATGCCGCCGCCGATAATCGCGATTCGCATCAGTTCTGTTCGCGCTTTGATTGAAAATTCTGTTGACCCGAAAGCGTTGCTTCTACTATCATTCGCCCACCTCGCAAGTCAACGCACAACAAACAGGCTGGTCCCCGAGCCTGCGACTCCGAAAGCCGCATCCTTCTCGCTCCAGCCGGTAGTTCTCAATAAACTCGCGCATCGGTGAATTGGTATCTCAGCGATTTACCTGTTTGCGCGTGCTGAGGTCACAAAGGAGTTGGTCCGATGTCTCAGAGCACGATTTTAGATTCATCAGATGAGCTTGTTTTCTACGTCGATGAAGAGGGGGAAGATTTTGTTGACGACTTCACTTTTTATACGGGTCTTGACAACGACAGCCCGGTAATCGGCAAGCTGTTAAAGGAAACCGAGTCCGAACGCGGCGGCAAGCGCGTATTCAGTTATTCCGAGAAAATCTTCGTCAAAAATTTGTTCCTGACGAAGGACAATTTGCTCTCTCCATCTCAGGATTTTTGGAACAGGATTCAAGATCCCGAATCGAATTCTCCATATCAGTACTTGAGAAGTAAGCTGGAAGCTCACGGCGATCTCGGATTCCTCAGTCAAGACGAGTTCGAAAAGACCGCGCGCGCGCGTTTCCTGCAAACTTTGAACGACGCGATCAAAGGTGACAGTCTCGAGCACGAAAGCTGGGTAAGCAGGGACCTGCCGGAGAAGGAGGACGCGCTCATTAAGGCCCTTCCCGATCCTGAGAAACAAAAACAGTGGCGGAACCGCATTTTCCTCGAACGGGCTTTTCCCGATCTCATCAGAGCCACCCAGGCCGGCCGCGGGCTTCTCTGCTTTTCGTATGTTGGCCAGCACCTTAGTGTCACCTTTCGCAAAATAAGTTCGAAGCACGGCTATCAACCACAGGGTTACAAAGGCGAGCAACAGGAGATCCGGAAGAGATACCTGTTTAGTCTGGCAGAGTACTGCGATCTGATTTATGACGAAGTCTTCAAAAAGACTGGCTCAAACCAGCATGCTCAGGGAATGGTCGTCGTTACCGGCTCGACCAAATCCGGAAAAAGCGAAATCGCCCGGGGACTAATTCATCTTTACCTGGAGAGGAAACCCCCGGACACGCGTCGACACCATCTGGTCACGTTCGAAGATCCGATCGAGCGCCTCTATTCGGAAGGAGGAAAGAAAGGAGTTTATCCCTGGGCTGCAATTGATCTGCGCCCGAAGTCAAAAGACGCCGAAGCGAAAGCAAACAACCGCGACTATACGCCCCGGCAAAAAGAGAAAGACGCCGGGCTGCTGCAAGACGCGTTGGCCGATGCTTTGCGCCAGACCCCGGCTCTCTTTTTTGTCGGGGAGACTCGGAACAACGAAGAATGGAAGGTCCTGCTGGACTTTGCGGCGACGGGCCACCTTATCGTGACCACCGCACATGCGGGCTCGCTGGTTGAAGCAATGCACAAGATCTTTGAGGCCTTAAAAGTCGAGACACCTGCTGATCGCAGTGAAATTGCCGGCAAGCTTCTGGCTGTCATTCATCTCAAGAGCCACGATCTCGAACATGCAAGTGGCGTCGCAAAGGACAAAACCGCCAGAACTAACGTACTGTTCCCAACGCTTTGGCGCAGAACGCCACGCGGCGTCGCCGGCCTCACGTCTGATGGTCTCGCCTCGCTACTGCCTTTTCGGCCGGGGAGAAACGACCGGTCTGAAATTAGCAACGTCGTAAATGTTGGCGAGGGTGGCAAGGCAGACTCTGGCGGCGTCCTCGTCGCTCCCGGAGACGAGCCGGTTAGCAGCGTCGGACGCAGGTGGCTTATCGAGCAATTGATTAAAAACGAAAACGTCGCTCCGCACCTCGAGAAAGAATTCGGCGACGCGCTTGGCGAGCTGAGCCGGCAAGCCTACCGGAAAGCCGGAGAGTGGGATTTGCAAGGAACGTAACCATGCCTCCCGTACTGCGATTTGGAATTCATTCTTTGGATCGTCTGATCGGGACGATAGGATCCCCCGGCCACGAGATGCACGGAATTGATCTTTCCAAACCCGCCAACCCTGAACGCGGCTCGCAAGTCGAAGAGAACCTGTCAGGCGGTTCCAGCATTTGTTTGGCTGGACCAGACGGCACCGGCAAGTCAGTGCTTTCACTGCACCTGGCGTCGCAATACCTGGCAGACTGCCTGCGCGAGTCTACTGCCGGGAAGCCTCGCTCGCCGAAAGTTCTCTACATCTCCACCGACCTGACGTACAGCATGGCGCTCAAAGGATGGAATCATTTTGCGCTCGACATACCATTCAAGCGCAAAGAGCCGCTGGTCGAACTGAAAGAAGGAAGGCCCCGACCACAGGAGCTTCAGGTGGAGGTGCGCCTGCAACCATACTTCCCTTCGGGAGATGAAAACTCTCCCCCGAGCGTGGTCAGCTATCTCGAAGACTGTTCACCCACAAGCGATGGCCGGGTAATCAAAGGAGAGGTGTGCTTTGTGGACTTGTCCTCAAGTACAGCGGGGGATGACTGGGGATTTGTGCATCGTTTGCTCGCAAGCTTGGAAACACCTGACCGGAAGGACCCGCGCCATTTGGTGCTGCTCGATGCCGTCGAAGGCTTTGAAACGTTAGTCGGGGACTTGAACGCCTTCGGTGAGAAATCCTCGCGCCGGTCCCGCATCGCGCAGGTGATGCGGTTGGTGTCTGGAAAGTGTCACGTGCTGTTGGTCGTCGAGGAATCCCACGAACAACGTTTTCCGGAAGAGTTCGTAACCGACGTGGTAGTTCGTTTACGGAATGTCGAAACCGGCAGATATCTACGCCGCACCGTGGAGATTGAAAAGGCGCGCGGGCAGTGGCACAGGCGAGGCCAACATCCGTACGTGATTCGCGATGGAAGCGGCTCAACGACCGGCTCCCAAACAAATGCCGACGATCCAAAAGTATTCCGCGACGGCAACGCAGGACCGCGTCAAAGTTATGTTCACGTCTTTCCATCTCTCGACTTTCACAGTCGCGAGATAATGATCAGTCAGCGCCCCCCGCCAAAAACTCCTGACCCAGCTGATTCTGATTCTACAGATGGCGCGAAGAAGCCAGTGCTTGATAACGAAGTCTCGCCCACGACTTCTCACCGCAGCAGATTCGCAGCCTTCGGTCTTCCTTACCTCGACAACATGCTTGGGGGCAGAGGCGAGAAGGCCGAATTAGATTCGACTCGCGATTACGATACAAGAGGACTAGTTTGCGGTTCGTCAACCGCGCTAATCGGGGATGCTCTGACGCAGAAAACGCAACTCGCCAACGCATTTCTTAGCCGCACGTTTTATTCGTTCGCTGAGGAACTAAGAAAGCGGATGAACGAAAAGACCGAAGGCGATTTTGGCTCGGAATTGGGCGAGGAGATTAAAGCCGCCATCCGCGGTGCGGACCATGAGACAACTCTGCGCCAGGCATGGGGCAAAGTGAAACTGGAGGCTGAACAACTGGCAAAGGAATTAGACGGAACACCCATCGAGGTCAACGCCGATGGTTCGATTACCGGAAGACCTCATCCCGTTGCGGTGCTTTTTACCACTCAAGACATCAATGTCGATAAGCTGGCTGATGAGCTCTATCAATGGCTGCGCGAAGACGAAAACACACCGGGTGGAGAAACAGACACCGAGACCGAGCTAATGAGACGGCTTTCTGAAGATGAATTTCTGCAAAAACTCGGTGACCTTGTTGAATCCTTTGCGGAGGAATATGGCGGAGGGCGTCCGATAGGTCGTACTCCCGTCGCGAAGAGCGAGTACCGGATAGGAAAAAATCGGTTCATATCCTACCTGATTGACCGAGCCTTCGAGCACGAGCTGAAGAAACACATTGCCCGCCACACGATTTGCCGGAGGCTCGAGATTCATGACCTTCCCGCTCCGGTGTTACTAAATATTTTCCAGCGAAGCATCGAACAGGCGCAGCGAATCTTGTTTCGCCGGGAGGGAAACGAGGCAAGGCACATCGCGCTGCCTGACGCGCCGACTCGCGCCCACGACTCGTGGCGTATCCGAGTCGTGATCGACGACCTGAATGCTTTTCGAAGCACCTATCCAGAAATGCGGGATGACCCGCTGATGCTGCCGTCACTTCTCTTCATGTTGGGTCGCGAGGGCGTGACTTCCCTGATCCTGGACACTCAAGCCTCATCCAGCCCTCAACTGCCCGTCGCCGAACGCTTCGACACGTCGGTGCGAGAATTGGTTCAGACTCGAATTTATGTTTGGCGGCTTCCCTTTTTCGGCGAGAGTCGCGTCGCCATCAGCGTTATCCCGCCGATATCGCATGAGTACCGCGGGCTGATTAGAGAACTGCGCGGAGTGACACCAGACAAGCGCACTACGGATCGTGCGCTGACTGTCGACCCACACTTTGAGCTTTACCTGGACATTGAAAAGTCCCTTCCCCAGCCGGTCCCCGTTGAGATTCGTTTGTACGCGGACACGTCCAGTGTTGAGAGGTACATCGGCGCGGAAGAAAAGCTCTTGAAAGAAGTCTTTACGCCGATTTCAAAGAACGCGGACGATAGACGCGTGATTGCGCCGATACCCTTGAAGGACTACGAAGCGCTGCGTGATGCTTGTAACCTGCAACGCGAGATGAGGCTGAACCACACGATGCTACTGCAGGTAAATGAATTTTGGTGGCTAAAACCACCCGGGCAGCGACGAGCCGGCGCCTTTCGGCCGCAATGGAATTACCTGAACGCAACCACCACGACGTCGAGACAAGATAAATACTCGAAACGGCATCGATACTGTAGCGAGTCTGCCGTCGATCCTTTTCAGGTATTTCAACCCGCCTCTGGCCAACGCGAGACGAACAAAACAAGCGAATTCTCGGTGAAGCGAAGACGCGATTTTTTCGACGACGCTTGTGGTTATGGGCTTCGGAACTTCGACAAGCGTGACGAACAATACATTGATCGAGTTCCGTATACCTGGGATTTTGGCTTTCTGCTGTGCAATGCAAAGGCGTGGAACGAAGTGTTGGAAACGCAAGAGGGCCCTCAGGAACGAGCGCCCAACAAAGCCACCAACAAAGTTAAGGAAGTATGGAACAAGCTTTGTAAAGCAGCTGCGAGCAACGGAGGCAGTGTCGGCCGGGCCCCATCAGGCGCCGTTTCATGGAAGGAGTTTTTCGAGGCGAGCAAAATTGTCGCCGAGTTTCAATCGTTCCGCACATCCTCGCCATCCATACCGTTCGATTTGACCATGGCAATTCCGGAATCCTTCTCTTGTTTGATCCTCGAGATGTGGCTCTCAGAGTCCTATGACGCAATCAGAAACTATCAAAACACCCCCGACGTGGACACCAGCGGTCTTGAAAGGATAAGAAAACGCCTGAGGGACGTAGGCAGCAGACACTGGTATCCGGACCTGCAGAACCCGGTGACGCTCCTACATGGCCTGGAAGCAGACCAGGGAAAAACGATGGCAGATATTCTTGACTTTCGAATGAAACAGGATTTTGTAAATCAGTCTAACCCGAAAATGGGGTTCTCGTTAGAGCTGTACAAGGTGTGGTTACTGTTGACTGAAGTGCTCAATTTTCCGGATTTAATTGATAGCGCAAGCTACATGAACTTCGAGTTCAAATCACGCGACGTCACACCGCGCGCGGTTTGCGCCAGGCATTGGTACAAGAGCGCCAGCAAGTATTTTGACTCGTTGACGCCTGAGCAAGTCGAATACAACTGGGTGCCGGTGCGCCTCCCCGGCCATTTTTCAGTGCGAGCGGATTGGTTTCTCGCAGTTGCCGGTGGAAGTCGCTCGAGCCGCTTGGCCGACAATGCGCTGGACTTGCTCAGCAGCAAACGTTCTAATATAGCGCGGCTGCAAGAAGGCGTTGGCCTCCCGACTCGAGAACTGTTTGAAGGAGATCGGAACACATCACACCTTCGCACGCGCCTCATCTCGGCGCCGAAAGGACAGCCGTTGGAAAATATCGAGTACGATTTCTTGAGGAAGATCGGAGCGAATCCGAACGAGGAATTTTACTGGCTCTGGCGCAGCCGGATCTGGGCTTACAATCGGCACAGTCGAATCTGGCAGAAGTGGCTTAACCGCGCGCTGCTGTGGTGGCATTCGTGGCGGCAGCGTTATGAGTCTGATTGGAAGAGCGGTTTTGCGGTTTACACCCTCCTTGACCGAATCGAGTTCCCGAGAAATCTAGATGATCGAAGCGAAGCCCTGGAAGAGTTCGCTGAGCTCAACCTGAATAGCTGGCACAGGTTTCACGAGCTGCGCGACATTCTAGTCGCAGAATTACAACAGGTTAGTATCGCAGTCGTCTGACCGCACGCGCCTTTGAGACCAGATTCGAAAGGCCGGCGAAAAGTCGCGGTTACTTGGTTCCTGGACTGATCAAATCCTAAGGCAAGTGTTCCGAATAGTTGCGCAACGTCCGGCTTCTAGCGACGGGCGGTCGGCCGAGTTGTGGTTGGATCTATTTCTCGTCCAGTTTCCGTCCCGCATTCAGATTGTCGAAATTCATGATCACGTTCCAGACGAGCGAATAACTGCCCGCCGTCTGGCCGCGCCAGAACGGATTATTCGAGAAGAGAATCACGTGGCCGCGATCGAGTGGCGAATCGATCACCGCAGCGTGTTGTGCGATTTCGTCTCCGCCGTCGAGCAAGCCTGACACCAGCAACTCAGAGGCGTTGCCCCAACGCAGAATCACGCGCGGACGCTGGTCGGGCGGAATCAACCCAACCAGATTGCGCCGCTGTTCTTCCTGAACGGGCGCAGCTTCCCAAACTTCGACTTGCGGCGGTGGCTCGGGAAGTTCTGCGGGCGGACGGCCCTGGACGACGTCGGGATCGTCAACTGTTCCGCGCCCAGTGGCTCGCTGACCTCCACCGCCTCTGCGTCCGCCTCCGCCACCAGCGACATTGCTGACGTTGAAGATCGGTCCGTTGAAGCAGTAAACCGACAGCGTGTCACTGTAGCCGTAGGCGATCGGACTCGCCGCATCGACCATACGCGTTTTCAAGATGTCGCCAATTGCCTTCAGACGCGATGCGCTTTGAATCGAAACGCCGGGTGCGAATCCAGCCTGGACCGCGAAGCTCGCTGAGTCGTCAGCGCCGATAAAGACACCGCCGCGCCTGACAAAATTCTGCAGGTTCATCAGTCCGGCCCAGCCGAGTCCCGGTCGAATGTCATCGGTCGATGCGAAGCCTCCGAGGTTCGGCGTAAGCTCCGTCTTCTTCCATGGGATCGGATTGCCATACATCGGACGGCCTTGAATGACTCCGTTTAGATTGCCGTTGCCGGGGCCAAAAACAATGACGTCGTACTTTTTGTTGAGGTCCGGATCCTTCGCGACATCCTGCGTACTGATGTAATCGAACGGCACGCCCATCTGATCGAACGCCAGCCGCCACCAGCCTTCGTCCTGCGTGTTCAGCCATGTGTGCATGATCGCGATGCGCGGTATTTTCAGCGCGTGGGTCTTGACCTTGGGCGGCTCAACCAGAATCCAGGCCGTCACCCCAAGATCCGCGAGCGCTTTTTCAAACTCACGACCGTCACGAATGCGCACGAGGAACGAGCCGCGGTTGAATTTCTGCCCGGCAACTTCGAACGGCTCTTCAACCACTTCAAAACTGGCAGAATTCTTCAAGCGAAAACGCAGACTAACCAGATTGTTGTCGGCGGTCTGATTAATCGCATAGAGAGTGCCGCCATCACCGCCGCCGCCCTTTATGCCGCTTGGCGATACCACTGCGCCATTGACCTTTTCCATTGGGGCGTCGAGCGCCTTCACGTCGGTGACACGCACCACCTGCACGTTGCTCACTTCGCCAAACGTCCAGCCGGTGTCGTCATAGACGCTCGTCTGCGGGTCCCGCGGACTCCAGTACTGATAATCAAGCAACGCGTCGGCAATGCGGCTGTAGGGCTGGTCCATGCGCACGAGATAGGTTCCGGCCGGAAAAGTGCGCGACTCCGTATCATCCTTTTTCGCCGGTGATGCCGCCGGACTTGCGGTCGCCGCCGGAGACGATGACGGGCGCGCGCGCGGCGTCGGTTTCTTCTTCATCGTCACCGTAAACGGCGTGGTCGCACGATGGACTTCGCAACCCTGTGCCTGCAGCAAACGCAGCAGCGCAGCCTGATTTCCCGGACGCGGATCGTCACCAGGAAAAACATAAGCCGCGGGACCTTCATTCTTCGGCTTCTCAACCGAGCGTTTGGACTTCAAATAAAAATTCTTGAGGAACAGCTTGCCGTTCTTGTTGAAGTAATCGAGCGAGATGAGAATCGCCGTTTGCTCGTAATTATTGTTGTTGCGCTGCGACCACTTTGCGCGCGGCAGCGGCGGATTTTGTTTGTACCAGGTGCGCTGATACTCGTCAGGCGAAAGCGTGCGCACCAGAGTGTCTGCGCCGCCGTTGCCGAACGTCTCGTACAAACGGCTGATGCCATTGTGCGTGGCCGCGATGAACATCAGATATCCCGGCGACCAGGTGTCGAACGTGCCGTGGGCAAACACGCCCGGCATGCCGAACTTAGTCATTTCTGAGACATTCTTCCACCCAATCAGCTGCCATTCGTCAGTCAGAATCGGATCGACCCAGGCGTTGTACGGCCCGTCACCAATCGTGTTGTCGTAAAGATATGGAACTGACTCGTGCAGGTCGTGCAGCACCTGCGGCTTCCAACTGATGTAGGTGTTCAGGACGTTCTGCGTTAGTTTCAGCGACAAACCCATCGCGTCACGATTGTTGTCATGCGCCACGTAATGGCCCCAATACAACAGCGGCGGCCAGTTTTCATTCGGATGCGCGAGGTGCCAGTTGTAGACATCGACCATGCGATCGCGGCCGTCGACTTCCACGATCGGAGTGATGAGCGTCACCATGCCATCGCGAATCGATTTGATGTATGGGCTGTCGTCAACGGCGAGGCGATAAGCGAGTTCCATCAACGCAGTCGGCGCGCCCGTCTCAGGCGAATGAATCGTGCCGGTGATGTAGTAGATAGGAAATGATTCGTCGACGAGCTTGTCCGCTTCCGCGTCATTCATATTAATCAGGCGCGGATCAGCAAGCTTTGTCAGACGCGTCCGGTTCTCGTCGAGTTTCGCCAGCAGACTCTCGGACGCAATCGCCACCGCGATCATTTCGCGGCCTTCTTCAGTGGTTCCAATCGAGAATACTTTGACGCGCGGCGAGGCCTTCTCGAGCATGCGCATGTACTTATAGACGTCGGCAGAGTACGGCAGCTTGCCCGGCGCTCCGGCAACATCGCCCAGCACCGCCTTTGGCGTCGGCACGTTCGGCGAGGCCGGCAGGTAATCGGTCAGCGGCGAGTTGAAGAATTTCTCGGTCGTATATTCACCGATCTTCTTTGTGTAGTCCTCATCTACTGCTTGATTGGGATCGCGCGCGTAACCGTTTTGCGCGTGGACGCTGAACGCGGCGCCGATGATCAAGAGAAGGGTTGCACACAGCACGGTGCTGATCTTTTTCAGATGCATTTGGACTCCTTAGAGAATGGCGACATGAAGCTGTTAGCAGAACCGGATCGAACTCCGACGAGAGAAGATGCTTTTAAGCGAAACCGGGAAGTAAGTCAATCAGGCAGGCGCAGTACTGGTGATGTCACACTGACAAGCCAACTCGCCGCACGATATCGCGAAATTGACTGTCATTGTGCAAAGGCTTCCACCGCGGATCGACCGTGACGTAAATCATCCAGCCATCATGAAAATCACAGCCTCGGTTCAACCATTCGATCGCGTCTTCGGGTTCGTCGAGGGCGGCATGGATCAACGCCATGTCATACGATGAAACGTATTTTGTTTTTGTCAGCTCGTCTAACTTCGATAACAGAGAGCGCGCCTCATTCGGTTGCCCCGAGACCGCATAACAATGCGCCAGCGACGCCAAACTTTCAGGGCTATCGCCGGACAATTCGCGCCCTTTCGTAAACTCCGCAATCGCAAGCGAAAACTCGCGACGAGTCTCGAAGGCGCGGCCCATTTCCAGCCGCGGCATCGGCTTATAAGCATCCAGCTCGATGACTTTCTGAAATTGCTCGATCGAGTCATCCAGCCGCCCGGCAAAGTGAAGCAACTCGCCGATGCTCGTATTAACCGGAAGCGACAATGGATCGAGTTCGAGCGCGCGTTGGATAGTCTCGAATGATCGAGGCCAATCGCCCGTGAACGCAAAGTAGTAAGCGTACCACAGCCAAGTCTGCGCATAATTTGGATTCAACTCAATCGCGTTTCGCAATTCGGTTTCGGCCCGCCGCCAATCAAAAAGATGCATGCTTATGTGACCAAGCGTGCCGCGCGCTTCAGCCAGCGACCCATCAAGTTCCAAAGCACGAGTAGCGGACTGATGGGCTTGCGAAAAAGCTTCGTTAGGCGGCAGGGCCTGAACGCCGACGTCGCCCAGCAGCGTCTGACAATCTGCGAGGCCGGCATAGGCGAGCGAAAAGTTCGAATCAATGTTGAGCGCCTGTCGAAAACACTCGATTCCCTTGTTCGCATCCGACGCCGTACGCTTGTTCAGGAAATAGCGGCCGCGCAAATAGAGCTCATAAGCTTCGCTTTCTTTTGGGTACTGCTTGGCGAGATGCTTTTTTTGCGACTTGGTTAACTTCAGTTTCAGCCGGGTTGAAATTTGTTCAGAGATTTCATCCTGAAGCTCAAAGATGTCGGTCATTTGACGCGCATAGCGTTCGCCCCAAAGCTGCGAGCCGTCCGCCGCGTCTACCAACTCAATTCCAACTGTTAGTCGGTCTCCCATTTGTTGCACGCGACCGGTCACAACGGCGCGCACTCCTAACTCGTCAGCAATGCGCTGCGGATCGATACGCTCGCCCTTGTACCGAAAGACAGTACTGCGCGCCATCACTTTGAGCTTCGGGAGTTGTGAAAGATTGTTGATGATATTTTCGGTGATACCGTCGCTCAGGTACTCAGCATTTGGATCGCTACCGGCATTTTCGAAAGGTAGCACCGCGATCGAATCGATCGCTTTCGACTTTGGCGGCCGGCGGCGGTGTCGAGAGTCGCGAATCGTTTCCGCAGTTGCGGCCGCATTCGAGCCAAACATGACCGTGGCCGCTTCAGTATCAATATCCTGCAAAACCGACCCGTCATTCCGACAAAACTTAAGCGTTTTGTCCGCGTAAGCTTTGCCGCATTTGGTGCACCGTTTCATTTCGAGACTGAGTTTTGAAACCAGCGCATAAAAATTTAGTTCCCGAGAGTAGGTTCGGCGCGCATTCTAACTGAGTTTTCAGCACATGCGCCATAGGCCGCGCGACGGCGATTCTTGCGAGTATGGGGCATCAGGCCCTGGACGGTTTTTGAAAAACTGACCGGTAGTTCCTAGAATCAGGTTGTTACCTCTAACAATCATGGTCGTCAAAGAAAAAATTGATTCACCATCTTCAGTAGAAGCGATCGCTGCACCTCGCGCGACTGAAGCCCAACCTCCGGCAGAATCCGATGCACCTGACGTTAGACCAATCAGTAAAGTTGCAGGTGGCATGACGTCGGCGCTCACGGCCGCGCGCTTTGCCTGGAGCGAAATGGGCCTGGTGCGCGGGACGCGGACGCTGCTGCAGCTGAACCAGAAACAAGGCATCGACTGTCCCGGCTGTGCGTGGCCGGAACCTGACGGCGAGCGTTCACACTTCGAATTCTGCGAAGAAGGTGCGAAGCACGTCGCCGATGAAGCCACGAGAAAACGAATCACGCCTGAGTTCTTCGCGAAGTGGAGCGTCCGCGAATTGGCTGAGCAATCAGACCTCTGGCTTAACCAGCAGGGACGGCTGACGCACCCGATGGTCCTGCGCGAAGGCGCGCAGCATTACGAACCGATTCAATGGGCTGACGCGTTTGCGCTGATCGCGCAGGAACTGAATGCGCTGGCCTCGCCCGACGAAGCTATCTTTTACACGTCCGGGCGCACCAGCAACGAAGCCGCGTTTCTTTATCAACTCTTCGTGCGGCAGTTCGGCACAAACAATCTGCCGGACTGTTCGAACATGTGTCACGAGTCGAGCGGCACTGGGATGAAAGAGGCGCTGGGTTTCGGTAAAGGCACAGTGACGCTCGAAGACTTCGATCTGTGTGATGCGATTTTTGTCATCGGGCAGAATCCGGGAACTAACCATCCGCGTATGCTTTCAACGCTATTGAGCGCGAAAAGGCGCGGATGCAAAATCGTGCACATCAATCCTCTGCCGGAAGTCGGCACGACTCGCTTCAAACATCCACAGGAGTTCTGGACGTGGCCGGGCGGCGGCACTCAACTCGCCGATCTCTTTTTGCA
>Ga0075424_100004966_pt1 | contig 12662 bp, 14 predicted proteins | sample SoiMethybrSBSTD3_FD_75301 | JGI IMG/M metagenome (GOLD analysis project Ga0075424, IMG submission 75301) | Bulk soil microbial communities from a Populus tree surrounding site in Tennessee, USA - Soil MetaG P. TD hybrid SBSTD3 | ecosystem: Environmental > Terrestrial > Soil > Tree plantation... | reverse complement strand
CGGGAAGTCCCTCGATGCGCTTTCCGATCGGCCGTAGCAGTTGGTGCAGTCCCGCGAAGGCGAGCTCCGACTCGGACTCGACGCCCATGGTCGCGAGGGTGCGAGCGCCGAGGGAGCTTGCGCGGCCCCGCACACGGTCAAGCAATGCCGACTTCCCGATCCCGGCTTCCCCGCGAATCACCAGCGCTCCGCCGCGGTCGCGAACGCGGTCCAGGAGGGCGTCGACCCGCGCGACCTCGTCGTCGCGCCCGATCAGCTCACCGGTCGCATCCGGCGGGCTCAAGACGGTCATGGTCCGAGCATAAGCGGAAACAGTCACATGACTGAAGCGACGGGCACTCCATCGAGCCTACGGTGGCGTCGTGGCGATCGGCCACGAGACCTACAACGCGAGCCGGCTGACCGTCGAGGTGCCGGGCGTCCGCGAGTTCCAGCGACTCTATGAGGAGGCGGTGCCCGCGAATCCGGTGGACGAGATCGCAGCGCTCGTGCAACGCGGGGCCAGCTGGGCCGAGGTGCTGGACACACACGCCGAGGCCGCCCCGTACGGTTTTCTCATCTACTGGCGCAACGACGTCCATGGCGTGATGCAGCTCGCGAGCGACGAGTACGACTGCGTCGCGTACCTCATGGGAAACGTCACCATCGCGGAGCAGATGTTCCGCCACGATCCCCGCGCGATGCTCTACGCGCCGCTTCGGACGGTCATCTGGGAAGACCGAGACGAACGCGCGTGGTTCACCGTGGACCAGCCGAGCATGCAGTTCGGAAGCTTCGGAATCCCCGCGGTCTCAGCAGTCGGGGTCGAGCTCGACAGGAAGCTCGCGGCGCTCTTGGAAGCGCTGCGCGTCGAGGTGCCGATGGCACTGCTCTCCTCGACCGTAGTTGCCTAAAACCCCGCGAGAAGCAGTCGCATGACGCAAGAGAACGCGGGCGCCGCGAGTCAGACTCCAGCTCGATTGCGCGGTTCTACCGAAAGGAACGAGAATGTCTCCGCAGAGCAAGCCGAGCATCGTCTTCTGCCACGGCCTGTGGGCCGATGGCTCGTGCTTCAGCAAGGTGATCCCTCCGTTGCAGGCTGAGGGTCACCAGGTGATGGCCGCGCAGTACGGCCTCGACACACCGGAGGAGGACGTCGCCACCGTCGTCCGAACGCTTGGCAGGGTCAGCAGCCCAGCCATCCTCGTCGGTCACTCGTACGGCGGATCGGTGATCACCGCCGCGGGGACGGATGATCGTGTTGCAGGGCTGGTCTACATCGCGGCGCTCGCCCCGGACGCCGACGAGACGTCACAGAGCCAGCTGGACAAGTTCCCCACCACCGACGTCTTCTCCCACATCGAAGTCGCCGATGGACGGATTTGGATGCTCCCGGACGGGGTCGAGTGCTTCGCGGGCGATCTTCCGGAGGAGGAGCAGGCGCTCGTGTGGGCCACCCACTACGCGCCGGCCGCGGACCTGTTCGGCCACAACGCCGAGGGGGTTGCCTGGAGGTCGAAGCCGAGCTGGTACATCGTGGCCAACAACGACCGAACGGTCCATCCCGACCTGGAGCGTTTCGTGGCGAACCGCATGGGTGCGACCACCTACGACGTGGACAGCAGCCATGTACCCATGCTCTCCCAGCCGCGCTTCGTGCTGGACGTGATTCGCGCCGCAGCCACCGCGGTCCAGGAGTCCGCGGCCGCTGTCGTATAGCCGAGCGGCGAGCCTGGATGAATTCGGCAGGATATTCGCCCATCACGCCGCTATTTCGGGTGTGCGATGGAGTGCGCGTGCGGTTCGCTGACAACAAAGCGGACTCGTCGACGGTAACGGTGTTGATGTTGAGCCCGTGGCCGGAGAGCCTCTGGGCATACCGTCGGATCTGGGACCGGGTGTCGGCGGTCGCTCGCGTAGTTGCGATCGACCTGCCGGGCTTTGGCCACTCTGACGGTCGGCCGGAGCTGATCGCGCCCGACGCGATGGGCACGTTCCTTGCGCGTCTCATCGACGAGTGGAGCCTGGACCCGCCACATGTCGTCGGTCCCGACGTCGGCACCGCCGCCGCGTTGTTCTTGGCGGCCGACGCTCCAGACCGCATCACGAGCTTGACCATTGGCGGAGGCGCGGTGCGTGTTCCCATCGACGCCGGTGGCGCGCTCAAGGACGTCATCGAGGCCCCGAGCCTCGACGTCGTCCGACAGCTGGATGCGCGAGCCAACATAGGATTCGCCGTCGAGCCGGCAGCCGGTGCCGACAGTGAGCCCGAGGTCCATGAGGACTACGTCAGCGCGTATGACCTAGGGCGCTTTGCCGAGTCCGCACGGTTCGTCCGCCACTACCCCGAGCAGAACCCGGTGCTGCGCGATCTGTTGCCGACGATCACCACGCCGGCGCAGATCGTGGCGGGGCGCGACGACGACTTGGTGCCGTGGTCCAACAACGAGTATCTCGCTGAGCTGCTGCCCAACAGCGAGATCCACCCACTCGACGCGGGCCACTTCGCGTGGGAGGAGGCGTCGGAGGACTACGGCCGTCTGATCGTCGATTGGGTCACCGGCGGATTCCAGCGCGTCGCTGGCGCGTCGGCCTGAACCCAGCGCGAGGGGCGAGCAAGCGCGCTGCCTAGACTCTCAAGGGATGGATGTCGGGATCGGGCTTCCGAACGCGGTACCGGACGTCGATCGCGCGGGGACTGTCGACTGGGCCCGCCGTGCCGAGGCGGCCGGGTTCGCCTCCCTCGGGACGATCGGCCGGATCGCCTACTCGAACTACGAGGAGTTGATCTCGCTGGCGGCGGCCGCCGCCGTGACCGAACGGATCCGGCTCGTCACGGACATCCTGCTGGCGCCGCTCCGAACGAACACCGCCCTGTTCGCCAAGCAAACGGCCACCCTTGACTCCCTCTCAAATGGACGGCTCGTGCTTGGGGTCGCGCCCGGCGGCCGGGAGGACGACTACGAGGTGTCCGGCGTGGATTTCCACGAGCGCGGCAAGATCTTCGACCGCCAGCTCGAGGATCTCCGAACGCTCTGGGCGGGTGACGAGGTGGGTCCGCCCCCCGCCAACGGCGCGCGCCCCAGGCTGCTGATCGGGGGCTCCGTCGACGCCGCTTTCCGGCGCGCCGTCCGGTACGCGGACGGGTGGACGCTCGGCGGGGGCACGCCCGACGCCCTCGCCCAGGGAGCCGCCAGGCTCGAGGAGCGGTGGAAGGCCGAGGGGCGCGAGGGCAGCCCCTACAAGATGGCCCTCTTCTATTTCGGGCTGGGTGATGACGCGGAGATGCATGCTCGTCAAGACCTCGGCCACTACTACGCTTCGCTGGGCGAGGAGATAGCCAATCGGATCGTCTCCAGCGCCGCCACGGACGCAGGGACCGTCAAGGGCTACCTCTCGGCCTTCGAGCAGGCAGGGGCCGACGAGGTGATCTGCTTCCCCGTCTCAACCGATCCGGGTCAGGTGGAGCTCCTGGCGGAAGCGGCGCTCTGAGAGATGGCTCGTCACACTGTCGGTCCGCGCCGCACCGATTCGCTTCGGACGTACGTGCGCGCGACGCGGATCATCGGCAGTCTCAGTTTGCTCGTCCTTTTCGGGGCGATTGCGTGGGACCTCGCCAACGACGGGTTCTGGTCGCGTCACACGCTCTTCGCGAGCGTTGTCGCGAGCTTGATCGTCGTCGCGGTGACCGCAGCGGTGCTCAACGAGGTGCTCGAGCGCCGGCAACGCGAGCGCTGGTCCGTGCTCGCGCAATACGCACTGTTCGACTTCGTCCGCACGGCTCGCCTCGTGTGGAGCGGTCTACTCGAGCTCGCCGCTCTCGTTCCGGAGGGCGAGCTCGGGGACGAGGCGCTCGCGGCCGGCTCCGAGGTGGTGCGCGACACGCCGCGTCTCGCCGCGGCGATGGACTACATGCTCGCCAGCGCCGACCGCCGCGAACAGCTCCACCGCCTGATCGCGGGGCTGCTCGGTCACGGCCAGGAGGTGCTCGGACGCTGGGCCGGCGTGATGGTCAGCTCGCGCACGTACGCGGAGATCGTCGATCGCCACGTCGAGCTCTACAGCCGTCTGTACTGGTGGGGCAGCGTGCTCGACGAGTCCGAGCCGCTCGAGGAGCATCTGAGTCGGCCGAGGCTGAGCCGTGTCAGCCCGGCGACTCAGGCCTCGGGGCCGGTCGAGGACGAGTGGCTACGCGACAATCTCGTAGCTATTGCCCAGCTCGCTGAGTCGCTCGATCGAGACTCGTTCGAACTCGCGATGCGGATCGTCCCGCCCGACTGGTGGGCTGCGCAGCTGCCTGACCGACCGTCGACGGCTGAAAATCTGCAGACCTGAACGCCTGCATGGATCTCGGACTGCATAACAGGGTGTACCTCGTAACTGGCGGCAGTCGTGGCCTTGGGTTCGCTGCGGCGGAGGCTCTCGTCGCAGAAGGGGCTCGGATCGTGCTCAGCTCCCCCAGGGAGACCACGGTGTCTTCGGCCGCAGGTCGTCTTTCGCAGAAAGCCGCAGCGGGCGGCGACGTGACCTGGATCGCCGCGGATAACGGCGATCCCGCCACGCCCGGTCGGCTGATCGAGGCCGCCCGAGAGCGCTTTTCCCGCCTCGACGGCGCGCTGATCAGTGCGGGCGGAACGCCACCGGGGACGATTTCGAGCACTACGGATGAGGAGTGGCGGTCGGCGTTCGAAAGCGTTTTCCTCGGCGCGGTTCGGCTGGCTCGGGTTCTCGCGGAAGATCTGGCGGACCACAGCCAGGACGATGCTGGGCCCGGCCCCACGACGGGAACGGGCGGCTCGATCGTGCTCGTGCTCGCCGCCTCGGTGCGTGTGCCGCTCGATGGGCTCCCGATCTCCAACGGACTTTTCCCAGGCCTCGCTGGCGTGATCAAGACGCTCGCCGGCGAGTCCGGCCCATCCGGGATCCGGATAAACGGTCTGTTACCGGTCAGGATCGCCACCGACCGCGTCCGCGAATTCGACGCGCTGAGTGGTGACCCCGACGAGGTGCGTGCCCGCCAGTCCGAGCTCATCCCGCTCCGAAGGTACGGAGAGCCCGAAGAGTTCGCGCGAGCAGCAGCGTTTCTGCTCTCCCCAGCCGCTTCTTACATCACCGGCGCAATGATCCCCGTCGACGGAGGCGCGATCCACTCGATTTGAACCGGCGACCCCAGCGGCGATCTTCGCGCTCGTCCGCCGCCACCACGGACTGACACCGCGGCTCGGGCCGGGGCCTTGCTCACTGGGACTGCTCCCGGACGACCTCTGCCGGGCGCTTGTCGTCGCGCAGACCGAGAAAACGCGGCTGCCGCAGGCGGCCGTCATTCGTCCATTCGGCGAACCCGATCTGGGCGACCAGCTCGGGCCGGACCCAGTGGGTGCCTCGCGGGATCGGTCGCGCGTCGACGAACGGCGAATCGGGCGTCTCCAGCTCGCGCAGCCGAGCTCCGAGGTCGCGGAGCATCGCCGCGGTGTACCCGGTCCCGACCTTGCCGGCGTATCTGAGCCGTCCGCCCTCGAAATACCCCACGAGCAGCGCACCGAAGTCGGTCCGGCTCCCGGCGGGATCGGTGTAACCACCGATCACGAACTCCTGCTCCCAGACGCATTTGAGCTTCAGCCAGTCCCTCGAGCGGCCGGCGACGTACGGCGCCTGCGCGCGCTTGGCGATCAGGCCTTCCCAGCCGGACCGGCACGCCCGCGCGAACCGCCGCTGCGAGTCATCGCGCCAGGCTTCGCTCAGCTGCAAAGCCGCGCTTTGCCGGACCGCCTCCGCCAGCCGCGCGCGGCGCTCGAGCAGCGGCCGGTCTCGGAGATCGTCGCCGTCGAGCTCGAGCAGGTCAAAGACGCAGAAGACGACGGGATACGCCGCTACCAGCTCCGGAGTGGGATTCGTGACCCCGAGGCGCCGCTGGAGCCGACTGAACGACGTCTGCTCCCCATCGAACGCGACCACCTCGCCGTCGAGCAGGAGCTCCCGGTCCCGCTGGCCCGCGACCGCCCCGCGGACCTCCGGATAGGTGTCTGTGAGGTCCTTGGCAGTGCGGGACTCGAGCCGCACCTCGCCGCCGGCCTTGCGCGCGACACACCGCTCACCATCGAACTTGCGCTCCAGCAGCCAGTCATCGCCGAAGTCGCGCCGGTTGGTCAGGGTCGCAAGCATCAGCGTGATCGGCACGGCTGCAATCGTCCCAGGTCCTCAGAGGAACGCGCCGTCATTGATTCGACCCAGCGGGTTGCTTCTCGAGCAGCAGCTTCAGCTTTCGAAGCGATCGCGTCGCCTCTCTTCGAGCGCGTGAGTGGCCAACAAGCCGTGCCGCGGCCCTTCCCAGCACGCTCGCGGGGAGCTCGAACTCGTTCTCGTACCAGAAGCGCGTTCCACCGTCGTCGAGCCGCTCGAGCTCGTACCTCACCCTTGCGTGCGAGCCGAAGGGACCTTCCCCGAGCCATTCGGCGAGGTGCGGCCGATCAGCCCGCTTTACGGTCCAGCGGACGGCGAAGGACTTTCCTGCCAGCTTGAGGGTTTGTTCGAACGAGGATCCGGAGGACAGCCGCGCGGGTGCGTCGGCCACCGCTACGTGCGTCGTCACCCAGCGATCGAGCAGGCGCGGGTCCATCACGACGTCCCACACCTCCTCGGGCAAAGCATGGACATCGACCCAAGTGCAAACGGTCAGGCTCATTTCGGCCTGGGGAGCTCGAGATGCGCGAGCGAACGCAAGAAGGCAGTGCACACGAGGACGTGAATCCGGAGCTGGGTGCGGCTATAGAGCCAGGTGCCAGCACGAGCGAAGCGGCCGGTTCCTCGAAGCCAGGGATAGAAGTTTCGGACCTCGACGCGTACCAAGACCGCCGCCCGAGGCTCCGGAAGCTCGGGGGCAAGATGTGTCTCGTTCGCGCGATCCAGTCTCTCCACGGAAAGTCGCAGATGACCGCGCCCCCGGCCGCCCTTGGCGACCAGGAGGCCGCGTTCGATCCGCCAGGTCGCCCGACCGCCGCCCTCGTCCGTCTCGTACTCGGGCGCGTGAAAGTGCAACAGCGGGAAGAGCGAAGAGAGGAAAACGATGGTCGGCGAGTCCCGCTTGTGAACCACGTGAATCAAGCCGACGAACACGCGGGCCAGAAAGCGCCAGTAGCTTCCGGCGAGCCGCTCCAGCGTCTCCGGTCGCCACAACCGTTCCAGTTCCTCGAACGGGACCAGGACCTCGGCCTCTTGGATGGACTGGACAGCTCCGCTTTCGGGCACGCCGCCTGTCTCGCGCCTCGGGAGCACGTGGACCAGCGCGCGCGGCCCGCTCTCCCACCCGGCCCGCGCACGGAACCTTCGTCGCCGCCGGCGTGATCGCGGCGGCGGTTCGGATTGGATCGCGTCTTGGATTCCACGCAGCATCCGGCTGAAGACGCGATGGTGGATGGGAAAAAGCACGTACCAGTACAGGAACCCGACGTATCCGGCGGGGTCGAAGACGGTCGTTTGACGAACGAGCGAGCCGTGTCGGCAAGGATCGACTTCGAACTGGAGCCACAGGCGGCCGGGGATCTGCATCTCTGCTGCCAGTAGGAGGAGACGTGCGGGCTCGAGCCGCTCGACGCGCCAGAAGTCGACGGTGTCGCCGACGCGAAGGTCCTCCGGATCGCGGCGACCCCGGCGCAGGCCAACTCCCCCTCTCAGCGTGTCGAGCAGGCCGCGGAGCCGCCAGAACCAGTTGTCGGCGTACCAGCCCGTGGCTCCGCCGATGCGCTGAATCGGTGCGAACGCCTCGTGGCGTTCTCGATCCACGCGCACGACGCGTGATGAGAGGTGGCGACGACCGAACGTCAAACCGCCCCAGCGCGGCAAGGGCTGCTGCCGGGGTAACGCGTCGGACCACCGGGTCTCAGCGAACTCGTGGTCCTCGTTGACGAGCGCGCGCTCGATGGCCGCCGACACTCCGCGCGGACGAACCGCGAACGTCGCGTTCGCCGCGGGCTCGTTCACAACGGTTTCATCGCGAAGACTGTCGACCATCGCCGCGGCTACGCGACCGTAGACCGGTGTCAGTAACCCCAACAACCTCCGGGAAGCTCGCGCCGTGATCAAAGGAGTCGTGATCACCCGCCGGTGCAGACCACGCTGGCGAGCGTACTCCCGCATGACGTCGGCGTAAGTGACCCGGTCGCCGCCGCCGATCTCATAGACGCGGTCAACCGGGTGCTCGAACTCCAATACGGCGAGCAGGTAGTCGAGGACGTCCTCGATCGCAATCGGCTGCGCGAGCGTCTCGACCCAGCGCGGCGCGACAACCAGGGGCAGCTGCTCGACGAGCGCGCGCACCGTCTCGAACGAGGCGCTCCCCGAGCCGATCACGATCGACGCACGAAGCTCAACGGTCGGCACTCCCGAAGTGCGCAGCAGGCGCCCGACCTCATGGCGGCTGGCCAGATGCAGTGAGAGACCGTCGCCGTGACCAAGCCCACCTAGGTAAACGATTTGCGCGATGCCCGCCGAACCTGCAGCGGCTGCGAAGTTGGTGGCCGCGCGGCGGTCCAGGTCCGCAAAGTCGCCGGAGCCGCCCATCGAGTGGACGAGGTAATAAGCGGTGCGCACACCTTCGAAGGCGGCCCCCAGGGAGGCAAGATCGAGAACGTCGCCGGGGATGACCTCGGTACGCGGCTGAACCCGGCTTCGGAGGAGCTCGGGCCGGCGCGTCAGGCAGCGCACCGGCCGCTGCTCTGCTTCGAGTCGGCGCAACAGCCGACCGCCGATGTAACCGGACGCGCCGGTGACGAGGATCATGCCGTGAGGGGGGTGTGGGGCATCGCGCACTGGTCGTAGACTACAAAGCGTAGTACTATACGCGCTAGTGAGTCAGCGTCGCTCGCCAACTTCGCCGGGATGGCCCCGACTGTGGGGTGCCCTGGCGATCGCTGCAGTTGTGCTGCTGGCCGGGTGTGGCGGCTCCGGGACCTCGACCGGCAGTGCAGGAGATGCTGTTGGCGCCAGGTGGGTCCGCGCCAGGCACGTTCACGGCGTGGTCGATCTGACCGGGCCACGGAGGAATGGACAACTGACCGTGACCGCGGCCGGGCAACTGCTCCTGTTTCGCCCAGGCGGCGCGTTGAGCGCCTTTGCGCGCGGGCCGAATGGCTATCGAGCCGGCGCCGGCGATGAGCCCTACATCGCCCTGGCGCCGGACGGCCGGCAACGCGGCGCCGGCTGCTCGTTTGGGCCGGATGCGGTTTACGCCCTCAGCCTCGGTTCGCAGCCGGGCGTCGTGATGGTGGACAAATACGGTCGGGGCCGTCGCTTTGCGGACCTGCCTACGGGCGAGACGCCCAAGGGGATCGCGTTCGACGAGGTCGGCCGGTTCGGTCACTCCCTGCTGGTCGCCGGGGCCGCGCACGGCAAGACAGACGTCTTCGCTCTGGACTGCCGCGGACGCGTCCGCACGCTGACGCGCGCCGCGCCGCGACTCGAAGGGGGGATCGTGATTGCGCCGCGGTCCTTCAGGCGCTACGCGGGGCAGCTGATCGCCCCCGACGAGAACAGCGGCAAAGTGATCGCCATCGACGCCCGTGGTGTGGCACGGACGATCGCCAGCTCAGGTCTTCCCACCGGTGGAGACGTCGGGATCGAGAGCGCCGGCTTCGTCCCGCCGCGCTTGGGCCGCGCCGGCGCCGCCTACGTCGCGGACCGGGGCGTGCCTGGCAATCCCCACCCCGGCACGGACAGCATCCTGATGCTCCGCGCAACGGCGCTGGCGCGCCTGGGGATCGCGGCGGGCGATCTGCTCATCGCCAGCGAGGGGGGAGGCAAGACCGTCGCCGTGCGTTGCCGCACGACATGTACCGTCCGCCACGTCGCCGACGGGCCGAGCGTTGCCCACGTCGAAGGGCACATCGTGTTCGGCCCAGTCGACGCGAAATGAACCCGGTCCGTCCCGGGATGTGATCCACTACACTACGTCGTAATGAGTCCCAAGCCCAGGATCCCGCCGCCACTCCACGAGCTCGAGTCCGAGGTCATGGAGGAAGTCTGGAAGCAGGGCGAGGCCTCGGTGCGCGCGATCATGGATGCGCTGAACGCCCGCACGAAGAAGCCGCGCGCCTACACGACCTACATGACGATCTTGGCCCGCCTCCACAGCAAGGGGCTTTTGAGCCGCAAGCGCCAGGGCAGGACCGACTTGTACCGCCCTGTCTATTCCCGGGAGGAGTACGCTGATCTGAGAAGCCGGGCCGGAGTCGATGCGCTGGTCGAACAGTACGGAGATGCAGCGTTGAGCCACTTCGCCCGCCAGGTCGCCCAGCTAGATCCTGAGCGCCGCCGCCAGCTCCAGCGTCTTGCCCGCGGAAAGTGACACAAGAGTGCATCGCCGCGTTTACCGGCTCGTATTCGGGCTGCAGCTAGCGATCGGCGCCTGCGGTCTTGTCGCCGCATCAGCGGCGCTGGGTGCGGCTGTTGGCTCGGTGCATCGGGAAAGCGCCAGCGGCCACGAGATCGTGGTGATGGGGCAGCAGCTCACCTATCCGACGGTCAACGTCGCCGCGGCGGTGCTACTGGCGCTTGCGGCCGTTGGCGCGATCGTGATCGTGATTGCGTTGAGAGCAGGTTGGCGCCAGCTGCGCGTGCACCGGCGCCTTGTCAGGGGAATCGGCGTGCTCGGCCCGCTGCCGGGGCATCCAAACGTAACTCTGATCGACGATCCGGCGCTCCACGCTTTCTGCGCCGGGTATCTGCGCCCGAGGATCTATGTGTCCACGGGAGCGCTCGACGTCCTGTCGGACGACGAGCTCGAGGCTGTGCTCATACATGAGGATCAACACCGGGTTCTGCGCGACCCACTGCGTCTGGCGTCTGCGCAGATTCTCAGCCAGGCTCTTTTCTTCCTGCCTGCCCTCCAGGTGCTTGGCGACCGCTGGAGCGATCTCGCGGAGGAGCGAGCGGACGATGCCGCTGTCCAGGCGGCCGGTGACAAGGGCCCCCTGGCCGCGGCGCTGCTTGCTTTCGACGATGGCACCCCGCCGGGCGGCTCTGGCATATCTCCGCACAGAGTCGACTCCTTGCTCGGGCACCCCGTTCGCCGGCGGCTTCCCTCGGCTCTCATTGCGGCATCACTCGCCGTGCTGTCCGCGCTGATCGTGCTGGTTTGGCGCGCCAGTGCAGCGGCATCCGCACACGCGACGTTCGATCTGCCGGTCCTCTCGTCGCAGCCCTGCATGCTGATGCTCGCGCTGCTGCCGGTCCTGGGCTGCGCTGCCGCATTCTGGGGCCGGCGCCGCGTGCCGGCCTAGAGGCCAGTAAGGCCAGTAAGGTCACTCCGCCGGCGGCCGGTCATCTCGGGCTGCCGAGTAGGAGCGCTCCAAGGACGGCCAGTGTGCTGCCGAGTCCGATCAGCGCCCTGCGGAGCAGTCTTCGGCGCCGCCGGGCTTCATTGGCGGCGTCTTGGAGGTCCGAGCGAACGGACCGGGGCGAAGGGCCGGTGGGCGGCGACGTGCCGTCGCCGCCCACCTTTCGCTTCGGGCTCATCGCGGGTGGATCCGACCCTCTCGCAGCCGGATGCCGAACCCGTTCTCTGCGAGGAAGATCCCGAGGAGGAATACCGTCGCCACCTCGAGCACGATCGAGACCACGATCGCCGACCGGTATCCCTGCTCCATGAAGCCGAACAGGCCGCTGCGCTCGCTGATCAGGAGCCCGGCGAGCGCGCCGGTCGCGATGCCGATGCCACTGAGGGCGAGAAGCGCCAGCACGGCGTCGGCCCAGCGGCCTGCCAACCGTCTCACCGGCGCCAGCAAACCCAGGCCGACGAATGTCGCCGAGACGAAGTTCAGCGCGAACAGCGTCCCGATCGTCGGAATCGCGGAATACGAGTCGGCCCAGTACTGGTCGATGTGATCGATCCCTACCCCGAGGAGGGCGAGCGCGCCGAGGACTCGGCAGACGTGCGCAAGGGCGGCGCGATCGTTGTCAGAGGACATCGGACCGGACGCAACCGGCAACGGCCGGCGAGGATGTGTTCCAACCCCGTCAGCCATTGTCGATCTTGTTGCCGCTGGGAGCCAGCACGTACCACTTGGCGCCGAACTGATTGAGGCCCTGGCCCTTCGTGTCGCCGGGCTTCTGGTCGCCGACGTAGTAGTAGAGCGGGTGGCCGCTATAGGTCACCAGGCGCTTGCCGCCGCTGGCCGAGATCGTGCCGATCTTGGCGGCCAGCGCACCGCCCGTCGCGTTTGGCTTTGCTGCCGACGTCAGGGGCGGCCAGATGGAGAGGCAGGCGCCCGAGCAGTTGCTCTTGTTGGGCTTGTCCGCCTCGAACAGGTAGAGGGTCCGACCCTTCGCATCGACCAGCACTTTCCCGAGCGAGGTGGTGCGGACGCGAATCGCCGAGTCGGCGGCGGATTGCGCGTGCGCGTTTTGACTCTTGCCGCCGTTGCTGGTCAACGCGACGACGAGCGCCACGATGCCCGCCAGGACGACGAGCGGGATTACGCGTTTCATGAGAGCTCCCTTCTTGGAGGGGTGGTCGTGGATCTACGATCCGCCATAGTACTACATCTCCTACACTATGTAGTACTATGTCGCGGCGTAGGACCGATGGAGCTCAGATAACTGATCAGAAGAAACAGCCTGAAGCCCCGAAGCAACGGCGGGCTCGCGGTCGCGCGGTGGCGCTCGTACTTTCGATCGCGGTAGCGCAGAAC
>Ga0075424_100004958_pt1 | contig 12668 bp, 10 predicted proteins | sample SoiMethybrSBSTD3_FD_75301 | JGI IMG/M metagenome (GOLD analysis project Ga0075424, IMG submission 75301) | Bulk soil microbial communities from a Populus tree surrounding site in Tennessee, USA - Soil MetaG P. TD hybrid SBSTD3 | ecosystem: Environmental > Terrestrial > Soil > Tree plantation... | reverse complement strand
GCGTCCGGATGCAGCGCCTTGACCAACTTCACATAGGCCGCGCGGATGTCCTTGAGGCTGGCCTGCGGGCTGACGCCGAGGAGAATGTGCGGGTCGACGTTGCCCGCGACGGGTTCAATGGCCAAGCGAGGCGCAAGTTCCGTCGATGGCCTTAGCTTGTCCTTGCGCCAGCGTGCCGGCATGGCGAGACCCGGCGGCAGCAGCGTGCTCTCGTCGCCATAGGTTGGCTCGATTTGCGCCTGCGTCAGGTTGCGGGCGTCCTTGAGGTTGGCCCCGGTCAGGGTTGCCGCCGTGAGCTCGGCGTCGCTGAGGTCGGCATGATCGAGGCGCGCGTCGCTGAGGTTGGCGCCGCTGAGATCGGCACCCTTGAGACGCGCATGCGAGAGGTTGGCCTGCACCAAATAGGCACCCGTCAGATCGGCCTCGATCAACGTCGCGTGCTCGAGCGCTGCCCGACGCAGATCCGCTTGGCTGAGGTCGATGGGGCCTCCCTGCGCTTCACCAAACTGTTTGTAGCCGACGGAAAGATTGAGCTCGCCGAGTTGCGGTTCGAGCAATGGATTGGCGCGCCGCCAGTCATTCCAAGCGCGCGCACCCTCCTTCAGTTTACGGACGTCCTCTGCCCTCGACATGGCTTCTGCATTCGTGTTGGGAGCATAATTTCCCCTCGTTGTTGCCTAGAATTGAATGCGCGCGCCAAGGACGAAGCCCTGCCACGCTCCTGCTGGAAGTGTCCTGGTATCCGACGGATCTCCCCCACACACGTCCGGTGTTAAAAACTTACACGGATAACCGACGATCTTTGGATCATAAAAATGCGCCTGCGCGTAGACAATTGTTGCGGCAGCATCAAAACCCTGCTCGATGCCAAATCCCCACCTCCTGACTTCGGTTTGCGTCAGCGTCCCCCAGACCACGGGAAGCTTAGTGTCCGGATTAATGCTCAGGGGCTCACTAACATTGAAATCCTTGTAAAATCCGTGGTCGGCATAAAGTGTAGTTTTTCCAAAGGCCAACCACTGTTTGCTGATCCCCAGCTGCAGATAGTAAAAGTGGGCGGGTTGGTCGGGGCCGGCCAGCGAGTGCTCGGCTTGCCGCACGCCTGCGGCGAGGGACGCATAAAGCCCGGTTTGATCGTGGATCAGGGAGGCCGATCCCCGCACGTCATCGAACTGGTGCTCGGCATCTCGCATGTAACCGACGCCGCCGGCGAAGCGAAAGCCTCTGGCTTCCGTCTGGTAGCGCAAGGCCACATCCCATACATCCTCATTGAGCGCGGCCGAAAGCAGAAAGCCATTGAGGATGGGCGTGTCGTAGCGCACGAAATTGCCGCGCATGGAATCGACGTTGTGCGCGATTTGGCCCCAGGTCAGGTCGGTGATAATGGCGGGTTTCGCCAGATCCAAACGAATGCGGAAGGCATTGTTGTAATGCACGGCGGCATCATTCATTTGGCTGCCGAGATTAATGATCGTGACGTCGTCGGTTGCCGGGGATTGATAGCCGACGGAAATGCCGCCCAAATCCTTGGCTGCGAGCGTCCAATAGTTTTGCCGCACGCGCAGCTGGTTTGAGCCCGCGAGAATGCCGGTCTGGCCGTTGGCAGCGTTGAAAATTTCGTCCGATGAGGGAAACGGGGCGTCGATTTCTAGGCGATAGGCGGCGGTGACGCCGGCTTTGAGCGTGGCCTGACCGACAAACCCGAAGCGGCTGGAGGAGGTATGATTGTCAACCACATGGTCGCTGGAGTCGAAGCCGTCATTCCATAACAAAAGCGCGCGGTTGACTTGGCCGTAGAGACGAAAGGAGAGCGTGTTCGAGCCGCCGCGGGCCGTGCTGGCCTCGAGCTCGGCGAGACGCGCTTCCAGGTCGTCGCAACAGGACACCTGCAGCGCTTCGGCCAGCGCTGGGTTCGATGGGGACCCGGCTCCTATCCCTGCGACCCACAGCGACAGTGCAAGCGCACCCCGCGCCACTGCAACCGCCCTACGCATATACTCCCCCGACTACTCAAAACTGCACCCACGGAGGTCTTGCTCACCCGTCTTTTCCGGCCCACGCTGCTGGCCGGCCTGCTCCTTTCGTTGGTCTGTGCGCCAATTGTCCGACGCCGAAGTGCCATGGTTAGCATCGATCGCCGTCGCACTCCAGTGTTGTTGATAAGCCATGTGGACGGCGCAGGCCACCCGAGGGCGGCCGCCATCAGGGTTGCTTTGATTTCAAATGCTCTCGAGGTGTCGGCGCGGCCGCGGTCCGGTGCAGCTAACAACCTGAAATGACAGCAAGTCGTGGCTTTATTGGACAGCGCGCGCACGCAGCGGCGAGACGGTGGCGAGAAGAAAGAGGACTGCGCCATGATCGCAGTCCTCCAAGTGCAATAAGCTAAACAATTGGGAGCGAACTAGAGCCCTCAGCAGCCCCAACCGCGGTGCGGGGTTGTGGTCGAGGCGCACGGGTCAAACGCCAGCTCCAGTTACCAGCATACGCGAAAAAATCGCTCTGGGGGTGGGGTGAGGCGCAAAAAAAAGGGTTTTGCTCATCGCCTAGACAAGCGCCCGATCCCGGTTGCGGTGGGACGTTGTGGGACGATATTAATTTTCTATCTGAGGTATGGGACGCTGCCCCGTGCAGGGCTGGAGGCGCCGCGTCGCCAGCGCTCGGCGGCGGCACGCCGCTGCAGCCGAACGCGATCAATCCTGGCGAACTGGCCAGCGGATGAGGCCTCCCCAATCGCCGCCTCGCCTCCAGATGGTCCGCAATGCCGCAATGGGCCCGTGACCTTGTCCGCCGCACGGCGCAAGCGTTTCAGGCGGCGATGGTCTGGGCTTGGGCGAGAAAGCGGCGGTTGGGCACGCTCTGCGGCCGCGTGCCCAGCCGTTCGTGGGCGAGCGCCAGCGCGATGTCGCGCAAGCCCGCGCGCGCTGCGGCTTCGGCCAGGGTGAAATCGATCACGTCGCGTTGCGCGTGACTGCCGCCCATTTTCCAGAGCTCAAAGCGGACCGGCAGCAGGTGCGCAACGGCTTTTCCGTAGGCGCCGTGGTGAAAGGCGGCGAGCGCTTCGATGAGCGGCAAGCCCACGTCGCGATAGAGCGGGGCGGCCTCGGAGTGATCCGCCGCCGTCGTGCGCATCGCCGCCAGGCGCTGCTCGAGGGCGTCGGCTTGCCCGGCCCGCAGCTCTGCCATCGCCGCATGGATATCGCAGAACACGTAGAGCCGACCGTTGGCGTGACCCGGCCAGCGCGCCGCCAGCTGCTGCCAGCGATCGCCGATGTCGCATCCCAACAGCTCGAGACGCCAGAGCAAGGAGGACGCATTGCAGATGCTGATACTGGCCGGGCGCATCGCGCCGAGGATCGGGCCGTCGTAGATTTCGAGCGCGGCCGCATACTGGCCGAGCTCGATGTGGAATAAGGCCTTGTGCCACCAGATGTGCACGCGATTGTTGTTGTCCTTGGCCGACCAGAAGGGCGCCCGCTCGGACATCCAATCGAGCCCCAATTGCGGCTCGCCGGTCATTTCCATGACATGGGAGACGCAATGGTGCGGCCAATAGCCGAATGGCTCGAGCTCGGCGGCGGCGCGCGCCACCTGCTCGGCTTTGCCGTAGTCGCCGGCCTCCTCGAGGCCAAAGGCGAAAAACGACAGCAAGATGCCGTAGCTCTCTTGCGCCTTGGACCAGTGGGGCAGCGCGCGGGCCGAGCGCGCCCGCGCCAGGGGGAAGCGGCCGAGATGGCCATCCATCTGCAGCGCCGCCATGTGCGCCAGCAGATCGAAGGGATAGGCCATCAGGTGGCGGTCGAGAATGGCAACGGCGGCCGCGCGGTGTCCGGCAACGGCGTGCGACAGGGCGGCGAAATGGGCGCTCTCGCGTTGGTTGCGCGCTAGCGCCGCGGCGCCCTCGAGTAGGCGCTTGGCCTCTTGCGCCAGAATAGGATCGCTGGCCAGCGACAGCACCCAGGCCTTGCCGAGATGGGCCATGACAAAATTGGGCGCTGCGGCACGCGCAGCCTCGTAGAGGCCAAGCGTGTCGCCGTAGACCAGGGTGAACGCGCGGACCGCGGCGTCGAAAGACGCAATCGCTTCGGGCGTTGCCCCGGACAGGTCATGTTGCTGGGCGTCCCGCAACATGGGGCTTGGCTCCTTCAGCTGAGCCGGGATTTACCGCAAGCGGGCGCTGCGCCTTCGCGCCGCAAGGCTCGGGTGCGACAGTGTTTCAGAAGGTTAGTCGATCGCGCCGGGACGCGCGAGGGGCGGCAAATCTCGGACAAAAGAAAGGGGCCGCTTCGGAGGGAACGGCCCCTTTCTATCCTGCACCGCAACGTGTGGGAGAACACACCAATGGCAGCCTAGCCCAACGACGTGACGTTGTCACCCCCCCGGCTGTGTGTAACTTGCAACCGGCGTCTTAGGCCAGGTACTTATCGGCTTTTTCTCCGGCCGAGACTTTTGCGGCGAGCCAGCGCGCCATGCGGCCGCGGCCCGACCAGGTGTCGCCGGTTTTCGGGTCGCGGTACTTCACCGCGGCCGGGCTTTTGCGGCGGCCTTTGCGGGCGCGCTTGCCGGCGGCGCCCCGGCCCCTGCCCCCTTCCAGGTCGGAGAGCTGGCGACGCAGCGCGTCGATCTTCACCTGCTTGGCGCTGTCGTGCGTTGCATGGAGCGAACCGAGAAACGCGCTCTGCTTATCGAAGTCCAGCGCCGAGAACCAAGCAGAGACCTGCTTTTCGGAAAGCCTACCGTTGGACCGTGCCATCGTTCCTACTCGTGAAGACTGTTGACGATCGTGTTTTATCGATAATGGTATGTCGATGCAATTTTTTTAGATAGCATGGTTGCTTTGTTATTCGTGCACGGATGAATCTGTATTGCCCGAAAATACGATTATGTATTATTGGGTGTTGCCTGAGCGGCGCACCTCACGCCAGGCTTGCAATCTCCGCGCTAATATTGGCGCGGGCGCGCGCTTCCCAGAGCGCAGCGAGTTGCGGTGTGCGGTAAATCTGTGCGCGGGCCAGGAATCCTTGCAGGACTTGCCGGCGGCCGAAGCGATAGAGCGCCTCGGGCACGTGGGCATACTCGCGCCGAATGGCGCTGGCATAGAGCCGATACGCATCCGGTGCGGCCGCCAGCGTCGACAGATCGAGGTCGAGGAGTAGCGCCAGATCCGGATCCTCAGTATCGATCGCGCGGCCGTGTTGGGTCGCCTCGATATAGGCAACGACCCTGCCGATTAGGCTTGGGGCAAAGCCGAGCGCGGTTAGGCGCTGACGCGCGAGGGCTGCGCTTTTCTGCTCGTTGTCTTGGCGGCGCGGGTCGTAGACGATGTCATGAAAAAGAATGGCCAGCGCCACGCCATCGGCATCGCGCAGCCCGGCCTTATGGGCGTCCAATTGCTGCAGCAGCGCCGCGATGTGCTCAAGCGTGTGATATTGGCGCGCCGGCTCGCCGTAGGCACGCACCAGCTCATCGAGCACGGCTTCGGCCCCGCGCGCGCTCACACCCTGCCGTTCGGCCAGGCTGCGCCAGGTCGCCGAGAGCAACTCCGCAGCGCTCATGACCATTGGCTTCCCTCTCACTCCAGTTTCAGTCCGAGGTTGCGCACCACCTCTCCCCACTTCTTGATCTCCGCCTGCACGTAGGCCTCGGCGGTTTCGGGCGAGCCGCCCACGGGCAGCAGCCCCAACTGCTCGAGCCGTTCGCGGATCGGCGCCTCGGCCAAGACGGCATTGCTGTCGGCATTGAGCTTGGCGAGCACGGCCGGCGGGGTTGCCGCGGGCACGAACAGCGCGATCCAGGTTGATTCCTCGCTGTCGCCATAGCCCAGCTCGATGGCGGTCGGCACCTGTGGCAGGGTCGGCACGCGCTTAGCGCTAAGCACGGCCAAGCCTTTGATCTGCCCGCTCTTGATCAGCTCGATCGCCGGCGGCATGGCGAGGCAGGCGATCATGATGTGGCCGCCCACGAGTGCGTTGAGAAGGGGCGCGGCGCCTGTGAACGACACCGGGGGAATATCGACCTTGGCCAGCGATTTGAAAATGCGCTCGGCCGACAGATGCGGCGTGGTGCCGGGCCCCGGCATGCCGTAGCTCAATTTCTCGGTCCTTGCCGCTTCGATCAGATCCTTGAGCGTGGACGCTTTCAGCGTTTTGCTGGCGACGAGAATGTTGGGCGTGGTGGCCGCGACGATGGCCGTCTTGAATTCGGTCTCGGGCGAATAGCCGGCGTTGCTCGTTAGACTGGGATTAACGGCAAAGGCGCTGGTGGTAACGAGAACGGAGTAGCCGGTGGCCTCGGCCTTGGCGATCTGGCGCGCGGCGATGTTGCCGCCCGCCCCGGCGCGATTTTCGATGACGACGCCTTGGCCCCACTTTTCGCCGAGCCGCTGGCCCAGGATGCGCGCCATGGCATCGGTCGGCCCGCCGGCGGCAAAGGCGACGACGAATTTGACGGTCTGGCTCGGATAAACGTCTTGTGCGGCCGCCGGCAAGGCGGCGCCGAAAACTGCGGCCGCGGCCGCGAGCGCAAGGCGGCGGCAGCCCTGAGCGAGGCTCCATGGCATAGAGGCGCCCTCCATCGACGTTCTTCTCGGTCCCCGCGTCCGCCAAACTCTAGCAGCAAAGGTGGTCGGTTGAAGCCGCGTCGGTTCGCTGCTAAATGTTGTACGATAACCTGACATCCATGTCACGAGGTGGGCTGAACCGTCATGACGCTAGACCTTGCAGGGTTGCAGCAAACGCTGGGCTCGGGGCTGCTCGCCTTTCCGGCCACTCCCTTTAATGCCGCGCTCGGCTTCGATGAGGAGAATTACCAGGAGAGCATCGCGCGCAATATCCGGCATGGCGCCGTCGGTCTTTTCGCCCCCGGTGGAACGGGGGAATTCTTTTCGCTGACGCCCGAGGAGTGCCGTCGGGTGACGCGTGCTGCCGTGGTCGCGGCGGCTGGGCGGGTGCCCATCGTGGCCGGCACCGGCTATGGCACGGCATTGGCCGTCGAGATCGCCAAAGCCGCCGAGGCGGCGGGGGCTCAGGCCGTTCTGGTGCTGCCGCCCTATCTCGTCAACGCCGAGCAGAGCGGGCTGCAAGCCCACGTGGATGCGATCTGTCGCGCCATTGGCATTGGCGTCATTCTCTACAATCGCGACAACAGTCTTTATGCCGCCGAGAGCGTGGCGCGGCTGGCCGAGCGGCACGCCAACCTGATCGGTTTCAAGGACGGCCACGGTGACGTCGAACAGCTGGTGCGCGTGCGCCGCCTGCTCGGCAACCGCTTGCTCTATATCGGGGGTATGCCGACGGCGGAGGTTTTTGCCGTGCCCTATTTCGCGGCGGGCTTCACCACCTACTCTTCGGCGGTCTACAACTTCATTCCGGAAACCGCGCAACGCTTCTATGCGGCCGTCAAATCGGGCGACGCGCGCACCTGCGATGACCTGCTCAGCAGCTTTTTTTTGCCCTACATCGCGCTCCGCAATCGCAAGCGCGGCTACGCCGTCAGTATCGTCAAGGCCGGCATGCGGCTGCTGGGGCGGTCGGCCGGGCCGGTGCGTCCGCCGCTGACGGACCTGACCGCGGCGGAAATGGACGAACTCAAAGCCCTCCTCGAGCGGGCCGTCGGCGGCCGCGCCCGCTAAAGCCAAGCCGCGCCTTGGCTCCGTCCACCGTGCCGGAGTATCGGACGGCGGTGCCCCCCGACCGCGCGGCGCCCAAGTGAATAAGACCGGGACCGGGAGCCACAGACCGTGAGCACGCCAAAACCTGAAGTGGACCACACCGCGCCCGTCGTGACCGGCCTCGAGGTCATTCCCGTTGCCGGCTACGATAGTATGCTCCTCAATCTCAGCGGTGCGCACGGGCCGTTCTTCACGCGCAATCTTGTGCTGTTGCAGGACAATGCGGGGCGCACGGGCGTCGGCGAAGTGCCGGGCGGCGAGGCCATTCGCCGGACGATCGAGGATGCCAAGCCCCTTGTGCTCGGGCGTTCGCTTGGCGACTACAACGCCATCCTTGCCGCCGTGCACAAGGCTTTTGCGGCGAGGGACCGAGCCGGTCGCGGCCAGCAGACGTTTGATCTGCGCACGACCATTCACGCGGTGACCGCGCTCGAGGCCGCGCTCTTGGATTTGTTGGGTCAATGCCTCGGCGTGCCGGTTGCCGCCCTGCTGGGGGAAGGCCAGCAGCGCCAAAACGTGCCCGCGCTCGGCTATCTGTTCTTTATCGGCGATCGCCGCAAGACCGACCTGCCCTACCGAGGAGCGCCCGCCGCCGCCGAGGCGTGGGATCGGCTGCGGGACGAGGCAGCCCTGACACCGGCCGCGATCGTGCGGCTCGCCGAAGCGGCGCAAGCAAAATTCGGTTTCAGCGACTTCAAGCTCAAAGGCGGCGTCCTGCGCGGGGAGGACGAGATCGAGACGGTCAACGCCTTGGCCGAGCGCTTTCCCGAAGCTCGCATCACGCTTGATCCGAACGGCGGCTGGCTGCTGGAGGATGCGATCCGTCTCTGCCAGGGGCTCAAGGGCGTGTTGGCCTATGCCGAGGACCCCTGCGGTGCGGAGAGGGGATTTTCCGGCCGCGAGACCATGGCCGAATTCCGCCGCGCCACCGGCTTGAAGACCGCCACCAACATGATTGCCACGGATTGGCGCGAGCTCGGCCACGCCATTCAACTCAACGCCGTTGATATCCCCCTGGCCGATCCGCATTTCTGGGGCCTGGCCGGCTCGGTGCGGGTCGCCCAACTCTGCGCCGCCTGGGGGCTGACCTGGGGTTCGCACTCCAACAACCATTTCGACGTGTCGCTGGCCATGTTCACGCACGTGGCGGCGGCGGCGCCGGGGTCGATTACGGCCATCGACACGCACTGGATCTGGCAGGAGGGACAGTGCTTGAGCCTGGAGCCGCTCGAGATCAAGGGCGGCATGCTGGAGGTGCCGGCCCGGCCCGGGCTTGGCATCAGGCTCGATCGGCAACGGGTCGAGGCCGCGCATCGGCTCTACAAGGAGCAGGCGCTAGGCGCGCGCGACGACGCGGTGGCCATGCAATACCTGATCCCCGGCTGGCGCTTCGACAGCAAGAAACCCTGCCTGGTTCGCTAGACTGCGGCTGCGCCAGAAGCGGGCCGTTGCAAAGTGCGCCGCGGCCCCGGTCCCCGCCAGCGCTCTCACCGCCGCGGCAAAGCCGCGGCGCTTTAAGAGATTTGCCCGGGCGCGACCGCGCGCGGGACAGCTTCGTCAAAGCACCGCCTCAGGGGCTTGCCGGCATTGCCGGCGGTCGCGCCTCGCCGTCCCCGGTCGGAGCCAAGTGCCGCTTACGCAAGGGTTTTAAGACCAACAGCGCAAGCAGCGCGGCGAGGAGGTCAAGGCCAGCGGCAACCATGAAGACGAGCTTCCAGCTGCCGGGTCCGGAGGGCAACAGGTTGGCCAAGGGTATGACGAGTGCCGCCATGCCCTTGGCGGTATAGAGCAGGCCGTAGTTTGCCGTGGCAAATTTGCGGCCGTAGAGGTCCGTGCACAGCGCGGGAAACAGGGCATAGATCTCGCCCCAGGCGAAGAACACAAGGCCCGACAGGATCACGAACAGCAAGGGGTCGTGCGCGAAGGTCAACATGGCGTAGACGGCGAGCGCCTCGAGCAGGAAGGCCAGGAACATGGTGTGCTCCCGGCCGATACGGTCGGAGATCCAGCCGAAGAAGGGTCGCGTCAAACCATTGAGCACGCGATCGAGCGAGAGGGCAAAGGTCAGCGCCGGCAGTGTCAAGAACAGGAGTGTCACCGGTACGCTATCGATTTTGAAATCCTTGGCCATGGGGCCGAGCTGCGCTTGCGCCATCAGTCCACCCACCCCCACCATCACGAACATCACGTACATCACCCAGAAGGGCGGCGATCGCACCACCTCGGGGAGCGCAAAGTCGCGTTGGGCTTGCGGCACCGCCGCGGCGATGTTTGGAACTTCGCTGGCGCCGGGCGCGCGCAGCAACAGTCCGACCAGCAGCACGACGATGCCTTGCCCAAGCCCGAACCAAAAAAAGGCGGTCTCGTAGCCCCAGTTCGCAATGGTGCTCTGGATAGGCAGCACGGTCAGCGCCGAGCCGGCGCCATACCCCGACGCCGTCAGGCCGGCGGCTAGGCCGCGACGATCCGGAAACCACTTCAAGGCATTGCCGACCGCGCCGCCGTAGACGATGCCGGCGCCGAGGCCGCCGATCACGGCCGCCAGGTAGAGCAGTAGCAAGGAATCGGCGTAGGCATTGAGCACCCAGGCGGCGCCGACCAACAGGCCGGCGCTGCTGATCATGACGCGCGGGCCGAAGCGGTCGGCAAGGTAGCCGTGCATCGGCACCAACCAGGTTTGCGTCAGCACAAAGATCGTGAAGGCCCATTGGATGGCGTAGCGGCCCCAGTGGTATTTCTGGTCGATGGGATCGACAAAGGGCGTCCAGCCCAGTTGGAGATTGGCGACCATGACCATGCAAAGGATGCCGAACCCAAGCTGCGTCCAGCGCACGCCGCGCGCGGGGACCGAGACGTCGATTGCTACGGCGGTGACCATTATCGACCTCGCGGGTTGAAGGGACGAGAAGGCGCGGGGCGCGCGTTACGGCACCCTGCCGCGCACCGCCCAGGCGGTAGCCGTCAGCGATCTTGGACCATCGGCAGCGCCACAGCAGTAGGCGTCGGCGACCGCGGCCTTGATGCGCGCCTTGAGCTCGGGTTCGAGCTTGGCAAAGTAGGCGCCGACGGGACCCTGGCCGCCGAGAAACGGCTGCCAGTAGTCGTCGAAATCGGCAAAGTCCATGCGAACGGTCAGCGATTGCCGCTCGACGTCTTTGAGGCCGCTGGCCTGGAACAGGTTGCGCAAGCCCTCGGGGAGCACCAGAGGCGCGGAGAACAGGCGATTGCGCGTGGCGCGCGCTTCCGGATCGAGGGCCGCGGCCGTGTCCCAGAGCAGGCGCTGAAAGGTGAGCCCGCCGCGGAAATCCCATAAGGCGGCAGCGATCGTGCCGCCCGGGCGCACGACGCGCAGCATTTCCCGCAGTGGGCGCTCGGGTTTGGGGATGAACATCAACACGAGTTGGCTCGCGGCGCCGGCAAATTGGCCGTCGTGGTAGGGCAGGGCGCAGGCATCGCCGACCGCAAAGGTGGGTGCAGGACCGAGCCCGCCGCGTGCGCGGGCATGGGCAATAAACGGTTCGGCCAGGTCGAGCCCGATCACGCGTCGCTGCGGCCAACGCTTGGCAAGCGCAAAGGTCAGCGCGCCGGTGCCACAGCCAACGTCGAGGAGATCGCCGTCGCCAGGAAACTCGGCAAAATCGATGACCGCCTCGGCCAAGCGCTCGGCCCAGCGGCCAAGCCAGCGATCATAGGCCGCCCCATCACTGGCGTGATAGGTCGATGATTGAAGAGCCTCAGAAGCCCGCATTGATCCTCACGTTGCTGCTGCCTTGCCAATCTGCTGCCGTCCTGATCGGCGCCTTGCTGATGCGGGCTGCGGATGGCGGCCGCGGCCGGGCGACAGCCGCCGCCTCAAAGCTCATGGCTTCTTTCCCTGCTTCTCGCGCCAGCTCAGGAATTCCTGGAAGCGTGCCTCATGTTCATTGCGCGGCCGTGCGCCTTCGTTGGCGGCGATCTTTCCCAGTGCCGCCAACTTTTCCGTGGCCACCCAGTAGCGCGTCCAGCCGGGCACATTGGCGGCGAGGTTGATCTCCCGCCACTTCGGCTGAAACGATGGCTGTTTCAGTTTGTCGAAGCGCTCGAGGTAATACTCGATGAAGCGTTCCACCCGCCGGAAGCGATCGCTGGTGCGCGGGAAGTTATAAACGGCAAGCACGGCCTGCATGCACAAGGTCGGCACGGTCTCGCCCGCCGGGATCAGCAGCGGGTAATCCTCATGCGACAGCGGGCAGGGCAGGTAATAGTCGGCAAACCTGTCGCTCCACTCCACGGCCAGGAAATGAAAGCCCGGCTCGGGTTTCAGTTTGACGAAGAGATCGTTGGGCTTACCGCCGGTGGAGACGATGGCGTCTACCTCGCCGCTTTTCATTTTTTCCAAGGCGATGGTATTGCTAATATAAATAATCTCCGGGCGGATACCGACGCGCTCGAACAAAATCGGCCCCGTGGTGGTGGCACTGCCGCCCTTGATGCCCAAACTAACCTTTTTGCCGTGAAGATCTTTGAGTGTTTTGATTTCCGGGCGGGCAAAGACGTAAAGTTCGCCAACCAGCAATTCGGAGATGTAATTGATGCGTTGCTCGATATTTCTGACCTGGCCGGACTTTTTATAAAGGCCAAGGGTATCGGTGTAGGTGATGGCGATGTCGACCCCCTTCAGGTAAAGAAGGTCGTTAATATTCTCGTTTCCCCCGTAACTGACGATCGGCAACACGCGCAACTTTTCGCCGTCGTCGAGGGCCTTTGCGAGCTCGACGGCCAAGCGTATGAAGGTGCCTTCAAAAAAGCCGCCGACGACCCCAACCGTCCAGTTGTTGAGCTGGGCGGCTTTGCTTTCTTCGCCGGCTGCGGCGGCCGTGGGCGCGGGTGGGCGGCGCGCCGTTGCGCTTGCCGCATTGGGCGCAGCCGATTGGCCCCTGCCCTCGCCGGGGACCGCCGCCAGCGCCAGGGCGGCCAATAGTGAAATCGAGATCTGCCGACGCATCGTTGCACTCCCCTCGCC
>Ga0075424_100004954_pt1 | contig 12672 bp, 17 predicted proteins | sample SoiMethybrSBSTD3_FD_75301 | JGI IMG/M metagenome (GOLD analysis project Ga0075424, IMG submission 75301) | Bulk soil microbial communities from a Populus tree surrounding site in Tennessee, USA - Soil MetaG P. TD hybrid SBSTD3 | ecosystem: Environmental > Terrestrial > Soil > Tree plantation... | reverse complement strand
TGCGGAGAGCCTGGAAGAAACCCGCGTCCACCGCCGCACCGACGACGGTGACCGCCCCGCGAGGCCCGTCGGCGACGATCCACCCCAGGTCATAGCTGGAGACAGCCTGGAAGAGACCGGTCGCCGCCAGGTCCGGAACCAGATTCAGACCCGCCTGGACCTCGACCATGCGGTTCGAGTCAGGGAACGGCAGCGACCTCCATTCCAAGGCGCCGAGCAGCGACAGCAGCGCGGGAGCCACGGCGAACCAGACCATCGTGATGGCCCAGACGGCGACGGCCTGCCCGGGAGACCGCAGCAGAGACCGCAGCAGATAGCGAAAGTCGGAGCCGAGGCTCACGTCGTCCGCTCTACGGACTGGAAGAGCGCCGCCGCGGCCCATGCAGGCCGCGGAGGGCCGTTTTTCGTCAGATCTGCAACCTTCCCCCGGGCCCGGGGGAAACCCCTTCGCAACTCTGGTCGTCCTGCCAATAATCCTCGTTGTTGACGCCTCTCACGCAGCGTTGGTTGCCGCGGCAGGCGCCCATCGAATAAACCTGGTTTGCGTAGTAACAATCCTTGGAGCGGGTGGCAGACAGCTTCGCTCCCGCCTGGTTCGCCGAGGTCATCCCGGCGATCGCCACAATCGCCGCGAACACGAACATCGCGACAGACCGCGGCCGGTGTCTGCTCTCTCTCATTGGCTACCTCCATGAAAATGGAAAGGCGCATCATGCACCTTTGCGTTGAGGATCATCGGCGGCTCCTGCGACGGGAACCCAAACTCCTCCCGGCCCACACTGGAATTTCCAGCCGAGCACCTCGGCCTTCGCGCCGCGGGAGTAGACGTACTGCTGGCGATCCAGGCAGAGGTTGCGAGCGCCGTTGGCAGGTCCCGCGTGCGGCGGTTGCCCCCGGCCGGCGTCCGCACCGGTCGCGGCGGCCGGCAGCGCCACCTTGAAACGGGCCGCGAGCTTCTTGGCCACCTCGCCCTCGTACGGGCCGTCGAGGATCTCGAGCAGCTTCCAGTTCTTGTCCAGGACGTACGTCCGCGGCGTGCTGGTGATCCAATATCCCTCGAGGGCCTTCTCGGCGACCTGCGTCAGCACCGGCACCGTGACGTGCAGCCGCTCGACGAAGTCCTGAACCCCATGCGGCTCGGTCGCCACCGCGAGAAGAAGCCAGTCCGGCGGCAAGGCTCTGGCCAGCTTTTCCACACTGCGGCAGTTCTTCTCGCTCGCGGGAGACGCCGGAGAGAACGCGTAGACGACCCAGCCGCCCTGCGGCGGAGCCACCTCCACCGGCGCGTTGCGCATCCGAGCCTCCGCCAGGAGGCTCGGCAATGGAGATCCGATCTCCGGCCTTCCCGCCGCACTGCCGCCAGTCCATGGCAGGCCGAAGCCCAAGCCGGCGCCCAGGAGGGCGAGACCGAGGACGTTTCGACGTTTTTGTGCTGGTTGTTGTTCTTCGCGCATTTCTGGCCTCGCGATTAAACTGTGGAACTGAGACGCGCTGGACTCCGGCACTTTGTAGCCCTCTATGACAACAGAGTCTCCACAGGGCCACCAAGGCGGTGTATTTCAGCCCATGCTATACATTCACTAATCAGGTGAGGGCCACGAGGAAAAGCGAGCCGCCCGCAAACTGAAGGCAGCACTTGACTTAGGGGATAATTTCGGCTTCTGGAGGAGAGCTTGCCGGAAAGACTGGAGGAGCGGCATCCCTGCCGCGCCGAGTTGCCCAGGTCAGCAAGGGAGGCTCCGGTGCCCGTCCGTCTAGCCCGGGGCTTGAAGATCCCTGAGAAGCGACTCGTCCCAGGGCAGCTTCAGCCCTCTGCCTGAAGGCTCGTTTCCGGGTCTTCTACGAGATCGATCGGGAGAACCGGAAGGTGTACATCCTGGCGATCGGTGTCAAGGAGCGGGATCGCTTATTTATCGGCGGAGAGGAGGTACAGCTTTGAAGATCGCATCGGTCGCAGAAGTCAAGGCCCAGTTCAGCGCCTATCTGAAGGAGAGCGAACAGGGGCTGGTGATCGTCACACGCAACGGCAAGGCGGTCGCGGCTTTGCTGGCCGTGCGGGACGACGACGAGCTCGAACGCCTGGTTCTGGCCCACTCGCCGCGCCTGCAGGCCCTCTTGGAAACCTCGCGCCAGCAGATTCGCGAGGGCGAGGGAATCAGCCACGAGAATTTCTGGCTGGAGATGGATAAGGAGAAGCCCCGCCAGGGACGGGGAAAGGGCAAGAAGGCAGCGGCCTGATCCCGGTCCGCTCCTACGTGGCCCCTGCCCGCATCTTCCTCCTGGGATGCCGAGCCGTCAGCATCCGCCGCTGATGCCCGTCCCTCACCTCGGTGTAGATCTGGGTGGTCGTGATGGAGGTGTGGCCCAGCATGGTCTGGATGTAGCGGATGTCGACTCCTTCTTCCAGGAGGAGGGTGGCCACGGAGTGCCTCAGCATGTGGGGGGTGACCTTGCCCCCGACGCCGGCCCCGGCGGCGCAGCGGCGGAGCATGGTGCGGACGGATTGCTCGGAGAGGCGGCCTTTCAGGCGGTTGTGGAAAAAGTACCCGTTCTCCTCGGTCTCCGGCTGCCAGAGGCTCCGGTAGTCCTTCAGGGAGCTCAGGGCCTCTTCGTCGCAGAGCTGGAGGATCCTCTCCCGGGACCCTTTGCCCAGGATGCGGACGCGGCCGCGGCGCAGGTCCACGTCCTTGTCCATGAGGTGGCAGACTTCGGCGACGCGGGCGCCGGTCGAGAAGAGGATCTCGAGCACGGCGACGTCCCGCACCAGGGCGCGGTAGGAGTAGGACTCCCGATCCGCGTGCTCGCTCTTCCGGTGGTAGAGGTGCTTGAAGAGGCGCTTCAGGTCGGTCAGCGAGATCGTGCGGGGGAGCCGGCGGGCCTCCTTGATCCTCACGTCCATCTTGCGGAAGGGGTTGATGGCGATGACGTCCTCCCGTTCCAGGAAGTGGAAGAGGGCCTTGAGCGTTGCCACCTTGCGCTTGATGCTCTTCTCCTTGAGCGGACCAAAGAGGCTCTTGATGTAGGCGCGCAGGGCCGTCTTGTCCACGGCAGGGAGATCCGCGATCTCCAGGTTCGCCGCCAGGTATTCCTCGAACTGGCGCAGGTCGATGGAGTAGGCCTTCAGGGTCTTGGGGCTGAGGTTCTTCTCATATTGACAGTGAAACAGGAACTGCGAAGCGGCTTCCTGCAATTTCATCCGTGGATTCCCCCCTCCCGGTGTTGGAGGGAAGATAATAGCGTCGAAATCGGCGATAAGCCGAAAGACCCTCATCACCCCGGCCCTCTTCTCCCGCCCCCTCCCACCCCCCACACCGGGAGAAGAGGGAGAAAAGCAAGCCGCCCGTGACGCCGACCCACCTGATGGACGGAGCTCTGTCCGCCGCCTCTAAGCCCTCACTCCCCCAGCCCCTCTCTCCCAGCCTCCCCCCCGCCTGACGGGAGAGAGGGGAGCCGGAAGTCCTACAAAGGCGGAATTGCTCTTGGCTGTTCTCCCTCTTCTCCCGGCGGACGGGGGGAGGCTGGGAAAAGAGGGCCGGGGTGATGAGGGTCTTGGGGCGGGGGTAGGTGGGCGGGGCGACGGCCCCGCCGAAAGACAAAATCCCCCCTCGCCGTCCGGGGCGAGGAGGGACCAGGAGAGGCGCTGGGCGTGAAGCCAGCTCTATCTACGGAGCGCCTGCAGGGGCGCTTGCGGTTGCGGCGCCAGGCCGCAGGTCGTCGAAGACGATGCCCAGGTTGTCCGCGCCGTTGTTACGGCACAAGTCCATGAAGTGGGCCACCTTGTCGAAGGTCAGCTCGCCGTCCGCGGCGAAGAAGACTACCTTGCTCGCCCGGCCGGTCATCGCGTCGCGGAGCTTGGTCCCGAAGTCGTTTTCGGGATACATCGTCTTGTTGATGAACATGTTGCCCTGGGCGTCCATCCGCACGATCACCTGATCATCGGACTGGGGAGGGGGGGCCGCGGTTTCGACTTTGGGCGGCACCTGCACGGGATACCCCATCTGGAGCAGGGGCACTGCCACCATGAAGATGATCAGCAGCACCAGCACCACGTCCACCAGGGGCGTGATGTTGATGTCGCTGCGGACGCCGCCACTGGCACCTGAAACGTTCATAGCCATGGTTGTTTAACTCCCGGGGAAGCCCGCCCTAAGCGGTGCCGCCCAGCTTTTTCTCCTTCTCGGTGACCACTCCAACGTGGCTGAAGCCAGCTTCGTTGACGATCTGCATCACCTTCCGGACCTCTTTGTACTTCAGCCTCTTGTCCGCCTTGATGATGACCTGCTTGTCCGGGGTCTGGCCGTGGATCTCCTCGAGATGACCTTTGAGGTCATTGTTGGGGATCCACTTCTGCTCCACGGCGACGCTGCCGTCGACGTTGATCGCCATGGTGAGTTGCTTGGAACTTTCCGGCATCTTGTCCGGTTTCGAGGTCTCGGGCAGCGACACGTTGACGCCCTTCTGGAGCATCGGCGTGACGACCATGAAGATGATCAGCAGCACCAAGCAGACGTCAACGAGGGGAGTGACGTTGATGTCGCTCCGGACCCCCTTGATGAGGTTCAGCTTGTGGTGCTTATGCAGCATTCTTGCTCCTCTGCCGCTTCATGAAGAAGTCGACGAGCTCCGAGGCGGAGTTCGACATCTCGATCTGAAGCCGCTCCAGCTTGTTGGTGAAGTAGTTGAACATCCAGGCCGCCGGAATGGCGACGCCGAGTCCGAAGGCGGTGGCGACGAGCGCTTCGGCGATACCGGCCGACACGGCACCGATGCCACCGGAGCCGGCGAGGGCCATGCCGGTGAAGGCGTTGATGATGCCGATCACGGTGCCGAACAGGCCGATGAAGGGGGTGATGGTGGCGATGGTGGCCAGCGAGCCGATGCCCCGCTTGAGGTCGGAGGTGGTGAGCAGCGTGGCGCGCTCGACGGCGCGGGTGGCGGCCTCGACGACCTCGGGAGCGGAGAGCGGGCTGGTCTGGCTCTCATACTGGAAGGACTGCAGACCGGCAGAGACGACGCGGGCCAGGTGGCTCTGCGGATACTTGCTGGCGGCGTCGATGGCGGCCTGGGGGCGATCGTTCTTCAGGTGCTCGGTCGCCTGGCGGGCAAACAGTAGCGACTGTTTGCGCGCCTTGCTGAACATGATCAGTCTCTCGACGGAGACGTAGAGCGACCAGATGGACAGCAGGATGAGAATGACGATGACCCCCTTGTTGAGGATGGTCATCTGTTCCCACAGGACAAGAGGATTCAGACTCATGCGCGTCTCCTTTTTCCTTTTCTGAAAACCTAGGCGCTCACTGCACCTGGAAATTGACCGTCAGCACATAGTAAACCTTGACCGGCCTGCCTTCGAGCGTGGCCGGTTTGAACTTCCACTTCTGAACCGCTTCCACCGCGGCTTTGTCGAGGCCCATGGGCAAGCCCTTGAGCACCCGGACGTTGGTGACGCTGCCGCTGGTGTCGATGATGGCTTCGACGATCACCGTGCCGGTGACCCGCGCCCGGCGAGCCAGCTCGGTGTAGACCGGCCTGGGTTGGTTGATGATCTCCGGCCGGGTGACGGCGCCCCCGACGCGCAGCGGAGCATCGTCCGTCACGCCGCCCGGCACGCCGCCCACGACGCCGCCCGGCACGCCGCCGACGACGCCGCCGACGACGCCGCCGACGACGCCGCCGGGCACGCCACCCTCGACGCCGCCCACCACGCCGGAGTCAACAGGGCTCGCCTCCGTGGACTTTTCCGGCACCTTGTCCGGAATCTGGACGGGCTGCACCGGGGTCGTGGGGACGATTCTCGGTACTTCTTTGGGCACCACCTTCGGAGTGGCGGCCGGCGGCGGCGCGGCCGGCGGCGGTGGCGGTGGCGGCGGCGCGGCGTTGATGAACACTACGTTGATCGGCGGCTCGGCCACCTCGGGGACGTTCCAGTACTGCGCGAACAACAGCGCGCCACCCGCGACGATGTGCAACGCCAGCGCCACAGGCATGAGCCACCAGCGCACGCCGCGCTTGTGAACCGTGTCCAGATCGATCAGAGAGTTCTCGAACATGGCTTCCTTCCCACCTGGTTCAGGTTTTAGCGGGGGTCTTGGGCTGTTGTTGCGATTTCTTGCGCAACTCGACAGCCTTCTTCAGCCACTCGTCCGCCGTCGCCGTGTACTCCAGGCGCTTGGCGCCGTCCAGCTCCGCCTTCGCCTTTTCGCGGAAGAGCAGGCTGTAATAGGCCATCGCCTCGAAATAGTCCGGCTTGACGTCCAGAGCCTGCTTCAGGGCCTGCAGGCCCATGTCGACTATCTTCACGCGCTCCTCGAGGGAGATCGAGGGGTCGCGGTAGGCCTTGTCCCATGCCGAAACGCCGATCGAGTAGAGCGCCTCGGCCTTCTCCTGCCCCTGGAGCTGAGAGGCGAGCTGAGCCGCCTGGTCCAACCGCCCGGCCTGGGTCAGGATGGTGACCCGGTACTTCGCGAGCTTCGGAGCCTCGTTGGGCATTTCCTTCAGCCGCCGGTCGATGAAGGCGAGAGACTCGTCGTACTTCTTGGCGTTGACCAGGGTCGACATCAGGTACTCTTCGACCTTTTCATCTTTCGGGTAATCGGCGAGGTACTTCTCGAAGGCGTTGATGGCGGTGTCGGCGTACTCGATATTCTTCGGGCTGTCATCCCCGGGACGGTAGAGGGCGAGCGAGGCCAAGCCGAGGGAGCGCCAGGCGAAGGTGGCGTTGGGATCCAGCTCGAGGCCTTTTTTGTACTCGCTGATGGCCTTCACGTACGACTCCTCCTGGTACAGCGAGTTGGCCTTCTTCAGCTGTGCCCGGGCCTGGATCTTGCCGCAGCCCAGCGCCGGCAACAGGATCAGAAGTGCTGCGACTGGGAGTATCACAGTTCTCTGCATAGTCACCTCTCCACCACTTAGAAGGGGGGAGCTCCAAAAGAGTTCCCGAAAAGATCTTGGCCCGAACGACAGGAGGGTTGGGAGCGGCTCAACGCCTCGTACATAGTCTCCCCTGGTCGGGTGTCAATGCAACACTTGTACCGGCTGCTCCTGCCATTCACCGCGGCGGGCTCCCGGATGCCCAACCTTTAAGTCTTTTCACACTTTCAGCTGCGGGCACGCTGCGGGCTAGAGGGTCCGAGAAGGCTTCGGGTGCGCAGCGTCTGCTCTGTGTAGCCATGAAACGGGGCCGAATCCTAGAGCAAAAATTGCCGGATGCCAAATGGCAGCCGTCAAGGGGTGGAAGTGGGGCGGAAATTGCGCCCCCGGTCCCCGTCATGTCAGACTCCCCGCCGCACTTCCGCAACCCTGGAGCTCGAGCGGGCGCGCCTGGCCCGGAGCTCCCAAAGGAGGCCCTGCTTGCTCCGAGGCATCTTCCAGATCAAGAAGCTGGACGACATCATGGCGTCCGCCGAGAGCGGGCCTTCGCTGCGCCGCGACCTGGGCGCTTTCCAGGTGACGCTGCTGGGCATCGGGGCCATCGTCGGCGCGGGCATCTTCGCCACCCTCGGCACCGCGGCGGCCGGCGACGCGCAGCGCCTGGGGGCGGGGCCCTCGCTGATGCTCTCGTTCGTGCTGACGGCGATCGTCTGCGCGTTCACCGCCTTGTGCTACGCCGAGTTCGCGGCCCTGGTGCCGATCTCCGGGTCAGCCTACACCTATTCCTACGCCACTCTCGGCGAGCTGGTGGCCTGGATCATCGGCTGGGACCTCATCATCGAGTACGCGGTGGGCAACGTGGCGGTGGCTATCAGTTGGGCCAACTACTTCCGCACCCTGCTCGAAAGCGTCGGCATCCACTTCCCCCTATGGCTGGCCACCGACTTCCGGACGGCGGCCCACATGCCCGGCTTCCTGGCCAGCGCGCCCCACGTCCTGGGCGTGCCGATCGTCTTCAACCTGCTGGCCTTCTTGATCGTGGCGCTGATCACCATCGTACTGGTGATCGGCATCCGCGAGTCCGCCCGCTTCAACGCCGTCATGGTGATGATCAAGATCGTCGTCCTGCTGTTCTTCGTGGCGGTGGCCCTGAAGTACGTCACCCCGGCGACGGTGACGGCCAACTGGCACCCCTTCCAGCCCAACGGCTGGAAAGGGACGTTCGCCGGCGCGGCGGTGGTCTTCTTCGCCTACATCGGCTTCGACGCCGTCTCGACGGTGTCGGAGGAGACGCGCAACCCCGGCCGCAACCTGCCCATCGGCATCATCGCCTCGCTGATCATCTGCACCATCCTCTATATCGGGGTAGCGGCGGTGTTCACCGGCATCCTGCCCTACGGTGTGCTGAAGCAGAAGCTGGCGACCGAGCAGGCCGAGCCCCTCACCATGGCGCTGGCCTACGTCATGGGGGGGCAGCAGAAGTGGGTCATCGGCATGGTCGCTCTCGGCTCGGTGATCGCGCACACGGCCGTGCTGCTGGTCTTCCAACTCGGCCAGCCGCGCATCTTCTTCTCCATGGCCCGCGACGGCCTGCTCCCCCAGTCGTTCGCCCGCGTGCACCCGAGATTCCGCACGCCGCACGTCACCACCATCCTCACCGGTGTCCTGGTGGGCGGCGTGGCGGCGTTCGCCAGCATCGACGAGATGGTGGACCTGACCAACATCGGCACCCTCTTCGCGTTCGTGCTGGTGTGCGTGGGCGTGCCCATCCTGCGCCACTCCAACCCCGCCGCCCACCGGCCGTTCCGGGTGCCTTTCGGGCCCTACCTGCTGCCGCTGTTGGGAGCCGCGTCCTGCGTCTTCCTGATGATCTATCTGCCGCCGGCTTCCTGGTGGCGGTTCGTGGGCTGGCTGGTGCTGGGCTTCGCCATCTACAGCGCCTACGGCTACACCCGCAGCACCATCGGCCGCGACCTGGGCCGGCCGCAGGTGACGCCATGGACCCTCAAAGTCGCGTCCCTGGGCTTTCTGCTGACGGCTTGCGGGCTCTTCGCGATTCCCCATTCTGCCGGGCTCGGCACGCTGCTGAGCCAGGCGGGGAGTGCCGCGGCCGAGGATCACGGGCGCTCGCTCGCCGGCCTGTCGCTGATCGGCGTTGGGCTGGTGCTGGGCATTGCCGGGCTGCTGATCGAGACGGGAGACCGGCGGCGAGCGTAGGAGGAAAAAGCCCTCATAACCCTTCACCGGGAGGAGAGGCGGCCCTCTTCTCCCGGCGCGTTCCCGCCGCCCAAGACCCTCACCCTTGCCCCTCTCCCGCCCCCGCCCAACCCCCCTCACCGGGAGAGGGGTAACCCCTGGGGCGTTCCTGCCTTGCTCCCTCTTCTCCCGGTTGGGGGGAGGGCGATGGGAGAAGAGGGCCGGGGTGATGAGGGTTTTGGGCGGGGGCGCTTCGAGGTAGCAAGGTCAGCGCCTATAGCTCCCCATCGTCTCCCAAATGCGACGGCCGGGGTCGAATTAGAGGACGGGCCTCAGTCGGAATTCTTGGCGGGCGGCGCCGGCCAGGGGGCCGCCGCGGCCACGGCCATCGCCCGCTTCGAATCCCGGGCGAAGCGCTTCTGCAACAGGCGGGCGAGGGGATAGCCGAGGCGCACCAGCGGCAGGTTCGGCCGCGAGAAGGCGAAGAGCTCGAACCATACCGAGTTGTCTTCGTGATGCCACTCGACGGTGAAGCGCTCCTCGCCTCGTTCGCCGTGATCCGGCAGCGTTCCATAGGCGAAACCGAAGCGGACGATCGGCCCTTCGTCGTCGAGGCGGTAGACGATCCGGCAGGCGTTGAGCGACCAGAAGCCTAGATGCCTTACCCGCACCGCCACCGTCGTGCCGGGCTCGAGCGGGGCAGTGGAGGGAAAGGCGGCCGCCCAACCGAGATCGAACATCTTCCAGCTCTTCAGGGCCTCCACGGCGCGGGCGAAAGCCGCTCGCCCCTCGCCCAGGCGAACCCGGCTGTGATCGGCCTTGTAGCCGGCCGGCGCCCCCCGGCGGGAGTGGCCGACTTCGCGATAGGAGAAGGTGCGGCTCCGCTGTTGAGCCAGGAATCGCTCGACGCGCTGCTTGGAGGGTTTCATCAACAGGAACACTGCGGCGGGGGAGGTTACCACGTTCCTGCGGCCCCCTGGCCAAGCTCGCCATCCTCGACGAGATGGTTTCCGAGGGGCTGGTCACCATGGAGAAGGTGCGGATCGTCAAGTACTCGCCGGGAAGCCGGAAGGTGGACGAGGGGCCGAGGAGAGAGTAGTAGGCGGCTCAGTCGCCGATGATCTCGTTGAGGCCTGAGACCATGAGAGTGAGCTGGCTGCTCGAAACTCTGCCGAGTATCGAGCCGAGCCGGTCCATCGAGAGCGTGCGAATCTGGCTGATCTTCACCCACGACCGCTGAGGAAGGACGATGTCTTTAAGCTCCAAAGAGAACGGATAGCCAGCCTTAGGAGGCTGACTCGTCACGGCCAAGCCGATGACTGTGCTGGATCGCTCGTTGAAAAGATCACTGCTCAGCACTACGATTGGCCGTCGACCGGCCTGCTCATGACCGCGGACTGGATTGAGATCCGCCCAGACAATGTCTCCCCTCAGTATCGGGGCCATTCCGCCACGTCGCCTGCCAGACCTTCCTCGGCAAGCGCCTTCTCCTCTGCAGGATCCAGTTTGGCAGCCTCTTGGAGGAACCGGCTCCGGTCCAGCCGAGCGATTTTCTCTTCAAGGGCAACCTGGACCACCTGATTCCGATCCGGAAACCGTCTTTCCTCGACGAGCTTGTCGACTCGGCTCAAGAGGTTCTCGTCTACATTGAAGGCGACTCGAGTTGTGCTCATAACGATCTCCCAGTCCGAATCGTAGCATCGTTGGCTCACGGCTCCTAGGATGGTCAGGCCGAGGTTAGAGTTAGCACCCTCCGGGGAGACCTGAGCTGGCGTATTATATTCTTCAACAGCTATCTTGCCCCGCAGTCTGACACCCAGGGAGGACGCAATGGGACGCTATGACGAGCTGGCGGAGAACCAGCGCCGGGCGATTCTGGACAGCCAGGGCGTGACGGAGCCCTCGCTGCGGCGAGCCGTGGCGGCCCGTGCGGCGGCGCTCGGCGGCGGACCGGCGGTCCCCGCGGACATCACCGGGGAGATTCCCGAGCCGTTCCGGGCGTACGTCGACGCCGTCGCCCTGCACGCCTACCGGATCACCGACGAGGATGTCGCGGCGCTGCGCCGCGAAGAGTCGGAGGACGCGGTCTTCGAGGTCTCCGTCGCCGCCGCGGTGGGCGCCGGGCTGGCCCGCCTGGAGCGCGGCCTCGCCATCCTGCGGGGAGGCGTGCGATGAGACTGGAGGGAGTGAGACGCGGGCAGGGGATTCTGCGGTTCCTCTTTCCCATCATGGGGCTGAAGATCCGGTCCCGCGTGCCGGACGTGGTCCGCACCTTGATGTACCGGCCGAAGCTCTTCGGCAAACCTTACAACGTCTGGATCCAGGCGGTCATGCGCGGACCTTCGCCATGGAGCGTCTGGGAGCGGGAGCTCTTCGCCTCCTTCACCTCGCGCTGCAACGAATGCGTCTTCTGACGGGACCAGCACGGCGCGGTCGCGTCGATGGCCCATGGCAACAACAGTCGGGACGCTCTGATCCAGGCCGTGCTGGCCGATTACCGTACGGCGCCCATCCCGGAAAAGCTGCGGCTGATGCTCGGTTTCCTGGAGAAGCTGACTCTCCGGCCGGCGGAGGTGGGTCTCGACGACGCCGTAATCCTACGGGCGGCCGGCCTCTCGGATGAGGAGATCGAGAGCGCCATCCACGTCTGCGCGCTGTTCAACCTCATCAACCGGGTCGCCGACTCCCTGGGGTTCGAGACGGCGGACCTTGAGAGCTACGAGAAGAACGGCCGGCGGCTGCTGAGCAGCGTCGGGTACCAATGAAATTCAGCTATTCGATGATACTCTCCCGTTGACGCCATGCGACGCCCTCTGACTCTCCTCCTGCTGCTCGCGATCACTCTCGGAGTGACGGCCGGGCCTCACCCGTGCCACGCATCAGGACAGGCCGCACAGAGGGTGACGACAGGCCATGCCTCCTGTCACGGAGCAAAGGCCGCGCCCAAGGCGCCTGCGAAGCCATCGCACGACTGCTGCGATCCTGAGAAGGGCGGCCACGCGCTGTGTGATCAGGCCTGCCAGGGCGCCGCGGTGATGGTCGTCGCCTCCACGCTGCCGGAGATCCTCGCTTTCCGGGAGCTTGAGCCGCCGGTCGTGGATCGCCTGGGCGCCGCGTTCGTCCTCTCGATCGATCACGTTCCCCTGCCTGATTGACCTGAAAAATCCCTGACCCTCTGCCGCAAGCGGCACTGTCATGGCGGGTTCGCACTCGCCGGACAGCGCGTGGTTCAACTTTCTCAGGAGTTTCTGGTCATGATGCGAATTTTCCCAGCTCTCAGCGCTCTGGCGCTTTCCCTCTGCATCGCGGTGCCTCTCCAGGCGCAGCAGGAGCATCAACACCCGCAGCAGGACAAGGACATGGAGGGCATGAAAGACATGCCGGGCATGCACGACATGCATTCCATGCACGCGATGCCGGGCGTGCTTGGGCCGTACGGCCTGTCCCGCGAGGCGTCGGGAACGGCCTGGCAACCGGAATCCACGCCCCACACGGGGGTCCACACGGTGGCGAACGGCTGGAATCTGATGACCCACGGTTTCGCCGACCTCATCTACGACCGCCAGGGCGGCCCCCGGGGCGACAGCAAGACTTTCAGCGAGAACA
>Ga0075424_100004953_pt1 | contig 12674 bp, 10 predicted proteins | sample SoiMethybrSBSTD3_FD_75301 | JGI IMG/M metagenome (GOLD analysis project Ga0075424, IMG submission 75301) | Bulk soil microbial communities from a Populus tree surrounding site in Tennessee, USA - Soil MetaG P. TD hybrid SBSTD3 | ecosystem: Environmental > Terrestrial > Soil > Tree plantation... | reverse complement strand
AGAAGTGCACGTCCGTCGAGACGATCGGTGAGATCGATGGCGACGATCGCGAGCAGACCCGCGGCGACGAGCAACGTGGTCACGAGCCGAGTGGAGCGGCGTCTTCGGCGCAAGCGCAAGGCGTCGAACAGCCACGCCGCACACCAGAGCGCAAGCGCACCCCACGCAACGAGCGATGGTGGAAGTGGTGCGACGAATCCCACGGAGTTGAAGGACGTTGGACGCAACTGGGACAGCCGATCGCGAACGTCGCTCGCAAGCGGCTCGAGACGCAATGCGCGCTGCCACCCGACGACGCTCACGGCGGTGTCGCTCGAGGCCCAGGCAGCCGTGCCCGCATTCGCCCACGCGTCGGGCGCGCGAGCCTCAGCCTGAGCCGAGCGCAGGAAGTAATCGCGCGCAACGGCATAGTGGGCTTGCGTGTACTGCTGCACTCCGCGATCGAACGTTGCCTGCGGATCGTCGGCGAGCGGAGCCGCGAGAGCGACGCCACCAACGAACACGAGGAGCGAGAGGTAGAGCGCCGACGACGACAGACGAAGCTCGTTGCGCGGCAACGCTTCCTTGTCGGTCGACTGGAACAGCTCGAGCGCGCGATGCGAAGCGTTCGGCGGAAGCGTGCCGACCATCGAGTACGCCGCTTCGTCGAGCGTGCGAAGGTATCGTTCGGCGTCGGCAGCAATCTCGGTGGAGACGCCCGCGCGACGCAGCGCGCGCGCGAGTGCGCCCGGGCGCGTGAACACCTCGGCGCTCAGGCCGAGGCGGTCGCCGAGCGCGCCGACGTACGCGCGTCGCAGCTCGCACGCATCGCGCGCGTTGGGTGCTCGCGCCAGCGCTTTGAGACGGGATGCCGCCGACGGCGCCGCGCTCGTGCGCGGCGAACGTCGTCGTGTGCGCAGGCCGAGCGCCGGGAGAGGCGCGAGCGCGAGCAACACCCAGAACGCAGGCCGCTTGTGCGCGGGAGGTGCCAACGGTCCACGATAGTGATCACGCACCGGCAGGACGCGGTCGCGTTGCGCAGTGTCAGCAGCCGCGAGCGTGCCGGCACCGATGCGAATGTGCCGCTGCCGAGACGTTGCGATCTCGTACCGTCGTCGATCCGGGTTGAAATACGGGTACCGAATCGGCGGCAGATCGAGCTCACCAGCGACTCGCGGCGTGAGCAGGAAATCGAAGTCCTTGGAACCACGGATGCGCCTCGCGGTGGTGTCGACGTCGACGCGCTCATCTCCTTCGACCACTGTGGCCCATGGCACTTCGACGCGCGGACGAGGCAACAGCTTCACGTTGCCGCTGCCTGCAACACGCAGTGTGAGCACGAGCGGATCGCCCACGCGGGCGCGGGCCGTGTCGAGTCGAGCATCGAGCGAGAGATCGCCCACTGCTCCCGTGTAGTCGTCGGGCCGGCCGCGCGTCGGCGGATCGAGCGCGACGATGACGGTGCTGTCCGTTCGCAGCTCGTGGCTCTCTTCCCGGCTGAAAAAGCTCGACGAGAGCGGAAGCGAATAGACCAGCTGCGCCGGCGGAATGACGAATCGTCCCGGCAGGAGCGGGAACAATGCCCGCTGATAGACGAGCGCATCGAAGCATCGCGATCCCACCTTCCGGCGTGGCGGCTCGCCAGGCGGCGCTGGGATGTCGTACGCGAGCATCGATTGCATGTCCGGCGGGAAGAACGTCGGGTTTCTCCGCAATCGGTCGCGTACCGTCTCATTGAGGAAGACCGCGACCTCGTAGTTCGCCTGCTGGCCGACATACACCGTTTCCGGAAGCGCCAGAGCGCGGAAGTTCACCTCGAGGCTCGTGTCGACACGTGCGCGCGCGACGACGGTGGGGACGCGACCGCTCGCCGGCGTTGGACGAACGGTGATGGTGAGCGGGCGCGACTTGGACACGACGCCTCCCGCTCGAGCCTCGAATGGGCCGAGGGTGAACGAGCCGGTGCGCTCCGTAGTGAGCACGTACTTGAACACGGCCGTGCTCATCGCCGGGCCAGCCGGTGTGACCGTGGGCGTGGGCGACGACCGCAGCACGTCGAAGTATCCGAAGCTTGGCGGAATGACGTACGGCGGAATCGGCCCGAGAACCGAGACGGATACGGTAACCTCGAACGCTTCACACGCCGCGACGGTGTCGGGCGCTTGCGCAGCGATCGCCAGTTGCGCGATGACGGCGAGCGCGCCGATCACCAGTCCTTCCCTCCCGGTGGCGGCTCGACGCGCGTCTGCCGCTGCCGTTTGGCCTGTACGTCACGCTCTTCGCGCGCCGCGCTCCCGAGGAGCTGGTCGGCTTGCGATTGTCCGAGTCCACCGGACGGCTTGGGCTGCTGCTCCTGCTGTTGTTGGTTGTTGCTCCCGCCGCCACCTCCGCCACCGCCACCGGCGTGCTGCTTCTTTCGCAGGGCGAGCTCGTAGTTCCACTTCGCGTCCACGTCGGTGGGGTCGAGCAGCAGCACCTTCTTGTACGCGGCAAGCGCCGCGTCGAGCTGGTCGTCGGCTTGTCCCTCGGGCGCGGCGAGGCCGGGCTTGAGGTGCGCGAGCCCGAGATTGAACAGTGCGCGGTGACGCAACTCCGTCTGCGGCACGTCGGCGACGCGGTCGAGCGCCTCGGCGGCGCCTTGCATCGAGTCGGCCGAGAGCAGCGCCGTGCCGTAGTTGTAAAGCATCTCGGGCCGCTTGTCGCCCTTGTCGATCGCGCGGCGGTAGGAAGTCGCAGCGTCGGCGAACTTGCCGGCGTGATACGCCTTCGCGGCCACATCGCTTGCGCCAGGCCTAACGCATCCGTTCAGCGAAAGCGTCAGCAACAGCCCCGCTGCCGCCGCGGTTTCGGCAGCAGCCGCCCGACGTCGACGCGCTCCGCGGCGCTCAGAGAGCAAGGTGTCGAGCAACAAGAGCAGCACGGCCGGAACGAGAAAGAGCTGGAATCGCGGTGTCTTGGTCGAGCCAGACGCCGAGCTGCGCGCGGACGTGCGAAGCCCGGCGAGCGCCGCCTTCACTCGCGACGCTTTGTCGGTCGCGCCGGCCTCGATGAACCTTCCGCCGGCCGCGTCCGCGGCTGCCTTGAGCAGCTCGGGATGATACTTCGTGATCACGGTCGCGCCGTTCTCATCCTTCTTCAGCGTCGTGCCCTCCGCCGTCTTGATCGGGATCGTGGAGCCTTCGGTGGTTCCGAAACCTACGGTCACGAGGCTCACGCCTTGCTCACCAGCGCGTTTTGCTTCGGCGATGACGTCGTCTGCGCTCTCGAAGGCTTCGCCGTCGCTCATCACCACGAGAGCGCGGTCGGCGCCGCTATTCGACAAGAGCAGCAGGTCGGTGCCCTGCCGAATGGTGCGCGCGAGCGAGCTGCCCGCCTGCCCCACCACTGAAGGGTCGAGGTTGTCGAGGAACAGATCGAGTGCTCCTTCGTCCACGGTGAGCGGCGAGAGGACATAGCTGCGCCCGGCGAACGCGACGAGACCCATGCGGTCGCCGCGCGACGACGCGCGGAGGCGCCGTACCTCCTGCTTCATACGCTCCATGCGGTTCGGACGCTCGTCGGTGGCCATCATGGAGAGCGACGCGTCGAGCGCGAGCACCATGTCGATGCCGCGAGAGCGGACCACGGAGCGCTCTTCGCCCCACCGCGGGCCGGCAACGGCGACGCCGGCGAGAAGTCCCGCGACCGCGAGGCGTCCCGTGCGCCAGCGCGGCGGCTTGAGTGCCATGGGTGGCACGAGCCGCTGCACCACATCCAGCTCCCCAAACTTCTGGAGACGCAGGCGACGGCGCCGGTAGCCGCGTCGGACGAGCCAGAGCGCGAGCACCGGGAGCACGATGGCGAGTGGCAGAAGCCAGGGCGCATCGAAGTACGTCATGGCAATGGCCCTCGCCAGGCGCCTAACACGAGCTCCGTCGCGAGTGCGATGAGCGCAAGCGTGAGCGGCCACCGGAACAACTCGGTGTAGCGGACGTACGTGCGGACGCGCACCGGCTCGCGCTCCAGTTGATCGATCTGCTCGTAGATACGCTGCAGCGCTGCCGCGTCGCGCGCTCGGAAATAGCGGCCGCTCGTCGTGGTCGCGATATCGCTGAGCAGCGGCTCGTCGATGCGCACCGGTCGGTTCTCGTAGCGAAGTCCGAACAGCCCGCGGCCCACAGGCACGGGCGCCATTCCCTCGGTCCCCACGCCGATCGTATAGATCTTGATGCCGAACACCGCCGCGGCCTTCGCCGCCGTGCGCGGATCGATCGCGCCGCGATTGTTCTCGCCGTCAGTGAGCAGGATCATCACGCGCGATTTGCCGGGCGCATCGCGCAGCCGGTTCGCCGACGTGGCGATGGCGGTACCGATTGCCGTGCCGTCCTCGAGCTGTCCCGCCGAGAGGTTGTCCACGGCCTGCGTGACGACGGGATAGTCCGTGGTGAGCGGCACTTGAGTCAGCGCCTCGGCGGCGAACGCCACGACGCCAATGCGGTCACTGTTGCGCGCCGCGATGAATTTCTTGACGACGTCCTTCGCGACCTCGAGTCGATTCTGTGGCAGGAAGTCTTGCGCGAGCATGGAGCTCGAGAGGTCGATCGTGAGGACGATGTTGATGCCTTCGCTCGTCTGGTTCTCGGCCCTCGCGCCGGCGCGCGGACGCGACGCCGCGATGATCAAACCGGCGAGCACCAGGTTGCGCAGCATGAAGAGGAAGAAGGTGACGCCGCGCCCTGCCTTGGGGCCGGCGGCGAGCGCCGGCACGCGCGAGAACACGATGGCCGGCGGGCGTCGCCGCCGCCGCCAGATCCACCACGCGGGAAGCGCCAGCAGAAGGAGCAGTGCCCAGGGAGACGCGAACTGCAGCGGGCCGATTTGCACCATGTCGAGGCCGAACGTCATGCGGCAGCCTCCGGCGCGGGGCGTGACACAGCGTGCTCGTGACCGACGATGGCGCGTGCCTCACGACCAAGGTCGCGGGCGCGATCCGCGCTCAGCGGCCGCCGTGCGAACTTCACCAGGTCCGCCTCCTCGAGCGCGCGACGAAGCCGCTCGTGAGGCACCGGCCGCTGGCCGTGCAGCACCTCGAGGAGCTCGCTGCTCGTAAGCGAGAGCGGGGCCGCCGCGTATCGATACGCGAGGTAGTCGCGCAACACTTCCACCATGAGCGCGACGAACCTGCCGCGTTCTCCCGCCTCGACGAGACCTAACGCTTCGATGCGCGCGAACTCGGTTTCGGCGTACTTGTATGGATCGATTGGAGTGACGAGCTTGGGCCGATTGCGGCGACGACGCCACCACCAGATCCCGAGCAGGAGCGCCACGACGCCGGCCGCAATGAGCGCCCAGAGCCACCATAACGGCTGACCAAACTCGTAGATCGCTCGCGCCGGCTTGGGGACGCGCTTCGCGCTGTCGGCCGGGAGCACGCTTTGGACGAATACGGTGATGCCCGTCAGCGCGACGCGACGCTCGGACTTGCCGTTCCGTACGATGACGTCGCCGAGCCGAATCGTTTGCGAATCGACGTCCCACGCCGCCACTCGATAGGTCGCCGTGCGCTCGGTGCCTCCCGACGCATTGAGCGAATCGACATGGACTGGATCGAGCGCCTGAACCGTAGCCGTCGAGTCGGGGCCATCGGGGAAGATGATCTCCGACCCCGCTGGCGCGGCCACACGCACGCGGACGATGAACGGATCGCCGACGCGCACGGTCTCCGGCTGTACGACGCTCCCGGCGCGAACCGGTATGTCCGCGTTGCCGCGATTGCGCTGCTGCGCATGCGCTGACTGAGCGCCGAGGAGCGTCGCCGCCACGAGGAAAGCCGCGGACTCACGCCAGACGGCCGTCATCGGCGAGCCGTGCGCGTTTCGCGCGCTCTGAAGAACTTGAGCAATGGCTCGATGATCTCCTGATCGGTGCGGATCGGGATCTCGTCGATGGCCAGACGCCGCAGCAGATGCCTGCGGAAGTCGCGGTCTGCATTCACGCGCTTCGTGAACTGCGCGCGCACTTTGGGATCGCTCGTGTCCACGTCGATCGTCTGTCCCGTCTCGGGATCCACGAAGCGTGCGATGCCCAGATTCGGCAGCTCCCACTCACTCGGGTCTTCCACCGTGACGGCAACGAGATCGTGTCGCTGCGCGAGCAGCTTGAGCGGACGTTCGATACCTTCGCCGAGAAAGTCGGAGACGAGGAAGACGATCGACTTGTGCGTGAGCATCTTGAGCAGGTAGTCGCTCGCGCCCGCGATGTCGGTGCCGCGCCCTTCCGGGTCGAACACGAGCAGATCGCGGATCAGTCGCAACGCATGACGCCGACCCTTCTTCGGCGGAACGACATGCTCCACGTGATCGGTGAAGATCAGCGTACCCACGCGATCGTTGTTTCGAATCGCCGACATCGCGAGAACGGCCGCGAGCTCCGACGCCAGCTCGCTCTTGAACCGATGCTTCGTGCCGAATCGCTCCGATCCCGAGACATCGACGGCGATCATCACCGTGAGCTCGCGCTCCTCGATGTAGCGTTTGACGAACGGCCGGCGCATGCGCGCCGTGACGTTCCAGTCGATGCTGCGCACCTCGTCGCCGTGCTGGTACTCGCGTACCTCGGCGAACTCCATCCCCTGCCCCTTGAAAACCGAGCGATATTCGCCGGTGAAGAGCGAGTTCACGAGGCCGCGCGTGCGAAGCTCGATGAGCTTTACCTGGCGCAGGATCTCTGGCGGGACGCCCTTGAGTGGCGGACGCTCGTCAGGCCGGTGCTCGGCGATGGCTACCCGTTTCGTCTTTCGTTTATCGACGGCGGAGCCGGGGCTCACGGGCTCTCGATCCTCGCCAGAATGCGTTGCACGACTTCATCGCTCGTGACTTCCTCGGCTTCCGCCTCGTACGTCGTGAGCACTCGATGCCGCAACACGTCGGGGGCGATCGCCTTCACGTCGTCAGGCGTCACGAAGCTGCGGCCGCGCAGGAACGCGTGCGCCCGCCCCGCCTGCGCCAGCGCGATCGTCGCGCGCGGGCTCGCGCCGAATTCGATCAACGGTGCAAGGTCCTGGAGGCCGGCGGCTCCCGGCTCGCGCGTCGCATGCACGATGTCGACGATGTAGTCCATGATGCGGTCATCCATGTACAGCTCGGTGATGCGATGGCGCGCTTCGAGAATCGCCTTCGGCTTCGCGACGTGCTCCACGGAGATCGGGTCACCGCTCGCCATGCGGCGCATGATCTCCTTCTCCTCGTCGCGCGTGGGATAGCCGACGCGCAGCTTCAGCATGAACCGATCGACCTGCGCTTCGGGCAGAGGATACGTGCCCTCCTGCTCGATCGGGTTCTGCGTGGCCAACACGAGGAAGGGCTCCTCGAGCACGTAGGTCGTGCCGCCGATAGTGACCTGCTTCTCCTGCATCGCCTCGAGCAACGCCGCCTGCACCTTGGCCGGCGCGCGGTTGATCTCGTCGGCGAGAATGATGTTCGCGAAGATCGGCCCCTTCTTCACCGAGAACTGACCGGTGGATTGGTCGTAGACCTGGGTGCCGACGACGTCGGCCGGGAGCAGATCCGGCGTGAACTGAATACGCTGGAAGGATGTGTCGATCGTTTCCGCCAGCGTGCGCACGGTGAGCGTCTTCGCGAGCCCGGGTACTCCCTCGAGCAAGACGTGACCGCCGGTGAGAAGGCTGATGAGCAGGCGATCGATCATGTAATCCTGCCCCACGACACGCCGCGCTACCTGACGCGCAACGTCCTGCACCAGCCGAGAATCGGTTGCCGGCGAAACCTGAGTTGCCACGCTTGCGCTCCGTACCATGAGTGGACCAACCGTGTGCACCGTCGCGTCGTTCCGCGCGGCGTCGCGCGAATCCAGCGCTCAGAATGGGCTGCGCTATAGACGATTCAAAAGCCGTTCAAATTCGAGACCGTCAAAACGCCCTTCGAGGGCTCGTACCCCCGGTTCCACCGGCGGTGCCGAGGCTCACGCTCTGGTGATCGCGTCGATGAGATCGCGTTCGCGCCTGGTAAGCTGTCGCGTCTCGCCAGCCGGCAACGTGCCAAGCGTCACAGGTCCGAACCGCGTGCGCACGAGGCGCTCAACGGTGAGACCAAGCGCCCTACACAATCGTCTCACTTCTCGTTTGCGTCCTTCCGTGATCGACAGCTCGAGCTCCCAGCGCCCCTTACCGAGTGAGCGAGCCCGGACGTCACGCGGCTTCGCGAACCCGTCCTCCAATTGCACGCCGTGCGCCGCGCGCCGCGCTGCTTCCTCGGCGGGGCCGCGCACTGTGGCCACGTACGTGCGCTCCACTTCTCCACTGGGGTGCGACAACCGGTTAGCCGCTGCACCGTCGGTGGTGAACAACAGCACGCCTTCCGTCAGGTAATCGAGCCGCCCCACGTACGTCAGCCCCGGTGCCGCCGGCACGAGGTCGAACACCGTCGGTCGCCCCTCCGGATCGGCACGCGTCGTCATCACGCCGGCCGGCTTGTGCAGCACGAGCCACTCTGCCGCGCGCGGCGTGGCGATGGTGTTCCCGTCGACGGTGATGATGTCCACCGACGGGTCCACACTCTGTCCAATTCGCGCGACTTCGCCATTCACCTGAACGCGTCGCGCGGCGATGAGCTCCTCCGCGTGTCGACGCGATGCGACCCCGGCGCGCGCCAGTGCACGCTGGATCCGCATCGGCTGTGTCGTCATCCTGGAGTCGGCTCTGCCACCACTGGTCGCGGCTGCGCTCGCAGCGCGACGGCGAGCTCGTCGGCCCGTGGAAGCTCCTCGAGATGGCGTAGCGCGAAGTGCTCGAGAAAGATCGGCGTCGTTCCATAAAGCAGTGGACGACCCAACCCCTCGCCGCGTCCGACGACGTCGATGAGCCCGCGCTCGTGCAGCGACTTCAGCACGCCTCCGACCGCCACGCCGCGAATCTCCTCGATCTCGGCGCGACCGATCGGCTGACGGTACGCGATGATCGCGAGGGTCTCGAGCGCTGCCGCAGACAACCGCTGCGGACGTGCCGCCAACTGCGCGCGCTCGATCGCCTCCGTGTATTCTGCGCGCGTGAGGATCTGCCAGCCGCCGCCGATCTCCACCAGCTCCACGCCGTGACCATCTACATCGTAGTGCTCGCGCACTTCGTCGAGTGCTGCGAGCAGAGCCGCCGGCGACGCGTCAGGCTCGAGTGCCGCCAGCTCCTCGGTTGGAATGGGTCGAGCGCTCGCAAAGAGCGCCGCTTCAAGCAGCTTCGCTAGCGGCGTCACGCGAGATCTCCACGTTGGCGAATGGTTTGGCCTGCGCCACACGACACTCGCCTAACTTCGCGAGCTCGAGGACGCCAAGAAGTGTCGAGAGGATTTGCCACGGTTCAGCGCCGCGTTGCAGCAGTTCGGTGAGCAGCACTCGCGCGCGCAACGCCAGTACGTTTCGGATGAGCGCGATCGCGCCCGGCACGTCGAGGGCGCGTGGTACGACGTCGTGCATGTCGGGCCGGCGCACGGCTCGCAGCACGCGGTCCACGGCACTCAACAACTCGGAGAGCGATAGGGCGAGCGGCGCTTGCGGCGGCTCGGGTTGCGTGGGGAGGTACGCACGCGCGAATTGATTTCGGCGCTCCTCGCCGCGGCGCTCCAGCACGTCCACCACTTCGCGCATCTGTTGATACTCGAGCAGCCGGCGAACGAGCTCGGCGCGCGGGTCTTCCCACACTTCCTCGTCCCCGCGCGGCAAGAGCATCTGCGCCTTGATGCGAACGAGACGCGCCGCCATCTCGAGATACTCGGCCGCGTCGTTGAGGTTCAGCGTTCGGATGCGCTGCACGAACTGCTGGGCGATCTTCGCGATCGGAATGTCGTAGATATCCACCTGCTCCTCGCGAATGAGCGTGAGGAGCAGATCGAGTGGCCCGGAGAAGTGTGTGAGCTCGACGACGAACGACGACTCCGGCGACATTGCGCCGTTCAGCGAAAACACATCAGAGGCGGTATTCGTCACGACCGACGGGTTAGGCTCCAAGGAGTCGGTGCACCCAAGGCTCGGCGGCTGGAATGACGTAAGGCCGAACGGCGTCGTAGAGCGCGGTGAAAGCGAGTAACGCCGGCTTCATCCACAAGAAGAGCACGCGCTGCCCAAAATACAGCAAGAGAATGAGAATGAGCAGTCCGTACCGCCCAAGCTCCTGATAGCGAAGCGACCAGGCCGGCGGGAGCAGATACTTCATCACGTGCGAACCGTCGAGTGGCGGGATCGGGATCAAATTGAACGCGATCAGCACCATGTTCAGCAGGATGCCCTCGACAAACATCGCCTGAAGAATGCCTATCGACGGATGCAGAGCGTCCGATGTCTTCGCGAGGAGGCCAAGGAGGAGCACGACGATCGTACAGCCGATGGCGACGAGCAGGTTCGTGAACACGCCGGCGAGTGAGACGATGATGTCGCCGCGCTTGAAGTTCCGGTAATTTCTCGGGTTCACCGGCACCGGTTTGGCGCCCCCCAGGATGGGCGCGTGCATGAAGGCCAGCATGAGCGGCAGCAGGACCGTCATGAACGGATCGATGTGCTTGACCGGGTTCCAGGTCAGCCGACCGAGCATCAGGGCGGTAGTGTCACCCTGTTTGAGTGCCGCGTAACCGTGTGCGTACTCGTGAGCGATCACCGAGAACAGCAGCACCGGCAGGATGAGCAGAAAAGTCGTGATATCGCCCAACGTCGTGATCGAGTGGGTGAAGCTCGGTTCCTAGCGAGCGCTCGGGATTGTAGTGGGTTGGCGCGTAAGCTAGCCGAGGTGTGAAACGCTGTCAAAGCACTGTCCTGCCTTGACATCCGTGATTGGCATCCCTAGGTTCCTGCCTTCGTTGCACCAGGGTTTTCCCAGGACTTTTGGAGATCGAGTTCGTGCCGAACATCGCATCCGCGAAGAAGAACATGCGGAAGTCGCGCGCCGCGCAGGCCCGCAATCGCGCGCAGCGCTCCGCGCTCCGTACCGCGCTCAGAAAGGCTCAGGCGCCCGGCGCTGCCGCCGACGTGAAGCTTGTGGCGGTGAAGCTGCTGGATCGCGCCGCGCGGAAGGGGCTTGTTCATAAGAACGCGGCGGCGAGACATAAGAGCCGACTTGCGAGGGCTTAGGGCCCAGGGCCCAGGGCCCAGGGAAAGACTGATGACGCCGCGAGCGCTTCTGCGCTCGCGGCGTCATGCATTGGTGGTACTGGCCTCGAGTTCTACCGCTTACAGCCCGTGCAGCACCAAATACATGCGGGGCACATCGCAAAGCGATGTGCCCCGCATCAATCCTTCCCTGGGCCCTGGGCCCTGGGCCCTAAGCCCTCAGCCCTTTTCCTAAGCCCTCAGCCCTTTAGAGTGAGGCCAGCTCAGCCCCGCACCTCTCGCAATACCACTCGGTCGGATAGTTCATTGCGCCGCACTCGGAGCACTTGAGCGTCTTCCCCGATGCCGTTTCGCCAGCCTTGAGCACGACCGGATTATTGCCCGTGACGTTCGCCGCAAGCGGAGGGGCGTCCGAGTTGCGCTTCCCCTGCGCACCGGCCAACGCGTCCGTGGGTTCCTGGCGAATGATGTCCCCGCCCTGGGGACGGTTGACGCGCGCGAGCAGCGACTCTCCAAGCGTGGACGCCTCGTCGCGCATGATATTGATGTCCGACGCGGCGTTCGACTCATCCTTCACCAACTCGCCCTTCCCGCGCCGGCCCTGCTCACCTGGCCCGACGACGGAGTTCAGAAAGGCAAGCTCGTCGAAGTTCGTCGGCTCGTCGCCCTGAGAGGAGGCACCGGCGCCCTGTGGCGCTTGCCGCCCTGCATCCGAAGCCGCCATCGGCGCCGCGGCTGGCGGCGGAGCCTGACGCGGCGGCGCAGCGGGGACGGACGCCGTCGGCTGGAAGCCCGCCGGTGGCGCGGTCGGTGCCGGGGCAGCCGGTCGAGGAGGCGGCGCCGACGTGTTGTGCTGTGGCACCTGAGCTCCCGCGGGCATCACGCCAGGCGACGGTTGCGCCCCCGGCGGCGTTGCCGCACGCAGGAACTCGTGCGTGCGCGTGAGCTCCGTATCCACCGCGCTCTGCTCACCCGCGATACGATGAATGGTCTCTTCGAGCGAGCGCACAGACTGCTGGTACTCTGGGTCCGGGACCTCGCCAACCGAGGCGCGCAGCTCGAGCTCAGCGCGCTCGTCAAGTCGTTGTCGCTCTTCGACTTTCAAAGACGCCAAGCGGTTCGTGAGATCCTTGACGCTCTGCTCCAGCACGTCGCGATGCGACGCCAGACGCGTCAGGACCGCCTGCAGCCGAGTCTCGTAGTCGTGTCGAACGCGCTCGTAGACGTGCTGCGGCGTCGCCGCCCGCCGCGCCTCCAGGGCAGCTAACCAGTCCTCGTATCTTCGGCGCTCGGCCATGAGGCCGGCGACGCCGTCCAGCGTCTGGTGAGTTTGGTCAGCCATGCGGTCTCCTGCCGGCCCGTCGCGTACCGCGCGATCTGCCCTCGGTGCGTTCCGAGCCCCTCGCTGCTTCGCGAGCCTGATCCAACTGGCGCACTTCGACCGGCGTCAACTCCCGCACGCGGCCAAGCGTGCGCGCTGCCAGTACGATGCGCGCTGCATGTTCGAGACTTTCCATTCGCTGATGAGCAACACCAAGCGAGGGACCGAGCGTGGTAGCACCGTGGTTCGCGAGCAGAAATGCGTCGTGCGCCGCCAGGAAGGGGTCCAG
>Ga0075424_100004949_pt1 | contig 12678 bp, 12 predicted proteins | sample SoiMethybrSBSTD3_FD_75301 | JGI IMG/M metagenome (GOLD analysis project Ga0075424, IMG submission 75301) | Bulk soil microbial communities from a Populus tree surrounding site in Tennessee, USA - Soil MetaG P. TD hybrid SBSTD3 | ecosystem: Environmental > Terrestrial > Soil > Tree plantation... | reverse complement strand
GCGGCCAGCCTCGAGCGATTCGTCGTTCGACGACCCCCGACTGCCGCATTGAAAAAGATGCCAGCTTCGCCCGCCGGCGACGACAAGAAGAAGCAGAAGAGCTGGGACGAGACTGCGTTCCTGGAGGCCCAGCCCGGGCGCCGCGGGCGTGGCCGGCGGGCGCCGCCCGCCGGGTTGCGCATGCCGGTCATGGGGATGGAGGCGGAGTTCAACGTCTTCGTGGACGGCGTCGAGATCGACCCGCGGAAGTACTGGGTCACGCCCGGCGCCTTCATCGACGCCCCGCTGCTGAAGCGGGAGCGCAGCTCTTTCCAGATCCCCACCGGAGGGGCCGTCTACTTCGACCGCGGCGTCATCGAGGTGGTCACGCCCGTGATCGAGCTGGCGCCCGGCTGTACGGCGCGCGTGGTCCGGAACCTCTGGGAGCAGATCGGCTTCGTGCGCAACGAGCTCACGAAGTGGGAGGGGCGCCAGGGCCGGCGGGTCCGCCTCAAGGCCTACAGCACCCATTACAACGTGTCCTTCGAGCTGCGGCCCGACCAGCAGGGACCGGGGCGCGACATCAAGTCCCTGGCCCTGCTGCTGGCCTACATCCTGCCCGTCCCCGTCGCGGTGGTCGGCACCAACCGCCGGTCCACCGGCGTGGGCGTGCGTCCCCGCGGGGACCGCATCGAGATCACCGCCGACTTCACGCCGGACCCCGGCCTCATGATCGCCACCGCCACGCTGGTGCTCGGCATCGTGCGCGAGGTGATGACGTGGCCGTCGTACGAGCTATCCATGCTGGACTCGATGCGGGTCCCCGTGGTGGCCGACGTGGTCCCGGGCAAGCACACGACGCGCAAGGGCTGGCTCACCAAGGACTTCAATTTTCCGCAGAGCCCGTTCACCAGCGACATCGACGCCCGCATCTGGACGACGCGCGACGGGCGGACCCGCTCGCTGAGGCAGATGGCCCGCGAGACGGCGTGGATGTTCCGGCGCACCATCCGCCGCTACTCGGACCCGTTCAGCTTCCGGATGCTGTTCGCGATCCTCCGCGGGCGGTCGCCGTCGCTGCTGGAGCTGGCCGACCGCCCCAGCGCCTACGAGGACGTGGGCCGGCTGTGCCGGTGGGGCATGGTCATCTCGGCACTCCGGTTCAACGACGACCGGCGCAAGGAGCCGGCGGCGAGGACCATCTGGAACGTCGGGACGATGGAGGCCTACGTCGAGTCCCGCGACCGCGAGCGGGCGACGAACGGCAACGGCGCGGCGCACGCCGTCTCCAGGCCGAAGGTCGAGACCGCGGCCGCCTTCGCCGGGGCCGAGGTCTCCGCCGAGGCCCTGCCGCCACCCGTCGCCCGCCGCGCACCCGCGCGGACGAAGCGGAGCGCGTCCGCGTCCGCATCCGCGCCCGCGTCCACCTCCGCTCCGCCGCCCACCCCGCCGGCCCGCCGCGTGTCCCAGCGCCGCGGCACGAAGCCGGCCGAGACCGCCGCCGCACCCAGGCCCGCGCGCCGCGCCGCCCCCGCGGCCGCCGCCAAGCCCGCGAAGGAGGAGGCCGCGCCGCGGCGCCGGTCGGCGCAGCGCCGTAGCGCCGAGCGCCGCACCCGCAAGGAGCCCATCCCCTTCCCCGACCGGCGGCTCACCCGCTCCGCCTACGAGCAGGTCTTCCTGAAGCTCGTCTCCGGCGGCCGGCTGCGCATCGGCCGCGAGCTCTACACGCCCGTGGGGATGAAGGGCTGGTACCATGCCATCCTTCGCCGCGACTCGGACGGCAAGGAGCGGCTGCTCAGCGTCGACCAGCTCCTGAAGAAGCTCAAGGACTGGCGCTAGTCCCGCGATAGACTCCGTCTCCATGGCGCGACTGCCCGCGCTGCTGCTGGCGACCGTCCTGTCGTACCCGCTCGGCCTGGCCCTCGGCCAGCCCTGGCTCTTGCCGCTGCTGAACGCGGCCCCGGCCTACGCCGCGATGGCCGCGCTGCTCCTGAGGGGCGACCGGCGCGGCGCCGTCCTCGCCATGTTGGCCTGGGCCGCCGCCCTCGCCGTGTCGGCGACGGCGTCGTTCGCTCTCTGGCCGTCGCCCGTGGACCGGCTGGTCATCCACGGCCCGGCATACCGCGACGAGATGTTCGCCTGGATCCGCACCGGCCAGGGCACGGAGTCCAGCCCGCGCCTCTTCATCCCGCAGCACGCCGCGCACCTCGGCCTGTTCGTGGCCGCGAGCCTCGCCACCGGCAGCGTGCTCTCGATCGCGATGGGGGCCGTGCTCATGAACTACATGGCGTTCTACGTGGCCTCACTGGCCCGGGCGGGAGCGCCGGTGTGGGCCGTCGTCTTCCTCGGCTGGCAGCCCTGGGCCATCTGCCGCGTCGCGGCCTTCTCCACACTGGGCGCGGTCCTGGGCGAGCCGCTGATCCTGCGGATGGCGGGCCGGCGCTATGCCGGCCTGGCCGCGGCGCGGCCGTGGCTCGTCGCGGCGGGCGCCAGCCTGCTCGCGGACGTGGCGCTGAAGGCGGCGCTGGCGCCGCAGTGGGGACTCTGGCTGAGGAAGGTGCTGCCCGCCGGCTAGAGGTTGGTGCCGGACTCCAGCATGGTGTTCACGATCGTCAGCAGCTTGTTCGCCGTGAACGGCTTGTTGATGTACATGATGGCCCCGGACTCGAAGCCCTCGGCCAGCGCCTCGCCGCCGCCCTTGGCGGTCAGGAAGATGACGGGGAGGTCCTTGAGGCGCGGATCCTCCTTGATCTTGCGGCACACGGTGAAGCCGTCCACCTCGGGCATCATGACGTCGAGCAGCACCAGGTCGAAGGTCCGCTCGGCCAGGAGCCGCAGGGCCTCGGCACCGCCGGCCGCGCCTGTGACCTCGAAGCCCTTCTGGCCCAGGATCGTCTTCTCGAGGTTCAGGATGTTCTCGTCGTCGTCGACAACAAGGATCCGCTTGGCCATGGACACCCTCCGGCCGGCCCGGGCTCGAGCGGCGCGATTCTAGCAAGGTCTGCCAGGGTTGTCAGCAACGGCCGCCAGCACGGACTCCATTTCCCACAGAAAGAACCACACGGTTTCGGGCCGGGCGCGCAGACCGGCCAGGGCGTTGGCAGCCGCGCTCAGGCCGCGCGCGGTGACGGCCAGGGGATCGTCGTCCGGCCGGACCCAGCGGTCCAGGTAGCCGCGCACCAGGTTCTCGTCCCCGTCATCCCACGCGCCTTCGTGGGAGGCCAGGAAGCGCCGGGCCACGGCGCGATCGGCGGGGCTCGTGCGGAGGTTTCCCTGGGCGACGGGACCGCCCGCGGCCAGCGCCGCCAGGGCTTCGAGGCGATCGTCCAGCAGGGCCAGGTAGTCGCGCGCCTGCTCCGCCCGCTCTGTGCCCAGCAGCCCGCGGAGCGCGGCCGTCAGGGGATGACGCGATGCGGGCGCACGGCGGCGCCGTCCCGGCACGCCGCCGATTATCCGCCGCCCGCCCGCCCTAATAGAAGGTGATGTTCACCGTGTTCGACGTCACGCCGTCGATCACCACCCAGGCGCTCAGGGTCCCGGGGGACTTCGCCGTCACCGTGGGCGTGAAGTCGTTGGGGTTGCCGACGTCGACCAGGCTGCCCGGGCTGAAGCTCCAGTTCGGCGAGCCCTGTGTCTGGGTGGGGTTGTTGTTGGCGTCCTTCGGCGTGCAGTCGAAGTGGACGCGGCAGCCGACCTGGGCCGAAGTCGCGTAGCCGGAGTCCGGCACCGGCTCCCCGTCGCACTCCAGGAAGTAGACCTTGGCCCCGACCTTGGCCACCGGGTTCGTGTTGTTGGGGATATCTCCCTCTCCTCCCGAAGGCGGAGCCGGTTCCGAGGTCGGCGGTTGTTCGCCGCCCCCTCCGCCACCCGACGGGACGTCGGGGATCGGTCCGGGGTTGACGATGGGGGGCAGGACCGGGATCTGGACCGGAGGCGTCTGCGGCGCCGACGGCAGTTCCTCGGTCAGGGTCTGGCACCCGCCCAGGGTCAGCCCGACCAGCGCGATCAACGCCAACGCCTGATAGGCCCTCATGGGTCCCCTCCCGGCTAGAAAACGTATGAAACAGTCCCACGGAAACCGGCGTCTGTCAAGGCTTTTCTCCCTCGGCGAAGGCCTCGGCCACCCGCGCCGCGGCCCGCGCCGACGCGCCCGGCTGGCCGAGCCGCCGCCGGACCTCCTCGAGGTCCTGACGCATCCGCTCGTAACGGGCGGGGTCCTCCAGGAGCGCGGCCGCCGCCTCCGCCACACGGTCCGGGGTGAAGTCGGACTGCATGAGCTCCGGGACCACGGTCCGCCCCGCGACCAGGTTGACCATCGCGAAGTGCGGCACCTTCACCAGCGGACGGCCCAGGCCGTAGGTGAGGCGCGAGACGCGGTAGACGACCACCATCGGGACGCCGAGGAGAGCCGCCTCGACCGTGGCGGTGCCGGAGGCGACGAGGGCCAGCCGGCTGGCGCCCAGGACCCCATGGGTGGCCCCGGCCACGATCCGCGCGCCCGACGCCGCGAACGCCCGCTCCACCGGCGCCGGGTCGAGCGAGGGCGCCAGGGCGACCAGGAACTGGAGCTCCGGCTTTCTCCGCGCAAGCCGCTCCGCGGCGGCCGCCAGCGGGCCCACGTTGTGGGCCACTTCCTTCCGCCGGCTGCCGGGCAGGATCCCGACCACGGCCCGATCCGGATCGAGACCGCACGACCGCAGGAAGGCGGCGCGGTCCTCCGCGGGATGCACCAGGTCCACGAGCGGATGTCCCACGAACGTGACGGGCACCCCCGCCTCCCGGTACATCGCCTCCTCGAACGGGAAGATCACGAGCATCCGGGAGACCGTCTCCCGGATCGCGCGCACCCGTCCCCGCCGCCACGCCCATACCTGAGGTGAGACGTAGTAGACGACGGGAATGTCTCGGCGGCGCAGCTCTTTCGCGAGACGGAGATTGAAGTCGGGATAGTCCACGAGCACGGCGACGTCGGGACGGTTCGCGTCGACCTCCGCCAGGACCTGCCGGAAGATGCGCCGCAGCCGTGGCAGGTGCGAGACGACCTCCAGGAGTCCCACCACCGCCAGATCGCGCACGTGCGCGGTGAGGCGCGCCCCCTGGCCCTGCAGCCGGTCCCCCCCCAGCCCGAAGACGTCGAGGCTGCCCACCAGTGGCCGGAGGTGCCGGACCAGCTCGGCGCCATAGAGATCGCCCGAGGGCTCGCCGCAGGAGACGAGGAGGCGGGGCATGCCGTGGCGGGCCAGTATAGACCGGCGGTGTCCCCTGGCGCGCCCGTCTGTCCTGGGCGCGGGACACGGCCCGCGCAGCCTCGCCCGCGCGGTAACGCGATGATCGCCATGGCATTGCCCCGCTCGCCGCGATGGCGATCCATGCGGCACATCGATTGCACGACGCCGTGCACCAAGGAGGCGCGCATGAGGCGACTTGCGGTCCTGGCCGTGGCCCTGGTGCTGGCCGCGAGGGTCGGTGCGGCGGAGGACAAGGCCAAGAGCCGCGACGGCTCGTCGTCCTCGGGATCATCGTCTGCCGGGACCCGGCACCACTCGTCGTCTTCGTCGTCGTCCTCCTCCAAGTCCGGCGACTCCGGGACGTCGTCCTCGTCGAGCTCCTCTTCCTCGTCCACGCCCACGCCGGCGCAGCGGCGCCATCCCCGCGCGGGCACGGGGACGGGCGGCTATCCCCACGACGATTACCACTACGACTACGGCTACGACTACGCCTACAGCCCGAGCTTCTATTTCGGCTACCCCGCCTACTACTACAGCGGGTACCCGGGCTCCTACGCGTACGCCGCGCAGCCTTATTACCCGGTGTACGGGGACACCGGGTCGGTCCGCGTGATGGTGGACCCCGCGATGACCCGGGTCTACGTGGACGGCTACTACGCGGGAACCGCCGACGACTTCGACGGCCTCTTGCAGCGGCTGCACGTCCCGGCCGGCCGCCACGAGATCATGCTGAAGCTGGACGGATATCGGACGCGCCGCTTCCGGCTCTACGTCCCCGTGGGCCACACCGTGAAGCTGCGGCACGACATGGCGCGTGGCGCGGGTGAGGACACGGAAGACCTGACGAGCGAGGAGCCGGAGGTCAGGGGCGGACCGGCGGGATACGCGCGGATGGAAGAGGAGGGGCAGGACGCGCGCGTGAGCGACCCGCGCCGGGCCATGCCCGCCGACACCGGGCGGCTGCACGTGGACGTCCATCCGCCCGACGCCTCGATCTACATCGACGGCGTGTTCCGCGGCGCCGCGCGCGCGATGGACGGGGTGTTGCTGCCGTCGGGCCGCCACCACGCCGAGATCGTGCGGCCCGGCTACCGCACCGCGGAGCGCGAGATCGAGGTCCGGTCGGGAGAGACGACGGACCTGCGCGCCGACCTGGAGCGCTAGCGGCCGGCTAGGGCGTGGAGTCGCCCGCGGGCTGGGCCGCGGGTATCGCGCCGCCCGCCGTGACGGTGGCCGGCAGGCCCTTGTAGAGCTCCTGGTAGAGGCGGCCGCCGACGCTCGAGGCTTGATGGCCGGTGGCCGATCGCAGGAAGACCACGGTGACGATCTCGGGCTTGTCGGCCGGCGCGTAGGAGGCGAACCAGCCCACGCCGGCGCAGGTCCCCGTCTTGCCGGCCACGACGATGTCGGGGTCGAAGGCCTCGGCGGCGCTGCCCTCGTTGACGGCGCTCAAGAAGCCGTCGGCCAGGCCGCGCAGCACGGTCCCGCTCGGCAGCCGCCAGCGCTCCTTCGGCGTGAATCCCTGGGCCGCGCTGAGCTGCGGCTGGTAGACCACCCCGCCGTTGACCACCGTGGAGAGCAGGACCGCGAGCTGGAGGGCGGAGGTCGTGATCCCTTCCGCGTGGCTGGACAGCTTGGCCACGCCGGCCTGGCTCACGTAATACGGGATCCGTCCTGCCGCCTCGTCGCCCGGGATGTTGATGCCCGACCGGGTGCCCAGGCCCAGGAGCTGCGCGTAGCGTTGGACCTTCTCGTACCCGAGCCGCTCGCCCACGCGCTGGAAATACGGGTTGCAGGAGTTCGCCAGCGCCCGCCGCAGATCGACGGGGCCGTGGCCGGGCCAGAACCAGCAGCCGCCGTCGCAGGTGATGAGCGTGGACGGCGTGATCACGCCCTCGGTCAGCCCGGCGATGGCCACCACGATCTTGAAGACCGAGCAGGGCTGGTACGCATGCTGGACGGCGGTGCCGGGGTTCACGATGCTGAGGACGCGGCCGGTGTGGGGGTCCATGGCCACCACCGCGCCGCCCGCGCCGGCCAGGGCGCGTTGCGCGGCCTCCGCCACGGCCATGTCACGGGCGGAGGCGCCCGACGGCACCATGACGGAGGGAGGGGCGATGGCCGCGCGCCGCGCCGGGGTCCGGCGGGCGGCGGCCGGCGGCTTCCGGCGCCGGGTCGCGGTACGCGTCGCGGCCCAGGTGTCGAGGCCCGAGGCGCCCAGCATCGCGACGACCAGCGATGCGCAGAGGACGCGGAGGGCGGCGGTCATCGCGAGGAAGGTAACACGGTTCGCGGCGTGCCGAGCCCGGCGGCGTTGCAGTAGACTCCGGATCATGGCGCGATGCGGGCGGACGACCGTCGTCGCGGTGGGCGTGGCCGCGCTGTGTGGCGCCGTCGGCCAGGCGGCCGCCGCGGACCGGATCATCGAAGGCGACCTCGTCCGTGTCGACCTCGGCAAGCGGCTCATCGTCCTGCGGCCGGTGGGGAACCGGTCCTTCGAGATGGACGTGACCATGGGAGCCGCGACGACCATCACCGCCTCCGGACGGCCGCTGGCCCTCGAGGAGCTGAAGCCGATGGAGCGCATCACGGTCGTCTGCGACGGGACGGTCTCGCCCGCCTGCCGCGCGAGCCGCGTGCGCGCCGGTCCCGCGCGGCCCGCGGTCGGGCCCGCGGCCCCGCCGTAGGTTTCCGATAGAATCGTCGGCGGCGCTCGACGCCGGTCGATGAAGGAGGCCCTCATGTCCTGCCCGAAGACAGCCTTGCTCATGGCCGCCGTCCTCCTCGCGCCGGCGGCCGCGCTTCCCGCGGACAAGCTGGACAAGGAAGCGAAGAAGTGGATGGACGACGTCCGTCCGCTGCTCCTGCCGGACGAGGAGAAGACCTTCCGCGGGCTCAAGGACAAGTCCGACCGCGAGGAGTTCCAGAAGATCTTCTGGGCCCGCCGCGACCCCGACCTGGAGACGCCCGTCAACGAGTACCGCACGGAGTACGAGGCGGCGAAGGCCGACGTGGACACGCGATACCGGGTCAGCGGCCACGCGGGCTCGGCCACGGACTGCGGGCGGGTCTACATCCTGCTGGGCGCGCCCGACGAAGTGAAGCGGGAGCCCGGCACGGGCGGGTCGCGCACGCCGGAGACCTGGATCTATCGGGACCGGCCGAACATGAAGTTCAAGGACGGCCAGGCCCAGATCCTCTTCGACGCCGAGTGCCAGCTCCCGCAGGGCGCGCGGCTGGGAGAGCAGATGAGCCGGGTGGCGGAGAGCAAGATCGCGAACCCCAACCTCGACTACCGGACCGGCGCCGACGGCCGTCTGATGAAGCTGGCCGACCAGCTCCCCAAGCCCAGCGCGGGGTCCGCGCTGTTGAAGGCGCCGCGCCAGGACTTCACGGCCGCGGCCCAGAGCAAGATGTTCCTGCGCAGCCCGGGCGGCGGCGGCAGCTACGTGGCCGGGCTCATCCGCGGCGACGCCACCGGGCTGAAGATCCAGGAGTCGTCGGGCAAGAAGACCGTCAAGGTCCTGGTCGCCACCCAGGCGGTGGACGAGGCCGGCAAGGCCACCCCGGTCACGGAGCGCGAGGTGGTCGCCGAGGTGGCGGACGACAACTCCTTCCTGACCTCCTACGGCATGGCCTCGAAGCCGGGGACGTACACGGTGAACGTGGCGCTGGTGGACACCGCCGGCCAGAAGGGGACGGTGGTCTCGGCGCCCCTCAAGATGCCGGACTTCGGCACCGACGAGCTCGCAATGTCGGACCTGATGATCCTCGAGGAGGTCCAGGAAGGAGTGACCGTCAGCCCGACCGATCCCTACTGGGCGTTCTCGCTGGGGAACACGCGGCTGCTGCCGCACTACGACAACGCCTTCCGGCCCAGTGACTCGATCATGCTGCTGGGCGTCCTCTACAACGGGAAGACCGAGGACGCGGCGGTCGTGGTGGATGCCGGCGCCGGTTCGGCGGAGCCGCCTCCGGCCAAGGCCTCGGTGACCGTCGGCTTCACCATCTCCAAGGACGGCAAGCTGGTGGCCCAGGCGCCGGAGCAGACCTACGACACGCCCGCGGCCACGCCGGGCGTGGGCCCGGTGCCGCTGGCCAAGTACGCCCCGGGGAAGTACCTGGTGAGGATGAAGGTCCGCGACAACCTGGCGAAGAAGGACTACACCAAGGAGGCGGAGTTCGTGATCCGCTAGGGCGGGTCTACTTGACGATGTCCTTCAGTCCCTTGCCCACGTAGAAGCGGGCCACCCGGCGGGCCGTGATCTTCACGGGGGCGCCGGTGCGCGGGTTCAGCACCACACGCGCGCGGCGGCGGGCGGGACGGAAGGTCCCGAAGTCCACCAGCGTCACCTTCTCGCCCTTCTTCAGGGTGCGGGTGACGTTGTCCAGGAACGCGTCGAGGGCCCGCAGGGCCGCGGCCTTGGTGAGACGCGCGTCGCGGGCCATGCGGGCGACCAGCTGTCCCTTGTTCATGCCGCCTTCTTCTTCTCGGCCTCGCCCTTCAGGACCTCCAGGGCCTTTTCGAGGATCAGGTCCTTGGGCGTCTGGCCTTCCTGCACCTCGTCCTCGCCCTCGGGCTCCACGGATACCGTCGGCTCCAGCCCCTTGCCGTGGATCGCGTTGCCCTTCGGCGAGACGTACTTGCCCACGGTGACGACCAGTCCGCCCTCGGGCAGGGGGACGGCCTTCTGCACGGCTGCGCGCCCGAAGGTGTGCTCGCCCACCAGGGAGGCGCGGCCCGAGTCCAGGAGCGCGGCGGCCACGATCTCGGCCGGGCCCGCGGTGCCATTGTCGACGAGGACGGCCATCGGCAGGTCCCAGGCCGAGCGGGCCGGGTCCGCGGTCAAGACCTGCTCGGGGACCTTGTTGCCGGTCAGGCGCGTGACCACGCCGCCGTGCAGGAAGAGCTCGGCCACCCGGGCCGCTTCCGCGGGGGTGCCGTCCGCCGAGTCACGCAGGTCCAGGACCAGGCGCCGCGCCCCGCCGCGCTTCAGCGTGGCCAGCTCGCCGCGGATGTCGTCGGCGACGCGCGCCGGGAACTCCGGGACCTTCAGGTACCCGGCCCCGTCCTCCAGCACCCGGCTCTGGGGTGGGGCGGCGACCAGGCGCTCGCGGGTGAGCGCGATGTCGATGGGATCGCTCCCGGCCCGCAGCAGGGTCAGCTTCACCACCGATCCGGGGGCCCCGCGCAGCAGCCTCTGTCCCACCGGAGCGGGGAGCGGCCGGGAGTGGCGGCCATCGATCGTCTTGATGATGTCGCCGGGCTTGACCCCCGCCTTGTCCGCCGGCGACCCCGCGCGCGCCGAGACCACCATGAGGAACGAGAAGCGCCGCGAGACGAGGATCCCGACGTCGCCATCCTCGTGCTGCGGCTGCTGGTAGGCGCGGAAGTCTTCCGGCTCGAGGTAGGCGCTGTCGCCGTCCAGGGCCTCGGTGAGGCCCAGCCTGGCCCCGGCCATGGTGCGGTCCAGGTTCACGGGGTCCACGTACGCGTCCAGGACGATGCGCACCACCTCGTTGAACACCGCGAGCTGGCCGTAGGTCGAGTCGCCGCGCACCCGCCCCAGGACGGAGCCGAGGGCGATGTAGCCGATGAGACCGGTGGAGACGAAGGCAACCATGAGGCGCACGCGAGGGCTCATGCAGCGATTATACGGGCTGGGCTCCCCGCACGGCTACTGCCCTGCCTGTGGCCGCAGCCACTCCAGCGGATCCTCGGGCCGCCCCTGGAAGCGCATCTCGAAGTAGAGGCCCGGGCCTTCGAGCGTGGTGGACCCCACCGTGCCCAGCACCTCGCCCGCGGCCACCTTCTGGCCGGTCTGCACGCGGGCCTCGCCGAGGTGCGCGTAGAGGGAATGGTGCTTGCCGCCGTGGTCCACGACCACCATCAGCCCGTATCCCTTGAACCGCTCCGCGAAGACCACCTCGCCCTCGTGCACCGCGGCCACCGGGGCGTCGGCGGGCGCCTCGATCTCGATGCCGTTCTGGATCGTGTACGTGTCGAACTTCGGGTGCTTGTGCCGGCCGAAGGTGGACCGCACGCGCCCTTCCGTCGGCCAGGGAAGAGCGCCCTTGAAGGCGGCCACGGGGACGGCCACGTCCCCCTCGGACAGGCCGTTCAAGAGGTCGGTCAGCCGGGCCTCCGCCTCCTGCAGCTCCTGGAGGTACGCGGCGTGGGTCTCCTTCCGCTCCACGATCTCCGTGAGCAGCGCGGTCTTGCGCCGGCGGTCGGCGTCCAGGCTGCGCCGCGCCTTCTCGCGGCTCTCGCGCAGGGCCACGGCCTCGCGCGTCTTCGTCTCGAGGTCCTGCCGGACCGTGGCCAGGGTCTGGAGGTCCGCCCGGAAGGCGGCGATGCGCTCGTTGTCCCTCCGGGCCAGGGCGGTGACGAAACGGTAGCCGCGGAAGATGTCCGACGGCCGGTCCACCGAGAGCAGCAGGCGAAGGTAGGACAGCTCGCCGAGCTTGTAGAGCGATCGCGCCCGGGCCGCCAGCACCGGGCGCTCGCGCTCGACCTGGGCCGTGAGCTCGCCCAGCCTCTTCACGGTGGCGTCCATCTGCTCCTGCGTGCGCTGCAGCCCGATCTGGATCTCGCGCAGCTCCTCGCCGCGCAGGCGGACCTCGACCTCCAGCCGCTCGACGTCCCCGAGCAGGCTCTTCTCCTGCCCGCGCAGGCGGACCAGGTCCTGCTCCAGGGCCTTGCGGCGCTCCTGGACCGTGCGCAGGCGCTCGTCCCGGGGAAGGGGCCCCGCCGGCGCCGCCGCCACCACCGCCGCCCCGAGGAGGAGGCAGGGCAGCAGCTTCACGTCAGAGCAGCGGCTTGCCGTCGAGGTCCCCGGGCAGCGGGACCTCCAGCAGCTTCAGGATCGTGGGGGCCAGGTCCATGATGTGGGGCGCCGTCTTGGCCACCTTGCGGTTGCTGAAGAAGACGCCGCCGCTGATCTCGGCGGCGGTCGCGCAGTGGTCGCCGCTCCACTTGCGGTTGTTGTTCTCGACCACGGCGCGGCTCACGCCGCCCATGGTGTCCTGCCAGCCCACGCGGTAGCCGTCGTTGAACCCCGTCTGCAGGTCCGGGGCGAACTGCAGGTAGTCGCCCTTGTAGATGTCGTCGCGGCGGTACACGGAGCGCATGACCCTCTCGCCCGTGTCGGGGTCGGTGAGCTGCACGAGCTTGTCCCCGATCTCCGCCTGCAGGGCCGCGTACTCGGCGCCGGCGGAGACGATCCCCTGCGACTCACGCCCGCGCAGGTTGAAGTAGATCTGCCCCAGGCCGACGGCGTAGGCGCGGGTCCGGCTCCAGTCCACGCCCTCCCAGAACCGCCCGCGCCCGAACAGGTCGGCCAGCGTCTTCTTCTCGCTCTCTTGGCCCGCGAAGACCATGTAGCCGTTCTGCACCAGCCAGGTGTTGAGGTTCACGCTCCGGCGGAAGGAGTGGAAGCCGTGGTCCGACATGACCATGAAGACCGTGTCC
>Ga0075424_100004948_pt1 | contig 12678 bp, 7 predicted proteins | sample SoiMethybrSBSTD3_FD_75301 | JGI IMG/M metagenome (GOLD analysis project Ga0075424, IMG submission 75301) | Bulk soil microbial communities from a Populus tree surrounding site in Tennessee, USA - Soil MetaG P. TD hybrid SBSTD3 | ecosystem: Environmental > Terrestrial > Soil > Tree plantation... | reverse complement strand
TCCATGTGCCCGGCAAGACGGTCACCCCCGGGCTCATCGATCTACACACGCACGTCTTCGACGGCGTGGCGGCCAACGGCGTGCATCCGGACATCGCGGGCGTGCACGCCGGCGTGACGACCGTCGTCGATGCCGGCAGCTCGGGTTGCGCGACCTTCAGCGCCTTCCCGCGCCACATCCTGCCCAAGTGCGAGACCGAGGTGATCCCGCTGCTCCACATCTGCCAGACCGGGCTCGCGACGAACCCGGACATCATCGCCGAGAGCAGCATCGATCTGGATGGCACCTTAAAGGTCGCGCGAGAGAACAAGGGACTGATCAAGGGGATCAAGGCGCGCATGGTCTCGCCGGCGCTCGAGATCTTCGGGATGGAGATGCCGCGCCTGGCCAAGCGCGCGGCGCGTGAGAGCGGCGTGCCGCTCATGGTGCACATCGGCGACACGACCAAGCGTTACGACCCCAACGTGATCCGCGAGCTGCTGCCGCTGCTCGAGCCGGGTGACATCGTCACGCATCTCTTCACAGCGAATCCGGGCGGCGTGCTCGATACCGACGGCAAGCTCGTGCCGGAGGCCAAGGAGCTCGCCGCTCGCGGCGTCTGGCTCGACACGGCGCACGGCCGCATGAACTTCGGCTTCAACGTCGGCCGGCGCGTCCTCGACCAGGGGCTGACCCCGCACTGCATCAGCACCGACCTGACGATTCCAGGGCGCGCCAACACCGTGCACAGCATGGTCGAGATCATGGCCCGCTTCCTCGGCATGGGCTTCACGCTCGAGCAGGTGATCGCGATGTCCACGGTGAATCCGGCGCGCGCGATCGGCGAGGCTCATCGCCTGGGCAGTCTCGCGGTCGGGCGCCAGGCCGACATCTCCGTGCTCGAGGTTCGCGACGGGCGCTGGGTGGTCTACGACACCCTGCGCGACTCGATGAAGATCGACAAGACCGTCGTGCCCGTGCTGACCGTGAAGCGCGGCCGCGTGTTCGAGCCGGAGTGGGGCCCGCACCCCTGGGGCTGGGAGCCGGAGCGCGTGGGCTAGGCCATGCGGTTCGGGCTGATGCTCCGGGCACAGTTCCCGGAGGGCGACGATATGTCCGCGCGCTTCCACGAGCTCCTGGAGCAAGCGCGGCTCGCCGACGCGCTCGGCTTCGACTCGATCACGAAGGGCATGCACTACAGCAGCCCGCCGTGGCAGAGCCTGCAGCAGCTTCCGTTTCTCTCGCGCGTGATGGCCGAAGCGCCGCGCCTGCGGCTCAACTTCGGTCTCATCTTGCTGTCGCTCCACAAGCCACTCGACGTCGCCGAGCAGATCGCCACCGTGGACGTGATGAGCGGTGGCAAGGTGATCTTCGGCATCGCGCTCGGCTATCGCGACGTCGAGTTTCTCGCCTTCGGCACCACGCAGAAGGAGCGCGTGAGGCGTTTCGAGGAGAACCTCGAGGCCGTGCGGCGGCTCTGGACCGAGGACTCGGTCGACATGGTCGCCTCGCATTTCACCCTGAAGGGCGCCTCGGCCTCGCCGCGGCCGATCCAGAAGCCGCACCCGCCCATCTGGATCGGCGCCAACGCCGATCCAGCGATTCGCCGCGCGGCGCGCCTGGGCGACTGCTGGTACGTCAACCCGCACAACCGCATCGAGACGATCGTGCGCCAGGTCGAGGTCTACAAGCGCGCGCTCGACGAGTACGGCAAGCCGTTCCCGGCCGAGTTCCCGGCCCGTCGCGAGGTGTTCGTGGCTCGCTCGCGGAGCGAGGCCATCCGGCTGTGCGCGCCGTATCTGTCGGCGAAGTACAAGGCCTATCACGAGTGGGGGCAGGATCGCGCGATGCCGGCGGGCGACAACGATCTCGGCGGCGAATTCGACGAGCTGGTCCGCGATCGGTTCGTCATCGGCTCGCCCGATGAGGTGGCCGAGCAGATGCTCGCGCTCAACCGTGCCACGGGCATCAATCACCTGATCATGAGCGTGCAATGGCCGGGCATGCCGCAGAGCCTGGCCCTCGACGAGCTCCACATGTTGGCCGAGGAAGTATTCCCCAGAGTGCGGCAGGCCTGGCCGCTCACGCCGCGCTAGCCGCGAAGGAGACGCGATGCCCAAGAAGGAGATCGTTCAGGTCAACCCGGCGGCGCCCAATCCCAATCTGTCGCCGGCCACGAAGTTCGGCAACCTCGTGTTCGTCGCGGGTCAGACCGGGCGCCATCCGGTTTCGGGCGAAGTGGGCAAGGACATCCGCGAGCAGACCCGCAACGTGCTCGAGCGGATCAAGCAGATCCTGACCGCCGCCGGCACGTCGATGGACAACGTGCTCACCGCGACGACCTACGTCACCCGGCGGGACGACGTGCCGGCCTACAACGAGGAGTACGCGAAGTACTTCCCGACCAACAAGCCGGCCCGCACGACGGTGACGGTGGCGTCGCTGAACTCGCCCGATCTGCTCATCGAGATCACCGTCACCGCCTGCATTCCGAGCTGACCCGGGGCGTCAGGCGGGGGCGCGCAGGGCGAGCGCCGACGGCATCACGTCGGCGAGCGCCCGGGCGAGCTGGCCTTTCTGGTCCCACGACGCGAATCGCAGGATCGGCGTCGTGCAGCCCGCCTCGACGTAGGCGTGGATCTTCTCCAGCACCGCCGCGGGAGACCCGTACGCGAGCCATCCCTCGATGTACTCGCGCGTCATCGCGGGGCTGTAGTAGGTCTGCAGGAACTTGACGGCCTCCTCGAACGCGGTCTTGCGGTCGTCGTTGAGGTTGACCATCAAGTGCAGCGCGGCTTCTGTCGGCCCAGGGGTGCGCCCGCCCTCTCGCGCGACACGGCGGATCAGGGCCCAGCGCTCCTCGAATCGGGCCACCGGCGTGTTGTCGGTCATCCAGCCGTCGGCCAGCCGCCCGACACGCTCGAGGGCGCGGTCCATGACGTGGCGCTTGGTCAGCTCGGGCTTGGGATTGGTCGCGATCCAGATCGGCGGGCACGGCTTCTGGACCGGCTTGGGCTCGAGCGTCAGGTCGCGAAACTGATAGAAGCGGCCCTGATGCGTGACGCGCTCCTCGGTCCACAACTTCCGGAGTATCGCGATGCCCTCTTCCATCCGGGGCCCGCGGTCGGCCAGCTTCACGTTGAATGGCGCGAACTCCGCCTCGGCCTTCTCGCGCGGCAGGCTGCCGCCCACGCACGCGCCGAGGATCATTCGCCCGCTCGAGACGTGGTCGAGCGCGGCCCACTGCGCGGCCAGGAACAAGGGATCGCGCAGCGGAAACGTCGAGAGACAGCAGGTGCCGAGGCGAACGTGCCGCGTGCGCGCCGCGATCGCGGAGAGCAGCACGAGCGACTCGAGGCGCGGCTTGGCGAAGAGGCTGTCGCCGACCCAGATCGAATCGATGACGCCCGAGGCGTCGGCCTGCTCGGCGACGGCGAGCAGCTCGTCGACGGTCGTCGCGCCGAACAGGACGCCGCGATTGGGCAGGCTCAAGCCGTAGCGTGGAGTCATCGACCGACCCGCTGCCGCCACACGGCGGCCAGCGCCTCGCGGTCGATCTTGCCGTTCGCGTTCTTCGGCACGGCGTCGACGATGACGACCGCGGCGGGCATCTTGAAGGCGACGAGCTTCGCGGAGCAGTGCTCGAGCAGCTCCGCCTCGCCCGGCGTTCGGCCGGGGCGCACCGCCACGAATCCCACGGGCACCTCGCCGTAGATGTCGTCCCGCACGCCGAGCGTGCCGGCGTCGGCCACGTCCGGGTGTTCGAGCAGGCAGTTCGTGATCTCGAGCGAGGCGATGTTGACGCCGCCCTTGATGATGATGTCCTTCTTGCGGCCGGTGATGTAGACGTAGCCGTCCTCGTCGCGCCGCGCGAGGTCGCCGTTGCGGAATCCATCTTGTGGAATAGGCACGAGCTTGTCCGGCCCCTGCCAGTAGGCCGAGGCGAGCTGTCGCCCGCTCACGACCATCTCGCCCTCCTGGCCGGGCGGCAGCTCGCGGCCCGCGTCGTCGAGGATGCGCACGCGCATGTTGAGCGTGGGCCGGCCGATCGAGCCGAGCTTGCGCTGTCCGGGGTGGTTGCCGCACATGAAGCCGGTCTCGGTGCCGCCGGCCAGCTGCACGATCTGGATGCCGTAGGTCTTCTCGAACTCGAGGTGCTTCTCGACCGAGAGCGGCGCGGTCGACGAGGTCATGAAGCGGAGCGCCGGCAGAGTGGACTTCGTGATGGGCACCGGGCGCGCCAGCAGCATGTTGATCACGGTCGGGATCCCAACGCAGACCGTCACGCGATAGTCGCGCAGCCAGTCGAAGACGCGCGCCTGCGAAAACTTCCGCGCGAGCACGAGCGTGGCGCCCGTCAGCATCGTCGGCCCGACCGACAGGATCTGCGGCGAGGACCAGCTGAAGTGGCGGTAGTCGAGGATCGTGTCGGCCTCGCCGATCTCGAGCCGGTCGACAGGCGACTCGCACATCGCGTAGTACGCCTCGTGAGTCCAGATCGCGCCCTTGGGCGCGTCGGTCGTGCCCGAGGTGTAGTTGATCAGCGACCAGTCCGTCCGCGCCGGGTGCGCCGGGACCGGCGCGTCGGACTCCGCGGCGAGGCGCACGAAGAGATCGTCGGCGTCTCGGGCCGGCGCGTCCCAGGCGCCGAACGAGAACCACGGCGCCCCGCCCGTGCCGAGCGCGCGCGGGTCGCTCGCGAGCTCGCGGCTCCAGAAGACCGCCTTCGGGGCGACGTCGTGCAGGATCTGGCTCACGTGCTTCTCGCGGATCTCGACGTTGATCGGGTTCACGATCACGCCGGCCCGCAGCGCGCCCCAGAAGACCACGAGCGGCTCGATCCCGTTGTCGGCCAGCAACGAGACGCGCTCGCCGCGGCCGACACCGACACGCGTGAGGAAGTTGGCGAACCGCCGCGTGAGGGCTTCGAACTCGCCGAACGTGATCCGCGACGCCTGGTCTGGGCTTTCGATGAACACCTTGGCGGGGCGACGGCGGGCATGCTCCTCGAGCAGCGTGTTGACGTCGACGAACGCGCTGGACCCCGGCGTGCTCATCGCCGCCGATACTGCGCCGGTCGGCGCGGCCACGTCAAGCGCGTGCCGGCGCGTCTAGTGCAGCGCGCGCAGGCGGCGCGAGGTCATCAGCACGAGCGCGTTGGCCGCAACCAGCGCACCGCCGACCAGCACCGCGAAGCGTGCGTCGACCGAGGCGGCGAGGGCGCCGGCCAGCAGGCCGCCCAGCGGCAGCAGGTTCCAGCAGAGCGAGTAGAGGCTCAGGACGCGGCCGCGCAGGTGATCGGGCACCGCCTGCTGGATGATCGTCGTCACGTGCGTCAGGTAGAACGTGCTGCAAAAGCCGGTCAGCGCGAGCATCGGGATCGCGAATTCCATCCCGGGCGATCGCGAGAACATCATCAGCGCCAGCCCCATGCACACGGCGGCCGACAGCATCAGCACGCCCGGCCGCAGGATGCGCTGCGCGGTGGTCGCGATGATCAAGGTGCCGAGCATCGAGCCCCCGCCGTGCGCGGCGCTCAGGAGCCCGTAGCCGGTGGATCCCATGCGGAAGTAGGTGTCGGCGTACACCGGCAGCAGGGTGATGTAGGAGAGCCCGAACAGCGCGTTGAAGAGTGCCAGGCTGATCAGGCTCGCGAAGACGAAATGGTGGCCGACGAAGCTCAGTCCTTCGAACAGCTGCGCGAGCACGCGGCGGCCGTCGCCGGGCTTGATCTCCTCGCGGACGTCGAGCCGGCTGTAGAGCACCAGCGCCGTGCACGAGGCGAGCGCCGCCAGCCCGAAGCCGACGGTACCGCCGAAAGCCGCGATGAGGATCCCGGTGATCGACGGACCGATCATGCGCCCGGCCTGCCAGGGGATCGAACCGAGCGCGATCGCGTTGGGGAGCCGCTCGCGGTCGATGAGCTGGGGCACGAGCGACATCCGGCTCGGCTCGTCGAAGGCGCGAAACGTGCTGCCGAGCGCCGCGAGCACGAGCAGGTGCGGCACGCGCGCGAGCCCGGACACGGTCAGGACGAAGGCGAGGATCAAGGTGGACGACGTCAAGGTGGTCGTGACGAGCAGGAGCCGACGGCGGCTCGTGCGATCGGCCAGCACGCCCGCGAGCAGCTGGAAGGTCACGAGCGGCGCGCCCTGCGCGAGACCCAGATAGCCGAGATGGAGCGGGTCGCGCGTGAGCTCCCACGTCATCCAGGCGAACGTGACGTACTCCGCCCGGTGGCCGAGGACGTAGAAGACCAGGCCCGACCAGTAGAGACAGTAGTTCCGCGCCTTGAGGGCGGCGAAGGCCGACGGCCGGGCCGTCGCCGCCGGGCTCGCCGGGCGAGCCTCTAGTCGGTGAGCGATCGGAAGATCTCCACCTCGGCCTTGCCCTCGGTGAGTCCCTCCTTCTCGCGCCGCTCGCGGTATGCGGCCAGGTGCGGCGCCTTTCGGTGGGCGTCGAACGCCGCGTCGTCCTTGTACTGCTCGTAGAAGACGAAGAGATCGGGATCCTTCGTCGACCGGTGCGGTCGATACACGAGGCAGCCCGGCTCGGCCTTCATCACCGCGGCGACCTGCTCCTTGAGGAGCGCCGCGAGCGCATCGCCCTTGCCCTTCGCTGCCCGAATCTTTGCGACCACCGTGAGCACGTTCGCCATGCAGTCTTTCTCCTTGCTCCGTGAACCGTGTGCCGCGCGTCACGCGCGGCTTCTGGAGACGCGCGAACGAGGCTAGGCTAACTCGCGGAGGCCGTCAAGCGGGCGTGAGCTCGGCGAGCACCGAGCGGAGATGATCGGTGTCGACCGGCTTCACGAGGTGCGCGTCGAAGCCGGCGGCCTGGACGCGCTTCCGGTCCATCGGCTGGCCGTAGCCGGTGATCGCGACCAGCCGGACGTCGGCGCCGCGCTCCATTCCGCGCATCCGCCGCGCGACCTCGAAGCCGTCGATTCCGGGCAGGCCGATGTCGACCAGCGCGATCTCGAACTCACGGGACATCGCCTGTCCCAGGCCGTCCTCGCCGCTGGCCGCCGCCATCACCTGATGACCGTCGAGCTCGAGCAGCAGACGCAGGCTCTCGCGCGCGTCGTCGTTGTCCTCGACGATCAGGATCCGGCTCGGACGCAGCGAGGACGGTACCGCGCGGTGCTCGGGCGCCGCCGGTGATGGGCTCGACGGCAGGCGAACGACCAGCTCGCTGCCGAGCCCCTCGCCCGCGCTGAGCGCCTCGACGGAGCCGCCGTGCAGCTCGACCAGCCGCTTCACCAGCGTCAGACCGAGTCCCAGGCCGTCGGCGCGATGGGTGCCGCCGCCGCCGCGAACAAACAGGTCGAAGATCTGCGGCAAGAGTGCCGAGGGTATGCCGCGGCCCGTGTCGCTCACGCGCAGCACGGCCTCGCCGGCATCGTGCTGCACGCTCACGATGACCCGGCCGCCGCGCGCGGTATAGCGGAGCGCGTTGTCGAGCAAGTTCGCCACGACCTGCTCGAGCCGCGACGCGTCGCCGATGACCCAGACGGGGTCGGTCTTGAGCGCGACGTCGTGGTGGGCCGTCTTGCCGGCCGCCTCGAACGCCTGGAGCGCGCGACGCGCGACGTCGGCCAGCGCGACCGGCTGGCGCTCGACCACGATCCGGCCGGTGGTCACGCGGGCGACGTCGAGGAGATCGTCCACCAGCCGGGCCAGGTGATGCGTCTGGCGCCCGATGATCGTGCGGATCCGCGCGGTGTCGTCGTCGTGGTGGCCGAGCTTCTCGAGCACCGTGACCGCGTTGCTGATGGCAGCCAGCGGGTTTCTGAGCTCGTGAGCCAGCATCGCGAGGAACTCGTCCTTGCGGCGGTCGCGCTCCTCGATCTCGCGGTAGAGGCTCCGGTTGTCGAGGGCGATGGCGGAGCGGCTGGCCAGATCGCGGGCGAGGTCGATGTCGGCGGTGGTGTAGCGGCGGCCGGATTCGAGCATCGCGAACGCCATCGCGCCGAGCGTGCTGCCGCGCGCCGGCAAGGGCGTGATGATCGCCCACGTGCCGCTGCCGTCCTTGGCGGTCAGGGTCTCGAGCTTGCCGCTCACGATGACCCGCAGGGCCGCGTCCAGAATCTCGCGATGCGCGGCGATGCCGGCGGGTGGGGAGCCGAGCCGACCCTCGGTGTCGACGCGTAGCCACACGCCCTCGGCCTCGGGCGTGCGGGCCGCGTCGGCGGGGATGACGCCGGCCAGATCGGCGACGTAGGGCAGGACCGCGCGGAGCAGATCGCCGGCGATCGAGGCGCTCTCGAGCGGGCGCGTGAGCACGCGCGTGGCCTCGGCCAGCACGCCGAGCCGGAGGTTGTTGGCCTCGGCGGCGGCGCGCGCCGCCTGCTCGGCGGCGAGAGCGACCCGCTCTTCCGCGTGACGCCGGGCCTGGGCGTGCATGCGTGCCAGCTCGACGAACACCTTGACCTTGGTGCGCAGGATGTCCGGCAGGAACGGGCTGAAGAGATAGTCGACGGCGCCGAGCGAGTAGCCGCGTGCCGCGTGCAGCTCGTCGGTGTCGGCGGTGAGGAAGATGATCGGCACGTTGCGGGTGCGCGGCCGCTGGCGCACCATCGCCGCGGTCTCGAAGCCATCCATCTCCGGCATGTTGACGTCGAGCAGGATCACCGCGACGTCGTGGTCGAGGAGATAGCGGAGCGCCTCGAGGCCGGAGTCGACGGCAACGATGTTCTCGCCGAGCTCGGTCAGGACGGACTCGACGGCCATGCGCTGCGCGGCCGTGTCGTCGACGATCAGGATGTCGACACGCTCGCGCACCTCCGGCGGCGGCGACGCCCGATCGCCGGCGATCGGCTGGTCCGAGCTCATCGGCCTCCCGAGCCCGTTGCCATGGTCAGCGAACCAGCCATGCTCGCAGCATCGCGACGAGCTCTTCCGGATCGACCGGCTTGGCCAGATAGTCCCACGCACCGGCTTCGATGCATTTCTCCCGATCGCCCTTCATCGCCTTGGCGGTGACCGCAATGATCGGCACGTGCCGGAAACGGGCATCCCGCCGGATCTGCCGCGTCGTCTCCATGCCGTCCATCTCCGGCATCATGATATCCATCAAGACCACGTCGACGTCCGCGTAGGCCTGCAAGGTCTTGATGGCGTCGCGACCGTTGTCGGCCGACACCACCAGCATGTGGTGCTCTTCGAGCACGCTGGTGAGGGCGAAGATGTTGCGGATGTCGTCGTCGACGATCAGCGCTTTCTTGCCGCCGAGCGCGCGGCTACCGCCGTGCAGGTCGCTCAGGATGCGGCGCTGGGTCGGCGAGAGGTCGCCGAAGCGGCGATGCAGGTAGAGCGCGGTCTGGTCCAGCAGCCGTTGCTCGGTCCGGACGTCCTTCACGGTCAGGCCCGGCGCCGCACGCTTGATCGCGTCCACCTGCTCCTCGCCGCTGGGATCGCCGTGCAGGAGTACCGAGACGGATTGCGCCGGCGCGCTCGAGACGAGCCGCTTGGCGAAGTCGGACGGCGCCACGTCGGGCAGGCGCGGATTGAGGACCAGACAGTCTGGAACGCGCCGCGCGAGCGCCGCCACGGCGTCGGCGCCGGTGCCGACCGCGGTGACGGTCACGTCGGGCCCTTCGAGCAGCGCCACGAGCTGATCCCGTCGCGCCGCGGCCGGCTCCACGATCAAGAGCTCGCGCGTGATTTCGTCCGCGTGACGCCGGATCGCGGCGATCGTCTGCTCGAGCGCCTCGCCGGTGGCCAATGGCTTGGTGATGACCATCCGCGCGCCCAGGCGCAGGCCGCGCTCGGTGTCGTCGTCGGTCGTGATCACGTAGATGGGGATGTGGCGGGTCGCCATGTCGTTCTTGATTCGCTCGAGCACCCAGTAGCCGTTGATGTCCGGCAGCGAGATGTCGAGCGTGATGGCGACCGGCTGGAACTCGTTGCTGAGCCCGAGCGCCGCGGCGCCGAACGAGGTGATCACGCCCTTGAAGCCCTGGGCGTGCGCCTCGTCGAGCAGGGCGCCGGCGAACGCCGCGTCGTTTTCCACGATCAGCAGCACGCGATCGCCGGGCTGGATGGCCCGGCGGTCGTCGCTCTCCTCTTCGGCGGCCGTCGCCGTGGCGGCTTCCGCGAGCACGGCCGCGACGGGCACGCGCGTTGCCGGGACGGGCAAGACGCTTTCGCCGTCGCCGGTCGGGCGGCGTGGCGTCACCGGCGGCGTGTAGGTGGTCGGCAAGTACAGGGTGAAGGTGCTGCCGTGGCCCTGCGAGCTGACCAGATGGATCTCGCCGCCGAGCAGGCGCGAGAGCTCGCGGCTGATCGCCAGGCCCAGGCCGGTGCCACCGTAGGTGCGGCTCGTGCTGCCGTCCGCCTGCTGGAAGGCCTCGAAGATGATGTGCTGTTTCTCCGGCGCGATGCCGATTCCGGTGTCGGCCACAGCGAACGCGACCGCCGGGCCGCGGCCGGCCAGCACCGTGTGCGCCAGGTTCGCCGGGTCGGCCAGGCCGATGGTCAGGTCCACGCGGCCGTGACGGGTGAACTTGAACGCGTTCGCCAGGAGGTTCTTGAGGATCTGCTGCAGGCGCTTGGCGTCGGTGTGCATCGCGCGCGGCAGATCGGGCAGGAGCTGGATTCCGAACTCGAGGCCCTTGGCCTCCGCCAGATGGTTGAAGGTGCGCTCCACGAAGCCGTGCAGGTCGGTGAACCACATCTCGCCGACGTCCACGAGGACGGTTCCGGACTCGATCTTGGACAGATCGAGGATGTCGTTGATGAGGTTCAGGAGGTCGTTCCCCGACGAGTGAATGGTCTTGGCGAACTCGGTCTGGCGCGAGCTCAGGTTGCCGTCGGGGTTCTTCGAGAGCTGGTCGGACAAGATCAATAGACTGTTCAGCGGCGTGCGGAGCTCGTGGGACATGTTGGCGAGGAACTCCGACTTGTACTTCGAGGTCAGCGCCAGCTGCGCCGCCTTTTCCTCGAGCGCCTGCCGCGCCAGCTCCACCTCGCGGTTCTTGCGCTCGACCTCCGCGTTCTGGTGGGCGAGGAGCTGCGCCTTTTCCTGTAGCTCCTGGTTGGTCTGGCCGAGCTCGGAGGCGAGCGACTGCGACTGGGCCAGCAACGCCTCGGTGCGCATGTTGGCCTCGATCGTGTTGATGACGATCCCGATCGACTCGACGAGCAGGTCGAGGAAGGCCTTGTGCGTGGGATTGAACCGGTCGAACGAGGCCAGCTCGATGACGCCCTTGACATCGCCCTCGAAGATCACCGGCAGGATGATCAGGCTCGCGGGCGTGGCCCCGCCGAGCCCCGAGCTGATGCGTACGTAGTTCGCCGGCACGTTGTCGAGCAGGATGCCGCGCTTCTCGCGCGCGCACTGGCCGACGAGGCCCTCGCCGATCCGGAACGCCAGTGGCGCCTCGGCCTCGAGCGCGTAGCCCGCGAGCAGCTTCAGCCGCTGCTGATCGTCCGAGGCATCGAGCAGGTAGAACGCGCCGCGATGCGCGGAGACGACCGGCGCGAGCTCGGAGAGGATGAGGCGGCCGACCTCGAGCAGATCCTTCTGGCCCTGTAGCATGCGGCTGAACTTCGCGAGGTTGGTCTTGAGCCAGTCCTGCTCGCTGTTCTTCAGCGTCGTCTCGCGGAGGTTCCGGATCATCTCGTTGGTGGTGTCCTTGAGGACGGCCACCTCGCCGCGGGCGGCCACGGCGATCTCCCGCGTCAGGTCACCCTTGGTCACGGCGGTCGCCACCTCGGCGATCGCGCGCACCTGCGTGGTGAGGTTCGCCGCGAGCTGGTTGACGTTGTCGGTCAGGTCCTTCCAGGTGCCGGCGGCGCCGGGCACGCGAGCCTGGCCGCCGAGCTTGCCCTCGACACCGACCTCGCGCGCGACCGACGTCACCTGGTCGCCGAATGTCGCCAGGGTGTCGATCATCGAGTTGATCGTGTCGGCCAGCTCGGCGATCTCGCCCTTGGCCTCGAGCGTGAGCTTGCGGCGCAGGTCGCCGTTCGCGACAGCGGTCACGACGCGCGCGATACCGCGCACCTGCCCGGTGAGGTTACTGGCCATCGAGTTGACGTTGTCGGTGAGGTCCTTCCAGGTGCCGGCGACGTCCTTGACGTCGGCCTGACCGCCGAGCTTGCCTTCGGTGCCGACCTCGCGCGCGACGCGCGTGACCTCGGCGGCGAACGACCGGAGCTGGTCGACCATCCGGTTGACAGTGTCCTTGAGGTCGAGGATCTCGCCGCGCACCTCGACGCTGATCTTGCGCGAGAGGTCGCCCGCGGCCACCGCCTTGGTGACGTCGGCGATGTTGCGGACCTGGGTGGTCAGGTTACTGGCCATCGAGTTGACGTTGTCGGTGAGGTCCTTCCAGGTGCCGGCGACCTCCTTGACGTCGGCCTGGCCGCCGAGCTTGCCCTCGGTGCCGACCTCGCGGGCGACGCGCGTCACTTCGGCCGCGAACGACCGGAGCTGGTCGACCATCCGGTTGACGGTGTCCTTGAGGTCGAGGATCTCGCCGCGCACGTCGACGCTGATCTTGCGAGAAAGATCGCCGGCGGCCACCGCCTTGGTGACGTCGGCGATGTTGCGGACCTGGGCGGTGAGGTTGCCGGCCATCGAGTTGACCGAATCGGTGAGGTCCTTCCAGGTGCCGGCGACGTCCTTGACGTCGGCCTGGCCGCCGAGTTTGCCCTCGGTGCCGACCTCGCGGGCGACGCGCGTCACTTCGGC
>Ga0075424_100004946_pt1 | contig 12680 bp, 14 predicted proteins | sample SoiMethybrSBSTD3_FD_75301 | JGI IMG/M metagenome (GOLD analysis project Ga0075424, IMG submission 75301) | Bulk soil microbial communities from a Populus tree surrounding site in Tennessee, USA - Soil MetaG P. TD hybrid SBSTD3 | ecosystem: Environmental > Terrestrial > Soil > Tree plantation... | reverse complement strand
AGACACCCAAGTTGATAACGCATCACAAAGTTGCCGCCCCGCGGTCGCAACTCCAGCAAGCCGGCTGTTATGAACGAAACTCGAACGGGGGGAGCGGATCTGGAACTGGTTCACGCGCTCTGCTAGCGCTGCTTGCTCTAGGGTTCAAGGGACCTCGTCATGACCGACGCCATCCGGCCATTGATCGCCGGCAACTGGAAAATGAACGGACTTAAATCCTCGTTGGGCGAGTTCGAGGCGATGCTTGCCGGCGCGGCTGGTATCGGCTCGAAGGCGGATCTTCTGGTTTGTCCGCCAGCCACCCTGGTGGCCACCTTCGCAAAGAGGGCAGCGGGCTCGAACGCCCTGACCGTCGGCGCGCAGGATTGCCATCCCGAGGCTTCGGGAGCCCATACCGGCGATATCTCAGCCGAAATGCTGGCGGATGCGGGCGCGAAAGCCATCATCGTCGGTCATTCCGAGCGGCGCACTGATCATGGCGAAAGTGACGCGCTGGTTCGTCAGAAGGCCGAAGCGGTCTGGCGCGCCGGCCTTACCGCGATTGTCTGTATCGGTGAAACCCGCGAACAGCGTGATACGGGCAGGACGTTGGATATCTGTGGCGGGCAGTTGAAGGCTTCGCTGCCCGATGGCGCGACCTCTGACAATCTTGTCGTGGCTTACGAGCCAATCTGGGCGATCGGCACCGGGCTGACCCCAACGCCCGCCGATGTCGAACAAGTTCATGGGTCCATCCGTGAATCGCTCGTGAAGCGATTTAGCGGAGGCGCTCGAATCCGCATCCTCTATGGGGGCTCGGTCAAACCTTCGAACGCTGCCGAATTGATGGCGATTGCCAATGTGAACGGGGCCTTGGTTGGGGGGGCGAGCCTCAAGGCGGCGGATTTCCTCGCGATTGCAGTCGGCTGCTAAACCTGAAGCAATTGCGCTTTTAGGCGGCCACCGGAGCGATGCGCTTCCAATAAATCATCGTGCCGGTCAGGCCGCCATGCGGCTTGAACGCATAATCCGGAATGACGCCCGTCAAATTGAACCCAAGGCGTTCGTAAAGCCCGGAGGCGCCGTCCTCGACGGCGGTGTCCAGCACAAGCAAGCTACGTCCGCGCTCGATCGCCAAGCGCTCTGCTGCGCGCATCAGCGTCGTCGCAATCCCGCGGCCCCGGTGACTGAGCTTTGTCATCATCTTGCCGATTTCGGCGCGATGCGGCTGGTTTGGAGGAAGATCAAGCAGCAGTGTAACCGTTGCGACCGGGCTCTCGCCGTCGAAAGCACCAAGTACGATGCGCTCACCGCGGCTGGCCGACAGCAGCGAGTTTCGCCAAAACTCATCGGCGGCCTCGATCGGCAAGGGATGCATGAAACTGACCGAGCCGCCGCTTGCGACCGTCTCCACCAGCAATTCGCTTAGCGCCCGTCGAATGTGTGGCAAATCCGTCAATGGAGCGATCGTAAATCCCGTCATCTTCATCTCTAACTCCGGGCGAGGGCGACGACGTAGACGCAGGTTGTGCCTGTTTCGTTGGCGAAGGTGGTGTCCGCCGGTGGACCGAATCCGAAGCAATCGCCAGCGTTCAGCAGATGACGCTCCCCACCCTCGATGATGACGAGGTCGCCAGTCTGCACCCACACGAGCTGGCGAATGTGGACGTAGGAGGAGGCCGGGAGTTTGACGCGCTGCCGCGGGGGCAGTTCGACCCGCACGATCTCAACGGGATGATCAGGCCGGCTGAAGACTTGCTTTCGCACATATCCGCTCTCCGGATCGCGCCAAACCATTTGTTCGTCGGCACGAGAAATGCGCCCGCCTTGGCCTTCCGCGCGGAGCATCAGACCGGCAAGCGTGAGGTCGAAGGCGCTCGCAAGCCGCACCAACACGACAGCGGTCGGGCTGACCTCGGCACGTTCGATCTTGCTGATGGTCGCTTTGGAAACGCCGGAGCGCTCGGCGAGAACAGCAAGTGACCAGCCGCGACTGTCCCGTTCGAGCCTCAGGCGCTGCGCCAGACGATGGCCCAAGTCGTCAATTAAAGTATCCATCTGTCTAAAATAGTAGAAAATCCGGGCGCCGCGCAATACCGAAAAATGAGCCCGATAGGCCGCTTGCCAGAAGAGCGCGCACGCCTATCTCGGGGGTGACAACGCCCGGTCTGATCGTGTAACACCGCGCGACTTCACGAAAACCCGCAAGCGCAGGAGCCGGATGCCGGCCATGCCGGCTTGTGACGGAAGATCAACATGCAGACTGTCATCATTGTCATTCACCTCATGATCGTCGTGGTACTGATCGGCGCGGTGTTGCTGCAGAAATCTGAAGGTGGCGGTCTCGGAATGGGTGGCGGCGCGGGTTTCATGTCGAGCCGAGGCACGGCCAACCTCCTGACGCGCACGACGGCTGTGCTCGCCGTCGGCTTTTTCGCAACCAGCCTGTTGCTGTCCTGGCTTGCGGGACTTGACCGCAAGCCAGCATCGATCATCGGCAGCCAAACAGCGCCGGCGCAATCGCAGCCTGCCGGAGGCGGAACACCGGTGGCACCCCCGACCAGCGGAGGCCTCCTGGATACGCTGAAAAAGGCCGACCAGCAGCAGAACCAGGCACCCGCCGCTCCGCAGGCGCCACAGGCGCCGCAATCGCAATAAAGCAGGGGCGCCATGCAGCAGCATGGCGGGCGCCTCGCATCCGGAACATACACCAAGATACTAATATCATTACGTTTTCTCTCGCCGCCCACAGACATATGAAATCCTCGTCGCGGTGCACGAATGGCTTTGGCGAATCGTGCGAGTGGGCTTAAAGGTAAGGTCCCATGGCGCGGTATATCTTCATCACCGGCGGCGTGGTTTCCTCCCTCGGAAAGGGTCTGGCTTCAGCGGCACTGGGTGCCCTGCTGCAGGCGAGAGGCTACAAAGTCCGCCTTCGCAAACTCGATCCCTATCTCAATCTCGATCCGGGAACGATGTCGCCGTACCAGCACGGCGAAGTCTTCGTGACGGACGATGGCGCCGAGACCGATCTCGATCTCGGCCATTACGAACGCTTTACCGGCAGGCCCGCGAGGAGGGCTGATAACATCACGACCGGCCGTATCTATCAGGACATCCTCGCCAAGGAACGGCGTGGCGACTATCTCGGCGCGACCATCCAGGTTGTTCCGCACGTCACCAACGCCATCAAGGAGTTCATCCTTTCCGGCAACGATGCATTTGACTTTGTTCTGGTCGAGATCGGCGGCACGGTGGGCGATATCGAGGGCCTTCCGTTCTTCGAGGCGATCCGCCAACTCAAGAACGAGCTGCCACGCGACCACGCGGTCTATATCCACCTGACGCTGCTGCCTTACATCCCCAGCGCCGGCGAGTTGAAGACCAAGCCGACCCAGCATTCCGTCAAGGAGCTGCGATCGATCGGCATTCAGCCCGACATCCTGCTGTGTCGGACAGACCGCCCGATCCCCAAGGAGGAGCGGCGCAAGCTTGGGCTATTCTGCAACGTGCGGGAAAGCGCTGTGATCGAGGCGCACGACGTCGACAATATCTACGCCGTGCCGGAGGCCTATCATGCGGCCGGGCTTGATGACGAGGTGCTCGCAGCGTTCGGCCTCGCCTCGCGGATTCCGCCCGCACTGCAGAGCTGGCACACCATCAACGAGCGCATACGCAATCCCGAAGGCGACGTCACCATCGCCATTGTCGGCAAATATACCGGCATGAAGGATGCGTATAAGTCGCTGATCGAGGCGCTCTCGCATGGCGGGATCGCGAACAAGGTGAAAGTAAATCTCGACTGGATCGAGAGCGAAGTGTTCGAGAACGAAGATCCTGCACCGTTTCTTGAACATGTGAATGGCATCCTGGTGCCCGGCGGTTTCGGCCAGCGTGGCGCCGAAGGCAAGATCAAGGCGGCGCAATTCGCGCGCGAGCGCGACGTGCCCTATTTCGGCATTTGCTTTGGCATGCAGATGGCCGTGATCGAGGCCGCGCGCAATCTGGTCGGTATCGAGAAGGCGAACTCCACGGAATTCGGTCCAACGCCCGAGCCGGTGGTTGGCCTGATGACCGAGTGGTTGCGCGGCAACGAGCTCGAGAAGCGTTCCAAGAACGACGATCTTGGCGGCACGATGCGGCTGGGCGCGTATCCCGCGATACTCAGGCGCGGCAGTCGGGTAGCGGAGGTGTATGGCGGCGCGACGGAGATTTCCGAGCGCCACCGGCATCGATTTGAGGTCAACACCACCTACAAGGACCGCCTGGAGCAACACGGGTTGAAGTTTTCCGGGATGTCGCCAGACGGCGTGCTCCCCGAAATCATCGAGTACGAGGATCACCCCTGGTTCATCGGGGTACAATTTCATCCCGAACTGAAATCACGGCCTTTCGAGCCGCATCCGTTGTTCGCGTCCTTCATTCAGGCCGCTATGGTGCAGAGCCGGCTCGTGTAGCGGCTGCCTGCCTTTGACGAGCGTGCGAAAAGTTGCGACAAGACGCTCCCGCGACCTCAAGAACAATATTTTAGAGGGGAGTGCTCGATGATTTATGAAATGCGTGTCTACCGCTGTGTGCCGGGCCGGTTGCCGGCGCTTCTGAAGCGCTTTGAGACGATCACGCTGAAGCTGTGGGAAAAGCATGGTATCAAGCAGGCCGGCTTCTTCACGACCCTGATCGGCGAGTCCCATCAGGAACTGACCTATATGCTCGCCTGGGAATCGCTTGCCGATCGCGAGAAGAAGTGGACCGCATTCCAGAACGATCCGGCCTGGATCGAGGCGCGCGCGAAAACCGAAGCGGACGGCCAGATCGTCGGTAATATCGTGAGCCAGCTTTTGGTGCCCACGGCCTTTTCCTCGGTAAAATGATCATTTCGCGCGTACGAGATTCGGTTTAGCCCAGTGCCACCTCGTGGTCTCGATCATATCGTTCATGCCGTTCGCGATCTTGAGGCTCAGGTAGACTTCTATCGCCGTGCCGGCTTCATGGTCGGTGCGCACAACAGGCATGCATGGGGCACCCACAATCGAATCGTGCAGCTTCCAGGATTTTTTGTCGAGCTCCTCAACATCGGCGAACCTGAACTGATCGAGGCTCACGGGCCACGCTCGTTCTCGTTCGGCGGATTCCTGCGCGATTTTCTGGAGCGGAATGAAGGCTTGGCGATGTTGGTGCTGGAGGGTAAGGGCGCAGCTTGTGACGCCGAGACATTTCGATCTGCCGGGCTCGGCGATTTCAACGTGTTTGATTTTCAGCGTGAGGCAAAGCGCCCGGACGGATCGTCTGTCACGGTTGCTTTTTCTCTTGCCTTCGCGGTTGATGATCAATCGCCCGATGCCGGCTTCTTCACCTGTCAGCAGCACTATCCGGAGAACTTTTGGAACCCGGCGTTTCAACATCATCCCAACGGTGTAGTGGGGATCGCCGGCATCATCATGGTCGCGGAACATCCGGATGAGCACCGCCATTTCCTTAGTGCGTTCACGGGCGTGAACATTGTCAAATCAGAAACAGGCGGAATCTCCGTCACAACGCCGCGTGGCGAAATCCAGATTCTCACTCCCTCGAACTATCGAAAACGCGTCGGCACGGAGCCACCGGATCTCACGCGGGGCGCTCGGCTGGCGGCGATGCGTTTTGCCGCGCGGGAAAGAGCCGAGTTGATCTCGGTCCTTGGGAAGGGTGGAGTAACCTCCGTCGAGTGCAATGGTAACATCGTCATCCCCGCGCACGTGGCCCAGGGGGCCACGTTGGTCTTCGAACCTTTGAAAGTCGATTAACTGCCGAAGGACAGGCGTTGAGCGAGAACATTTCTGCTGCCCCGATTGTCGCCATAGGCTCGGTCAAGTTCGGCAACGACCTGCCGATGTCGATCATTGCCGGCCCGTGTCAGCTTGAGAGCCGCGCGCATGCTCTGGAAGTGGCGAGCGCACTGAAGGAGATCGCGGCACGGCTAAAGATCGGGCTTGTCTACAAAACCTCGTTCGACAAGGCCAATCGTACCAGTGCCACCGCCGTGCGCGGCCTCGGCTTGATGCAATCACTGCCGGTCTTTGCGGAAATTCGGTCTTCGCTCGGCTTGCCGGTGCTGACCGATGTGCATGAAGCGGCACAATGCGCGGATGTCGCGCAAGCTGTGGACGTGTTGCAGATCCCAGCCTTCTTGTGCCGGCAAACGGACCTTCTGCTTGCAGCGGCTGCGACCGGGAAAGTGATCAATGTCAAGAAGGGCCAATTCCTCGCGCCCTGGGACATGGCGAACGTGGTCGCCAAGATTACCGGCGGTGGCAATCGCAATGTGCTGGTAACCGAACGTGGCGCGTCGTTCGGCTACAATACGCTGGTGTCAGATATGCGCGCCCTGCCAATCCTGGCGCGTACAACCGGCGCGCCCGTGATCTTCGACGCCACCCATTCGGTGCAGCAACCCGGCGGCAAAGGCACTTCTTCAGGCGGCGAGCGAGAGTTCGTCCCCATTCTGGCGCGCGCCGCGGTGGCCGTCGGCGTCGCGGGCGTGTTCATCGAAACCCATCCTGATCCGGATCGTGCGCCCTCCGATGGCCCGAACATGGTTCCGCTTTCGCAATTCGAAGGACTGCTGCGGAGCTTGATCGCGTTCGACATGCTCGCGAAGGCCAGGACGTCCTGAGGCATCAAATCCTTCGACCGCTCGCAGAGGCTTCCTCAGCGGTTTAGCCCCGGCCGCGATATGGTGCGACACCCTGATCGGGAATCCATACGCCCTTGGGCAATCTGCCGGCCTGCCAGAATACGTCGATCGGAATGCCGCCGCGCGGGTACCAGTAGCCGCCGATCCTGAGCCATTTCGGTTTGATCTCGGCAAACAGCCGCTTGCCGACCATGACGGTGCAATCCTCGTGGAAAGCACCGTGGTTGCGAAAGCTTGCGACGTAAAGCTTCAGCGATTTCGATTCCAGGAGCCATTGGCCCGGCACATAATCGATCACCAGATGAGCGAAATCCGGCTGTCCCGTGACTGGGCAGATCGAGGTGAACTCCGGCACCGTAAAGCGCACCAGATAGTCGGATCCCTTCTGAGGGTTGGGCACGCGATCGAGTTGGGCCTTCTCAGGAGTCTCGGGCCATTGTACGGCGCGGCCAAGCTGTAACGTTTTTCGAGCCATGGTTCCATCCAGCACAGCGGCGGGATCGACGCAAGCGGTTGCCTCGTCAACAGGATAGACGGGCATGTTGCCCCAGCGCCAGCCGCTACATCCGGCCCGTCGTCGGAGCTTGCCGCAGAGAATTGAAGAAGCTACGCAGGCGCGGACGTCTGGACCATGACGAGCCGGTCGTTGCCGGATTCGCAGCCCCACACCTCGCCGGGCTTGCCATCCAACTGCCTGACATTTGCGCGCATCTTGTCGCTCGCGAACACGTTGAACGTTTCGGCGAGCGGATCGAAGCGAACGATCGCGTTTGCCGAGAAATCCGTCAGCCAGACCTTGTCCTTCTCGTCGACATAGACCGCGTAGGTTTGTGGCCTGTCGCCCGGCAGTTTCCAGGTCTTCCAGGAAGCATCAGCAGGATCGTGCATCGACACATTGCCACTGTTCCACTCGCTGACCCATACGCGGCCTTTGGAATCCGACCACACCCGCCGCGCGCCCTGATTGCGTGTCGGAGGCTCGACAATGCTTGCGCTGCCGGTGGTCGGGTCGATTTTCGCGATGTAGCTGCCGGCGAGCGAGGCAAACCACACATCGCCTTTGGGCGTCGCGGTGATGCCGTAGGGTCCGAAGCCTCTGGGAGCCTCGAAGATTGTCATGTCGCCGGACTTCGGCTCGAGCCGGCCGTAGATGCCGGACTGCCCCGTGAACCAGTAGACGCCAGCCTTGTCGAAGATGCCGGTGTTGAGGTTGGCGTAAGGATACTTTTTCGGAAGGGGGAACAGCGTCACCTTGTGATCGGCAGGATCGACGCGAGCAATTGCATTCTGCCCGCCCTCGGTAATCCAGGGCGCGCCGTCGGGGCCCATCGTGACGCCGTGCGGCGCCGCGCCCTTGCCGAGACTGATCGTCGCGAACGAGCCGTCTCGTGGATCCAGCTTCCCCAGCACGCCGCGACCCTGGCCGGTGAACCAGATCATGCCATCACCCCCGGGCGCGACATCGTGCAAGCCAATGCCTGAGGCGATCGGATAGTATCGCTTGTGGAATGAAGCCTGCTCCGCGAATGATGCGCGCGCCAGCGCGGACGCTGCGAGCATTCCCGTGGATGAGCTGAGAAACTGGCGGCGGTTCATTGCGTTACCTCGGCATGGGGATCGGCAACCAAGCATCGAACTGATCAGACCATAATCCGCCTTCCTGAGTTCGCCAGCGACGGCGTCAGATCAAGCGTTCACATTTGCTTGCGCGCCGTGTAAGACGCCGCAAACAACCAACTGGCTTCAAGGAAGCATGTCATGACCGCCATTGTCGACATTATCGGCCGCGAGATTTTGGATAGCCGCGGCAATCCGACCGTCGAAGTCGACGTGATCCTTGAAGACGGATCGATGGGTCGCGCCGCTGTGCCTTCGGGCGCGTCCACCGGTGCCCATGAGGCGGTGGAGCTTCGCGACGGCGACAAATCTCATTATCTCGGTAAGGGCGTGCGCAAGGCCGTCGAAGCGGTGAACGGTGAGCTCTTCGAGGCGCTGACCGATCGCTCGGTCGAAGACCAGATCCAGATCGACCAGACCATGATCGAACTCGACGGTACGCCGAACAAGAGCAGGCTCGGAGCCAACTCCATCCTTGGCGTGTCACTCGCCTGTGCCAAGGCGGCGGCGCAATCCTATGACATGCCGCTCTATCGCTATGTGGGCGGCACTTCCTCGCGTATCTTGCCGGTGCCGATGATGAATATCATCAACGGCGGCGTGCATGCCGACAACCCGATCGACTTCCAGGAATTCATGATCATGCCGGCAGGGGCTCCGACCTTTGCCGAGGCGTTGCGCTGCGGCTCGGAGATTTTTCACACCCTGCGTGGTGAACTCAAAAAGGCGGGCCACAACACCAATGTCGGCGATGAGGGCGGGTTTGCGCCCAATCTGCCGTCGGCGGATGCCGCGCTGGAATTCGTCATGAGCGCAATCGGCAAGGCGGGTTACAAGGCGGGCAGCGACGTGATGCTTGCGCTTGATTGCGCGGCGACCGAGTTTTTCAAGGACGGCGAATACGTCTATGGCGGGGAGAACAAGACGCGATCGCGCTCCGAGCAGGCGAAATATCTCGCCGATCTCGTCGCGCGCTATCCGATCGTCTCGATCGAGGACGGAATGAGCGAGGACGACATGGAGGGCTGGAAGGAGCTGACTGAGGCGATCGGCCGCAAGTGCCAGCTTGTCGGCGACGATCTCTTTGTCACCAATGTGAAGCGGCTCGCCGAAGGCATCAAGGATGGGCTTGCAAATTCCATCCTGATCAAGGTGAACCAGATCGGCACTCTGACCGAGACGCTCGCCGCAGTTGAGATGGCATTCAAGGCCGGCTACACCGCCGTGATGTCGCATCGCTCTGGCGAGACCGAGGATTCCACGATCGCCGATCTCGCCGTCGCGACCAATTGCGGCCAGATCAAAACAGGTTCGCTCGCGCGCTCCGATCGTACGGCGAAATACAACCAGCTGTTGCGGATCGAGCAGGAATTGGGCAAGCAGGCCAAATATGCAGGGAAATCGGCGCTGAAAGCGCTCGCCTAGACGGCGTCAACGATGGAACGGGGAGGGAAAGATGAGTGACGGGAAGAGCGGGCTGCAGCTTCGCTCGCTGATCAAGAAGAGCGGCGAGCTTGAGATTTCGCTGGTGAACGTGCCGGTCCCCGAGCCCGGCGCGGACGAAGTCATCGTCCGCGTCGAGGCGACGCCGATCAACCCATCCGATTTTGGACTGCTCACCGGAGCCGCCGACCTCGGCACGGCAAAGACATCGGGCACCAAGGAACTTCCCGCCATCACCGCAAAAGTCCCGGAAGCAGCGATGAAAGCGATGGCGGGCCGGCTTGACGAGTCTATGCCCGTCGGCAACGAGGGCGCAGGCGTCGTGATCAAGACGGGCTCGTCGGACGCAGCGAAGGCGCTGATGGGCAAGACGGTCTCCATGATCGGCGGCGCGATGTACGCCCAGTATCGGTGCATCAGGGTCGGCGAATGCATGCCGTTGCCGGCCGGGACGACTGCCGCGGAAGGCGCATCCTGGTTCGTGAATCCCTTGACCGCACTGGGCATGACCGAGACCATGCGGCGCGAGGGTCACAAGGCGTTGGTGCACACCGCTGCGGCATCCAATCTCGGGCAGATGCTGAACAAGATTTGTCTGAAAGACGGCATTCCTCTGTCTACAGCCGCTATGGCTCGAACGTACACAAGCAGGTGTATATTTATGGCGGTCTCGATCCGCGCCCGACAGAGCTGGTCAGGTCCTTCGGCATGACCTGGAGTGTAGGCGGTTGGCTGCTGTTTCCGTTCCTGATGAAGATCGGACCGGCCGAGGGACAAAGGCTACGCGAGCGCGTGGTCGGCGAGCTCAAGACTACCTTTTCAAGCCACTACACCAAGATCGTCTCGCTCCAGGAGGCGCTCGATCTCGCCAATTTCGCAATTTATGCCAAGCGGTCCACTGGCGAAAAGTTTCTCATCAACCCCAACAAGGGCGGATGAAAGCTCGCAATCCGGGGTATTTAACGGACGGAGAGGTTGCGCTCCTCAGGTGAGGAGAACATGCGCGGCCGGATCAAGCGCGAATAGCGCAATAGCGAGCAGGGAGAACTACACCGATGATCGATCTGGACCGCCGTCAAGTACTGACCGCAGCCGCAGCCACCGGCGCCGCCGCGGCGCTTTGGCCGCTGGGACTGTCACGCGCGACGGCTGCAGTGCCCGCTTCTGGCGCACAGTCGCCCGGTTTCTACCGCTACAAGGTCGGCGATTACGAATGCACTTCGATCAACGACGGGGCGCGGACTTTCCCGATGCCCGACAAATTCGTGACCAATGCCGCGAAAGAGGAGGCGCTCGCTGCGGCTGACGCCGCCTACATGCCGAAGGGAATGGTGACGGTCCCGTTCAACCCGCAGCTGATCAATACCAGCTCAAAACTCGTGCTGATCGATTGCGGCAACGGGGTTGCCAATCTCGGGCCGAGCAAGGGCGCCGTCGGCCGTACCCTGCAAAATCTCGCCGCCGCCGGCGTCGATCCCAAGAACATCGATATCGTGCTGATGTCGCATTTGCATCCCGATCATACCAACGGCATCCGTGCCGCAGACGGTTCAATGGCATTTCCGAATGCCGAGATCATGGTGCCGGCGAAGGATTGGGAATTCTGGATGAGCGAGGATAACGCCAACAAGGCCCAGTCCAACGAGATGATGAAGAACTACTTTGCCAACGTGAAGAAGATCTATGCTGGCATCGAGTCCAAGGTGACCAAGTACGAGTGGGGAAAGGAAGTTGCGCCCGGCATCACCTCGATCGCAACACCTGGGCACACGCCGGGGCACACATCCTTCGCGGTTGCATCCGGCGGCTCAAAGGTCCTGATCCAGTCCGACGTGACCAACATTCCCGAGCTTTTCCTGCGCCATCCGGACTGGCACGCCGTGTTCGACATCGAGCCGGACCTTGCCCAGACAACGCGCCACAAATTCTACGACATGGCAGCGGCCGAGAAGGCGACGGTGGTCGGCTTCCACTTCACCTTCCCGTCGATCGGGCATGTTGAGAAGGACGGCACGGGGTATCGCCTGATCCCGGTGTCCTGGAATCCAACGATCTGAGGTTGACGCAAGCCTCGCGGAATAGGCCGTCCGAAGGGACGGCCTATTTGCATTGTTTCCTTCGATAAGGGAGATCGGTGCCAGCCTGTTGCGATGGAGACAATGGGTGACTGGGACCTATATTTGGTTTCCACGTCTCAGGGCGCTATGATTCTCGGTACCACCTGACGCTGGGATAGGCCGTGGATATCACACGCAAGACACTGTTCGAAAGTGCCGCCTTCCGGATCGGTGCGTTTGAGTCTCGGCCGCGATCGGACGCGTGCGGCGACGTAGAGCAGCAAGAGTTGCATGCGTTGGTGCTGCCCGTGAGCGGCGTGTTTTTGAAGCACGATGCGCCCGGCCGGCATGTGACGGGCACGTCAAGCCACGCTGTACTCGTCGCCGCAAATACACCATATCGATTGAGTTTCCCGGGAGCCATCGGTGATCGCGCCCTGATTTTGAGGTTCGGTGATGGCTTGGCCGACGACCTAAATGCTTGCGGAGGCGAGCAGCGTGCCTCGCACGGACTACTTTCGGGGCGCGCGATGATGCTCCGCAATCTGCTGTGGACACGACTTGCAAAAAGGGATGTGGGGATACTCGAGGCCGAAGCGCTCGGTCTCGAACTCATCGACATGTCGCTCGGCTCTATGCGAACTAGCCGCGCGCCGGTTCGGGCTTACGCAAAACTGCGCCGCCATCGCGCATTGGAGCGCGTGAGAGAGGCGGTGGCGCTGGCCCCCGCCGCCAACTGGAACGTCACAAGGCTGGCAGAGGTTGCGAGCCTCTCGCCGTTTCATTTGTGTCATGTCTTCCGTGAAATGACAGGCACCTCGATATACAACTATGTTTTGCGGGAACGGCTCGCGCTGGCGCTTGATGCGGTGCTTGATGGCGGCGACGATCTCACGGCGATCGCACTGGAT
>Ga0075424_100004943_pt1 | contig 12683 bp, 13 predicted proteins | sample SoiMethybrSBSTD3_FD_75301 | JGI IMG/M metagenome (GOLD analysis project Ga0075424, IMG submission 75301) | Bulk soil microbial communities from a Populus tree surrounding site in Tennessee, USA - Soil MetaG P. TD hybrid SBSTD3 | ecosystem: Environmental > Terrestrial > Soil > Tree plantation... | reverse complement strand
TGCGGCTTGCTCGACAGGATGCGGGGCACCCACTGCAGGACCTGGTCAAGGCGCGATCGCGGCGCGTCGTCCGCGAGATCGTTGGTCGAGCCCATCAGCCCGGACCTGCCGGTGTCATCCTGCGCCGCCTGACTGCTGTCTGCCGTCATGCCGCGACCTCCTCCGCTGGGTGTAAGTCGTCACCTGCCGGAAACGGCTGTGACGGGTGGTACCGATTGTCGCCGCCCGCTGGCACCACCCAAGACTTCACTGGCGACGATGTCGAAACGGCCGCCGGGTCGTTCGTTGAGTCAATAGGAGGGCGCCACCGGGCGCCCGCCTTGGCCCGGAGGCAAGCAATGAAGTACCTGATGCTCGGCCTGATCACCGAGACCGGCCAGCAGCTGCGCGGGCCCGACCTCGAGGCATGGATGGCAGAGATCACGTCCTGGTACGAGAAGCAGGGCGGCTCCGGGTCGCCTCCTCCCGGCAGACCCGCTCGAGCTCGTCGGCGCCGTCCACACCGGCCAGTCTTTCAGCCGGGTCCAGGCCGCCCGGGCAGCGGTTCTCGCTGTCCGGCCAGGTCCGGCGGCGTTGCCCGCACCGTGCCGCGGTCGCTTACCCGCGGTCCCCGGCGGCCACCGGCAGGCCGGAACGCCGCCATTCGGGGAACCCGTCGATCAGCCGTTGCGCCCGGAAGCCCCGGCTGATGAGCTCCCGGACGGCATCGTCGGCATAGACGCAGTACGGGCCCCGGCAGTAGGCGACGACATCTGTGCCCTTGGGCAGGGCGCGAAGATGCCGCCGCAGCTCGGTGATGGGCGCCGAGCGGGCCCCCGCGATGTGCCCCGCCCCGTACTCGGCGGCGGGCCGGACGTCGAGCACGAGCACCTCGCCGCGCTCGAGCCGGCGGGCCAGCTCGTCCCGGTCGACCACCTCAATCCCGTCGCGCTCGCCCAGGTAGGCGGCGGCCAGGCGCTGCAGGCCGGCCACATGATCGGCGGCGACGTCCCGCACGGCCGACCACAGCTCCGCCACCCGCTCGCTGGACAGCGCGTAGAAGATCCTGGTTCCCTCGCGCCTGGTGGTGACCAGCCCGGCCCGGGCCAGCGCGCGCAGGTGGTGCGAGGTGTTGGCCACGCTCTGGCCGATCTCGGTGGCGACCTCGTCCACGGAGCGCTCGCCCTGGGCCAGGACGTCGATCAGCTCGGCCCGCCGCCCGCTGGCCAGGGCCCTGGCCACCTCGGCGAAGCCGTCGTAGAGAGCGTTCTTGGCTGCTCGTTCGCCCATGGGGGTGATGGTCCCCGCGGGCGTGCCTCATTGTCAAGTCCTCAAACAAATACTTGACAATGCTGCGTTTGCGCTGCCAGGCTGGCTGAGCGTGAGGACGGAGGGCGTCATGGACGGCGCCACACCGCGATGAGCGCCGACCTGATCGCCGCGATCGTGGACGAGGGGCTCGGGAACTCCTCGTACCTCGTCGACCTGGGCGACCGGCGGGCGCTCGTGGTCGACCCCGAGCGCGATCCCGCCCCCTACCTGGCTGCAGCCACCGACCGCGGGCTGCGCCTGGCCTACGTGGCCGAGACCCACCTGCACGCCGACTTTGTTTCCGGCAGCCGGGAGCTGGCCGCACAGGGCGCCAAGGTGCTCGCCGCCGCCTCGGGGCACACCGCGTTCCCGCACCGGGGCCTCGGCGACGGGACCGAGATCGACCTCGGCGGCCTGACCCTGCGCGCGCTGGCCACACCCGGGCACACCCCCGAGCACCTCTCGTACCTGCTCCTCGACGGGCGGCAGCCGCGGGCCCTGTTCTCGGGCGGCTCGCTCCTGGTCGGGGCGGTGGCGCGCACCGACCTCATCGCGCCCGGCCGCACCGAGGAGCTGGCCCGGGAGCTGTGGCGGTCGCTGCAGGAAAGGATCCTCACCCTCCCCGACGGCCTGGCCGTCTACCCGACCCACGGGGCCGGATCGTTCTGCTCGGTCCCGGCGGGCAGCGCGCGCACGACGACCATCGGCGCCGAGCGCGCCACGAACCCGCTCCTGGGCGCGCCGAGTGAGGATGCCTTCGTCGCGTCCCTCCTGGCGGGTCTTGGCACCTACCCGCCGTATTTCTCCCGCCTGCGCGAGGTGAACCGGCGCGGGCCGGCCGTCTACGGCCCCGAGCCGCCGACGCTGGCCCGCCTGGATCCCGGGCAGGTCCGCAGCCTGGCGGATGACGGCGCGGCCGTCGTGGACGTGCGCCCGATCGCCGCCTTCGCCGCCGGCCACATCCCCGGCTCGCTGTCGATCCCGCTGCGCGACCACTTCGCCACCTGGCTGGGCTGGCTGGTCGCGGCCGGGCGGCCAGTCGTCGTGGTCCTCGACCCCTTCCAGGGCCGCGCCGAGGTCGTCCGCCAGGCGTACAAGATCGGCTACGAGCACCTCGCCGGGGAGCTGGCCGGGGGGATGGTGGCGTGGCACGCCGCCGGGCTCCCCAGCCGGCGGGTCCGGCTCGTGCCGGCCGAGCAGGCGGACGGGACCATCGTCGATGTCCGGCAGGACGCCGAGTACACGGCCGGGCACATCCCCGGCGCCCTCCACGTCGAGCTCGGGTCGGTCGGCGCCGCGGACATCGCCGCGACCGGGCCGCTCACCCTTATGTGCGGGCACGGGGAACGGGCCATGACGGCGGCCAGCATCCTGGCGGCGGCGGGGCACCGCGACCTGAGGGTGGTGGTCGGCGGTGCGGCCGACTGGGCCACCGCATCGGGCCATCCGCTGAAGACCGGTCGGTGAACGGCGCACCGGCCCGGCCGGTCCGCCTGGGTCTGCGGGAGAACCTCGGCCAGTTCTCGCTCCTGGTCGGCGTGAATGCCCTGGTCGGTGCCATGGTCGGCCAGGAGCGCACGGTCCTTCCGCTGCTCGGTGTGCGGGTGTTTCACCTGCCTGACTTGACCGCGACGCTCACCTACATCGTGGCCTTCGGGGTCATGAAGGCCCTGACCAACTTGGTGGCCGGCACCCTGTCCGACCGCATCGGGCGCAAGCCGGTCCTGGTCGCCGGCTGGCTGATCGGGGTTCCGGTCCCGTTCCTGCTCGCCTTCGGCCCCGCCTGGGGCTGGATCGTCTTCGCGAACGTGCTCCTGGGCATCAACCAGGGCCTCACGTGGTCCACCACCGTCATCATGAAGATCGACCTGGTTGGGCCGCGCCGCCGCGGCCTGGCCATGGGGCTCAACGAGGCGGCCGGCTACTGCGCCGTCGCCCTGGCCGCCCTGGCCACCGGTCTCATCGCCGCGCGCGCCGGGCTCCGGCCCGCCCCGTTCTTCCTCGGCATGGCCGTGGCCGGGCTGGGCCTGGGGCTGTCGGCCCTGTTCGTCCGCGAGACCCACGGCCACGCCAGGTTCGAGGCCGCCACCGGCGCCGCTGCCGGAGCTCAGGCCGGCCTGTCCACCAGACAGGTGTTCTGGCTCACCAGCGTCAAGGAGAAGGCGCTGTCGGCCGCCAGCCAGGCCGGGCTGGTGAACAACCTCAACGACGGGCTGGCCTGGGGCATCTTCCCGCTGTTCTTCGCCCGGGCCGGGCTGCCGGTCGCCCGCATCGGCGTCCTCGCCGCCCTCTACCCGGCGGTGTGGGGCCTGGGCCAGCTGGTGACCGGGGCGCTGTCGGACCGCGTCGGGCGCAAATGGCTGATCGCGGGCGGCATGTGGACCCAGGCGGCCGCCATCGGCGTCATCGCCGCCGGGCACGGATTCTGGCCCTGGGCGCTGGGCGCCGTCCTGCTCGGCGCCGGCACGGCCATGGTGTACCCCACGCTGCTGGCCGCCATCGGCGACGTCGCCCACCCCGCCTGGCGCGCCTCGGCCGTCGGCGTGTACCGCCTCTGGCGCGACGGCGGGTTCGCCATCGGCGCGCTCGTCGGCGGGCTGGTCGCCGACCTGCTCGGCATGGCCGCCGCCATCTGGTTCGTCGCCGCGCTCACGGCCGCGTCGGGACTCGTCGTGGCGCTGCGGATGTACGAGACCCACCGCAGGGAGCCCAGCCGCGATCACGTCGCCGTGGCGCGCTGACGGGGGAGATGGCAGGCCGCCGCCCGCCGTGCTTCGCCCCGCTCATGGTCCGCCCCCAGGACCCGGGCCTTACCCTTCGGCGTCCTGCCCGTCTCGCGGTGCGTAGCCGAGGAGTTCCTGTTCCCAGGTTCGGGCCGGCCAGCTGCCCGGCGGGTGGACCCGGAACATCCGGTCGCCCAGCCGGTAGAGCACTTCCCAGCCGTCGGTCCCCAGCTCGTCCTGGACCCGGATGGCGAGCTCACGGCCCTGCTCCTGGAGCGCCCGGACGGTGGCTTCTCCGTCCGGGCGGAGGTCCTTGCCGGTGTCCCAGGAGTCGTTCCATGCCTGGAGATCGTCGAGCAGTCCCTCGCTCAGCCGGTCACTCCACGGCCGGGGCCTGCCGTCCGGCGGGGGCGGCGCGCCGGCCCAGTGGCCCCCACGGGGGGCGGGGGCTTCCTTTTCCTGCTTGGTGAGAACCCGCCAGATGCCGGACGCGCAGTAGTCCCAGTCAATGAGCACCCGGCGCGGCCCGGTCACGCCGCGAGGATACCGCCGCCCGGCGGGCCAGCCCGTCCACGAAGATATCGATGAGCAGATCGAAGCGCTCGTCGGCGTCGGCGAACGCGAACTCGTCGGCGAGGGCGACCATGTTGGGGAACTGCTCGGCCGGCAGCGACGCGACGTAATCGCGGGCCATGTCCGCCGCTTCCTGCCGAATGGCCGGATCGCTGGGCGGGGCGTTGCCGTCCGGGCCGGGCGGGCCGCCGTCGTCCACGCCGGTCTCGTCCACGGTGAAGCCGTTCACCGTGGAGATCAGCAGCAGGTATCCCTGCACCGCCAGCCGCGGCGGCAGCCCGCCCGCCCGCAGGATCGCGATCACGCGCTCGGAGAAGCGCAGCGCGTTCGGGCCCATCGGGATGCGCCCGATCGAGATCCGCACGAGGTACGGGTGCCGCAGGCTGATGCGGCGCTGCGCCCGCGCGATGTCCTTCAGCTGCTCCTGCCACCGCGACGGGTCGGCCTCGGGCACCTGCTCCTCGCCGATCAGCTCGTCGAACACGAGGTCCAGCAGGCCGTCCTTGCTGCCGACGTGCCAGTACAGCGACGCCGCGCCGGTGCCGAGCTCCTCGGCGAGCCGCCGCATGCTCAGCGCGGCCAGGCCCTCGCGGTCGAGCAGCCGGATGGCCGCGGCCACGATGGCCTCCCGGCTGATCGGCTCGCGCCGGCGCCTGCGGTGCCGCTCGGGCAGCCGCTGCCACGGCGGCGGCGCGATCTGCGGCTCGGCGTGCGACGGGCCCGAGTTCGCGTCATTCGTTGCGATGCCCTCTCGCTTCGCCGCCATCCCGGCCTCCGCTTCCTCCGCGGGCGTGACCCCCGCCCGCTTGAACACTGTACCAGTATCGAACACTGTTTGACTGGAACACTGGCCCATGTTAGAACAGTGTTCGTTAAGCGAATCTCGTTCGAGGGAGTGAAGATGACCAGGATCCAGGCGGCCGTCACCAGCCGTCCGGTCGTGCCAGCCGGTTACCCCCGGCGCTGGCTCGCCGCGATCATCATGATCGTCGGGGCGCTCATGGACATGATCGACGTGACGATCGTCAACGTGGCGCTGCCGACCATCCGCCGCGACCTGCACGCCAGCGCCACCCAGCTGGAGTGGGTGGTGTCCGGCTACATGCTGGCGTTCGCGGCGGGACTCATCGTGGCCGGGAACCTGGGTGACCGGCTCGGCCGCAAGCGCATCTTCCTGATCGGCGTCGCCTTCTTCGGGCTGGCCAGCCTGTGCGCCGGGCTCTCGGCGTCCGGCACGGAGCTGATCGCCGCCCGCGTCGTCCAGGGCGCCGCCGCGGCGGCCATGGCGCCGCAGGTCCTCGCCACCTTCCGGGCCATCTTCGCGGCGGGGGAGCGGGGCAAGGCGTTCGGCATCTACGGGGCCATGCTCGGCTTCGCGTCCGCGGTCGGCCTGGTCCTCGGCGGCGTGCTGACCGACGTGAACCTGTTCGGCTGGAGCTGGCGCTCGGTGTTCTTCATCAACGTGCCGGTGGCCGTCTGCGCGCTCATCGCCGGCGCCCGCGTCATCCCCGAGACCCGCGACCCCGCTGCCCGCCGGCCCAACCTGCCCGGCGCGGTCCTGCTGGCCGGCTCGCTCGTCGCCATCGTCTACCCGCTGCTCGAGGGGCGTGAGCTCGGCTGGCCCGCGTGGGTGTGGGCGCTGCTCGCCGCCGGCGTGGCCGGCGTCTGCGCGCTGGGCGTGCGCGAGTACCGGCGGCCCAGCCGGCATGTCGCGCCGCTGCTGCGCCCCGGGCTGTTCCGGATCCCCGCGTTCGCGGCCGGGCTCGGCATCCAGACCGCGTTCGCGGCCGGCATGCAGGGCTTCTTCCTCACCTTCGCGCTGTGGCTGCAGATCGGCGAGCACTTCTCGCCGCTGAAGGCCGGCCTGACCTCCGTCGCCTTCAGCGTCGGCAGCTTCGCCGGTGCGCCTGCCGCCGTGCCGCTCGCCCAGCGCTACGGCCGGCGCATCCTGGCCGGCGGTGCGGCGCTGATGGTCGCCGGCATCATCGGGGTGGCCGTGATGGCCGGGCACGTTGGCGTGGACGGCAGCCCCTGGCCCATCGTTCCCGGCCTGGTGGTGGCGGGCGCCGGCCTGGCCCTGCTGGTCGTGCCGCTGGTCAACGTGGTGCTCGCGGCCGTCCCCGTCGAGGTGGCCGGCGGCGCGTCCGGCCTGTTCAGCACGGCGCAGCAGCTGGGCGGCGCGCTGGGCGTAGCGCTGCTCGGCACCGTGTTCTTCGGCTACCTGGGCGACGGCCACAGCTTCGAGGCCGCGCTGGTCCACGCCGCGCCGTACGCGATCGGCGCGTTCGCGCTCTGCGCCGTGCTGTCGATGCTGCTGCCGCGCACGGCGATGGCCGAGGAGGCACTGACCGGGTCCTGAGCACCCGCCATCCATGCTCGTGGCCGGTTGCCGGTTCAGTGACGGCAACCGGCCACCGGCTTCATGGCCGTCAAATACTCTTGACGCAAGCCCGGTCGTCAAACTAGTTTGACGACATGGGTGTTGAGCTGGGGGAGGCGAGGCGGTTGGTGGAGGCTGCCGCAGGTCCAGATCCCGAGGCCGGATTCGCCGCCGTGGTGGCGCTGCGGGGGCTGGTCGAGGTGCTGGAGGAGCTGCAGGTCGACAACGCCCGGGCGCAGGGCTGGTCATGGCGGGATATTGCCCGGCGGCTGGGTGTCACCAAGCAAGCCGCCCATTACAAGCACGCGTTGCGCTTCAGGGCACGATGAGCGGCGCGTGGGATCGGCTCACCCCGGCGGCCCGCCAGGTGATGGGCCTGGCCGCAGAGGAGTCCGAGCAGCTCGGCCACGGGTACCTCGGTGACGAGCACGTGATCCTCGGCCTGCTCCGGGGGCAGGCGAGCCGCGCGTCGTCGCTGCTGCTGGCGCACGGCCTCGATCTTGGTAGTGGCCGCGCCGAGCTACAGCGCCTTGCCGCAGATGGGCTGATGCCCCGTCCGCTCGCTGACGACGCCGGCGCTTTGCGGGGCCTCGGGATCGATGTGGAGACGGTGCGCCAGCGGCTGGTCGCAGCGTTCGGCGCGGAGGCGGTTGGGGCCGCGGTCTGGCGGGCCAGCCGTCGGCCCTGGTGGCGTGGCGGGGGCCGACGCCGCACACCGCTGTGCGGGCCGCCGTTTTTCGCCAAGCGAGCCATGCATCTGGCCGCCTGCCATGCCGATAGGCGGGGCGCGGCCGCCGTGACGCCCGAGCACCTGCTCTACGGAGTGCTGCGGGATCTCGATGACCCCTACGGTGATCAGCTTGGGCGGCGCGGGCGCAAGCATCTGAATCAGCTCGGCTGGGTCATCGGCACCGTCAATCCCGCCACCGCGTTGCTGCAGGCGCATGGCATCGATCCGATCCTGCTGCGGTCCGAGCTTGACCGCACGCCCTGACCGCCCCGGCTCCGCGAGCGGAGATCCGCCGTGTCAGTCGAAGGTCCTCGCCTGCTTGATGAGCTCTTCCAGCACCGTCGCGTCGTGGCCGTAGATCATCGTGGCGTTGTAGCGGCGCTGGAGTTGCCTCATCCACCGGTTTGAGCGGTACCAGGTGTGTGAGTCGCGGCCCAGCCAGCCTTGCGTCAGGTCCTGCTCGAACACGTCCCGCACGTGGTACAGGTCTGAGTTCAGCATGAAGTGCCCGGAGTTCTGGGTCTCGACCTGCATGGTCAGCAGGCCCGGGGATGTCCCGGCCGGCGAAGTTTTCCAGGCCGCCGGCGTGGTCGAGGTGCAGATGGCCCATGACGATGGCGCGGATGTCGTCGATGCCATAGCCGACCGCTGACAGCGCGTTGGCGAGGTGGTGTTCTTCGTTGTAGACGTGGCGCGGGAACGCCTCGGGCCCGCAGTGGACAGAATCGGGTAATTCTACCTGACATGGTGTCCGCCGCAGGGAAGAGCTGGCTAGCTGGAGCCGCCCACGACCGGCCAGGAAATCCCGCCGCGAACGGAGGAGTACGTCATGATGGCAGCCGATCACCAGCACGGGAGCGCGCACGGGCATGAGCGCTTCCAGGGTGTGTCCGGCCTGGTCTGCGGCGCGACCATGCTGGTGGGCCGTGGCTCGCTCAGCCGCCTGGTGGCCGACCTGGCCGGAGTGGGCCCGGGCGACCGCGTCCTTGACGTCGGGTGCGGCCCGGGGGGCGCGGCCCGGGAGGCCGCGCGGCGCGGTGCCTCGGTCACCGGGGTCGACCCGGCCCCGGTGATGCTCCGGCTGGGCCGTTACCTGTCAGCCAGCGGGTCCGGGCGCAACATCGTGTTCCTGGCGGGGACGGCCGAGGAGCTGCCGGTGGCCGACGGGGCCGTCTCGGTGGCGTGGGCGATCAGCTCGGTCCATCACTGGCCGGACGTGCCGGCCGGCCTTCGCGAGCTCCACCGGGTTCTCGCGCCCGGCGGAAGGCTGATCATCGCCGAGCGCCTGTCCCGGCCCGGCGCCCGCGGCCTCGGTGCTCACGGGCTGACCGAGGCGCAGGCCGCCGAAACCGCGGCCGCGGCGCAGGCGGCCGGCCTTGCGGGGGCCAGGCACGAGACCCACCGGGCGGGCCGGCGGACGCTCGCCGTCGTCCGCGCGCACCGCGCCGCCGACGGGCCCGGATGAGAGCCGGCGGCGGCCACGGTTACTGACCGGGCCCGGCGCCGGGGCTGGCCCGCGCCGCGCCTGACCCCCCGGGCGTGACGAGGCCGGTTTCGTAGGCGAAGACGACGGCCTGGGCGCGGTCGCGGAGGTCGAGCTTGGCCAGGATGCGGCCGACGTGGGTCTTGGTGGTCTGCTCCGCGATGACCAGGGCGCTGCTGATCTCGGCGTTCGACAGGCCGTGGGCGATCAGCCGCAGCACCTCTGTCTCCCGCTGGGTGAGCGTGCCAGCGGCGGGCGGGAACCGCGGGCCGGAGGGCGGCCGGCGGGCGAAGTCGGCGATCAGCCGCCGGGTCACCGAGGGGGCGAGCAGCGCGTCGCCGGCGGCCACCACGCGGACCGCGTGTATCAGCTCGGCGGCGGTGGCGTCCTTGAGCAGGAAGCCGCTGGCGCCGGCCCGCAGCGCCTCATACACGTAGTCGTCGAGATCGAAGGTGGTGAGCATCAGCACCCGCGGCCGGACCGCGCCGGCTGCGTTGAGGATCTGGCGGGCCGCTTCCAGCCCGTCCATGACCGGCATCCGCACGTCCATCAGAACGACGTCGGGCAACAGATGCCGCGCCAGGCGGACCGCGTCCGCGCCGTCCGCGGCCTGGCCCACCACCACCAGGCCGGGCTGGGCGGCGAGCACGGCGGCGAAGCCCTCCCGCACCATCGCCTGGTCGTCGGCGATCAGGCACCGCGTGGTCCCGCCGCCGCGCGCCGCGTCGTTCGCGGTCACGGCGTCTCACCGACCGGGAGCACCGCTGAGACCACGAAGCCGCCACCGGGCGCCGGGCCGGCCGACAGCGAGCCGCCGAGCAGGGCCACCCGCTCACGCATACCGGTGAGCCCGTGACCGGGGCCGTGCTCGTCCCCGGACGGGCCGGCGGGCCCGCCGGGGCCGTTGGCCACCCGGAGCAGGACTGCGCCGGGCTCCTGGCCGACCGACACGGTGACGGCGGCTCCGGGGGCGTGCTGGCTGGCGTTGGACAGCGATTCCTGCACGATCCGGTAGGCGCACACCCCCACGCCGGGGGGCACCCGGCCCAGCGTGGGGGGTGCCGACAGCTCGACCGGCACCCCGGCCTGCCGGGCGGCGTCGACGAGCGCGGGCAGGTCGGCCAGCTGGGGCTGCGGCGCGAGGGCGGCGGGCTGGTCGTGCCGCAGCACGCCGAGCAGCCGCCGCATCTCCGCCAGCGCCTCGCGCGCCACCTCGCTCAGCGCGCCGAACTCGGCCCGGGCCGGCTCGGACAGGCCGGTGAGGCGGTAGGGCGCGGTCTCGGCCCGGACCGCGATCAGCGACATGTGATGGGCGACCACGTCATGCAGTTCCCGCGCGATCCGGGTGCGTTCCTCCAGCACGGCCCGCCGCGCCCGCTCGGCCTCGGTGCGCTCGGTCTGGGTGGCCAGCGCGCGCTGGGCGCGCAGCCGGGAGCCGACGCTGTCCACCGTGACCGCCACCGCGGTGAAGATGATGGTGGCGCCGGCCGGGCCGTTCAGGTTCGGCACGTCTGCGGCCAGCCACAGCCACCACGGGATGAGGGTCAGCGCCCACATCCACCACAGCGCAGGCCGCCGCTGGCGGATACCGGCCAGGCAGAACGCCCCCAGCAGGGCGAGGATCTGCCCCGCGCTCCACGGCCAGCCTCCCCGCCAGTCGGCCGGTACCAGCGGGACGAGCAGCAGCGCGAGCCACCCGATCCGCCAGGCCAGCATCGGGTACCGGGCGGCCAGCGGCAGCGGCGCCACCACCGGCACGGCCAGCAGCAGCTGACCCACCGTCGCGATCCCGGCCAGGTTGGCGACACAGAGCGCGAGCGTCGCCACCGCGAGCGCGGCGTACGCGGCCCGGCGCTCCTGTGGCGAGTGCCATCGCCACACCGACGGCGGGTCGGGGCCGGTCAACACCTGGATCAGCCCGCGCCACGCCTGCCCCGCCGCGGCGCGCGCCGCCCCCCGGGCGCCGCCGGACAGTGGGATGCCGGGCATCCGTTTCACGATCCCCAGCGTAGGCGGCCGGGCCCGCCGGGCTCATCACGCCAGCGTTGTCATACCCAGGTATCAGTTCGCCCCCAGGTCGTCCCGGGCTACCGGCGTGGTATGACCGCGGATCCGGCTCCCCGGTGTGACGACCCGGACCGGGCCCGCCGGGCAGTTTTGACAACGGCGCCCTCGCTGACGCGCCGGGCCTGTCCCATCACCCTTCCGGGAGGCGATCATGAACGTCGAGATCACCGGCCTGAGCCGCCGGTTCGGCCGGACCATGGCGGTGGCGGGGGTGGACCTGCGGGCCGGCCCGGGGGTGTTCGGGCTGCTGGGCCCCAACGGCGCGGGCAAGACCTCGCTGCTGCGGATGATGGCCACGGCGATCCCGCCGACCTCAGGCCGGCTGCGGCTGCTCGGCCGCGATCCCGGCTCCTACGGCCCGCGGCGGGAGATCCGGCGCCGGCTCGGCTATCTGCCGCAGAGCCTCGGCTACTACCCGGGCTTCACGGTCGCGGAGTTCGTCGAGTACTTCGCCCTGCTCAAGGAGGTCCCGGCGGCGCGGGTACCGGCAGCGGTGGCGGTGGCGATCGAGCGCGTGGAGCTGGGCGGCAGGGCGGCCACGAAGCTGCGGGCCCTGTCCGGGGGAATGCTGCGCCGGGCCGGGATCGCGCAGGCGATCGTCAACGAGCCCGAGCTGCTGCTGCTGGACGAGCCGACGGCCGGGCTCGACCCCGAGCAGCGGGTGGCGTTCCGGGCCCTGCTGCGCGAGCTGGGCGGGCGCGCCACCGTCGTGGTCAGCACGCACCTGGTCGAGGACGTCGGGGCCGCCTGCGCGCAGGTCGCACTGATGGACCAGGGGAAGATCGTCTTCCACGGCACGCCCGGCGACCTGGCCGTCCGGGGCGAGGGACACGGCACGGGCGATGCTCCGCTGGAGCGCGGGTACAGCGCGGTCCTCGCGGCGGCACGGTCATGACGGCCGGCACTGCGGCCGTCTCCCGGCCGGTGCGGGCCAAGCCGGGGCGCTGGCCGGCGGCGGGGCGGCTGCTGCGGCTGGAACTGCGCCACAACGCGATGCTGTGGCTGCTGCCGGTGGCCGCCGCGCTGTTCTGGCTCACCACCTACCGCAAGGTCATGGCCATGCCGCCGTTGTGGAACCTGCGCGCCCCGGCCATGCAACCCGGTGCCCTGCTGGCCTTCGTGTTGCCGGTGGCCGGCGCGGCCGCGTGGACGGGGTCGCGGGAAGGCCGCCGCCGCACCACCGACCTGGTGACGATCGCCGCCCGCCCGCGGTGGGCACGCCTGCTCGCCGCGTGGGCCGCCACTACCTGCTGGGCCCTGGTGGGCTATCTGGGCTGTGTAGCCGTCCTGTACGGGGTGACCGCGCGGCAGGCCACCTGGGGCGGTCCGCTGTGGTGGCCGGTGGCGGTGGCCGCCGCGAGCCTGCCGGCCCTGTCCGCTCTCGGGTTCGCCGCCGGGACGCTCGCCCCCGGCCGGTTCACCGCGCCGCTGGCCGCG
>Ga0075424_100004939_pt1 | contig 12686 bp, 7 predicted proteins | sample SoiMethybrSBSTD3_FD_75301 | JGI IMG/M metagenome (GOLD analysis project Ga0075424, IMG submission 75301) | Bulk soil microbial communities from a Populus tree surrounding site in Tennessee, USA - Soil MetaG P. TD hybrid SBSTD3 | ecosystem: Environmental > Terrestrial > Soil > Tree plantation... | reverse complement strand
ATCCCGGCCGCGATCTGGATGGGCAAGCCGTGGTCGGTCGCATGGAAGGAAGTGTTTGACGGCCTGCTGTACGGCTGCGTAACCGCCGGCACCTTCGGCTGGCTCTGGCCCCGCTAGGAGCGGGGACTGGAACCTGGCACCGGGAATCGCTCCGCCGCGATCCAGATCGAGGCAAGCTGGTCCCGGGAGAGCCCTCCGCTGGGAAGCTGCGCACCGTACAGGCGCAGGAACCCGGTGCCGGGTCGCCCCCCGTAACTCTTGAGCCACGCCGCAGCGAGGCCCTGCTCGTCCCGCGCCAGCGTCTCCGTGACATCCGCCGGATCGGCTGACCAATCGCTCAGCGACCATCCCGTAAGGCCCCAGGCTGCACCCGCCGCCGTAGCCTGCGCACCGGTGGGGTCGAAATTGGCGTGCTCGTGTGAGACGCCGAGAAGATTGCGCGGCCCACGCCGGTCGATATCCGTGATGCCGAAATCTCCGTTCTCAAGGTTTCGCTTGATCATCATGGGGGGCAAGCCGAGCCACACCACCTTGCCACCGGCATCGAGGTAGCGGCGGAACAGCACCGTATCCGCCGCCACCGGGGCAACCCCCGGCGGCAGGTAGTCGATGGGGAAGACGACGACACTCGGGGCACCGTCGCTCACCCGCGCGGCGAGAAACCGTCCCAACTCGCCGGCGCTCAGCTCCTGATATCCTCGCGCCGCGAGATAGGTTCGGACCTGCTGGTGAGGGGCAAACGCCGCCACCTTTACGTAGCTGGAATCCCAGAACATTGCCCGCTCCAGTCCTTGGGCAGCGGAAGTCGCCCGCACGGCGTATACCGCACCATCGAAGCTGCCCACGTAGATCACGTCGTCCACGATGACTGGAGACGAAAACACCCCCGCCCCGAGCGTGAGCTGCCAGCGTTCCTTGCCGGTCGCGCGATCCAGCACATGCAGCAGTCCTCCTCCTTCCCCGACCACCACGGCGTCCCCCGCAACCGCCGCGGACGACCAGACGATCCCCTTTGCCTCGAATCGCCACCGCTCCGCCCCCGTGGCCAGATCCAGCGCCTGGACGAAATGGGCATCCGACGTCCCGACGTACACCACGCCATCAGACACCGCCGGTGAGGCGTTGATCCACGAGACCTTGTAGTCGTAGCGCCAGCGTTGGCTCCCGGTCTCCGAGTCGAGTGCATAGAGGAAGCCATCCCGTGCACCGAAGAGCACCAGATCTCCGGCAACCACGGGCGAGGATTGAATGGTGCGGCGGTCGAAGCCAAACTTCGCCGACTCGAGCCTGTACCCCTCGGTGTCGAAGTGCCAGCGCTCGCGCCCGGTTGCCAGATCCGCAGCGTAGAATCGGCCGTCGGCACTGCCTACAAAGACGGAGCCCCTCGCCACTGCGGGAGACGAGCGGATTCGACCGCCGGTCTTGAGGCGCCAACGCACCTTACCGGAAGCCGCGTCCACGGCATACAGGTAGCCGTCGCCGGCGCCGGCCAGGACCAGCCCATTGGAGTAGGCCGGCGAGGAGGTCCAGAAGTCACCGCTTTCGTAGCCCCAGGGAAACGGAACCACAGGACCGGTCGCGAGTTTCCAGCGCACACGTCCCGTATTCGCATCCACCGCGAACAGGTGGCCATCCGCAGTGGTAAAGGCCACCAGCCCGCCGGCGACGGTGGGGGAGGAGCCCACTGCGCTGTTGGCATCGAACGACCAGCGGATCCGGCCGGAGACTCGATCCAATGCGTAGAGGTGACGGTCATTGCTGCCGATGTAGACGGCGGAGCCGGTGACAGCGGGCGAGGAAACGACGGTGCCGCCCGTTTGCACCCGCCACGCAAGTCCGGCATACGCCGCTGGCGTCGGCGCAGCATACACGCCGGCATGCGCGGCGTCGCCCCGGAACGTCGCCACCGGCGCTTGACCGCTCGCGCGCTGTGCAACGGCGCACCGCGCGGCGACAAGAGAGACGCCTACAACCGCAATCATCCAAAGCCCGCTGCGTGCGCGTGCCATGCGTGTGCTCTCCAGATCGGTAGGTGTGCTACTGCGATCGACTGGGGACCGTACGGAGGCCGGCGATGAATGGTGTCAGTGCCGTCACGCCTTGAACGTCGCGAGCACTTGATCGGCTGCACGCTCGCCGGATGCAAGCGCACCCGCCACGGTGCCCGCCTCGCCCGACTCATCCGTCGCCTCGCCGGCGAAGAAGAGCGTGCTCTCGAGCGCCGCAGCCAAGGTGCTGTGCGCCTTGCGCCCGCCCACCGCGACATAGCTGTAGGCGCCCCGGGCAAAGGGGTCGCGCTGCCAGTTGTGGACGTGGGCCTCGACCAGCAGACCGCTCACATCCACCGACTTGCCGAAGAGCGCTTGAATCCCGGCAATCGCCGCCCGCGTGATCACAGCATCGCTTGCGCGCGACAAGTGCTCCGCGCGGGGACCGCCGGTCCACGCGGTCAGCACCGGTGCACGATCGGGCAGTGCGGTCCAGAAGGTGGGGAATTCCTGGTCTCTAGCGTGGAAGAAGCCGGCGTCGCGGTATCGGCCACCACCAATCGTTTCCCAGAACGGCCGGCGGAATCGGAGCACGACCTTGAGCACATCTCCCATGATCAGGTGATCGAGGGCTGCGGCTTTTGCCGCGAGCGCCGGAGTGAAGGCGATCGCACCCAAATCTCCCGGAGCGGCTTGAAGAACACCAAGCGGAACGGCGACGATGGCGCGGCGAGCGCTGATCCGATACGGAGCGCCTTGAACGATCGCGTCGACGACGACCTCGTTCGGCTTCCACGAAACCGACGTCACGACAGCGCCAAGTTTGATCTGCGCTCCGTTGGACTCGGCGATGGAAGCCAGGTGCGCGATCAGTCGCCGGTAGCCCCCCTCCGGCCTGCCCTGCCCCCGCTGCACCCCGGCGCCGCAAGTCCATTCCTCGACGATCGAGGCCAGGCTGGCCTTGGTCGGGTCTGCCGCATCGAAACCCTCGACCAGCAGCCGGGCCCACTCCGCCGCGCCGTGCAGCGGATGCTCTTCGCCAAATCGGTTGAGAAACAAGCTGACTGAGGTCTCTTCGCCGTGGCCCTGTGCCTGACGGATGAGCTGCTCCACACCATCGAAGGCACGATCGGCGGGCACGAGCATCCCATCGCGCAGCTCCCAATGGGACGTCGCGGTCCGAACGATAGGGACTTCCGCTTCCCGCGTTAGTGCCAATGTTACCTTGGGTTCGCCGTGCACGAACTCCGCGCCCAGCTCCAACGGAGGACCGTCAGGGTCCGGCAGGCTCAGAACCCGCCCGCCGAGCCGCTCCTGCGCCTCCACCAGCTCGACGGCAAGACCAGCCTTGCCGAGCACCCGGGCGGCTGCGAGGCCCGCAGCACCACCGCCGATGATCACCGCGTCCATTACAAGAGCTCCGACACCGGGTTCAACGCTCCCTCGGCGAACCGGCCGGGGGCGAGCGGCGAAACATCCAGCGTCGTCGCCCGGCCGTCGCAGACAATCTCGGCGAGGAGCTGGCCCAGCGCTGGCGCGTGCATCACGCCGTGGCCGGACGAGCCGTTGATCAGGTACAGGTTGGAAACGCCCGGGGCGGCGCCGAGAATAGCGTGCTTGTCGGGTGAGACTTCATAAAGGCCGGCCCAACTCGCAGCCGAATCGATCGGGACGTCGCGCAGACACGGCACGCGCGCACGGGCCATGGCGGCGACCTGGGAGAGCCAGCCGGCGTCTACCGACGCCTCGAACGGGCGCCCCGGCACGCCCGGCGTGGGCCAGAGCAGGAGAACCCGCCCGTCTCGCACCCGGAAGTGGAATCCGTCGCCGGCGAAGATGGTCATCGGCGTCGCAAGGGGGAGCACGGTGGTTGGAACCGTCGCCGCGACCTGCCGACGCAAAGGCGTGACCGGGAGCACGAACCCGGTCGCATCCATCACGGTCGCCGCCCACGGACCGAGCGCGTTCACGACCGCACCACACGCGAAGCGCTCACCGGCAGTCCGCACCGCGACGACTCGGCCATCGGGCCCCACGTCGAGACCGGTCACCTGAACACCCCACCGCAGTTGGGCGCCCAGTCGTTGAGCACCCGCGAGGTAGCCCTCCAGAATCCTGAGCGGAAGCAGATATCCGTCTGTCGGGCAGAAGGAACCGCCCAGGATCTCTTCGCCGGATAGCGCGGGATTGAGCTTGCGAATGTCGTCCGGCGTCACCGCCACAGCTTCGGTCAGCCCCACCTGGTGCTGCACCCGGCGGCCCGCGGCCAACAGGGCGAGCTCGCGATCGGTACGCGCAAGCCAGAGGTAGCCGTGAGGTGCATAGCCCGGGTCCACCCCGGTGTCGTCGGCAAACGACTCGAGCTTGCTTCTGGCAAGCAAAGAGAGACGAACGTTGATGGCGGTGGCGTATTGGGCGCGGAAGCCACCGGTCGCGCGACCGGTGCTCCCGGCCCCAGGCGCGGGTGCGCTATCGAGCAGAAGCAGGTTGCGGACACCGCGGCGGGCCAGGTGCCAGGCGGTGCTGGCTCCCATCACGCCGGCACCCAGCACTACCACCGCGGCGGAGCTCACGCGGTGAAGACGTGCTCCGGATGCTTGAAGCTCTTGAACTCGACCGCGTTTCCGCTCGGATCGCGCAGGAACATCGTCATCTGTTCGCCGGGCTGGCCGGGATAGCGAACCCGCGGCTCGATGATGAACGGGATCGACGCCTCACGGATCCGCTCGGCAACCCGGGCGAACTCATCCCACCCCAGCAACGCGCCGAAGTGCGGCATAGGGACCTTGATGCCCTCGACTACACCGGCATCGACCGTCGGGACAACCTTACCCGTTGTGTGCGCCGAGATCTGATGGCCGAAGAAGTCGAAGTCCACCCAGGTATCCGTGCTGCGCCCCTCGCGGCAGCCCAGCACGTCTCCATAGAACCGCCGGGTCGACGCGAGGTCCGCGACGAAAAACGCGAAGTGAAAAGCGGTCATAGGTAGCTGAGCCAGGCATCGCGGCGGGTTGCCTTAACGCCGGCAAACCAGCGGCAGACCGGGTAAAGCGCCAGTACCACGAATACCCACACTGCGTAAGCAACGCCGAGTCCGTAGCCCCATGATTCCGGCATGAAGCGCCAAACGACCAGATACCCATGCAGGTCGTCGCCTCTCAACCCTGCGACCAACAGCACCAGGGCGTGGATGAGATAGAGATGCGCGACGTAAAAGAGAAACGGAACCCTGCCATAGACGATGAAGAATCGCGCCAGTGGGCCGCGTGACCGCTCGAAGAGCACCAGCGACAGGATGGCCCCCCCCAGCGTCATCAGGAGAAATAAGAGCGAGGGCGGATACTTCGTCGTATTGAGGAACGACAGAAAGGTGAACAGCCCGGTCGGCTGAGACGACCAGTGGTGCGGGTCACCATACCCGTTGATGGTGCGCAGTACGACAAAGCCGGCGATGAGGGCCGTTCCCAGCCAGATCAGCTCGCGGCGACGACGATTCGGATCGTGCTGCAGCACGGGCCCGAAGGCGTACCCGGCTGCCATCACGCCGATCCAGGGAATGAGCGGATAAGTGACCGGCGGGTTCTGGACGTGCAGAATGCTCCACAGCCAGTCTCTGACGCTCGCGTGGGCGAACACCCCCGGAGCCGACACCAGGGGGGCCACGCCGATTCCATCGAACAGGTTGTGGGTCGCGATCATCGCGACTCCAAACAGCCCGATCGCCCACATTGGCAAGTACACCAGGCCGGCAAGGGCGACCATCGACCAGCCGATTGCCCAGATGACCTGAATGTTGATGAAGTGGTAGTTGAAGTTGAATTGCCACGCCAAGCGGACCACAGTCATCTCGATGAAGATTAGCCAGAGCCCTCGAGTGAGAAGAAAGCGGGCTAGCTCGTTTCGCGTGCGTCCTGGACGGGAGCCGTAGAGAAAGGCACTTGTGCCGGCCAGGAACACGAACGTCGGCGCGCAGAAATGAGTGATCCAGCGCGTGAGGAATATCGGTGCAGTCGTTTTGGTCAGGTCTGTCGGATCGAACAGGTGAGTGGCACGAGTGAAGTAGTCTCTGACGTGATCGAGCGCCATCACTACAATGACGACGCCGCGGAGGAGATCGACTGAATCAAGCCGCTTGCGTGCGGGCTCGCGTGCTTCTGTCTCGACCAGCGGTACGGCGGATGCAGCGGCGACCTTGCTGGGGGCAACCATCGAAGCGGCCTTGGCTGAACGGGTGACTGAGCTTAGGGACCGCGGAATATGTGGCCCCGCCCTCATCCCCCGCCACTACGCGTCACTCGTGCGACGGTCCTCTTCCGGCTTCTACCCGATACAGGAGATCCGCCCCAGTGGCCTCCCCGGTTTCCGCCTGCAAGGTCCACTTGCTGGAGAGTATGTATCGAAGCCGCAACGTGCTCACCGGATCGAACAGGCCGATGCCGTAACTCACGTACAGATTGGGCGACAGATACTTCCCGGCGACGAACGAGGCTTGTTGCAGATCGCCTTTGGTCTCGATCTGAGCCTGATCGAGTCCCACCCCTCGTCCAACCGTCTTTGCCAACAGGTTCCCTCCCCTGAGGCCCAGGCTGGTGGCGGCTTGCGACGCGAGATTGCCCTGTGTGCCTCCGCTTTGCCCCAGCGGGTGTCCCAGCACCAGGTACTGAAGGGCCCGCTCCTGCGACATTGGGGGCTCCGAGAAAATCGTCACCTGAGGCGCCTTGAGGGTCCCTGCGATCTTGACCCCCGCCGTCACGCTGTCTTCAGCCGTGCGAGTGGCCTTGATGTCGAGTCCAGGGTTGTCCACCGGTCCGCCGGCAAATCGCAGGCGCCCGTCGGAGATGGTCAGGTCCTGTCCATATGCCTTGTAGTGACCCTGCCTGATCGTGATCGTGCCGCTTCCGGTTGCCGGCCGGCCGGGAACCGAAACCGCGAGGAGATCGCCGCCGAGATCCGCGGTAAAGTTGAACCCCTTGAAGGAAATGCTGTCGCCCAACAGCACTCGGACTCGCGCAGTCACGCGCTGCCGCTTTGCCTTGCTGGCAACGGTGTCGGTGAAAACCACATCATCCGTTGGCGGGACTGCCGTCGGTGGAATCTCCGAAAGCTCGATCCGCGCATACGGTATCCGGAGATCGCCTTCAACGTCCAGGCTGTCTCCGGCCAGCGCTACACCGATTCGGGGTGATACCAGCACACGAATTTCAGAAGTGTTCATCGCCTCCACGCTGTCGCCTTCGATGCGAAGGCGGCCGGGCTCCTTCGGTGTCGGCCGAACCGGCGATTTTCCGCGCAGCATCAGCCAGCCTCGACCGGACCTCAATCTGCCGTCGATCGTCACCGCACCGGCCTGATCGCCCTGCGCACTGAGCTGCAGCTCACGGAGCCGGAGCCCGGCTCGGGGCACGTTGGCAGCGACACCGAGTACCCGGAGGCCGCCCGTCATCTGCGGCTTACCGGCGGTCCCGCGGACGTCGACGTCGAGCGACACTCGACCGGTGACGCTGTCGATATCCGTGGTGAAGCCTTGGGCGAACGAAAGATCATCAACGCGTCCGACCAGCGTCGCCTCGACCGGCTGCGGAGGCAGCGGTCGACCGAACTTGGTGTATTGCGGCAAAGCCAGGCGACCCGTGATATCGGCGAGTCTCCCATGCCTGGCTTCACCCAGATGAAGGTCCAACGTCCCATGCACACCGTTCTTGCCAGCCACGATCCGGAGACCGCTGCTGTCGACCGTCACCCGACGCGAGGCCCCCGCGGCGGCGTACTCGATGGTGCCATTTCGTGGCGCCAGGCGCACCTCGGCGGTCAACGTGCTGTCGGCGGCGACTGCGGCGCGAAGATCGCCGTCGACCGCGCCGCTCAAGCGAGTTCCCTGACGCAGCTTTGCAAGCAGGTTTTCGAGCCGGAGCCGTCCGCTGACGTGCGGCACTGCGGCAGTTCCCTCGGCCGATAGCTCGACCGCTGCTCGTCCCGTCAGGGAGTCCAGGCTGCTGGCGAATCCGCGCGCAAAAGCGAGGTCCGGTACCTCGGCAGCGACGCGCAGGGCCACCGGCTGGCGGCGAAGCTGCTCTCTCGTACTGGTGTACTCGGGAAGGCGCAGGGCCCCACTCAGAATGGCAAGCCTGACGTTAGTTGTATCCCGCAGCCCGAGGTCCATCTCGCCACGGGCGCCACCCGAATCCACCTGGGCCTCGACCCCTTTGCCGTCAACCACAAATTGGCTGATGGTGGAATCTCTCTCGTATATCAGGCGGAGATCGCGCGGTCGGATCGTGAGGCGGCCGTTCAGTCGGCGGCTCGGCGCAACGACGGCATGCAACGTCGCATCCATGCCGCCGGTGATTCCGCGGTTCCCGGGCAACCACGCCCGAAGCTCTCGCAGCTGAACGGAGCCGTCGGCTCGGGGTGCTCCGATCGTTCCGGCGACATCGAGCCCGAGCTTGACCTGGCCGCCTATGCTGTCCACTGCCTGAGTGAAGCTACGAGCTACTGAGAGGTCGCTGATACCGCCTTCGACGTGCGCTTCTACGGGCTGACCCGGACGCGGAGCGGCGAGCTTGCGATATCCCGGAAGCACGAACCGCGCGGCGATACCGCCGATGGAAGCACGACCATTGTTGGAGGCCCGGACGGACATGGTTCCGTGCACTCCGCGCTCGCCCGCATGGATTTCGACCGCGGCCGTGTCGAGTGCGACCTTCACGAGCCGAGCACCGGAGGCCTCCGGATATGTCATTGCGACGCTGGTGCCGGCCACGGCGATCGATCCAGTGAGAGCCCCACCGATGGTGGATACGTCGAAACGGCCGTCGAGTGTGCCGCTCAACGCACGACCCCGCGGCAGGAATGAATCGGCCAGCGCGAGTGGGAGCCGTTCGGTCGAGCCTGTGGCCCGCCATCCGGCGGCGCTTCGCCAATGCCCCCCGGCGCACACTCGGGCAGCGTGTTCATCCAGGCCAAGGCAGAGCGATTCCAGCGTCGCGGACTTGCTCGATGCACTCAGCCTGGCCGGCTGAGCGAGCCGCCACGCTCCTCCAACGGAGGTACCGCGAACGGCAAGATCCGTGATCCGACCATTCCACGTCTGGTCCTGTAGTCCACCATGGGCAGCCAGCGCCAGCTGCATCGAAGGTGCCGCGAGGCTGGCCGTGGCATTGTGGCGAGTCCGGGTCCCCCGAAGGTCGAAGACCACACTGTCGATCGGCTGCGCCCCGGCCCGCACCCGATCGGCGCGCAACTGAGCATCGGTGCGTCCGTCGGGCGCCAGTACCAGATCCGCCCGACCACCTAGCCGCCCCAGGCGATTGGTACCGTAGGCGAGCCGCTTGCCCTGTAGCTCGAGCCGGATTCGAGCAGCCGACTTGGGGCCTTCCGCTGTTCCCTGCGCGGCGAGTGACCCCGCGCTGCCGCGCAGTGCAGTGGCAAGGTTCGCAACAGTCACGCGATACCGGACGCTGAGCGTGTCGGCAACCGTACCGGAAGCCGCGAGCTGCGCAGATCCCCAGCCGAGTGTGAGTGCTTCCACCCGATACACACTGTCGGCAAAGCTGAGGCGCAGGTGACCACTGAGAGGCTGCTGACGCAACGTTCCGCCAAGAGAATCGAGGGCGGCGTGACCAGCGGGTCCGGTGCTGTCCAATACGCCGGCGGTGGTCGCGTTGAACATCACGGATCCCGGCCAGGCCGCGGGCTGTTCCAGCAGCATTCCGGGTTTGATATCCTGCGCACGGATGACGAGGTCCCACCCGATCCTGGGCCACCACCGCACGGGCCCGCTCGCCGTCACGGTTCCATCCAGCAGGTCCACGCGAGCCGCGGCGCTATTGAGATGCTCCAGGTTGCCCCTGGCATCGAGTTCGAGCTTGACCTGCTTCAGTTTGGGAAGCGAGGCGACAGCGCTGGCACCGAGGCGATAGTTGTCTGCGTGCCCAGTGATTCGAGCCGCACCGTCCGACACACGTACTCCACCCGGCGCTGCGACCGTCAGACGACGCAGTGCGACGTCGCCCAGCACGACATCCAGAGGGAGGTGTGGCCGCTGGGGCCGCGCGGTATCCACCGGCGCAGGCGCGGAATCGGGAAGGACCACATGAACGCCCGCAATCTGCAGCCGGTCGATTCGCATCTGCCGATGCAAGAGATCCGTGGGACTCCATTCGAGCAGTACGCTGTCTACCGACGCGGTAAAGGCAGGCTTTTTTACCACGATGCCGGTGAGCAGCAGCGGCCCCCCCAGTCGTCCCTTCACGCCGTGAATCGTGACGGCCGGACCGGCGCGTGCGAGACCCAGGCCGATGAGTTTTCTGGCAGCAAACCCACTGGAGAGTCCGACCCACAGCACACCGGCTACGATCACCCCGAGCGCGCCGAGCGTGCCGACCATGATCAGAAGCATTCGGCGGACTCTCACAGATCCGGTCCTATCGAGAAATGCAGGTGAAACGGTGTGCCGGGTCTGGTGACGGCGAATGCGCCGTCGATTCGAACCAGCCCGATCGGCGAAACCCAGCGAATCCCGGCGCCGACGCCTTGCTCCAGGGCACCCTGCTTCACGGACAGGGTGAAGCTGTTGAGCGCGTTGCCGACATCGGTAAACGCCGCCACAGCCCACCGGTTGAATATCTTGTGGTCCAGCTCGACACTTGCCACCTCGAGCACAGGTCCGCCGATCACGTGACCCAGGCTATCGGGCGGACCCAGCTCGAGATATCCGAAGCCTCGAACAGTCTCCGTGCCGCCGGCAAAGAATCGCAGCGTGGGCGGCAGGCTTCGGAAATCGCTACTGAAGATGCGGCCCACGTTGGCACGGAGCAGCACCCGGGTATTCCTCGCGATCGGATGAATCAGCTTGGCCAGCGCCTCGATCTGGCCCAACGACGGACTGGCCAGGCCTCCTGGGCTGCCTTGCAGGCTGAGTCGCACGCGCCAACCCTTGCTCGGGAAGACCTGATCATTGGCGCGGACTCGCTCCCAGCTGGCCCCTCCGATGATCATGTCGGTGGTCCCGCTATCCACGCCCACTCGGAAAGCTTCGTGGTGATAGGTGAGCGAGAGCACTTCATTCCAGCGGAACCGCTGCCGCCCCAGCCGCGTGCCGACGAGAATGGTCTTGCTGTTGCTGACTGTGGGATTGAACAGGGCGTAGCCAGCCATGAACGTGAGCATCCCCGTGGGGGACCCTACCGCGGGAATGCGGTATTCTGTTGAAATGCTCTGCTCGACCGGAGACACCGTGATCTCCGCCTTCGCGGAGTGGCCTCGGCGATTGAGCCTGCGCCATTCGACCGCGAAGCTGCCCCGTGGTCCGGTGTCGGTCCCGTACCCCGCGCCGACCTCGTACCCGCGGGGCTTTCTCGGCTCCAACTGGACCTCGATCGGGACCTCGACACCGCGAGCCAGATCCCGTCGCGGGATCACTTCGATGCGCCGAAAGTAGGGGTCTTGGCCCAGCGCGGTTTGGAGCTCGAGCAGCTTGTCGCCGCGATAGGGTTCGCCTCTCTTGAACGAGACCCGGGTCTCGAGAAAGCGCGGGTCGAGGACATCCTGCTCGAACGAGACCGGCCCGAACTTGAAGCGCGGGCCGGTGTCGAAGTGAAGCTGGACGTCAGCAGTGGACGCAGCCCTATCCACTCTTATGCCCGCAGTGTCGAACTTCGCATCCAGGTAGCCGCTGTCCGTCGCAACGGTAAGAAAGGCTAGTTTGGCTGCTTCATAGGGGAGATGAAGCAAGGTGTCGCCCGGATGAAGCGGGAAATCACGAACGAGCTTCTGAAATGCTGGCGTCTTGGCTCCGGCACCGGTCACGCGCAGGTCCACTGTGCGGACGAGCACGGCGGGTCCCGGTTGGATGGCGTAGCGCGCAACCCAGGTGTCTCCTTCTTTTCGAAGCGAAGACCGCACCGTGCTCCGGTAGAGCCCGAATGGCTCGAGCGCGAGCTGGATGTCCGCCGGGGCCTTGTCATGCAGGTTTCGAATCCGCTCCAGCGGAACCTTCCCCGTGTCGGCCGCCCGTGCGATCTGAAGTACCGTCCGCACGTTTCGCTCGGCGTCGCCGTTCACTCCGGAAACCTCTACCCGCAGGGGCTCTGCCTGACCGATCCCGGCGCTCGGAGTCAGTGTGATCGCCGTCCCGATTCCGATGACGACGGCGAGAACCCGAGTGACGCACCTCACGGAGCCAGCAACCAGGACATACGCCAGAGTGTAGGCTCCGGAATCACGCGCCGCTCGGTCGAAGGTCACATTCGTTAGCTTCGGGGCGCCAAGCCGCCCCCCGTATCACTCATTCTCCAACGAGGTGCCCCATGGGCTCGATCGGCCTCAAAGGCGTAGTCGTGGGTGGTCTGGTAGCTGGATTGGTCCTGAATGTGATCGACTACGTGCTCTACGGGGTGGTGCTGGCGAGAGACTTTGCAGACGCGATGCAGGCGCTCGGAAGACCGCCCGCGGACACATTGGTCCCGCTGTTCGTCCTCCTCGATTTTCTCTACGGCATCATTCTCGTGTACCTGTATGCGGCTATCCGTCCGCGCTATGGACCGGGCCCCAAGACGGCCGCCTGGGCTGGTCTGATCATGTGGACGCTGGTGATGGTGTTGCACGCGGTCGGTGAGGCCCCGCTCGGCCTGCTGCCGATGCGGCTCTATCTGATCGGAATTGGCGTCAGCCTGATCGGGATCCCGCTCGCGGCGGTGG
>Ga0075424_100004938_pt1 | contig 12688 bp, 15 predicted proteins | sample SoiMethybrSBSTD3_FD_75301 | JGI IMG/M metagenome (GOLD analysis project Ga0075424, IMG submission 75301) | Bulk soil microbial communities from a Populus tree surrounding site in Tennessee, USA - Soil MetaG P. TD hybrid SBSTD3 | ecosystem: Environmental > Terrestrial > Soil > Tree plantation... | reverse complement strand
GCCAGGCGGCCGACCACCAGTTCACGGACCGAATCCATGGGAATGCAGTGTAGGAAATTCCCTACACAAAGTCCAGTAGGCATTTCCCGCTTGTATGATAGGAAATTTCCTATATACTCAGGGTCATGGAATCGTCCGCCAACGCCTTCCTGGCCGAGATCGAAGCGTTTCTGGCGCGCGAGCGCGTGTCGTCGAGCACGTTCGGCCGCGGCGCCGTCGGCGATCCGAACTTCGTGCGCGAGCTGCGCGAGGGCCGCGCGCCGAGCCTGCGGATGGTGGATCGGGCCCGCGCCTACATGGCGCGCCGTCGCGAGGCGAGCGCGACGGTCGCTCCGACGAAGAGGCGATGAATGGCAAGCGGGGAGGGGCCATGCGCGAAGATCGATGCCACTGCGACGCTGGGCCGCGTTGCGCTGCGTGCGCAATATCGTGGGGCACGGGCGCGCCTCATGGGCCGGGCGAAGGTCGCGCTGCCCGCACCGCCGCCGCCCCCGGCCGATGCGACGCCGGAGACGTCGCCGCGGCGACCGCGTTCGGCGCCCTGGCTCGCCGAGCTTATCGCCTTCAACGAGGAGCTGCGCAGACTGTTCGTCGGTCGCGCACCGGCCGCGGCGATCGCGTCCGGCGAACGGATTCGCGCCGTCGTGGCCTCGCACTACGGCATCAGCATTGCCGAGATCCGCAGCGCCAGCTCGATCCGGCGATGCGCCTGGCCGCGCCAGGTCGCGATGTATATCTGCGCGCACCACGCGGCCCTCTCGAGTCCGGAGATCGCCCGGCTTTTCGGCAACCGCGACCCTTCGACCGTTCTCTACGCCCTTCGTGCGGTGGCGGCGCGCGCCGGCCAGGCCCCCGCGCTCGAGCAGGACATTTCCGCCCTGATCGTGAAGTGTCGCCGCGGAGGCCGCGCATGAGCGACGCCGAGACCGCGGGACTGCGCGACCGCATCGAGGAGCTCGAGCGCCTGCTCGGCATGCGCCCAGTGCTGCCCCGCATCTGGGGGCTCACCGCGCGCGAGGCGGACGTGCTCGGCATTCTGCTCAAGCGTCAAGTGATGTCGCAGACGCAGCTGTTCGAGGCGATCTGGGGCGGCGACAGCGACCGCGAGACGAAGATCGTCGAGGTGATGATCTGCAAGCTGCGCGCAAAGCTCCGCCCGCATGGGATCGCGATCCGTACCGAGCACGGCGTCGGCTACTACGTTCCGCCGGAAAGCAAGGCGGCGGCGCGTGCGCTGATCGATGCGCAGACGAGGGCCCGCACATGAAGACGCGTCGCCGCCTCGTTGCCGGTCTCTGCGTCGCGCTCGGCGTCGCGGCCGCGGCCGGCGGTGCATGCCTGATCTGGCAGGCGCCGGATTGCCGCCCGGTGGCGGCGCACGCGTACTACACGCCGCTCTCAGTGGCGCAGTGCGTCCGGAGCGCCGATACGCGCCGCAACGAGCGCACCATGACGCCTCCATGGCCGCAGCAACTCTCAACGCACGGGGACCAAGCATGCAGATCAGGCACATCACACGTCGCGGCGGGCGGACGCGCCAGCCGGACAGAAAGCGCGATCCGAGCGGGCGCAGCCGCGGCGAAAGCCCGACCGAGATCGTCGCCGTGGCGCGCGCCCAGCGCATCAAGGCGGGCGCCGATCCGGACGATGCGCTCAACGCGCTCAACAGCTCGACGCTCGGCATCCTCCATCGCCGCTGGCAGATGTGCGCGACCGACCCGAGCGGGATCTCAGCCGACCAGTACCATGCGGCGCAGGCCTACATCTCCTGCGTGATCCGTTATTGCGAGATCATGGGCATTCCGCTGCCACGCCCGACCGTCGGCGCCGCCGGCGCGACGCGCAGCGATCCGCCCGAGGCGGTAGTGCTGGCGGTGCGCCGGCGGTTCTCCGATCTGCGCCGCACGCTGCTCGAGTGCGGCCGCGAGATCGGCGTCGGCGCGCGGGTGAACGCGGCCGTCTATCGCATCTGCGTCGAGGATCCGCCGATCGATGCGGTCGAGCCGGCCGAGATCGAGAACCTGCGCTACGGGCTCAACGCGGTCGCACGGTATTTGCGGTGATGGAACCGGCGCGGACGATGAGCGGGGAAATTGCGAAGAGGTAGCGAAGGCCGCTACGCCGCTACCTGGCGCAGACGCCAAGGACGAATTGAGCGTTTGCTCGGCAACTTCATACCTTTCGTGGCCCCCGTGAGTACGGCTTCACACCTTTGCCACAAAAATTCGGCTCGTAGGAATGGTCACGCGAGGGGCGCCGACACACATGAGCGATGACCATCGCGAAGGAATGGTGGCCGTGCCAGGAGATGAGCTTCGCGAAGCAACGCCATTGGCGCCAAAAGTCGCCTCACTGCCCGATGCGGACAGGAAGCGGCTCGAAGCGCTGTTGCGAGATTTGCTGCGCGACGACTCGCTGCGCGGCTTGCTCTGCAAGGAAGACGCGTAGGCACAGCGCCGTACGCGATCGAGGCGTCAACGCGTCGAGATTAGGCCGCTGCTGGTCGCGACGAGCAGCCGGTTTCCCCAGCGGAGGATTCCGACGATCTTGCCCACGCCGGGCACGGTGTCTCCGCGCCTCGCTCTCCAGGTTCCGCCTGGTCCTTCCAAGACCGCCGTTCCATCGACGACTTCACGCACCACCCATCCATTGATCGTCGTAGGTCTCGTTTCCGGCACGGGAACGAGAGGCGTCTTCGTGGCCGCCTCGGCGGCGCTGTTTGTCGTCGAAGGTCCCGGCGGTTGCGCATTCGCCGGATGACTGTCTGCGGATGGAGCCGGATCGGCGGCGCGCGATGGTTTCGAGCGCGCGATCGGGGTCGATGAGGTCGGCTTCGGACCATGCGCTGATTTCGCAGGCACCGCCCGTTCGGTCTCACGGGCGACCGTTCGTTGAATCGGAAGACGATCCCCCTTGGGCAGATTTGTTGTGCCGCCCGACAGATCTGGTGATCGCACCGGGGCTGTCGAAGAAGCGACGTCGTGCTTGAAGGCGAAGTACCCGGCAAACATGGCGAGCGACGCCAGACCAACCGATGCCGCCACTCCGGCGACGACCAGCCTCCCGCGAACTCCGGCGTGTTCGCGCGCGCTGCTCGCGAACGGGATCCGATGACTTTGATCGATCCTGATCTCGTCAACCCGCGCGGACGGCGCCCTCGGTGCGGTTGCTCGATCGATCCACCCGGTCGAGTCCGCCTGGGCCCGCGCGCCGGGCGCGCGCAATTCGATGCGAGCGCAGCCCGCGTCCAATTCGTCGCTTTCTGTTTGTCCGGCCAACATCACCCATCCCCATGCGTGGCCCTCGACGATGATCGAGTGCAGACGTGAATGGATGTTTAATGGGCGGCCGAAACAGTCGTCGCCGGTTCGGTTTTCCGGACTCTACCGTTAATCCAGCAGCAGGGCGGTAGGACTGTGCCAGAAGCGTTTATGAACGCCAATCGGATGCACGGGTAGGCGTCACGTGCACGCCCTGCGGTCCGCCCCGACCACCGAAGCGGTCAGGCGCGCGAGCCTGCTCGGCGGTTGCTTCTGAACGACGACCCGCAGAGTCACGAGTTCCCCCTCGAGCCGTTTGGCCGTCTCCTTGACTGACGCGACCTCGGCAGTCAGCGTGGCCAACTCCGCCGCAAGGCCGTCGGCGCGCGCGCGCTCGCGATCGAAGTCCGCCCGGTGCAGTGCGACTGTCGAGCAGAGCCGCGCGATATCCGCCTGCAACGCCTCGATCTGCACGGCGCAACCGGCCGGGGCCCGCCGTCTATGCCTGATCTCGTCCACCTCGACGGTCACGAGGGCCCTGCCGTCGCTCGACCGCGAACGCGGCAGGCGCATCCGCCTTGCAACCGCACGGGCGGCCTCCGAAGAGATCTCGAGGCGAGCCGCGAGGGCGTCATAGGTCAGGATCTCAATGGGCATTTCCACTCTCTTGATCGTCCTCCACGGCTTGACGCGACGCGGAGAAATAAAGCTGCAGCAACCCGCTCTTCTCGGTGAGGGCCGCTCGCATTTCCCGGATGTCGTCGTGCTTGAGGGCTTGCGAGAAGCGCTGGTCGGCGGCGATCATGCGAACAGAGAATTCGGTCGGCGACATCGGGTGCCTCCTCAAACTCTCGGCGAATCAGTCAAAAAAACCATACGCTCGATTGACGAAAACAGGTGGTATGAACTGCGTGAAATAAGGAGAGCGGCGCTCCGCGATATCGGTCGGATTTCCGTCATAGGTAAAAGATGTCAATAGACAATTGTAATTCGATCATAAAATAACGTTGTATTAAAAATACATACTATGCCCTCGGGCGGCAGAGATTAATCGTCTCGCATGTTCGGACGCAATCGGTCTGTTGCATTTGCATCTTTCAATCTCGCCCCCGGTGCGATGAGGCCAGCGCCAGCATGGCCGGGCAGCGGCCGTTCAGCGCAGTGTCAAAACAAGCCGAGAGCGAGTTTTGCACATGTCAGGATAAAAAAATTCTTTGAGTTCATGTGGTACAAATCTGCCTTTGTCGTGAAGCGTAATCGTGTAGATATACCGGTAGATATAGAGATACTATCTCATAACACCGGCGCAACAATTTCGAAGGTAAGGAATATGTAACAGGTTAGAACACATTGTGGCGACATGCCTTATTTCCGCTTACGAATCGCATACGTAAGGAGACGTCGGGTCGAGTAGTAGAGGAGGGGGAATGAAGGCTCTCGAAGTCTCTCCCGCGCGTCCGCGTCACGACAGTCTCGCTGGCATTTTGAATGGTGACGGCGACGCCAAGCGTGCGGAATCGGAAATCGGTGCGCTCAGGGCGGAAAACGCCGAGCTCCGCAAAGTCGTGATCGCGCTTTCCAGGCTCGTCATCAGGAACGTGCTCCGCGGGGATGCGAGGCCTTAGAGAGCCTCACGCGCGTTCTTCGCCATGCGGTGTAGCGCATCGCCGGTTGCGGGATCGGCCGGGAAGAAGGTTTCAAGCGCCAGCTCCGACAGCGTGATGTCGATCGGCGTGCCGAACACCGTGGTGGTGCTGATGAACGACAGCACGCCGCTCGGGGTCGCAAGCCGCAATGGTACGACTACGCCACCGACGCCATGCTCCGTGCTGCGCCCGAAGGGTTGCGGGCTGCGCGGCCTGGGGTAGCGTTCCAACTCCTTCATCAGCTCGATCATCAGCGGATCGGCAGTGATGTCGATCTGGCGCCGCAGACGGGCCAGCAGATGCTCGCGCCATTCGGCGAGATTGGCGATCCGCGGCGCCAGCCCCTTTGGATGCAGGCTGAGCCGCAGGACGTTGATGGGCGGCCGGCGCAGCTCCTCGTCCGCCATCGCGACCAGCAACGGCACGAGGCGGTTGTGGGCGATCAGGGTCCAGTGCCGGTCGATCGCGATGGCGGGATATGGCTCGTGCCCCTTGAGCACCAGATCGACGGCAGCGCGCGCCGATGCCAGCGCCGGATCACCCATCGGCCGCTCGGGGAAGGCCGGCGCAAAGCCGGCGGCGACCAGCAGAAGGTTGCGCTCGCGCAGCGGCACGTCGAGCCGTTCGGCGAGACGCAGCACCATCTCGCGTGACGGCTGGGAGCGGCCCGTCTCGAGGAAGCTCAGGTGACGCGCAGAGATGTCGGCCTCGACCGCCAGGTCGAGCTGGCTCATGCGGCGGCGGGCGCGCCATTCGCGCAGGTGATCTCCGATCGGCTGGATCGTCGTCATGCCATCACGATAGCGCAGCGGCTCGCGAATTCCATTACCTGCCAGGTAATCGACGGCATGTGCGGCGTCGCCTAGCTCTGCGGCATCGCCAACCGCAACACAGGAGACGTTTGATGCTCACGCCAAGCCATCCGAACTTTCTGCGTCATGTGCTCTGGGCCGACGCGGTCGCCAGCGGCGCGACCGGGCTCGTGATGATCGCGGGTGCCGGTGTGCTCGAAAGCCTGCTCGGATTACCGAGCGCGCTCACTCGCGAGGCTGGGGCCATTCTCATGCCCTTTGCGGGCCTGGTGGCTATCGTCGCGTTGCGCGCGCGGATCAGCCGCGCCGCAGTGTGGATGATCATCGCCGCGAACGCGGCCTGGACCATCGGCAGCTTCGGCTTCCTGGCCGGCGGCGTCGCAACGACTGCGCTCGGCTACGCCTTCGTGATCGCACAGGCATTGGTGGTCGCGATTCTTGCCGAGCTGGAATATGCCGGCTTGCGCACGCTCACGGCTGCGCAAGCCGGCTGATTTGCAGCAACGGCGCCGGGCGGAGGCGCTGCCCCCGCCCGGCGGCATGCGTCGCAAGGCTGGCGCCGGGCTCTTAGCGCGAACGGGTCGTCTCGACGCGGATGGTGCCGCCGACCTTGATGCAGGTCGTCGAGCCCTCGACCCTGACGAAGCCGGCGCCGTAGGCCGGGCAGGGGGTGACCTTTGCGTCGCGCGGGGGAGCCGACGTTTTCTTTGGCAATTCGGCAGCCGCCAGACAAGTCGGCAGCATGGCGACGATGCTTGCGACAATGATCCTTCGCATGCCGCATTCTAGCGCGCCCGATGCGGTATTTCCAGCACGGCGGCCCCTCGCGCCATCGTGGCCCGAACAACCTACGGCAGCTTTCATTGCGCTCGGAAACGTCTTAGGCTCGGGCAAGGTCATGCGGTTTCATGACAAACGCGAGCGCTTCAAGTTTTCCCGCCGCGCACGCCAGCCCGATTTCACCGCTGAGATGAGCAGGGTGAAAATACCCCCCAAAACGTTGTCGGCGCTGATCGGAGCGATCTATGACTGTGCGCTCGATCCATCGCGCTGGGAGCGCACGCTTGGCGAGATGGTAAGCGCGCTCAACTGTCGGAACGCGCTGCTGTCGCTCACCGACATGCGTTATGATCGCCTGATGCTCACACGCGGTTTCGGAATGGACGCGACGTGGTGGCATTCGTTCCAAAAGTACGTACCGGAAGTGGCCGCCCAGCTTTCCTCCATCATGAGCACGTGGCCTATCGACAAGCCGTTCGTGATGTCGCGCGACCTTTCTCCCGAGGTCATGCAGCGGTCAGCCTACATCGAAGGCGGCTTCGGCCCGGCGGGCATCGTCGACGTCCTGCAATGCTTCCTGATCGGCTCACCCAGGCGTTTTGCCGGGCTCGCCTTCGGCCGTGACACGCATCAGGGGCTGTTCGCAGATCGGGAGGTCGAGATGGCGGAGATCCTGCTCCCGCATGTCCGGCGGGCCGTGACGATCTCCGATCTTCTCGACACGCGTGAGATCGACCGGACGCACTTCGCGAGCGCACTCGATGCGCTGCGATGCGCGGTCATTCTCACCGATGCCAACGGCAGGATCATCCACGCGAACACGGCGGCGGAGGAAATGTTGCGCGAAGCGATCGCGATCCGGAATCAGAGGGGAATTCTTACGCCCGTTCTGAGGTCGGCCGTGAACGAACTGGGTCGGGTGCTCAAGCTGGCGGCAAGGGACGTCTTCGAAGTGGGCAGGAAGGGATTGGCAGTCAGGCTGTCCGACGACGAGTCTTCGCCCGTGCTGGCGCATATCCTGCCATTGGCGACCAGCGAGCTGCGCAGCAGATTCGATGCGGCGGCGGTCGCAGCCGTGTTCATCGGAAGCCAGGAGAATACGCGTGACAACGCGGATCTCCTGGCCGGCACCTACGGTCTCACGCCCGCCGAAACGCGGGTCGTGTCCTGTCTGCTCGCTGGGCGAAGCCCCTCCGAAAGCGCGCGCGAGCTTCGTGTTTCACCCACCACCGCTCGGACGCATCTCCGCACCATCTTTCGCAAGACTGGGGTAAGCCGCCAGCAGGATCTCCTTCTGCTCGCCGCACGGCTTTCGCCTCCGGTCAAGTCGGGTTGACGCCTCCTAGCCTGCGTTACCGCGCATCCCCCCCAAAGGGTCCAAAGCGGCGATCGGTGCCCCGCTCGGGGTTGACGGCATCGGTTGTGTCGCGCTAAGAGCGAACGTTCATTCTCATTTACCGCACCGCAAAATCCATGCGCCAAGCCAACGTCCAGCTCCAGGCTGACCGCCGGACCGAGATCCTCGATGCTGCCGAGCGGTGCTTCATCCGCTCCGGCTTCCATCAGGCGTCGATGCAGGAGATCTGCGCCGAGGCGAAGATGAGCCCCGGCAATCTGTACCGCTATTTCCCGTCGAAGGAGGCGATCATCGCCGGCATCTCGGAGCGCAACCGCGCCGAGGCGGCGGAAAGCTTCGTCGCCGTGCAGGCGGCACCCGATTTCCTCGCCGGGCTCGCCGGCCTCGCGCACCACCATCTGGTCGAGCGGAGCGCCGAGGAGGTCGGGCTGTGCGCCGAGATCATGGCTGAGAGCCGCCGCAATCCGGAGATCGCGCGCATCGCGCAGGACGCCGAGCGCGAGATCCGCGCCGGCATCATCGCAATGCTGCGCCGCGCGCAGGAGGCGGGCGAGATCGACGCCAGGCTCGACCTCGACGCCGTCGCGCGCGTCCTCATGGTGCTGGGCGACGGCGTGTCGTGGCGCCGAGCGGTCGATCCCGGCTTCGACGCCGAGAAGGTGCTGCCGCTGGTCATGCACATGATCGAATGTCTGCTCGGTCATCCCAGCAACGGGAACAAGCGTGGGGAGGCGTCGCCATGAAAGCGAGCCGTATCGCCGCCGTCGGCCTGGTCGCCGCCGCGGTGCTGTGGATGGGTTCGGGCCACCTGTTTCCGCCGGAGCCGGACCACAGCAACGCCGCCGTCCGCACCTCCGACACGGAGACCAAGAAGCCGTTCCGCGTCGCCGTCACCACGGTCGGCGTCGTGCCCCATACGCGCAAGCTCGTGCTGTCGGGCCGTACCGAGGCCGACCGCAAGGTGACGATCATGGCCCGCACCGGCGGCGTCATTACCGAGCTGAACGTGCGGCGCGGAACGCGCGTCAAGAAGAACGACGTGATCGCGGTGCTCTCCGATGAGGCGCGCGAGGCGCAGGTCCTGCAGGCGCGTGCGCTCTACAACCAGCGCAAGACCGAGCTCGAGGCCAAGCGCCGGCTGATCGACACTGGCGCGCTGCCGCGGCTCGAGCTCGTCAATCTCGAAGCGCAGTTCAAGGCCGCGGAGGCAGCTCTCGCCGCCGCCGAAGCGGAGCGCGACCGCGGCGTGGTGCGGGCGCCGTGGGACGGCATCATCACCGACGTGCCGGTCGACGTCGGACAGGCCGCGTTCTCGTTCTCCGGCCGCGACATCGCGCAGCTCATCACCCTCGATCCGATGCTGGCGGTGGTCGAGGTGGCCGAGCGCAAGCTCGGCGGCATTCATGTTGGCGGCACGGCCGAGGTGCGCCTCGTCACCGGCCAGACCGCCAGCGGGCGCATCCGCTTCGTCGCCAGCATGGCGAGCCCGCAGACGCGGACCTACCGGGTCGAGGTCGAGGTGCCGAACGCGAACGGCCGGATTCCCGACGGAATCACGGCGGAAGTCACGCTGCCGATGACGGCGGAGCCGGCCGCGCGCGTTCCGCGCTCGGCGCTCACGTTCTCGTCCGCCGGCGATCTCGGCGTGCGCACGGTCGGCGACGGCGGCAAGGTCGCGTTCGCGCCGGTCGGCATCGTCGAGGACGAGCAGAGCCACATGTGGGTGAGCGGGCTCGCCGACGGTGCCCAGGTGATCACGCGCGGGCAGGACTTCGTCAGCGAAGGCCAAGTCGTCGACGCGGTGTCGGCCGACGCTTCGGCGTCGGCGAACTAGCTCGGCACATCGGCGCGCGCGGCGAGGGCTCGGGGGCACATGTCCAGGATCATCGATTACGCCGTCAGCCACGCGCGGCTCACCCTCGCGCTGCTCATCTTCCTGCTCGTCTCCGGCTTCGTCGCCTATCGCACGATCCCGAAGGAGGCGGAGCCCGACGTCAAGGTGCCGATCATCTACGTGCAGCTCTCGCAGCGCGGCATCTCGCCGGAGGATGCCGAGCGGCTGCTGCTGCGGCCGGTGGAGACGCAGCTCAAGTCGGTCGGCAACGTCAAGGAGATGCGCGCGACCGCGTTCGAGGGCGGCGGCTTCGTGCTGCTCGAGTTCGAGGCCGGCTTCGATTCGAAGGCGGCGCTCGCCGACGTACGCGCCAAGGTCGACCAGGCCAAGCACGACCTGCCCAAGGACGTCGACGAGCCGTCGGTGCAGGAGGTCAATCTCTCGCTCTATCCCGTGCTGGTGGTGGCGCTCGCCGGCGAGGTGCCGGAGCGCACGCTGCTGCACATCGCCCGCAACCTCAAGAGCGCGGTCGAGCAGGTGCCGGGGGTGCTGTCCGCCGAGCTGCGCGGCGCGCGCGACGAGGCGGTCGAGATCATCGCCGAGCCGATGCTGATGAAGAGCTACGGCGTGTCGCTCGATCAGCTGATCACCGCCACCAACGCGTCGAACAGCCTGATCGCCGCCGGCGCGCTCGAGGGCCAGACCGGCCGCTTCGCAGTCAAGGTGCCGGGCCTGATCGAGAAGCCGCAGGACGTGCTGAAGATCCCGCTCGCCGCCTCGGCCGGCGCGGCGGTCACGCTCGGCGATGTTGCGCAGGTCAAGCCGACCTTCAAGGACGCAACCTCGGTGACCCGGGTGAACGCGCGTCCTGCCATGACCATCGAGGTGTCGAAGCGCACCGGCGCCAACCTGATCGAGACGGTCGACGCCGTGAAGGCGGTGGTGGCGCAGGCGAAGCGCTCGTTTCCGGCCAACGTCGAGGTCTCGTTCACCCAGGACAAGTCGAAGCTGATCCGCCAGATGCTGGCCGACCTGCAGAACTCGGTCGCGACGGGCGTGCTGCTGGTATCGATCATCATCCTGTTCGCGCTGGGCCTGCGCGCGTCGCTGTTCATCGGCATCGCGATTCCCGCCTCGTTCCTCGCCGGCGTGCTCGGGCTGTGGCTTGCGGGACTGACGATCAACATCGTGGTGCTGTTCTCGCTCATTCTCGCGGTCGGCATGCTGGTCGACGACGCGATCATCGTCTCCGAGTTCGCCGAGCGGCGCCTCGCCGAGGGCATGACGCCACGCGAAGCCTATCGGCTCGCCGCCAAGCGGATGGCGGGCCCGGTGATCGCCGCGACAGCGACACGGATCGCGGCGTTCTCGCCGCTCCTGTTCTGGCCCGGCGTGGTCGGCCAGTTCATGAAATACCTGCCGATCACGCTGATCGCGACGCTGTCCGCGTCGCTCGCAGTCGCGCTCCTGTTCACGCCGACCCTCGGTGCGCTGCTGGGCAAGGCCTCACCCGTGCCACACGACGACCGCATCGCGGATCGCGGCCTCTACATGCGCGCGGTGCGCGTCGCGCTGCGCCGTCCCGGTACGACCCTCGCGCTCGCCGCGCTGCTGCTGGTCGCCGTGCAGGTCGGCTACGGCAAGCTCGGCCGCGGCGTCGAGTTCTTCCCCAGCGTCGAGCCGGACTACGGGCAGGCGATCGTGCACGGCCGCGGCAATCTCTCGCTGGAGGAGAAGAACCGGCTGGTCGGCGAGGTCGAGCGCTACGTCATGGCGGCGCCCGGACTCGCAACGGTCTACACCCGCGTCGGCGAGCAGCCGCGCGGCATGAGCGAGCTCAGCGAGGACACTATCGGCGTCATCCAGTTCGAGTTCTCCGACTGGAAGACCCGCCCGCCGGCACACGAGATCATGGACAAAATCCGCCGCGATGCCGCGCGTATCCCCGGCATCCTGGTCGAGGTCACGGCGCCACGCGCCGGGCCGCCGACCGGCAAGCCGATCCAGGTGCAGATCGGCGCCAACGATCCCGATGCGCTGCCAGCCGTGGCGAAAAAGATCGCGGCGCTGCTCGCCGCTCACCCCGACGTCCGCGACCTCGACGACGGCCAGCCGCTGCCGGGCATGGACTGGAAGATCCGTGTCGACAAGGCGGAGGCGGCGAAGTACGGCGCCGGCCCCAACACGGTGGGCACGGCGGTGCAACTCGTCACCAACGGCGTCAAGGTCACGGAGTATCGCCCGTCCGATTCGGACAAGGCGGTCGACATCCTGGTGCGTTTCCCGCAGGACCGCCGCAGCCTCGGCCAGCTCGACGATCTGCGCGTGCAGACCAGCGCCGGCTACGTGCCGATCGGCAATTTCGTCGAGCGCCTGCCGACGCCGCGGGTCGGCTACATCAACCGCGTCGCCGCCCACCGCGTGATGACCGTGTCGGCCAACGTCGCCGAGGGCGTACAGACCGCACAGGTGCAGCAGGACATCGCGCGCGAGCTCGCCGCAATGGACCTCGGCCCGGGCGTGACCTGGAAGCTCAAGGGCGAGGACGAGGAGCGCGCGAAAGCATCCGCCTTCCTGATGACCGCGTTCGGCACTGCGATCTTCCTCATCTTCGCGATCCTGCTGGCGCAGTTCAATCGCCTCACCTCGGTCGGGCTGGTGCTCACCGCCGTCATGCTGTCGACCATCGGCGTGCTACTTGGCCTCATCGTCATGGGCCAGGCGTTCGGCGTGGTGATGACCGGCATCGGCGTGATCGCCAATGCGGGCGTCATCGTCAACAATAACATCGTGCTGATCGACACCTACGACCGCTTGCGCCATGACGGCATCCCGGCCTACGAGGCGGTGCTGCAGACCTGTCGCGAGCGGGCGCGGCCGGTCGCGCTCACGGCGGTGACGGCCATTCTCGGCGTGCTGCCGATCGCGTTCGGTGTCAATCTCGACTTCCTTACCCGCGAGGTGGTGGTCGGCGCGCCGGCGACGCAGTGGTGGATCAA
>Ga0075424_100004937_pt1 | contig 12692 bp, 20 predicted proteins | sample SoiMethybrSBSTD3_FD_75301 | JGI IMG/M metagenome (GOLD analysis project Ga0075424, IMG submission 75301) | Bulk soil microbial communities from a Populus tree surrounding site in Tennessee, USA - Soil MetaG P. TD hybrid SBSTD3 | ecosystem: Environmental > Terrestrial > Soil > Tree plantation... | reverse complement strand
CTTTTCGAGATGGTGCTCGAAACGTGGGGCCAGTGGCCGGACCACCCGGAGGGAATCTTTCCCAACGAGCTGCGCGCCGCCGTGGCGGACATGCGACACGTCCAGGGCGCCATGTCCTCCTGGTGCGGTCCGGCCTTCAGCGGCTCAAGCGAGTACGAAATCCGCCTTTCCAGAGTCGGTGCCGACGTGGCGCTGGCGATCGGCGAGCTGGCGGGCCGCCTGGAAGTTGAGCTCGATTCATGGCAAGGGCGGCCGTCATGAGTTCTCTGGCACAGCAGCGCATCTCGCCCGCCCCGCGACCGTCACCCCCGCCGGCCGCCCTCCCTGAATGGGAGTCGCTTTGCGTCTTCCGCGAGACGTTCCTGGTATGGTTGACGCCCCCCGGCGCCGCCGATGCCTTGCGCTACGTCGGCAACCTGTTCTTCGATCTCATGCTCAATGCCGACGACTGGCCGGCGTCGGAAGAGTCCCCGGTCCGGGGAGAGCTTCAGGGCGCGGCCCGCGATCTCCGATTCCTGCAAGGCTACCTCGCGACGATCGGACAGGCGGACGCTTCCGGCCTAGATGCGGTGGACGCTAGGCTGTCTCGCTTGGCGGAGCCCATCTCCCGCGCCGTGGGCGAGCTGGCGGAGCGCATCGAACGAGAGCTGGAAGCGTGGCGCATGGAGGGGGTGTCGTGAGCTGGCCCGGCCCCCCGAGCAAACCGGACACCACGACGTACACCGTCACGGCCCGGCGGGAGCAAGTCGAGCGATGGGAAGCCGCTGCCAGGGAAATGGCGTTGCCGGTTCGCGTATGGCTTGCCGAGACGGCGGACACCTACCTGCGGGAGCTGGTGCGGGCCGGCCGTGCGGCTCCCCTGTCCTGGTATGAGGGGAGCTTCAAGGTGCTGATAACCGACACGACGGCCCGGCCCGAAGTGGCGCACGAGACGGAAGTGCGCGGGCCGATAGGCGGTTACTTCGGGATCTTCCGGGGGAGCGGCCGGGGGGTGGGCGAGCCTGGGTGCGGCGAGCACTCCCTGGTCCACCGTCCAACGCGGCGGGTCATCGCCACGCTCCCGCTGCGGAAGTCCTGCATGGCGCTCGCGGCGGAGCTGGCGGGCCTGCAAATCGACTGGCGGGAGATCGACCCGGAAAAGGTGCTCGGCGCGGCCCCTGATCGGGGGAAGGCGCAAGAGGTCATCCGACTCTTTGGGAAGCTCACCACCTAGCAGAACCGGGGCGGTCCCTTTTGCGGTGCCACCCCTCTAGAGGCCGGTTCCATGGTGGAGCCGGCCTTTTTTCCGTCCAGTGCTGTAGGATACACTTTGACAGCCTATGCGACGCCACGAGCAGCTATGAGAAACATCGAATCATTGATGCAGAATGCCCGCCGATGAACGGCCATAATTGGATGAATTGTCTTTCGCTTCTCCTGTCCTTTGCTGGCGTCTTTATTCTCGCCCTCTATACGTTGGTCACTGCTTTGCAGGCTTGGTTCACCAGAAAGGCGCTTGCTGAAACCCGGAGGAGCAATAAAGCCACAGAAGAGAGTAACGAGATTGCGCGGCAAAGCCTTATTCTCGGCCGAAGAGCCTGGTTGATTCCAAAGATTGACGCCGAGCCATTATCTAAGAGTGGACGTTTTACAGTATCTTTGGCTAATTTCGGCGGCGCGCCGGCCATTGTTAAGCGAATCGGCATGAATGGCATACCCGTTCAGCTTATGCCAAGCGACTTTGAACTCCTCCCTAAGGAGATTTACAAGCCCGGGAATGCGATTGTTCCTCCTGGCACAAATGACCTTGTAGTTTCGATGGAAATTCCCGAATGCCAAACCGGGCCTGATAGAGACCTTCTGGTAGTTTACTGCCGAATTGAATATACGGATGTCTTCGACGTGCCGCGAGAAACGCGGTTGTGTTGGTTTCGCCTTCACGGCCGTCGCCAGTGGTGGAACGTGACGCAATTCAGCAAGATGACTTAAGCTTCTAGGAGACCAGCTTGTAATCGGGCCTAATTCCCAATTGCGCGCCTTCAATCTCTCCCATAATGCCGTCCGCTAACTGCGCCGAGATCTTGCCGCCGCTGATCTCAAAGGCAATTAGGTATTTTGTATGGAGAGAGAGCATTTCCAGCGGAATGGGAGTGGAGTCATTTAGGGAACCGCTTTCAACTTGTGACGGATGAAAGCCGCAACGGTCTAAAACAATCTGACTCGCCCGAACAATTGTAGACAGGTCATTCGATTTCAGCGCCTTGTGCAGTCCTTTGAGTGCAGGCTCGACTAATTCGGCAAGCCGTTCCCTGGCAGATTTCTTGACCTGGGGGGCTCGGCCGCCGTGAGTCGCGCACACGGTAGAGCCATTGATCGCCCACCTTGCGCACGGCCGGGAGCCGTCTGAGATCCGGGCCGAGCATCGCTGTCTACGGGCTTTCATGGGTCGTGCCTTTCATGGGTCTGTCGCAACTGTCGCAGTCGCAGAGCACAAACTTATCCCCGCGATTCCCCGATTGTGGAGAGCGCTTCGCCAAACCTTCGGACACCAGGTCGGCGAGCACCTCAGCCGCCCTTTTACGGAACCGGTTAGGGCCGCCGTTGGCGAGATCGCGCTGAGTGGTAGATCCTCCCCGGCTCGCGATCCATTCGCACACGGCCCGGCGGTCCCGTTCCTGTTCTGTCTCTTCGAACCCCTGATACACCCGCCGAGCTTGGCCCTCAAACCAATTGCTGATAGTGATTCCGGCGTTAATTGCCTTAAGGCGAATCTGAACGGAATGCGGATTGTCGGCAAGCTGGATTACAAGAGCAAGCCGGGCCGTTACACCTTCAAGCTTGCTCATGGCTGCTCTTATTGGCCCTTCTTCTTCAAGTTCTCGCTTCCCATGTTCGTTGTAGTAGCTCACCCATGCGGCCTTAGCTTTCCCGGTCATAGGGAGATCTATCGGCGACCCGTCATCGTTCGGCTGCAACGCCAGAAGCTCGGCAAGTAGGCCGGTCCATTTCTCCCGGGTCTCATCGCTGATCGGTTCCTCGTTCCATTGCTTAGGCCGTTCGGGAGGCGCGATGAACAGAACGCGGGATGCTACTCCGTTGTAGAGGTGCTCTCCGCACAGTGCGTTTCGGAGTAGCTCGGGTTGGACTCCCCCAACGATAGAGACAGCCGCACGCGGTACGCTCAAGGTCCCGCTGGTTTTGCGGTCGATAATGCAGGAATTACCCTGATACATCTCTGTCCACGTCTGGGAGTCGCTTCCTTTTCCGCTCTTATACTGATCGAAGCTTCTTAGCCATCCTCCTAACTCATCCCGGTACAGCAAGAGCCCTAAAGGTGCTTTCGCGTGGACCGACAAAAGCGCTTCCGTAGTTGTGTCTGACACGAGAAACCGAATCGGTGGCTCGTGCTTCTTCCCTTGTTCATCTTTAGGTAGGGCCTTCCACTCCTCCTTCATCTCCGCGTACTTAGCGAGCGCCGCGGCCTCTAATTTGGCGAGATTTTCTAGCGCCAATTTGATTGCCGGGCTTTTCTTGCTACCGGATGGCATTACGATTGCGATCCACAAAACGCATGCCTCACACCATGAGCCTTTGAGGAAGATCCTCCGGCGGTTCCCGATGCAACCCGCGAGGGTGGCCAAGCAAGGCCCTGCAACTAAGGCCGGATCGACGCCGAGCGCAACGGCCGCCTCAGATACAAGGCAGGCCACTCGATAGGGGAGCACTTCAACCGGAAAGGCATCCGGTTGCGACTGCGACAGTTGCGACACCTCACCACCCGCGCTGCTTGTCGCAGGGCTTGCGACGGTTTGCGACCGCACGTTCAACCCCTGGTGCCACGGGGGGCTGCATCAATGAACGCGGCGAGATCGGCCTCTTTCCAGCCACTCACACCGGGGCCGAGAATGACTCGTGGCGCTAATCGGCCCTCTTTTTCCCATCGGTAAAGGGTTGCGCGCGAAATTCCCAGCAAACGTGCAGCTCTAGCTGGCCGGATTATGTGGGAGACAAGAATAATGTTTTGTTGCATGGCGCGCATGACTCCTTTTCAATGAGCCCACGCGCTCAAAAATGGAGACACGCGCGAGCATTTAGGTCCACAGCAACGCCCCCCGATGGGGCAACTGCCGTTTCTTCCTTCGTGCCGCGGTGTGTGAGTGTGTTGGGGTGGCGCGGGGCCGCTCGCGCCGTTGCTTACTATACCATGGTGTCGTGCTCGCCTGCGACCCTTACTCAGCCGAACTTCACTACGTTGGACCGCTCCTCACCTGAGAGAGCGCCTTCCACGAGATCCCCGAGCAGAATCACAGCCTGACGCTTCTCCGTGTCGTATCCCGCCCGGTTGTACGTTCGGGAAATTCGGCCCGTGGCGTGGTTCAAGAGCTGGTCTATGGTGTCGGGCCGGACACCGGAGCGGCCGAGCCACGTTGCGGCGGTCCGGCGGAGATCGTGCGGTGTGAAGTGTTCCAGGCCGGACCACTCCCGGAGCCGCGCCGAGCTGTGGGACAGCCACGTCAACCGCTTGCCATCGGCGCGGGAGGCGAGAACCCACCCGGTAGACTCCGTAAGGGGGCGGAGCGCTTCAATGATCGCGAGGGCTTGCGGCGACAACGGCACGCGGTGTGCGCGGTTGGTTTTCGTCAGCTCGGCCGGAAGGTTCCACCACCACCCGCGGGAGTCGCGTTCAAGGTCGCACCAGCGCAAAGAGAGCACCTCTCCGGGCCGTTGCGCCGTCAATAGGACCAGGCGCCACGCGGCGGCGACGGCCGGCTGTAGGCGATCGAACAGGGACCATAGAGCCTGGATCTCATCCTCTGAGAGCACCCGTTCCCGTGGCTCTTCCGTGTAGAGATGCCGGCGGGGGATGCGCAGGGCGGGGTTGGCGTCCAGCTCTTCCCGGTCAACCGCGAACTGGAAGAGGCCGCGGACCAGTGCCAGCGTGCGGTTAGAGCACACGCCGCCCCTCTCTCGTGCCTCTTCAATGAGCCGCAGCACGTCAGCCCGGCGGATCTCCGCGACCATGCGCATGCCCCATCTCGGCAGTACTTCCACCTTCAGCTTGCGCTCATCCTCGCGGACGCTCCGCACCCGCCGCCGCCGTCGAGCATCGCGCAGATAGCGCTCTGCAAGGTCGGCAAATGACCCCGGGGCCGGCAGGCCCTCGCGGGCGGCCTTCAGCGCTTCCCGAGCTTGGCGCTCTTGGCGTCGCTGCTCTCGCTTGGCGGCAATCGGGTCCTTCCCCTCGCGGTAGTCCTCGCGCGCTTTGTCGCCGGCTGTTCTCGCCTTTGCGAGCCCAAAGGCCGCCGAATAGTTCCCCAGGTTAAGCCGGCGCTCGCCGTGCGTCCCGAAGCGCTGGAAAAAGACCTTGCGGCCGTCCCGCTCGACGCGCACGCCGAAACCAGGCCGCGCGGCGTCCCGCACTTCGTAGCGCTTCGCTGCCGGCCGGAGATTCTTGACGGCCGTGTCGGTCAGTATGGTGTCTGCTCGCCGTGGCATCGCTTCCTCCTGTTCTGGCCCTCTAGAGCTTGGGGCGAATATGGGGCGAATAGGAGTCGCGCTACCAGGATTCGCCGTGAGACACCATAATACCAGTAAATCCAGTACTTTGCGAGACTTACCGGCGCAAATGGTACGGCGCGAAACGCCCTGATACAGGGCTGTTAGTGACTACGGATCTGTAGGTTGGGGGTTCGACTCCTCCTGGCTGCACCATTTAACCTCCCTAAAATCAGATAGTTACGGACAGGGCTCGAAGGGCTCCGGAGCGCTCTTTGCTTCGGGGACCACTGGGGGACCACTGTTGCACGCGCTTCCCCTGCTTCTCAGGCGGCCGGACCTCGTTTCGCTTCCCCCCAAGAGACGACCGGCGCCACGCGGCACCGGGTTCAAATCGGCGGTCTGAGGCGAAGCCTCGTTAGGACTACTTCGAAGAGTCGGCTGCTACAGGACTGATCGATTGACCCGCGCCACCATCTTCGTTATAGGTCTGAGGTATAATAAAACAATGTGCTCTAAGAGCTGAAGAAGAGGCTGCTTCTGAAATGCCCAAGAATTTGGAAGATCTTTTGGAGCCAGCCAGCGTTGAGTCCTTTGTCTTGTGCGCCCGAGTCTGTCCGAGTTCCTTCACGTGGAACGGAGGACTCCAACGAGGTTTAGCTAGGGATGACTTCTGTCGCCAGGCCTCTCAAGATAGAACGCTCTGCATCAGTCCTTTCGCGACCTAGGATGGGAAGTCTGTATGGAGATCTTTCGCCTCCACGCCTACAAAGTCATGCCGCAGCGTACCGCCGATGAGTTCACGCCCTCAGATGGAGGAGCTGTCCGCCCAACGGCGGATCTCAAGAGTGTGATGGAGTCCAATCTCCAGGACGCACGCTTTTCCGAACGCCCCACGATCGATTTCAACGTCGATGAGATCTCTCGGACGAACCAAGTCCGAAACGCCGTCATGTCGTTCGCCTTCGGTGAGGGTGCGACCGCCCGAGCGGCGGCCCTCCTCCTGGCAGAGAAGCTCGCGCTTGCGATGGACCGCAGGTCGACTCCCTGCCTGTTCGTTCCAAGCGCATATAGAGCGAATGGCCTCCGCCGAGTGATTCTATGGACCTTCCCGCGCGACGAAGCCTTCCAACTTCGCTCCGGCCCCGATGGCCCCGAGATTCAGCTTCTCCACGAGGTCTTTAGCCAGACTTCACGACACCGAAAGGGCGCCCTCTTCGAGGGCAAGAACCTTAGGACAGAGTTTCTGGGCGGCCGTGTTCTTGATCATCAGGCAGACAGTGCCGCTCGGGAAATTGCCGACTTCTGGATCGCACGTTTCCTCGACTGCATTCTCTCTATGCACGACAAGGCTGGCAGCCGTATGCTTGCTAGGGCCCTTCGGCAGACCTCCCAACGAATAGAAGAGCCCTTACAACGCCAGCAACTTTACGCGGCCTTGACCGCAGTCCGTCATTCGCCTCGCAGACGCATTTCGCTAGTCACCTTCGCAGACCGCTATCTTGAAGAGCCTGCTCGGAGTGTCTTCCTCGCCGCAGCGCCGAACGACCAAAGTCGCTACGCACTGTTCAACTTTGATCGCGACGCGTTTGACGACATGCTTCAATTCAGAGTATTCGAGCTTCAGTCTGGCGTATTCGTATCATCACCGATTGACCAAATCGGTGAAGCCGTCAAAATCGAGGCCGGAGAAGAAACTCGCCTCGTATGCGAGGGGGTCGTTAAAACAGAGTCTTTGAGATCTCGCCATGCCTGATGTGCTTACTCGCGCCTACGCAGAGCGGCTACTACTACTCGAGAGCCTCAAGCGATCTCTTGAGGAGGAGGTTGCAGAGCTCCTCAAGAATGTTCCGCACGTTGATCGAATTTCCTTCAGAGTCAAAGGCCCGGAATCCTTCTTAAAAAAGGCATTGGACCCCGAGAATCAGCCACCCTACTCAGAGCCCCTTCTTGAGATCGAGGACCAAGTAGCTGGACGGATCCTTGTCTTCTTCCTCTCGGACATTCAGGCGATAGTGGAACGACTCAGAACTATGTTCACTCTCATCGAACGATCCCGGCGTCGGCCCGCGCGAGATGAAGAGTTCGGCTATGAAAGCGAGCACCTGATCTGTCTTATCCCCCCGCACGTAAAACCGCCAGAGTGGTTCACCCGCGCCGATCTTCCAACAACTATTGAGCTTCAAGTGCGCACGATCTTCATGCACGCCTATGCGGAACCTCAGCACGATCTGGCCTACAAGACGGCGGCGGACTTGCCAAGCGAGACGAGACGAGAGCTATCTTGGATCGCGGCGTCTGCCTGGGGCGCCGATCAAGCTTACGAACGCGTCCGCCGAGGGCGAGAGCAGGGAAAGACCCAACCGCCTATTCAGGAGGTGCCCTAACAATTCAGAGCGCGGAGATGTTACGACTTGGTTCTCCTGCGCGGCTCCCCGTAACCACGCTCCAGCCCAAAGGGAAGAAAGCCCATGACGAAGAAGGCAAGCGAGGCCGGTTCACTATCCTATACTGTTCGTCCCATAGGAGATGCGATGCGAATCCTGGTCGCAATCACCTACCTGACGCTGGCGGCGCCAGCCCTCGGCCAAGTCACCGCTTCACAGGCCCCGACGCCGGCCCCGCAGCAAGTGACGGAGATTTGCCCGCTACAGCTCGACGTTGACCTCGCCAAAGCGACGGCTGTCGGGGGTCAGAGTTTCATCAAAATGCCAGAGAAGGGCGGCATCGTTATGCCTACCAGCCGGTACGTCTGCGACAAGGCGCGGGTCCAGAGCATCACGGTGCGCAAAGAGAAGGACAGGAAGCGCGAGGTTCTGCTCAACGTCTCCGCTTTGCTATCCACGGAGTACGTCAGGCAGGACGTCAACCTAACAATCCAGCTCCTCGTCAACGGCGAGGTCAAACAGACCGAGCAATGGCGATCACTCACTATCGGAACCAATCAAGGGGCTGCTGCCTACATCCCGTTCGGCGGTTCCTCCCCGAAGGTGCGAGAGGGCAAGTGGTGGATCAAAAGGGCGGATTTCGACAGTTGGTTCGGCGAGGGCAGCAAGCCGTCCGTGCGAGTAATGTTGGAGGTCGTGCCTTGAGAACCTCTGCCCGCTGGTGAGGCTTCCTGCGGGCAAGAAAGGCGGACAATGACAATGAACAGCTTGAATGAGGGATAGAGATATGGCAATAGTATTCCTCAGTTGTGGGCAGCGCGAAGGTGAGCGTGAAATCGCAAAACAGATTCAGCAGATGCTTCGTGATGAGTTTGATATGGAGTGCTACAACGCTGACTCTGTTCAGGGTTTCGATGACGTGATGTCCATTACCGAGCATTTGTCCAAGGCGGACTATTACCTTTTCATCGACTTCAAGCGTGAGCGTGTCGAACCTGATGATTTGGAGATTTCGGTCTTTACGCATCAAGAGTTCGCCTTGGCAAGAGCGTGGGGGATCACGGAAATGGCCGCCTTCCAGGAGAAAGGACTCAAGTCCCATGGGATGCTCTCATACCTGCTCGTGCATCCGATTGAATTTACTCGTGGTCAACTTGTAGAGTTGGTGCGTGAGGAGATTCGCCGAAAGGGTTGGAACAATAACTACTCTCGCAACCTGGTGGTTTGGAAATTGTGCCCCGAGGCCAAGCTCATCAAATTTACCGACCATACGGGAACGAGCGTCGGAAGGGTCTGGTTTATGTGGGTCCGCAACCATCGCGATGACCGGTCCGCCTTCGACACTGTGGCAATTCTCTACTCGGTTACGGATGAGGCAACTGGACAGGAGGCTCGCTGCCAAGACTCTTCCTACCTCAAATGGGCCGGGCAAAAGGGCTTTCACAAAACGATCTTTCCACAAGACGTAGCTGCCTTCAGCGCCTTTGCCGTTCGGGTCGAGCAGCCAGGCGTTTTTCTTCACAGTGCTGCGGATGTGCCGAGACAGCCGATCATCAGTGAGGTGGGGCGCTACAAGCTCGAATACCGCATTTATTCAGAATCATTTCCACCTGTCAGCGCGACGGTGGCGCTCAACTACACCGGTTTTCTCGGGATGGAGCTTCAGATTCAACCCTCTGCCACGTCTGCTGAGCTCCTGAAGTGACCGGTCGGAGCGCGGGCGAGCTCTGCTGTTTTACTCACCATTCCAACCGGGCTCAATCACGGAACCTCTTAATTCCGGCCGGCCGCATTCCGAAGGCCCACCGTCCGAATGGCCTTCTGCTGTTGCTCGTCTTGCAGGATCTCGCCGACAGTCTGGTAGTCATCCACTGGAATCAAGACATACGCTGCACTCGTTCGGTGGTCTACGACCTGTGTGAGCGTAGCACCTGCCGAATCCACGGCTCGCTGTTGGTCTTCAGTTAACTGGATTGTCATGGCGACACCTCAAGGGCATTCTCATCGGGTTGCGTCATGCAAACGGCTCACGACCTGGGCACGTCTAAGTCCTTGCGTCATATGAGCTTGGCGGTAGAGACCTTCGAGGAGCTCTTGGACCAGGGTGCGCCCGGGTGGTAGCATACCCCAGTCTCCAGGAGGATGAGACCAAGATGAGCCAGCTTGCAAACATGCCTGAGGCGCAGTCCGCTGTAAGGCTCGAGGAAACTGCCTTGCGCGACATTGACAGGCATTTATGTGAATTGTGTGCCCTGGTTCAGTCTAGGAGCATTGTGAAGAAGGCTCTCGAGGAACCAGACTTCGTCCTGACCTCTGGCGCGCACAGTCGATTCTACTGCGATACCAAGAAAGTGACTCTCTCGCCAGAGGGTGCACGAATGACCGGAGAGATCTTCTTCAGCCTCATTGATGGCGAGGCGCAAGCGGTCGGCGGCCTAATCCTTGGCGCCGCCTTCATCGCAACGGCAGTCGCCTTGGTTAGTAGCCAGCATGATCATCCGATCTACGCCTTCACGGTGCGCGATGAGCCCAAGAGTCACGGAACGAAAGAGGTGATGGCGCAGTCGTATCACCCCGACGGACAGGAACTGCTCTGCCCGGGGCGTCGCGTGGCGGTTGTCGACGACGTAGTGACGAAAGGCGGATCAATCCTCAAGGCTATCGATGAGGTCGAGAAGCGGCATTGCGAAATCACCGCCGTCATTGCCTTGGTCGACCGGGGAGAAGGGGGAGGAGCGGCTCTTCTTCGGCGCGGTCTCCCATACTTCGCGCTGTTCAATGCTGACTCCAATGGGAACCTGACGATCAATGAGGATCTCCCCGTCCGTCCGCGAGTTCATCGAGTCCATACCGCATGACGATGCAAAGAAGACCGCCCTCAACACATACCGAGGAAGGGGCCGCGATTCGCATCATCAATGCTCGCTTGGCGACGCGACAGGAGCGCAGAATCTATGAAGAAGGCTAATCCCAAGGACGCCGACGAGCTGCGGCCTGAGTACAAGCGTTCAGACTTTGGCGCTTTGGTCCGCGGCAAATATGCCGCGCGGATTGCCGCAGCGACCAACGTCGTGGTTCTGGAACCAGAGGTCGCCAAGGTCTTTCCCAACGACAAGGCGGTCAACGAGGCACTCCAAGGGCTGATCAAGATCGCGGAAGCCACCGCACGCCCGGCCTCTCGCACGATTCGGACACGCGCCAAGGCGGATTGAGGGCGCCCAGAAGGAGGGCTTCGTGGACCACATCCCTGCCGACCGGCGCACCGGAGCGGAGCTGGCCGCCCTGCTCCAGTCCTGGATCGAGGAGGGCGATGCTGAGGAGCAGAAGGAGACCGGCGAGTACCTGATCCAGGCCTTGGACGAAGATCGCCTCTCTGACCGCCGACTCTTTCCCCCAGGGCTCAAAGGCGTGACTTGGTGAAGCGCGCCATCGTGCTGGATGCCGGACTCTCGACCTGGTCACGAACCCCAATGTCGTTCAGGGACAAGAGGTGTCCGTGGTATCCTGCGCTCGCAATGGGTAGCCCTATCTTCCACGTCCAAGCCGATTGGGATCACGAAGCGGGAGTCTGGGTCGCGACGAGCGATGACGTGCCCGGACTGGCCACGGAGGCCGCGACCATTGAGGCTCTTTCCGAGAAGCTCCGGACCATGATTCCCGAGCTCCTGGAAGCGAATCAGCTTCTCTCCAGCGAGCATCCGGCCTCTATTGGCTTCGAGCTGACCAGCCACCGCCAGGAAAGAGTTCGTTTGGCCTCCTGAATGGGCTCGTCTTTCACACCGCAGCTTAAGAAAATTCTGCTGTCTCACGGTTGCCGTTTCGAGCGACAAGGCAAGGGCGACCACGAGATCTGGTTCAGCCCGATCCTGCAACGCCGCTTTGTGGTCGACGGAGAGATCAAGTCTCGGCACACCGCGAATGCTGTCTTGAAGCAAGCCGGGATCGGGAAGCGCCTCTGATCAACTAGATCGCGGAAGATGAGGGGCTGCTCCATCAATGGGGGAGCGCTCCACCACCGCCACATCCGTCTTGGAGAAGTCATTCCCCTTGAACAACAGCGGCTCACCGGAGGAGCGGGCCAGAGCATAGCTGCAGCAATCCCCCAGGTTCAGGGCGGCGGGGTGTTGGCCTTTCCCGAACTTCTCGTAGGCCGAGCGCGCCAACAGAACCTGGTCGGCATCAAAGCTGACGATCGTGGCGCCTGCCGAATGGATGAGCAGGTCGAGCTCGCGGCTGCCGAAGGGTCCCTTGCGGGAGTGGATCACGATCGCCGCTTCCAGCGCCGAGAGGGCGCTCACCAAGCGCTTGGGATCTTCCGAGATCGACCGGGAGAACTCTTCCGCTTCCGGCTCCCCGAGAAGGATGGCGAGAAGGGCTGACGTGTCGATGACCATCAGCGGAAAGCGCCCTTCTCGTCATAGCCCAGGATCTCGTCAGCCTCCCGCGTATCGAGATCGGGCAGGCTGCTGGAACGCCGGCTGATTTCCATCAGCGTCTCGAACAGAACGGGAACAGACCGCCGCCCCTTGAGGCGCTCCAGACGCTCCTCCAAAGAGTGGATGATGGCCTCCGTGAGGCTTTCCCCGGTCTCGGCCGAGAGCTGCCGAGCCAGCTTCTCGGCCCTGTCGTTCTTTATGCTGATGCCCATGGCTATTTCCTCTTCTGTCTAGAATCCCCAATGGATTCTAGAATCTTCCCGAGCCTGGCGGCAAGCGGGAACGAGGGGACAAGAGGGTGGTCCGGGCGACAATTCCCTGGCCAACCAGTTCCCCGGGACCTTCCTTGGTCCCAATAGGGTCGCGCCAACCGGGAGCGCCGGTATCGATACTT
>Ga0075424_100004931_pt1 | contig 12701 bp, 11 predicted proteins | sample SoiMethybrSBSTD3_FD_75301 | JGI IMG/M metagenome (GOLD analysis project Ga0075424, IMG submission 75301) | Bulk soil microbial communities from a Populus tree surrounding site in Tennessee, USA - Soil MetaG P. TD hybrid SBSTD3 | ecosystem: Environmental > Terrestrial > Soil > Tree plantation... | reverse complement strand
CAACGCAAGCCTCCCCGGCACCTCTAGCCCGTGGCTTGTTGCCGCCCGACCCAAGTTTGGGGGACGGTGGCGCTGCTGCGCATTGAGAGACAAGTTCCCGAGCCCGCCTATCCGCCAACGTGGAGGCATGCGATGTCCCAACGGCGCGATGGACGGCGCTGTCGCCCGCCCCAACTCGGGGCCTCCGCGCGCCAACCGCTCAAAGCTTGCGGCAAGCGTCGTGCCGGCGCGCAAGCATGTCGTCGTGCTATGCCGCGCTACGTGCGATGCTCAGCTTCGCGGTGCCCAGACGGCATCCTCGTCCAGTGGGTAGCTCGGTCGACTGAGGCCCGCGAACGGCAGACGTTCAAGCACCGGGCTGGTTAAGCCGGCGGTGTCGACTTCTCTCACGTGCTCGGGCGGGAACCACGGCCGAAATCCAGCGCGAAAATGGCCGCGCGACTTGACGATGACGGTTCTCGCCTTGGCGATGTCGATACCAAACATCTCGAAGAACATCGGATCAGCCGTTTGACTGCGAGCGGAGATCACTACCACCGTAAGGCCAGCTAGCCGCAGCGCAGCGGAGGGCCCAACATCAACACGACGGCCTTGGAGCAGGCCGAGCTTGCCGACGAAGCGACCATCGCTAAGGGCAACCACGTCCGCTTCAGCCTCGAAGGGAACATCCCACTGTTCCCAGGCCGCCTGGCCCCGATGGCGGTTGAACCGTGCAACAAATTTCGCTCCTATGCCCAACGCATGCGCCTCAGTTGCCAGTGCCGGATCGAAGAACGAACCGTAGATGACATCCTCGGCACCCGCCGCATTGAGGGCCATGAGCAGCTCGGTGGTCCGGCCCGTTCCTCCTCCACCGGGATTGTCGCCGGAATCGGAATAGATGACCGGCGCGCGCTCGCGACGCTTGGCGTAGCTCACAGCATCGGCGACAGGCATGAGTGTCTTGCGAAAGCGACTACGCATCGCCCAGGCGCGTTCGGCAATTTCATTGGCCAATTGCTCCGCCAGGGCGCGCTCGCGTCGGGCGGTCACGACGATTGCCAGGCCATTCTTCGGCGTATCGGAGAACACGAAACCACCGAAGATCGACACGTTGGCGATGGCCCCCGAATGCTCCGCCTGACGTTTTTGACCATAGTCGATGAGATCGCCATAGGGCCCCGTATTGGTGAGGAGGTTCACGGAGGCCGGCGTCAGGGGAAGCCGCACGAGCGCCGTCTTGGCATCCATCAACCCCGCAAACATGCGCCGTAGCCCAAATGCCGCCTCCTCTCCCCGCTCGATCATGTCAACGTGAGGATTGGTCCGATAGCCAACGACGAGGTCACAGGCTGCAACCATCTGCTCGGAGATGTTGGCATGAAGGTCAAGCGTCATGACGAGGCGTGGCTTGGAACCGACGATTTCGCGCACCGCCCTCACGATCTCCCCGTCGGGATCGAATGTATGCGTGGCCGTCATGGCGCCGTGATTGCAGATGTAGACTGCTGCAAGCGGCAGCGCCGCCTTCAGACCGGAAAGCATGAAAGCCAGTGCACGCTCGAACGTCGGCTGCTCGATAGGCCCGGCCGGGAAACTGCTCGCAATGAGGATCGGCGACGGTTGCCACGGGCCGGTTGCATCCATTGCCTTGATGAAGGCCGCTGCCTCCATGGGCATCGCCGGAGTAGCCGAGCGCGCCTCCTTTAGGATCTCGTCGCCTTCAAGCCAGCAGATGGATCGGAAATCCTCTTCGCTTGCCGGCCGTGACCACCGATTGGATTCGAGCCCAAGTCCCATAAGCGCGACACGAGGATTTGGCATTGCAGGCTCCGGTGCTGCGAGTTTCCAAGATCTCATTTGGATGGTGACCAGCGATGGTGCTTCCTAGCCCAGCCGTGCAAATCTATGCCAACAGCAATCACCAGGGCTAGGACGGCGCCAAGCGCGAAGTGCTAAAGACGACGCAGGCATAGTGCGCTTGTCCTTGTGGGCGCCCGCATCCACCATGGGTTTGAAAGCATGAAGGGCCACCCATTCATCGGCAGGGCGCTCAAACATAACACGCCGGGTTGCGAGCCCACGACTGGCCGCTCCGAGTGCGCGGCGCCCATGACAAGGACACATGGGTCCGCGGCGAGCATCCGTTGCGGACGCTGAAGCCGGCACACAAACTTTAAGATAGCGCTCCATCAGGCTAAAGCCCGCTTTCTCCATCAGCTGTTTGGCAACCGGCGCAAGGTTCGTCAGGTTGTAGAGATCGGTCGAGTGCAAGAGAACCACCGGCGTCCCGTCGTAGCCCGCCTCCCTCAGGAGCATTCTCTCCTTCTCGAAATTCGAAGTGAGAGGCCGTCCATTCCGTCTCGGACGCAAGCGTGGTCTCACACACGAACATTGCCTGCAGGTCTTGTAATAGGCCGGATCGCCAACTACCGCCTTGGGAAAGTCCTCTTGGTTGAACGCAAACCAGAGAGCACCCCGCACTCGCAGATCGTCGAACGGCTTGTGCAGGTGGTTCGGATGAACACGCACTAATTGCCGCGTGGATTCCACACCCAGATCCTGACATTGGCGTCACTATTGAGAATGGGCAGCAAATCATGCGGGGGCTCAGTATAATCGACCCCCCCTGCCAATAGCGCATTAACTGCCACCCGGTGGTCGCCAATGACGCGCCATTCGACGCGATCCACTTTGGCGACCTTACCGCCTGCTAGCCCCGGGAGGTTCGGAACGTGGTTTGTACTTGTCAAATTTGCCGTAGACCACCACGTGTCCGGGCCTCCACTCCTCTGTTTTGAAGATGAACGGACCTGAGCCGATGAATTCTGAGCTCTGCGTGTTCGCATCCGTCTCGGCTATGGGTTTGGGCATCATGTGAGGGGCCGGCGCGCGCAGATGCTGTCAAGGCTAGCCGCTTCAGCGGCCACACCCTCCCGGGTGACCTCGGCCTTTACAGCAATCGAGCACGACAGCATGCTTGATGGGTCGGGTTCGATTACGCTCCTGTCTATTAGTTTTTCCTCCCTCTTCGTGTCAGTGCGCGTTATCCCGATGGCGGATGTTTATTGTTTTTGCAGGTCTTGCTACGAAGTCCGATTATGTGCGCGATAATCGCATCAACTTATATCCGGCAGCTTCGATCCGGCTAGCCAAGGTGCTGCTCGCATGGACGATCGCGCAGGAGGGATGGTGCTCATCTAACTCACGCAGATTGGCAAGTGCCAATTTGCGATGGCCCGCTCTGCCCATCGCTCCGCTGCACGAACCACTGGGCAATCGCACTCTTGGGCTGATGTTTGATGCACAACCAGGCCATCTGGATCATCGTTGCCCGCACAGGGCCACTGCGCGCGCGAGATCCCCTGGGAGCGCCGGCGACCTGCCGTCGGTTGCTGAACACGAGAGTAGACCTCGCGTGCAATGATCGCAGACCCTGTTGGACCGATGCCCTTTAACAGCAATAGCTGGGCGCGCTTCTTTTCGGTTGCCTTGCACGTTGTCGGGCTCTCGTCGCGCTCTTGTTCGATGACAGCAATCTGATCCTGCACGAGCGCTAGTCTGCCGATCTCGCGTTTGATCTCCTGAGCAAGCCGTGGTGGTAAGGCCGTCCCTCTCCAGTCATCAGCTTGTCGATCTGCAGGGTTCAGCCTTTCGCTGTCGCCGCCTTTGATCGGATAGACGCTCGGCTTCTGATGATCGGGAAACTGGATACCCAATAGCCACGAGTTCTTGCTCATCTCCACCTGGCAGGAGAGACTATCCGCAGGAACTGTGGAGCTAGATAGTTGATCGATGCATCTGCCGGTCTCCTCTACGTCCAACAACGACTTGGACGAAGGAGATTGCTGGAAGACTATGGCGGCCTTCATCCCGGCTCATAGCATCTGATTAATGACATGGCTGGTAGGCCACAGTGACCCCTGCCCAGGCGCGCCAGACGACACTTCACCGCGTGATCATTGTGCGCCAAGCCGAACCCGGCCGGGTGCTCGCTCCCGCGTGCAGCGATTGACACTGGCACCGTGCCCTGTGACGATCCCTGGGCACAGTGAACCACTTGGAGGAATGCGCTCATGTCATCGTATTGTATAGGCCGGAGCGCGAAGCTCTTGGCCGCCGTACTATCGGTGTTGGTGAGCTTGACGCTCGCATGCGAGGCGCAACAGACACGCAATTTCCGTTTCGCCTATGACCAACCGAAGCCGACGGGTTATGGCATCGTCGGCGACGTGTTCTCCGCGAAGCTCAAGGAATTGAGCAACGGGACAATGCTCATCGACCAGTATCCCGGCGCCCAACTCGGACAGGAGCCGCAGGTGCTCCAGCTGGTCAAGGCTGGTGATATCGACTTCTGCATCTCCTCCTCGGCCAATGCCGCAACACTATCACCGCAGGCGGGCGTGATGTCCCTGCACTTTCTATTCCGGTCCGAGGACCATCTGAAGAAATCCATGGCCGATCCTGAAGTCGCAAAAGCGGTGCGGCAGATGATCGAAGAGACGGTTCAAGGTGCCCATGTCATTGCACTTGCGACGCTTGGCTTCCGCTCGATGTACTCGAAGAAGGAGATCCGCAAAGTCGAGGACATCAAGAACCTCAAAGTACGGGTGCAGGCCACTGCAACGGAAGACATGATGTTTCCCGTGTACGGTGCCCAGACCGTGCACATGCCTTTCGGCAGCGTCTACACGTCATTACAGACAGGCGTGGTGGACGTCGCTGAGAACGGCGTAAACGTATACCTCGTCAACAAGCACTACGAGGTCGCGCCAGTCCTTTCCATGACCGAGCATGAGGCCAATAACAGTTTGATATGGGTCAGCGACAAGCTCTGGCAGACTCTCAGCACCGAGCAACGCGGGTGGGTCCAGGCTGCCGCTGACGAGGTCAACAGGACCCAGCCTGCCAGAGCGCTCGAGCTTGAACATCAATCGGCAGACAAGCTCAAATCCATGGGTGTCAAGGTGGTCACTGACGTGGACAAGTCAGGCTTTATCAAACTCGCTGAACCTTATCTCGACAAGCTTTCCAAGGAGCTCGGCCCCCACGCGGGCAAAATCCAGCAGCTCATCTCGGCTGTGAAGTGACGGCCTTTGGTCCTGGGAAGCGCCTTTTTACGCAACATCTTCTCGCCAAACCGCGGCCAGAACATGACGAGCAGGCTCGTGCTTCAGCGGCAGCGCCACTTGAAATGGCGCTGCTTTGACGTCCTCGAAACAAGCTTGATGGTTCTTTGCGGTCTGTGTCTGCTCGGTTTCTCTACCACCGTGACTTTGGACATTGTCACCCGCACCCTTGGTGCGCCTTGGCTGTGGTTACAAGAAGTCACGTCCACCTTCTTCATCTATGGCATCTTTGTCGGCACGGCGGTGGCTACGCGTCGCAACGACCATCTGTACCTCACCGCCATATCTGACGCCCTTCACGGCACCCCGCGTGTTGTGATCGAGATCGCCATACGATTGGTCGTGCTGGGGGTCGCATTGAGTCTCGTCTGCTTCGGTTATCTGAACTTCTTGCGCGGATTTTCTAGCTTTCGAATGCCATCGCTAACGCCCATAGCGTCACTCTATGCGGCGATACCGCTCGCCGGGTTACTGATCGCCCTATTCACCGTCGAACAACTGGTGAATGGCATACGAAATGGGTTCGACCATCCTGAACCCTCCGAGGAGCCGGCCACCGTCGAGCCAATCGACCCCTTGCCCAACCCAGGAGGTCGTCAGTGAGTAGCGCATGGATTCTTACATTGATGACAGCGTTGTTCCTGCTGTTTGGATATCTCGGAGTACCCGTCGCTTTCTCGTTGACCGCAGGCGTGCTGATCGGGGCCATGTTCACCGACGTCTCGCTGACTGCCATTGTGCAGAAAATGTTCGATGGGATGGACAGCGAGGCGCTCCTTGCCATTCCCTTTTTCCTTCTTGTTGGCGAGCTGATGAGCTCTGCCAATGTTGTGCAGCGTGTGGCCAACCTTTCGCTCGCACTCGTGGGTCACATCCGCGGTGGCCTCTCGCAGGTGGTCACCGTTTTCAGTATGTTCTTCTCGGAAATGTCCGGGTCCACCACTGCGGACGTCGCCGTAATCAGCCGAGCACTCGGCGGACCAATGCGGAAGGAAGGCTATAGCCCGCCATTCACCGCAGCCATCATTGCGGCCGCCTCAACGATTGCAGCTCTTGTGCCGCCCAGCATCACGGCCGTCGTTTATGGAGCCGTTGGTAACGTGTCGATTGCGGGTCTGTTCATGGCCGGCGTCGTTCCGGGCCTGCTGATCGGATTCGGGCTGATGACCTATTGCTATTTCTTTGGCCCAGCAGGCATGCGTCGCCCGCGCGCACCCTTCAGTGCCGTTGCACGCGCATTTGCAGACGCCTCCTTGCCACTCATGATTCCCGTCATCCTGCTTGGCGGCATACTCACCGGATGGTTCACGCCGACTGAGGCGGGCGTCGTGGCCGTCGTGTGGATCCTTCTTGTGGTCATCCCCGCTCTCAACCCAACGCACATTCGCAAGCTGCCGTACGATTTCTGTTTGGCCGGGCTTATCTTCTCTCTGCCTTTGATAACAATTGGTGCGGCCAATGCCTTCGGCTGGCTATTCGCCTACTTGCGTGGTGCTATCGTCATCGCCGAATGGCTTACCACCGTCGCGGGCAATGATCCGCATCTCATCATGCTGCTGCTGGTCCTGCTGTTCACGATTATCGGCGACTTCATCGAGCCGGTACCCACCATCATCATCTTCATGCCACTGGTGAACGCCCTCACCCAGGCGGCGGACATCAATCCAGTCCACATGGGCGTGGTGCTCATTGCTACGCTCGCGTTCGGCTTAATCACGCCGCCCTATGGTCTCGTTCTTCTCATGGCCTCGAAATTCATCGGTGTGCGATTCTCCCAGGCTCTGCGAGCTGCTTTGCCGATTTACGTGGTGTTCCTCGCAACGATCACCTTTGCAATTTACTTCCCGAAGGTTGTGCTCTGGCTCCCCAAACAGGTAATCCCCGAGTCCGTCGGTTGCTTCAAAAATCCGAGCGGCTCAGGCTATATCTGTCCTCGATGACAGGGGAATGCCTTGTAGGCTTGCTCAAGTACACGCTTGGCAATGCCTGTTGGTAGCGCACAGCAGCTAAGTCCCGTGGCGCCCCAACGTTGATGAAGTGGCGCGCGCGTCTTTCAACGTGGGTGCCCAGCGATTGCCCAATCTCATTGAAGGAACTTACCGCCATGAAGGCTTGGATGCTGGACCCCAAAACGAACCGATTGGAGCTCATCGAGAAAGCAATACCCAAGCCCCGACGCGGCGGCGTGACCGTGCGTGTCCAGGCAGCATTGGTCCTAAGTTATATGAAGGAACTGCTCGCCGGCGCGCGTGGTCACGTATTTCCGTCGCGCCCATTCGTGCCGGGCACCAACGGCGTTGGAGTCATCGAAGCGATAGGCGAAGGGGTCTATCATGCCAAACTGGGCCAGCGTGTTAGCATCCATCCGCACGTCGTCGCTGACGAACGGTTCGCCGACCCCGCCCAGTTACTCATGGGCCATCCTGCCCGCTTCGGAGAGGGCGCCGAAAGCCTGCAGACGGACTGGGTCGACGGCACCTTCGCAGAATACGCGGAGTGGCCCGCGAGCCTCGTAACGCCCATCGACGGCCTTGGCGAAATGCCCGCGGCCCAGGCGCTCGGCCTCAGCAAGGCTGTCGTTCCCTACGGAGGGTTACTGCGCATCGGCGTTCAGGCAGGCGAGGTTGTGGCGATCAACGGTGCCAGTGGCTTCTACGGCTCGGCGGGCGTACTGGTGGCCCTGGCCATGGGAGCGTCGCGCGTTCTCGTTGTGGGGCGCGATGCCAATGTCCTGGCCGAAGTGGCCCACGCCGGGGGAGATCGCGCCATTCCCGCAGTCTTGCGCGGAAATGCCGACGACCCTACGACCCTGCGCAAAACTGCCGGCGGCGCCGTTGATGCTGCCTTGGACATGATTGGTGCCGACAGCTCGGCATCCACGGCCGCCGTGCTGCGAAGCCTGCGCCGCGGTGGTCGGTTGGCCATGATGGGCTCGTGCCCCGAGCCGCTGTCCATTGGCTTTGGCGAAATGCTTGCCAATGATTGGCTGATCGTCGGCCAGTTCATGTATCCCAAAGATGCGCCAGGTCGCCTGGTGCGGCTCGCCGCGTCGGGTCAGCTGCACCTCAATGCCATCAAGCCCCGCACTTACGCGCTGGCGGACTTACCGCAGGCAATGGAGGAAGCGCGCGCTATGCGCGGACTAGCACTAACTGCCTTACAGTTGTAGCCGTGAAGCTCCTAGATGCAAGCCGCCCATATCTGGAGGCTGGACTGGCCTCGTTGTCCCGTTTCCGACACTTCAGCCCGTCCTCATCGTGAGCCGCTAGCCCGACCGCCCTGCGCTCGTCAGGTCCATTCCACGTCGCGCCACGCGCCTTGGCTAGGCGACTGGCAACCTTCGCCACGGGAGACCAGACCAATCTCCTCAACCCGGTCGGGGGAAATCCAGGTGTGGCGCCTCCAGAATCGGCAAATCCGCTGAGACCGAGAAGGCGATCGTCGCCGGCCAACGGCCGGGTCAAGAAATGTTGCTTCTTTGTTCCGACTCCCTTGAAGCAGGCGGCTCGCCATTATTGAACCGCACGCCTCTTTGGCTGCCCACCCATGCCCGAACAATCGCCGCGTCCAGGCCCGCTGCTGGGCGGAAGACGCGGTGTGCTTTAGGCTCAACTGAAGCGCCGCAGCGGAACTGGGCTCCTCTTCACCCGAGTGCATCATGCCGCCGTTTGAATTCCCACCGGATTTCCGGACCCGCGACATCCTCAGCAACGGCACCACGATCCACGTCCGCGCTGGAGGCACAGGGCCTGCAGTCCTGCTGCTTCATGGTTACGCTGAAACTGGCGACATGTGGGCGCCAATGGCGGTCGACCTTGCGAGCGATCACACGGTCGTGGTTCCTGACCTGCGCGGAATGGGCCGCTCTGCCAAACCCAGCAGCGGCTTCGACAAGAAGACCCAAGCTGCCGATATGGTTGGCGTGCTGGACCAATTGGGCATCGATCGCGCCGATCTTGTGACGCACGACATCGGCAACATGGTCGGTTATGCCTTCGCTGCCCTACATCCCACACGTGTCACTCGCTTTGCGCTCATAGACGCGCCGCTCCCTGGCATCGGGCCATGGGAAGAGATCCTCAAAAATCCCCTCCTCTGGCACTTCCGCTTCGGAGGCCCGGACATGGAGCGCCTCGTCGCCGGGCGTGAGCGCATCTACCTGGATCGCTTCTGGAACGAATTTTCTGCCACTCCCTCGCGGTTCAGCGAAGCCGCACGCGAACACTACGCCGAGCTCTACGCGCTGCCGGGTGCCATGCATTCAGGGTTCATGCAGTTCGCAGCGTTTGACCAGGACGCACTCGACAACCAGTCGTTCCTCTCCAAAGGCAAGCTTGGCATGCCGGTCCTGGCGATCGGCGGGGAAAAGTCGTTCGGCAAGAAGATGGCAGAGATCATGCGCTTCGCCGCAACAAATGTGCGCGAAGCGGTGATCCCGGATTCGGGTCACTGGATCATGGAGGAGAATCCCACAGCAACGATCGCCCTCGTGCGGGACTTCCTCCAGACCCGCCTTTGACTTTTGCGATGATGATCCCTCATTGTGCCTTCAATCAATTGACGGCGCGCCCTTGGGTGTCATTTCGGCAACTCCTTAGGCCCCAGAACGACCACTCCAATCTCGAGCAATGATTTAAGATTTGACAGGATCTGCGGCCAGCCGCCCGAGACCGCCTCGATAAACTTGGAGCCCTCACGCTCGATGCTGTGGGTCACGGTTAGTTTCACTGCGTCGCCAACGGGCTCAATCTCCATGGTGCAGAGAGACCAACCCTCTGCCTTGAGTTCCGGCCTGAATTCGTTGCGCCACCGAATGCCCAGACGCTTGCAGGGCTCGAAGGCGACAATCTGCCCGGAATCGCACACCCGGCCGTCGGGATAAATGAGTTTCCAAGTTCCGCCGACCTTCCAATCCGTTACGGGGTAGGCGCCGCGCCAATACTGCCGCGCGAATTCCTGACTCGTAAGCGCGGACCACAAGCGCTCGGGCGTCGCGCGAATGTAAGTGACATAGACGAAACGACTGCTGCCTGCGTCGGTCATGGGATTCTCCTTCCAGCTTCTACTTCCGCGTAGACAGCGCGGTGAGGTGACGGCGGACTAATTTCTTGAGCCAGCGCTCCGCAATCTCATTGATCGGTACTGGATTGATGACGTGCAGCTTCTCGCGGCCTTGCCGCATCCACGAGACAAGATTTGCCTCCTCAAGAGCCGACAGGTGTTTGGCAACGGCGTGGCGTGTCATCTCAACCCCTTCGCAAAGCTCGGCCAGCGTTTGGCCATTCCACCGATACAGCCGATCCAGTAGATGCCGCCGGCTTGCATCAGCCAAAGGATGGAACACGGCATCGTCATTTTTGACCACGATATGGAACCTTTTGGTTACCTAAAATATGCAACTAATAGGTTACCTGTCAAGTCCGGCATGCAAGCCTTTTCGCGCCGAGCGGCGTTCCCGGTGCAGGCCCTAGCCCTACCAGCGGCAGATGCGCCAAGGTGACGGGATCTCCCCCAAGTTCAGCATTTAGGTGATCAACTCACGTCAAAGTCTGCACGGGGTGTCCCGCTCATCCCGGATGGAGCCCCGCGACGGCCGGCTCCGCGAATGTGGTCATGGGCAGCGTCCCAAGAACCGCGGGCCGTTACCCAAATGGGTCGAGACCCGCCCGCCTGTCCTCAGCAGGGCTTGGTCGCGCAGCCAATGCTGGCCGCGCGATTGGGCACCAAATCGCCTCGCGCAGACGTCAAGTCTTCCGGCAAGGATGTGCTCAAGACCAGCCGCGAGGCGATGCTACCAGCGCGGCCGACAGTCCACCCAACGTTGCGTCGGCGCGTGCATTGTCGAGCTGGGCTCATCCAGCGCCAAGTGTGCGCTTGCGTGGGTCGCCACCTTAGGACAGGCGCAACGCGAACTGTGCAGCGACAATCGTCCGGCAATCTTGGAAGTCGCAAATAAGTAAGGGTGCGGGATATTACGTGGCGACCGTTCCAGATCAATTGATCATTGCGGACGAAACCCCTTTAACCGGAATGCAAGCGCGATCAGCGTACAACCGTGCAGGATCGCAAACGAACCAATGACCCACACGAGGGCCAGGGCACCGGAGCCCGGCTGTGCGATCAGCAAAATACCGAAGACAATCGAAAGCAGACCGCTCAGGATCAACCACCACTCACCCTCGATTTCTTTTCGCAATTGCACGGCGCCCCAGATCTCCATCGCTCCGATCACAATCGCCCAACAGGCGATGAACATCAGCAGGACCAGCGCAGTCAGCCCGGGCGATGCGAATGCCACCAATCCCGCGAGGAGACCAACGATCCCAACAATGCCGAGCCACCATCGCGGCGCAATCTCCCCACCTCTACCAGAAATCGCCGCCCATAGCGCGATACCCCCGTCTACGATTGCGTAGGCGCCCCATAGAAAAATGAGCGCGACCAGCGTCAAGCCAGGCCAAATGAACGCCAGCAGCCCGAATATGATCGAAGCAACTCCCCGCAAGAGAAGCAGCCACCAGTTTTCGGCAAGGGCTCGCACGAGGGGTAACCGCGCGAGGGGCGGGCTCGAATTGGGATGAGATTGCGCGGTCATGGTAGCCCTCGCTCGCAGGTTACGAACTTCACCAATCGGGTCGATTGTCTCACGTGCGTTGATGCTCGGTATCGGGGGAAACCCTTAGGGATGAGCAAGACCGCCCCGGGGCGCCATTGAGGCTGTAGGCCTTCATGAATTGCTCGAGCGCGCCTTCGAACACAAGCGATCGTTGCGAGGCCGGAGACGAACCCAATGGGAGTACCGCGCATGGGACCAGGGCTCGAACGGCTGTCGCGGCCTCGAAATGACGCCGATGGCCGCTCGCACGGCATTTGCTTGCAGTGCCGCGGACAGGCATGGCCCGTCAAGATACCCAGCTATTTACCTTCCGTGACCTTCGCGGGACCTGAGCATAGAATTTACCTTGCGGACCTGGGTCGATGACGCGCTGAAGTTTCTGCTGGGATCGGCAGCTCAAGGCGCCGTCGTGCCATTTCCCGTCGCAGCGTCTTTGAAGCTGGAACAAGCATCTTCGCCGCAGCCGTCGGCTGGGGCGGCGCGCGCAATTCCATTAGCGGCAGCGAAGGCTGCTGAGCGGCCGAATTCCGACCCGTCGCAGCGACAGTGGGCGGTTTTTGAAATTCGTCAAAGTGCCGCCCAATAATACCGCGACGCGCCAAAACTTCCACGTCCCTCGCCAATCGTGAGCACTACCGAAGCCGTGCCGCGGAGGCGTTGCTCGGGATTGTGACAAGATCATCTGCGGTTAGGTCACGACGCGCACGATTGCTACCCACAGCGACGGGGTGAGTAAGGGGATGCCAATGCGTCCGCGCGCGCGTCGCAGCTTTCGGCCGATGAGAGCTTTCCGCTCATACCTCGAGGGCCGTGGAACCGACCCAAAAAGGCAATCGTGGGAGACCGTCTCGCACATCGTCAGCCCGCGTCTTTCCTGGTTGCCACGAAGCTGTCGAACGCCGGCCGCATCCAGCAAGTTGCGCCTCTCCCTTCTCAAGGTCCGCAATGTATGGGGTAGGACGGGGGGTGAGGTGGTG
>Ga0075424_100004930_pt1 | contig 12703 bp, 15 predicted proteins | sample SoiMethybrSBSTD3_FD_75301 | JGI IMG/M metagenome (GOLD analysis project Ga0075424, IMG submission 75301) | Bulk soil microbial communities from a Populus tree surrounding site in Tennessee, USA - Soil MetaG P. TD hybrid SBSTD3 | ecosystem: Environmental > Terrestrial > Soil > Tree plantation... | reverse complement strand
AACTACCAATTCTACCCAATCATTTCCTTCACCAGAGAAAGGAGAACCAGCAACTCCAGCTTCACCCTGGGCTGAACGCAACTTAACTTGTGTCACAAGTCGAGGGTCCACGTCCATTTCGTGAACATTCTCTCCGTTTACCTTGATGTTGAAAGCCACTTAGTAATCCTCTCCTAAGTTGTAATCCACGTATTTCTGACCCATCCTAACCAATTCTTTATCTGTATATGGTTTAGTTGGATCAACTACATCTGTAACTCCCAAGGGGAGTGTAGACAGGTCTGGAACCGCAGTTCCGTCGTCTGCCTCTGGTCGTGACGCTATCAGATAACGCAAGGCGTCACAAGCATGATCGTCTTTCTTGACAGGTTCTTCTTTGAAGTTGCGATCATAATTCATCTTCTTGTGTGCCCATTTACCCCAACGGTACTTCCTGAGTTCCCAAATCAAACGTTCACAATTTCTAGTGATGAACAACTCAGGTTTACCAAGAGCTAGATCAGTTCCAAGTAGCTTAGACTTAATACGAGTAAGACCAGCAGAGATGTCATTATTACCGCAGATAACAGGAATTCCGTTGTAGATGTATTCGAGCTGGACCGAAGTTCCTGTGATAGGATCAGTATTCCTAATAGAAGGATCGCCCACCCTATAAGATGGCTCGCCGTATATCTCATCCATTTCCTTGACTACTTTAGCATGATAGGCTACAATTCGTCCGGCTTGATAATGCTCATCTAGAATGATAATTCGGCCATCCCTATCTACACAAGCAAACAACCATGCTGTAGGATTCCGAATACCATGATCCATTCCATCAAATCTCATCCATCCCGGTGGAGTAGAAATAGGGTCAATTACATGGATTTGGGGATCGAACTCAGGATATACCAAACCACCAACAGAAACATATCGACCATGCTGGCGAGCATCCAAATCTTCCTGTGAAAGACCACTGAGCGCAAGCTTTTTTCCTTCTTCTGTCAAATATGGGTTATCATCCATATCAACTTCTACAACAAGTAGATATGGGTCTAATCCAAATTGAGCATAAACATCATCGTAAGTCCACGTCATACCTTCTACAGGAGTCATGGTAATCCACCAATGTCCTGCGGTATCCAGTAGTCTTAAGCTACATTCTGTAAAGATATCCTTTGGAGGTTCCTCGTCGTACCAAATCCAATGGCGTGAAGTCCCAGCGAATTTCTCTAGATCCTGCTCGTAAGTAAGGATCTCACAATACGATCCGTTGGCAAACGAAAGGGTACGAAGTTCCTTATCGTAAGAATCCTCCCACGACCCATTGACCAAATATGATTTCGGGATCAGGTTAGATAGCATCGGAAGAATGATCTTATTTAGTCCCTGAATTATATCAACTGTGACCACTCTACCAAACGTGGGCGGCTCCCAGGGTAGCCTCTTATATGGGTGCTGTCCCTGCATGTACCACACGGCCTCGGCGGCTCCCGACGTCGTCTTGCCAGAACGGTTACCTCCGACAAATTGTTTCTTCGGAGCTACGCTTTCGTGAAAACTCCGCTGCTTCTCGTGTGGTTTGTACTGAAAAATGTTGGGAAATCTAGCCGCGTTTCTTAGCTGATCCGCCAAGACGTGAATGGCTTGACTATCAGTTTTAATTCTAGTTTGTTGTTTACGAGGCACGTCGAGGAAGCTCCAATTGCTCTACATCGTTAGCAATAGCCCTCAAAAGCTCGGGATCACGGACGTGTTTTCCAACAATTTCCACCAAACGATAGACAATAGTTTCGACATTTATGTTAATATCCAGCCTCGGTGAGTAAATTCCCCGCATTTCAAAGAACAATTTCATAGCCGAAACATCGCCCCGAACCACAGACTGAACCAAGGATTTATAGGCTTCATGGTCCGAATTCTCAAAAAGCTGCTCAGTTCTCATTACCAAATACTTGTGAAACGCTGGATCACGCAGCCAAGTCTGGTACTGAGACATAGTTACGCCCAAAACATCTAGCTTCTGACGAAGGGATTTCTTATCCTCAACGTTCAAAAGCATGTTAACTAATAGCAGTTGAGTCGGAGTTAGAAGCTTAGAATCTTCCTTAAATTCCAAACCCCGCTTCTTGAGAGCGTCTTGAAACCGCTGTTTCTCCCAACAAGCTTTGACCCTTTTCTTAGTTTTCGTGGAGCTAAAAGGATCCAATCCCTCAACAACAGCATCTTGTGTAGGAATCCGGCCAGTCTCCCAATAAACTTGTTCCACGTAAGCCAGGATACTTAACTCAGAATCATTCAGACTCTCTGGTTCCTGAGGTTTCGGAACTTCTATCACTGGGAAGTTGTACTTTGTATCTAACACCACTATGGTAGTACTCCTGATGCTGGTATTCGAGTTCTTCGATGTCTCCTACAGGAAGCTGAATGTCTCGAAGAGCTATCCGCAACTGTCCAGGGAATTCGTCAACCTTGCAAGCCTCTACTCGTCGAACAGAGGTAGGGTTAATTGCAATGGATTTGGCGAATCCAAAGGCAGTAGAAAGATTGAGAGACAATCTGAACTGATGGAGGGGACTTCGGGAGAGGTTGGACTCTGGTAAGGTATAGGGGGAATGTTCTTCCCCGAATGAGTAACGTTTGTTGAAGATGTAGTACTCGTATTGCTCTTCGGCTTCGGATCCAAGGACTCCATAATGTTCCACCATCCTCTTCATAATTGAAGGGAGAATTGTAGGATACATACCCATCTCATTCAAATAAACCGCCTGCAAGTGAATCTTACACTCCCTAGAGAACTCTTCAAGAGTTAGGTGGTTTTCAAGACGGAGCACCCGAATCGGATTTGACGTGCGCTCAGACTTCCTTGCCATATCAACAGGCTATCGAATTTGTCAAGTCCTTAGTTTAAATGTCTTGACATCCTCGTGAGGAAATGTTATACTGTGGGCTATGGCTTATGGTGACAAATGGAAAACCAAGTCTATAATAACCGTAACCGTTGTTGCAGCCAATGAAGCTAGGGCGCAAAGAAAGTGGGAGCAAGTATTAGAGAAGATCAAGTACCAAGTCGATGGCGTAACCGTTGAAGAACAACTAGAACCAAACTGGTTAAAAGAGGAAGAAGAAATTGTCAACAACGACTGATGTGAACCTGAACGGTCTTATCTCAGAACTTCAAAGATACAGAGAAGAAGAACCAGAGCTAAGCGACTCACTTAGAGTGTGTATCAATGAATTTGAACATCTCAAAGCCCGAGGATGGCCTGACTCAGAAATTGTCTACAACGACAATGATAAGCCCGGTGGTATTCCAATTGAGTTTGCTAGGATGGTATTGGAACTCTGTCAATACTGCGCCGACCATAACATTGACCTGGCCGACGCCATAGCGAGAGTGAGAAACTAGTTGCATGTGCGGCACACACTCATGTATAGTAGGTGGTGTGCCGCACATCACTCTCAATTTCAAGCACCCTTACAAAGACCTAATCGCCAAGAAACGCTGTAAAAAGTGCAAGTTCTGGACTAAGGACGATGAGCTTAACGATGAGGATTTGTGTCCTGCTTGCGCCTAACCTGGGGCTTTAGGCAAGGTATTAGCCCCAACATCGTACACTAAAGGTGAATCTCCGTTAGGAATCAGGAACGATAAGCGTGACCTATCCCTCATTCCTACAGGTTCAGGCACGGGTTTACATCCGTTCCAAGCGGGACCACCTATACCGAATTGGTTGCCAGTGACCACGTTCCTAATCCTCATAGCATTAAACGCAGTTGTAACGTAAAACAACTCGTTCTTTAGGCTAAAGATTCCTGGACCTATGGAGGCTCCTGCTCCCTGAATTGGAACGTTTCTGGAAGTCCAGGCTGTACCGTTCCAATAAAGCTCCAACCACATAGGAGAAGAAATATCCCGGTTCTGAGCAATGCAATGCGGGAATCCTGAGCTATCGTAGCAGAAGCCCGCACTTCCATTTTCTGACCAAGTTGGAGATGACGTTATGGCGGCAGGACCGTAGTTGTTCCAATCTAGTGGCATAGTTAGAACTGTGCCATCAACAGCCTTCCAAGTTATACCCAAATCATCCGTGTAGGCGTAGAGCAAGTTCCTCTTAAGGAACGTATCCGCCGGATCACGCTTCGCCCAAATTGCTACAACTCCGAGACGCTCTGTGCCGTTGGGTAGAATAAACGTAGCAATACCGTACAGGTAAGCTCTGTCAGGTATCCCGTTGTTGAGAGTTTGGTTCCCTGCCGTAATCATGAATTCACCGTTACTAGCAAGTGGTTGCCAAGTTAGTGAACCGGGTGGAAGTTTCCAGGCCGTGAAATCTCGACCTGCTGTAGTATCTACAGCAGAGTCCTCTTGATCCGAGAACTGAATTACTGTACCGTCCAGCATACGGGTGAAGTAAGTGTACGTATGAAGTTTCAACCCAGTGTTGTTCCACGGTAAAGTATTGAAGGCTGGTACTGTCCATGTAGTAGACGGAGGCCAGTTGGTTACGTTCGTGTAAGCGTAGAACCAATCCGTTGCATGAGTGTTCCCCATAACATGCACGTTATTTAGCGTATCCAGAACGCAAGTTAACGTCCAGTGACTATCCACTGAGTTCACAGGCATGTTGAATGGGTTGCCTACAATTGTGTTTAAGTTGAATAGTGATCCGTAGGTTCCTGAGGCTACGTCCTTTTTCCACAGCATCCCATCCCAGTTGTTCTTGATCAGGATACCAACCTCAAAAGTATCATCATAAGAACGGATGAATTGTGGTTGACTAGAACTTGCAGAAGTCCTATCGTTTCCTGGGGTTAGGACTGGCACTAGAGCATCTTCTCAAACTTCATGGCAGAGCCAGCCTTCAGAATTGTGTTAATAGCTCCAGAAGCTACCTGAGCCCAATTCAGAATAATCGGGTTAGCCTGTACAGTTTGCACCACAATATCTCCACGGGCGAACATAATAGTACCCGTTGCTACAGCACCAGCACTTTGGTTTAATCCAGAAGTAGCAGGTTGTGGAGTGCTCTGTGTCATTAAACCTGTGGTCCAGTCAAAACGAAGCTGGTACGGGTACACGTCAATTGTAGCACCTGTACAAGTAAAGTTGTACTTGAAATCCAGGTTAATGTCAGCATCGTACTTGAATACGAACGTTCCCCAATAACTTGAGTTCGCCGCTAGGGCAACTTGTAAATCTGGATCAGCCGTAGCAGTAGTTGTAGTGTTTCTAGGTAGGTCTGCGGCCTTCACAGCATACAAATTATCCCAGAGAGCTTTTGATGCTGTAGCTACCTGAATTATCTGTGTACCACCGGACGGGGGTAGAATTTCTATCCCTGGACCTTGTACTAGTGTAGGGAGCGGGTAACCGTACCTAGTATCCAATAGGTTAAGTGGCAAGCCTGTAGCTAACGCCGTCCATACTCCGTTAAAGTACTCTAAAACTATGGCTTGGTTAAGTAGGGTTAAGCCTCCCCCAGAAGTTGGGCCACCCGGTTTGTTGAACACGTCCCCACCTGAGGACGTAAAGGTTACCCCGTTTGAGGATGCTTGAGTAACAATTCTGCCACCAACTTGTGTACCGTTAGGTGGGGTTGTAGGTAGCGGAATAGATAATGCTCCAGATGTAGTATCAAACAATACGAACTCATTCGGTTGTGGAGAATAGACCGAAGATTTGATAGCTGTTACGGTAAAGTTTGGCGTAACCCAAGAACCATCGGCTCGCATGAAATTTGCGGTTCCACCACCTGACGCTGGAACCGTGCCCTTTAAAGTATTGCTAAAGTTGTTGAGTTGCGCCGTCGCTACTACAGGGGCCAAGCCTGGATTCGGATAAGTTCCTGACAAAGCACCACCCGCAGGTCCAGAAGGTGCTCCACCACTAGGAGTTAAGGCACCAGAGAGAATGGCTTGGTACTCTAGATCATTTAGACTTTGCTGAATTGCTTGAGTAAGTGGTATGCCGAGTGCTGTGGCGTAATACTGGTATCTCAGATCGTTAAGTGTCGCTGCCATGTTGTTAGGTTATCTGGTTTGATTGGATTTCGCAAGGGGTTTGAGGTTTGGTTTAAAAACTAATTCTTGTCCATTTAGCGGGAAATAAGGTACGCTACGCTCCGTCGCAGTTGGTGGGAAGTGAACGAATTGGCAGATAAGCTTATCACAACTTTACCCCAACACTTCAACAACAGTTCAACAACATTGGCACAACACTAAACCTCTAGTTGAGGTTAATGCCTCAACAACATCTGCCCAATATTTCCCCAACAATTATTGTTCAAGAGTTGTTATTGAGAAACCTGGATCTTTATGCCAGCTTTATGTTGTGAATGTTAAGCTCAACCTAGCTCCGCAGGTAGCGGAGCGGAAAGGTTGAGATGTTCAGTATCTACTGTGAAGGATGGAACACAGAGTTTGTGTTCAACCCGGCGAAACTCGCCGAGGTTCGTCCCGTTGGTTTCGTTCACGCTATGTCAGAGAGCAACGGGGAAATCTGGGAAGGTACTCCATTGCAGATTGGCCGCATCGTTGTTGAGGCTCTGACTTGCGAGAGCCTCAACAACGGATGGTTCCTTGTTGGATCGGAGGACGTGTGATGAATCTGTTTCCCCTCAATCTCGCACGAGTGGAGGTTAGCCGGGTTCAATGCCCGGCAGCCTTCATTCTGACGTTCTGGTCCGAAGATGGCTGGACGTACAACGGCTCCTACTATCTGTTCAGTGGGCAGGTAGTTCGGCCGAATCGAGTGGACTGGTCACAAGCTGAGAAAGATCTGACAGCTTGGCTCAGTAACTCTTACGGGGAGGAAATCTAAAGTCAAAGTTTGCTCAGGCGAAAGCTTGAGCAAACGCGACCGCGCGCCACACGTGCCGAGCGGTCGCTAAACGTAGAATAAAGTACCTTGCTTGATTTATCAAGCGAACATGTGTACGTCGAACATATGTATGCTTGATATACTTTGCAGCCTGCTAGATATCTCAATCGAACTAATGTTCTGTGACAACGTTCACACCTAAGCTGCTAAGGTTTCCGGCTGGCACGCCGATATAATACGTACAAGCGAGCAACACCAAACCGAAAGGGTAAGAAGTGATTGAGAACCTGTTGGCAGTAATCAGCACCGGATGGAAGAAGTACGTCCGTGAAGTCGGCGCTCCCGACTTTCCGTTTGCTGCCGATTACTTCCTGATGGAAGTTGACATCTTTCCAGCCAGTATCCTCGACAAGGGTAAGGATGGAACTTTCGTCAACTTTATCCATATGTCCTACGTCGTGCGCTGCGGCGGAAGTGTGGTGCTCTGATGGATTTCCACGGATTGTGCGATCATTGCGGCGAGGATCATAAGGTCTACCTGTTCTGGGTAGACAGCAATATCCTCCCACTCTGTCAGCCTTGTGCAAACTCGGCACTCAACACACCAGTCGTGAAGTCTTACGACTTCTAAAGATTATCGGGCGGTATCGCTGCGAAGGCCTAGCCTAGAGTAACAGTACGAAAGCGAGCCCTAATAAGCCCTAGCTAGGGGAATGAGCCCTAACCTAGCTAGGCACAATCTAACCAAACCAATGAAAGGGTAAGTAATGACCGCAAGCAACAACAACTTCGCAAGGCAGGAAATCTATCGGGAGGCACTCGGCGACTTGTTCGCTAAGAAGTCTCGCAACACAGCGAGGTACGCTTCTCGCAAGATGTTTGACGATGCCATTGAGGCACATTGCATTGCCGGTGAAGTTCTCGACGTGTGGAAGGATCACGCTTACTGATTCGCTAAAGTTTCTCGAGCTGCAAAGCTCGAGAAACGGCGACCGCACGCCGCAAGCGCCGGGCGGTCGCCAAACCGATCAATTTGTGAGGCTTCATCTAGGGCTTGCGAACATATGTTCGACGAACTCATGTTCGATATGCATAAGTATGCACCGGGCTGAATCTTTATTTCTTCCCGAAAGGCTAAGGTATCGCCCCGACGATCCGATAGTATAGGGCAAGCGGGAGAGAGGCTCCCGTACAGTGAAAGGGTAATCAATGGCAGGAATCGAGCTACTGGCCGAATACGGCATCGAGCTGACCGATCTTAACGTCGGCTCACTTGTGAAGCTTCGGAATATTTACGAGGCGAATATCGTCACGCTTAAGGGTGAATCCGATAAGAACGAGTCGAAAGATTCCGAACTTAAGAAGGGTCTGCTCGCAATCGTCCGAAACGACGAAACTGTTAATGAGACTGTCAAGTCTCTGACATCCGAGTTTCGCCGCCTGATTTACGAGGCGGTTGATAACAACAGCGACGTGATTCTCCCGCTTGTCGAGGCGATTTCGGAAATCAAGACCGACATTCTGAACGAGCGGGATTTCCAGCTTGCGAAAGTCAAGCGGTCGATCGCACCTAAGGCAGTCGTTCTGGACGAAGAGTACGCCGAGAAATACGAGGCAGCCGAGAATCTTGCGAGCCTTATTCGCAAGCTTTACAGTCTGCTCGCCGCCCAGTGTGACCCGGACTCGAAAGACTTTCCGCTCACGCCGGTCAAGAAAGACGGTAAGCCGGTCAAGGGTGAATATAACGTCGTCCTCTCTCGTTTGCCGAAACAAGAGAATGGTGAAGAGTCGGCACCGATGGGCCGGAATGCCGGAACTAGGTTCCTTAAGTTTACGTGGAACGGTGAGCCGGTGCCGGAGGGTACGCTTGTCAATGAACTTGCTCACGATATTGTGAGCGATTTCAAGTCAGGCGTGGTCGTGACGTGGAAGGATATTTCCGACGCCGTGAAAGAGTCCGGTTCTGACTTGTTCGCACGGGAACCTTGGACCGTAACTTTCCCGACTGGCACACTGACGGGTTACGATCCTCGTGTCAAGAAGGATCGTAAGTCGTAAGTAGAACGTGAGTCTGGCCCGAACAATCGGGCCAGATTCACCAAAGTAAATAAAGTCCGAAGGCCAGCAAGCTGGCCTTCGGCGACCGCGCCGCCCGGAGCGCGGTCGCTTTTTCTTACGATTCAGAATATTTCTACAATCTTATTTCCTACAGGGCACGTACAGTAACGGCGATTTAGTAATGTTATGAGCTAGGCTTCGGGTAATAGACTGTACATTCAGTTTACGAGAGTAGTCGCTATACAGTCTCAACTCAGGTAAACCATTTAGGGTGCTACCCTCAGAGAGGGTAGCACACCTAGCTAAATGGCTTAACCGACAGACCATACCAGACTTGCTTACCTTGCTTGAACCTTGCTATATGCAACCGCCTCTGACCTGCCTCTATGAGTACACTTTCCATATATCAAACTCAAGCAAGTCTCACTCAACCATCAATTCTGGTCTTAACCTTACTCAGCGTCCTACATTATGAGTTCAACATTACATTCACCCTGTTTTACAGGAAATTACCTTTAAAACAGTTGACAAATGCCCTAACTAGGAGTAACCTAACCAGATGCTCCAACCAGAGGATCTTACACCAGAGATTAGACGTATTCTTGCTCGTAAAGCTCAACAAGGCGTGAGATTTAGTGATACAGAAATTGAGTTGTACATTAAGTGCAAGGAGCAAGCTTACACTATTAATGAGTTAGCCGCTTGGAAGAATCAATCCTATCAGAACATCTTCAATGCTGTGAAGAAATTAGCTCAGGAACGCTTCGTTCGTAAGTCCTACCAGGCGGGCAAACAAAGTTATTGGGAAGCTATGCCCAACCTAGAGGACGAACATCATGATCTACGTCAAGTTTTCTACCACAGAAACAAAGAGATTAACTTTGGAGAACTGATATGGTACTTGGATAACCCGAGAGATGTGGAACTTGCATTCAAGGCAACCCAACAGCTACTCGTTCATATCTATGTACGTGCAAGACTCCGTGGCAAGGGAGTCAAGAAGCTTCCAGCACCTACGGCAGTAGAAATTAAAACCACACTAATAAGTCTCTCTAAAGTAGTAGAAGAATACTACAACCTACTGCAACAGATCATAAACACAGATCAACTCTTCTCAACGAATGAGCATCTATATGGTGCGCTCGGTGATTATCCAGATAAGACTATTCATAGGTTCATGAGTTCAGAAGAGTTCTTTAGAAACTATTGGAACAACACCTACAGCACGAGAGGTATTGATACTGCTCTACGTTTCCATGATCCAAAGATAGTAGCACAAGCTAACGCCGAGGATTGGAATGATTCACTCAAAGATGTCCCAACTAATAAGGTATGGGAACCGAAACGACCAGAGGATGAATACTGATGAAGATGACTATAACAATTGAGATTCTTGTTCTTCAAGAAGATGAAGGAGCTTCTCCTAAAGAAGAGGATGAAGGTATCTCATTCAAAGCTTCAGTCAAAGAAGAGAATCCTGAACCTACTAAGCAATTCTCTTGGAAGTCTAGCATTTAACTTTAAATGTCTTGACAAGCCCACGAATCAGGCTCATACTGGCCTTGCGCATCCAGCGCAAGGGCAACAACTATGCCCAGAAACTGAAAGGGTAAGACATTGAACGCTGACATTGACAACTTGGTGGCTCATACTACTGAGCACGTTCGTAACCTACAGGATGAGCGGGAACTTAAGATCCTCGGTCAACTTGAGCGGGGTATCATTACTCCACTAGAGTTCCTTCAGAAGATCAACGAGATTTCTTACGCTCGCTTTGAAGCTAAGCACCCGATCATCAAGGATACTTGGAGTTCCCCTGTAGAAGGTAAGTGGAACTGTGAGTACCCGAACGGTGATCAAGCCACGATTGACGAGTACACCAACTCTGAGCATGATTCTATCTTCCATTGGGTTTACTCGGATAGCGCAGGACAGTTCATCAACGAGGATATGGAACATTTCTTGATAGAAGCTCAGGAAGCCTGTGACGTTTACAACGAGAGCTTCACTGAAAAGGAAGAAGTCTGATGGAACTAACCAATACACAAATAGCCAAAGAAGCTTCACTTCATCCTCGGTTCACGGAACATGACGTGAACAACTACTGGACTGTACGTGCTGAGACTTATGCTAGACAGTACGAGGGCACGTTTGACTTCATGCTAGATATGAAGGGCAAAGTCTCGCAAGATACAAAGCTCACGCCTGGACAGATTAAGGCTATCCTTAACTGTGCCAAGCGTGATGGGAATAACCTTCCTTCTGATCCTGCCCCTGTAGGAGTGCCAGAAGTTCAGCCACTTAAGGTGAACTTTGACTTCGGCAAGTTCGAGCAGGCAGAGCAGCACAGTTTGGAAGTCAGTCCGCAACAGAAGGAACTTGCAGACATTACCTCTCGCATCGAGAGTATCAAGAGGCGAGTGCAAGAACTTCATAGCCTCAATGATCCGATCGACAAGCTTATTGCAGAAAGTCAAGAGGAAGAGCAAGCTGTCCTCCGTGCTGCCGAAGAGCAGATTCGCAAGATCAGAAATGATCGTGCAAACGTAGAGGCTGAGCGGATTAAGATCGGAACTGAACTTGATCAGATTGGTACTGAGCTAGAGCAGCAGCAGAACCTTTACGCTCTTACTCTCCAGAACATTGCGGCTCAACAGTTGTTTGAAGAAACGAAGAAGCAGTTTGATGAACTTCGGGTAGGTAAGCCGTGGGACGAGAAGATCATGCCGTTCCAGTGGGAAGATGTTTGCTTCATGGCGGCAGCTTTCCTTGCTGGAAAGAACGGTGTACTGAACGCAAACGATATGGGTTTGGGTAAGACAGCCGAGACTCGTTTCCTCTTGGACATTATCATTCCTCTGTTCATTGAGAAGTACGGGCGTGCTCCACTGATTGTGTGGTTCACGAAGAAGTCTCTGCGTTACTCATCCTTCCGTGAGCTTATCAAGTGGAACGATGTTCAGAAGCCTATTGTTCTTGATGGTACTTCTGATGCTCGTGAGTTTCAGCTTGAGATTGCAGTAGCCACTAACACTCCGGTTATTGCGAACTACGATATGATGAACACGACTCCCATGCTGATGAAGATTGACTGGGACATTATCGTCATGGACGAGGTTCACAAGCTTAAGGGTGGAGCGAACCCAAAGCCGACTCTTATCTTTGAGAACGCAAAGAAGCTTCTTCACGATAAGGCTGGTAACCCAAAGCCTGACAAGTTCTTCATTCCTCTGTCAGGTTCTCCTATTCAGAACCATCCGAAGGAAATGTGGTGCTACCTTCACTTGTTTGATCCGATGCGTTTCCCGAACGTTCGTCACTTTGAGCGGAACTTCTGTTTCGGTTGGGGTGAGAAGGATGAATGGGGTAACGCAATTGTTTCGGTGGATTGGGAGAAGATCATTCGTGCCATGAAGGATCGAGTTATCAGGCACAGTAAGCAAGAGTGCTTGCCTGATCTTCCAGACAAGGTGCGAGAGTTCCGTTACGTTGAGATGGAAGGCGAACAGCTTAAGATTTACCAAAGCCTTCGTGACGACTTCTTTGTTTGGCTTGACGGTGAGAAAGAACGGAAGCTTAACGCAACTTCTATTCTCGCTCAGCTTACTCGACTTCGGCAAGCTGCAATCATGCCAGCCTCAATGTCAATCAAGGATCCTGAGACTGGATCAACTCATCAAGTTGAGTGCTTTGAATCCTCAAAGATTGACGAGGCGATGGAAATCATTGATCAGCTTGTCGGTGCAGGTGAGCAGGTTGTCGTGTTCTCTAGCCAATTCAATCCTCCGCTTAAGGAAATCCAGCGTCGCGTTATTGAGGAACAAAGTGTGAAATGTGAGATCC
>Ga0075424_100004927_pt1 | contig 12705 bp, 11 predicted proteins | sample SoiMethybrSBSTD3_FD_75301 | JGI IMG/M metagenome (GOLD analysis project Ga0075424, IMG submission 75301) | Bulk soil microbial communities from a Populus tree surrounding site in Tennessee, USA - Soil MetaG P. TD hybrid SBSTD3 | ecosystem: Environmental > Terrestrial > Soil > Tree plantation... | reverse complement strand
TAGCCCTGGACTGTAACATTTGATTTACGTCTGAATTTGAAGAATCCTTCGACGAGCTCAGGGCGAGCGGTCAAGGCAAAAGCCGTTCGTGCTGAGGCTCTCGAAGTATGAACGGCGAACGCTAAATTGCTGTTACAGTTCACCTAGTTTGCACGAGCGAGCCATATTTCCATGGGAACCGTTGCGGGCGCGCAGCAAATTCTAGCGGGCTTGAAAGACGCGGGCATTGATCTCATTGCCAGCGTGCCCGACATCAATATGCTGCAACTGATGAACCTGCTTTACGAAGATAAAACAATCACGCACGTTGCGGTCGGGCGCGAGGAAGAAGGCATCGGCGTATGCTCCGGCGCGCATCTCGGTGGTAAGAAAACTGCGATGTTGATGCAGAACGGCGGCTTGCTGAATAGTTGCAACGCGCTCACCACAACGGCGTTGCAATTCGGCATGCCGATCTTGCTGCTCATCTATTATGCGGGCGACATTGGCGACAATGCTTTCCATATGGTGGGGCTCGTCACCGAGCCCGTTCTGCAGGGGTTGGGAATAAAGTACGTTGTCATGCGCGACCCCATGAAGGTGAAACAAGATATCGCGGGAGCGGTTACGCTCGCGAACAGCTCGAAACGGCCGGTGGCTTTACTGCTTACGCGCGCCGTGCTCTAGGTCCACATGAAACGGTTTGAGTGTCTTCAGGCGATCGCGCCGTTGATTAAGGATGAGTTATTCGTCACAACGGCTGGCGGCGCCACGGCTGAATGGAACGCGGTTCGGCCAAGCGACGGCAATATCCAAGTAAAAACTCTCGGCCTCTGCTCGTCGATCGGCCTCGGTGTCGCGCTCGCCTTGCCCAGCCGCAAGGTCTTCGTATTCGACGGCGATGGTGCTTTATGGATGAATCTCGGCTCGCTTGCCACGATTGGACTACACCAGCCGAAAAATCTCATTCATATTTGCTGGGACAATCAGCAATATGAATCGTCCGGGGGCGAACCCACGGTGGCAACTGCCGGAAGAATCGATTTTGCTGCCATTGCGCGCGACGCCGGGATCAAAAGCTCAGTTGCTGCTGCGACCGTCGACGAACTCAAAGCGGCCGTCAGCCATGCTTTGCGTCAGGACGGGCCACATTTCATATGGGCCCGCATCGAGGCGGGTCGCGCTGAAGCGCCACCGCTCAAATATGATGAGCTGGAAAATAAATACCGCTTCGTCCGCTACGTCGAGGACACTGAAGGAATTAACATTCTGCGCGTCCCGATGCCCGCAAGCTACCTGCAGAAATAGCTGATCCCGCTCCAGATACTCACAAATTCCTAGAGCACGCTGGGCCGAGGCAATGTAAGAGTGAGATGGCTCTAACCGTGAGATCGAGCTGGTGGAACCTTACTTCAGTCCTTGAGGCGAATGCCAAACTTCCCGAGCCGGTGTTTCCAAGCTTCGCGGCGTTCGATTTTCTGCCATACTTCGATTTCTTGTCTGGCTAGCTGAGTTTTCTTTTCTTTGAGCTCGGTCATCAAATTTTGAATTAATTTGTCGCGTGCTTGAAGCAGCTGTTCGCGTTCATTCAGGAGATTCTCAAGGCCGGCATCTCCATTGAGTCCCTCTTCGGTCGCGGATTCCTCTCGTTCGACGGCCACAAGCGCCCGGTCAGGTTTGCGCTGTTCTTCGTCTAACATATTTTCCAGCGCTACCTTCGCCGCTTCGGCTTCGTACAACCGTTCGTTGAGCCCGTTTAACTGCGTCTGCATTACGCGCAATTCGGCGCCGCTCGCCTCCACAAACTTCTGCTTTTCGGACAGTTGACGTTCGAGCGACTCAACTCTGCTGCGCAACTGCTGCTCGAGCTCACCGATGGAGGTAGCTCGGGACTCCAGCAACGTGGTTTGCTCCCGCAGCTGTTCCTGGAGTAAGCGTTCCGATCTTTCCCGTTCGGCCTTGACCTCCGCGAGCTTTTCCGTCACGTCGGTCAGCTTTACCGTTAGCGCGTCGAACTCCGCATCGCGAGCGCTCAGCAGTTCCTGTTTTTCCGTCAATTGAGTCTCGAGGGCCCCGGCCCTGGCATTTAACTGTTTTTCCAGGGCGCGCATCGCCGATTGCGCCGCCGCTAGTGCGTCGGTTTTTTCGTTTATTTCTTCTTGCAGTGATCGGAGAGCCTGCTCCTTTGTCTCGCCGAGTTCGCTCAGGTCTCCGGAAATCGCAGTGAGCTTGGTGAGTGCCGACTTGAGATCGGCGTCACGCGACTCGAGCAGTTCTTGTTTTTCACTGATTTCCAGTTCGAGGGCATGAACTCTTGTGCTGAACCGTTCCTCCAAGGCACGAATTGTGGCGGCTCTCTCATCGAGCAATTGGGTTTTAAGCTGGAGTTCGTCCCGAAAGTCCTGGGTCGCTTGCTCGCGGCCAGAAACAAGCTGTGCAAGCTGACGCTTGAGATCGCCCACTTCGGCGTCGTGCTGAGTCAGTGCCTGCTCCTTCTCGCGCAAGCCAACGTGCATTTCCCCGATCTGCCGCTTGACCTCCTGTTCGAGTCGGTTGAGTGCGGAATCTTTGGACTGGATCAGTTCATCGCGCTCCTTGAGCGCTTCCTCAAATAGACTTTCGGCGTGTTGGCGTGCACTCGTGATCTCCGTGACCTTGCGATCGAGTTCGGCCAACTCCGATTTGAGTGCGGTGACCGCCGCGTCACGCTCACCGACAATCGCCTGCTTGTCCGCTAACTGCTTTTCCAGCGTCTCGATCTTTGCTCTAAATGTCTCTTCGAGCTCCCGGACCGCCGAATCGTTGGCTTGCAAACCCGCTTTTTCGGCCCTGAGCTTTTCTTGCAGCAGGGTCGCCGCCCTCTCCTTCGCTGAGCCGACTTTAGCGAGTTGCTCGGTCAATGAGCCGAGTTGCGATTTGAGCGCTTTGATTTCGTGCTCACGCTCACTCAAAAGCTCGGTCTTTTCGCCGAGCCGTGTGTTGAGCGCCTGGAGTTCACTGGCATGGCGCTGCTCCAATTCGTGCCGGGCGCTGATTTTCAGTTGCGATTCGGCTTCTCGCTTTTTCAATTGTTCCCGCAGCGACGCTTCGCTTTGCTCTTTGGCTGCGCTCAGCTCCTTCAGACTGGCTGCAAAATTCTCCGTCTCGCGCTTCAGCGTCTCGATTTGGGCGCTGCTCTGCTGTAAGAGCGCTTCTCGTTTCGCCAATTCGGCGCTGAGGCTCTGCGTTTGGTTTTCACGCTGTTCGGCAATCTTTCGGTGGCCATCTTTTTCGGCCTCGAGTTGTTGCTTGGCGCGCTTGAGCTCCTCGTGCAGTGTTTCTTCTACGCGCACTTTAGCAGCCGCCATCTCGCTTAATCGGAGAGAAATCGCCCTGACCTCCGATTTGACCCCTGCTAGTTCGTTATCGCGAACTTGGAGCAATGCGTCCTTTTCACCGAGCGAGTTCCGCAATCCCTGCAAGCTCCCATTGAGCCGTTGCTCGGTTTCCGCCAGGATCCGCTCTTTCGCGCGCCGCTCATCGTCCGATTTTCGCAGCTCTTCCTGAAGTCGGATTTCGGTTTGCTGTCGGGCTGACTCGAACTCGGCCAATTGTTGTCGGAAACCGCTGAGCTCCGCTTCTCGGCTTCTGACCAGCTTGTCTCTTTCACTGAGCTGGGTTTCCAGAGTTCTGAATTTCTCTGCAAAGCGCTTTTCTTCCGTACGAATCGCCTGATCGTTGGCTTCGAGAACCTCCCTGGTTTTCTTCAACTCGGCTTCGAGCAGAGTTTCCGCTCGTCGTTTGGCATTTTCTAATTCTTCGACTCGCCGAGTGAGTTCGCTGGTTTCGTTGCGGAAAATCCCGAGCTCACTTTCACGGCCTTTGAGAAGAGCATCCCTTTCGCGTAATTGATTTTCCCATTGCCGTGTTTTCGTACTGAGCCGTTGCTCGAGGTCTTTGACGGCGGCATCCTTGGCCTGCAGCAGTTCGTCTTTATTTTTGAGTTCTTCCCGAAGCAGACGCTCTGCTCCTGCTCCATCACGCCCGGAAAATTCACCCGGCGTGCCGCTTCCCTTCAAGCTCGTCAGCTCGATGTCGCGCGCCTTGAGCTCCTCTTCTTTTGCATTCAGTTGAACGATGAGGTTCTCGATTTTTTCGATGCTGGTCTCGAGATCGTGATTCAAAAGTTCTTTCGACTGGCGCTCGTGCTTGCCCTTCCAGACGACCTCTTGCAGCAGGTTATCCGCTTCGTTTTTTTCCGCTCTTATTTCTGCCAATCGTTTACGCAGGCCTTGAACTTCACCATCCCGAATCATCTTCAAAAAGAGCACGGTCATAACCACTGCGAATAGGGTCAAGCCGCCGTAGAACAGGGTTCCGGACGGCAATCCGTCGAAAAAGCCGATCGGTGAAGACAGAAGCGCCTTCAGGTTGGTAGTTAGCATCCAGCGGTAATAATTCGCGTCAAGTTCGTTATCTCGAAATCCAAAAAAGATCAGCCCGCCCAGGATCAGAGTAGCAACAACCAACAGGACGATGAATTTTTCTCGTGTTCGCATATAGAAAAGTGGCTCCCAGCTGCCGAAATGGAGCGGCGCGAGTCTTTAAACCTCAAATATCCCGCTATTTTACCTTTCATGGCAGAATTTGCCAGCAAAATTCGCTATGAACCGAGAGCGCCCGGGCTGCCGTTATTGTCAAGTTATTCCCGAAAATAGCGGCGGACACGCGAAAGTCCGCCCGTGAGCCCCCATCCGATTGCTGGTGAACTCCCAACGCGGACCCTGTCAACGAGTCGTTAAGGGAGTGCAAATTTTAGCTTGCTAACCTGAAGACACTTGGATAGGAACAGTAGGAAAATTCCGGGCGGTCAAAGCATGCAAAAGCATCGATCCTTTTCGGTAACCCTGGCGCTAATGATCTTTTTTGGAGTTTTCTTGGGACCCAAGGCTTCGGCCCAATCGCAAGACGGGTTTGCGCCAAACCGGATCACCTTGGGTCTGGTGTCCGCGAGCCAGCAGCAAGAGATTACCAACTACTTTGAGCCGCTTGTTACTTATCTCGCGCGGAAGATTTCTGCCGCCCCACAGCCGCAAGGCAAGGTTTTGGTCGTCTCTTCGTTACCCGAGTTGGCCAGACTTCTTGATCAAAAAACCGTCGATTTTTACATGGAAAGCCCGTATCCCACCTATGTGATCAATCAAGTTCACGGCGCCGGTCGAGTACTGTTGCGCCGCTGGAAAAACGGCGTCGCAGAATATCGCAGTTTCATCGTGACAGCTAAAAACAGCGGTATCGAGAGAGTCGACGCCCTGCGCGGAAAAACGGTCGCATTCGAAGATCCTGAGTCGACCTCGGGCTACTTCTTGCCGAAATTTTTTCTCCAGCGAAATGGATTCAAGTTTTCACCGGCGAATAATTCCTCGGGTACTCCGTCGGCCACGATTGCGTACACGTTTGCGGGAACCACTGAAAAGGTTTTGGATCTCGTTCTCAGCGGACAGGTGGCGGCGGGCGCCATGAGCGACGATGAGTTTAGTTTGTTGGTAGCGCAAAAAAAAGACAAACTGAATGTTTTAGCCCAAACCGACTTGTTGCCCCGTCATCTGGTTTCGGTTCGCAAAGATTTGTCGCCAGAATCGGCGCAACGTCTGGCAGCGATTTTGGAAACGATGCACGAGGACAGTACCGGGCGACAAATTCTCTTGAATCTGGACAACACCACCAAATTCGACCTTTTGCCGGGAGGCGAAGAGGCCATGCGCCGCAGGCTTTTGGAAACTTTTTTTGACCCGCAGCGAAGATAACCCGAGCGCGAGCGGCATGTCTGACTCTGTCGCGACCGCTCTATTGCTTGGTTTTCAGTTGTTGCTCGTTTTGCTGTAGAAACGTCTTGATTTCGTCCGCATGTTCGAGCAGGCGCTTCCATTGCTCTTTGTAAAGGGTCACCGGGAACCTTCCCAAACCATACACCGAAAGCCCGCCCTTCTCACTGATTTTTAAGCGCAACTGTCCGGGCTTACGCTGCTCGATCTGATCTTTCAACGCTTTATTCTCCGCCTCGAGGCGCGCCAATTTCTGTTCGGCACTTTCTTCAGCCATAGCTCCTCCAGTAGATATTTGCGTAATTTGATCTGCTCGCCGATTTCGCCGTTCGTCAGGAGAGAACCGGTCATTTCCAGGTCCAACATATACGAGCAGATTTTCCGCCGGTCAATACGCAAATCGCGCCGCCCGCCGAGAGACATCTCCATCCCTTCACGTACGCCTTGACTGCGCCGCTTGATCCGGCGCCGAAACTGAGCTTATAAGAAGAGAACGGCTCGGCACCTTCCGGACGTCTTAATTTTTCTTAGGAGGCTTATCATGTCAGCCAGGCTCAGCACGCGAATCATCGATGGCGACGGGCATATCTTCGAGGACAACGCAGCCATTATCGCCCGAATGGAAGCTCCCTATAGAGAGATTGCCGCGCGCAAAGGCATCATCTTTCCACCGTTGGATCATCTGCATAGCGGCCGTGCTGTGGAAACTCCACCTCAGCGAGATCAGCGGCCGCCGGTGGGACCGCAGGGTTGGCTGGATTTCCTCGACGACGTCGGCATCGAGTGGACCGTGCTCTATCCAACTATCGCGCTCTCTTATGGAAAAATTGTCAGCCTCGATTATGCAGTCGCTGTTTCACGGGCCTACAATGATTGGCTCTACGACACTTACGTCAAGTTTAACGCGCGCTTCAAAGGAATGGCTATTCTGCCCATGCAGGATCCCGAGGAAGCGGCCAAGGAGCTGCGCCGCTCCGTGACTGAGCTGGACATGCTCGGCGCCATGATGCCGTCCAACGGACTCGCGCACCCGCTCGGCTCAAAATTTTACTGGCCGGTTTACGAAGAAGCCAACCGGCTTGGCTGCTGTTTGGCCGTTCACGGCGGTGCCCACGACCGTTTCGGAATGGACCACCTGAACATGTACGTGCCGGTGCACGCTCTCGGCCATCCGTGGGGACTGACCATCAATTGCGCCGACATTTTGTACAACGGTATATTTGATCGTTTCCCGCGCGTGCGCATTGCCTTTCTCGAAGGCGGCATCGCATGGCTGCTGTTGTTGCTCGAGCGTTTGCACGCATCGCACGAAACCCATTTTCAGCATATTCCGGATGGTGAGTACGGCATCCGTGAAGGCGAGGATCCGACTCGATACGTAAAGCGACTCATCGATCAGAATCGATTTTACCTAGGCATCGAAACTGAGGAATTGACCATGCCCTTCGCGATAAAAACTGTTGGTAACAAGCCGTTTCTTTATTCTTCTGATTTTCCGCACGAAGTCACCAACGAAAGCTGCAAGCACGACATCGGTGAGCTTTTGGAAAGCGATGAGATCACCGAAGACGACAAGGCGGCGATGCTCTGGCGCAACGCCGAAACGTTTTACAAGCTGCCGCTATAATTTCGGGTAGAGTTCGAACGGTTCAAACGGTTCAAAACGTTCAAGCCAGCACAAGAGGACATTCGGATGGAAACCTGTCGAGCCGCAGTCATCACCGCGCATAATAAACCTTTAACCATCGAGCAGGTGCACATTCCCGTGCTCGATCCAGGCTCGTTGTTGATCAAGATCGCGGCATCGACGCTTTGCGGCACCGACGTGCATCGCTGGCATGGTCACCTCTCAGACGGCGATTCGCTGCCGATCATCACAGGTCATGAGCCCTGTGGCTACGTCGAGGACATCGCCGGCGAGCGCACGGATATTTTGGGCAATCCCGTAAAGCGCGGCGACCGGGTGGTGTGGAGTTATGTCGCTTGCGGCTCTTGCTATTACTGTACGGTCGCACTCCAACCCTGCATTTGTCCTGGACGCGCCTCATGGGGGCACAATCGCAGCGACCAGCACCCATATCTGCTCGGCAGCTGTGCCGAATATATGTACGTTCCTAAGGAATGCTTGATCGTGAAAGTGCCCGATGAAGTTTCCTCCGCTTCGGCGGCCGCCTCGGCATGCGCGTATCGAACCGTCATGCATGGATTCGATCGCCTCGGGGCGATCAAGAGCCACGAAACGGTGGTGATTCAGGGCAGCGGTCCCCTCGGCAACTTCGCCACGGCCGTCGCACGCGACCATGGCGCCAAAAAGGTTTTGGTGATCGGCGCGCCGGCGAATCGCCTCGAGGTCACCAAACGCATGGGCGCCGACGCAGTACTTAATCTCGAAGAGGTGACGGATGAAAAGCAGCGCCGTCAATGGGTGCGCGACCAGACCGATGGGCGCGGCGCTGATGTCGTGATTCAAGTTGCCAATAATATGGCGGTGCCTGAAGGGCTCACTTTGTTGCGCGGCGGCGGACGCTACTTGAACATCGGCGCCGGCGGCAAGGCGAACATCGCCGTCGAACGGCTGCCGCAGGAGATGCTGTTTATCACGATTCGCTCTGCTGAACCGCGCCACTGGTTGCAGGCGATCGATTTTCTCGCCTCAAGGAAAAAAGCTTTTCCGTTCGAAGAAATGATTAGCAAAAGCTACAAGCTGGAAGAGATCAATCAGGCGATGGAAGCGATGGCGAGCTATTCTGTCGTGAAAGCAGTGATCAACATCAACTGAACAGGTGTGCGCTTAAACAGGAGTATTATGAATTATCAACTTGAACATGTCGCAATTTATACCAAGGACATTGCGGGTTCGATCCAGTTCTACGAAAAATTTTTCGGCGGCCATGCGACACCGATCAGAAAGGGCGCGGCCGGTTATGGTTTTTGCTTCGTGCGGATCGCCGGCGCGCCATCGATTCAGCTGATGGAAACCGACAATCAGTCCGGCGTCCATCACTATGGCTATGTCACCGATGCTATCGATCAGGTCGCCGCAGAGTTCAAGGAAAAAAGCGCGACGATTTTGCGTGAAAACCGCGACGACTCGGGAAGGCTGACGACGATCTTCGTCAAAGACCCGAACGGCTTGGAACTGGAGATCAGGTCGCCACGCTAGCGCTCACTTCACTGCCCACGCCTAGAGATCGTCGTAACTACATCGAAAAGGCTTCTTTTACGAAAAGACTCTCCAGCGGGAGCTCTTTTTTGACGAGACCTTGTTCGATCTGGTAGCGGTTTAGCGCCTCCAGAGACTTCTTGTCAGCAGCCGTCAGAACGCACGAATACGGATCATAACCGAGCACGTCACGTTCCTTCGCGTACCCTTCGGCCTGCGCTGGCGTAAAAAATTGCAGCGCGAGTCTGTTCGCTTCGCGAAAGGCCTCGATGAGTTTTGCCGCAAGGTCGGGATATTTTTCCACGGTCTCTTCTTTGATCGTCATGATGTGAATGATGGGATAGATCTCGGTGCGCTTCACGTATTGAATAATCTCATCGGTGTATTCAAAGAGCGGCTTTACGCCCGGAACTTTTCCCATAATACCGGGCAGAACACCGCCGCCGAAAAGTCCAGGATAACCCGAGTCCCCTGCCACGAGAGCGGCGGCCACTTTCCCCTCACTCAGCAGTTTGGCGAGGTGCTCTTTCTCTTGACCGAACGGCGGCGGCGGATCCAAGCGTTCGACCCTTACCGGCAGCTCATTGGCGATGTAAACCTCTTTCCCGGAGACGAACCAACCCACGTCGGTCGTTTTGATATTGTGGGCATCGAGCAAATAACCTCGCGCCCATGAGACCGCGGTCGCGCCGTACCGGAACGCGCCGATCTGTTTGCCTTTGAGTTCGCTCGGGTGTGAGAGCTTTCCTTCGCAATAAAAAATATTTCTCTGTCGCGGGCCCCGTTGAAAGAAAACCGGCAACGCCAGGAAGCGTTTGCCATTTTCCTTGGCGCGCATCAACGTCGCCGTCGACATTTCGGCGACGTCGAATTCTCCTTGAACAAACCGGTAATGAATCTCTCCCGCGGAATACTTGTCGCCGACATATTCGAGATCGTAGCCATCGATCGGAATCATGCCCTCGATGAGCGCACGATTCCGCGGATTGGGATTGGTGCTGAAAGTGATTTTGGGCTTCGCAGTCATTATTGCAACCTCCGAACTGTGTGAGCAAAGGTCGATCTATTGGCCAAATCAGACGGCGACATAGGCTGCTCTAGGATTGCACGAATATCCTTTCCGCGCTTAATCCTCCTCCTCTTTCCTACCCCGCATCGCGGGGGAGGATAAAGGTGGGGGTCAGCTTAGTGGGTTCTTGCAGATGACATTCAGAAGAGCTTGGCGCCGTTCTTCGCGCACCACCTTCAATGCCTTGGCCAGAGCATCGGGAATTTCACTCGGCTCTTCCACACGGGCGGCATAAGCGCCGCAAGCTCGGGCAGTAAGCTCGAAATCAGGCGACGGACTCAGGTCAGTGCCGGGAAAATTGCGTGTTCGCGCCGCCACGCCATCGGGATACAACCCGCGCGCCGCATTCAAGCTCGCGTTCCATACCTGGTTGTTATAGATCACGGTTAAAAACGGTATGCGATACTTTTGCGCCGTGAAATGACATGCCGTGGGCGCGCAAAACATGTACGACCCGTCGCCTTCCGCGGCGATCACCGTCGCGTCCTGCCTGCCGAGCTTCATGCCGATCGCGGCGCCCAACCCCCAACCCAGATGGCCGGCGAGCGGCGTATTGTACATCGAGCCAGGGCGATTCAAATGAATGACTTCGGCCAGTTTCGAAGTAATTGTTTCGTTGGCGATGATCGTGTGGTCGTCCATAGCGTCGCCGATGCATTTCGACAGCCAGGCGGGATGAATCGGTTTCTGCTCTTTTACGGCTTCGACACTCTCATCCATTTCCCGGATCACCTGGTTATGCTCACCGCGAATTTTTTTGCGGCGCTCCTCGAGTTTGCCATGCATCGCCGGGTTTGCCGCTAGCTTCGCTCTGATGATCGCTGTCAAAACCGGCAGGGAAATTTCCGAGCATCCTGTCACCGGCAGATCGGCGGGAAAGCCCCAGCCGGGGATCGCCGTAAACATCGGGTCGCGCTCCAGGTGAATGATCTTTACGCCGTCGCGCAGAACATCGCGACTGGGAGGTTCCCACGGCACGTCGGTGTCGATGAAGAACAGCAGATCGGCATGTCGCGCATATTTGATCGCTTGGACACCCAAATAGAGCGGATGGTCGGTAGGAAAATTGACGTAGCTCAATTGTTGCGCCACCGGAACTGCCAACAACTCGGCGAGTTCTACGAGCAACGGCACGGCTTCGGGATTTCGTCCGAGATACTTCGTGACGATCAATGGATTCTCGGAGGCGATCAGCCAGTCGGCGGCTTTCTCCAGCACCGCCTGATCCGCCTGCATCTTGCTCGCCGGCGCGAGTGCTTCTGACGCTAACAACCGCGTGGACTCCATGGATTCGAACAACCATTCTCTCGGCAAGCTCATATAGACCGGACCGCGCGGCTCGCTCATGGCAATTTTGTAAGCGCGCGAGACGACCGCGGCAAGATTTTGATTGGTGCGCACTTCGTAATCCCACTTGACGAACTCACGCACGATATTCCCCTGATCGCGCGATTCCTGCCGCCAGTGAATATTTTGGCTCTTGCCGGCGCGCAATTCGCCTTCGGTGATCGGCGTCCGGCCGGCAACGAGAAAAAGCGGCACGTTGCATGACGCTGCGTTGATCACTCCGCCAAGCGCGTTCGCTGTCCCCGGTAACGTGTGCACGAGAACCATTTGGGGCCGCTGCGTGACGTTGTAATAACCATGCGCCATGGATACGGCGGCCTGCTCGTGCGGCACGACAATGGGCTGAATGTCGCGCGGATCTTCCCGGGCGGTCTTAGCCATCGCTTCGATCAGCGGTCCATGATCGGTTCCGGTGTTGGCGAACATGTAGCGCACGCAGCCGAGCGCTTTGATTTGTGCAAGAAAAGCCTCCGCGCCATTGGAAACTGTGGTTATAGTTGTTTTATCAGCCATCGAAGCCCCCTTCAGCCGCTAGAGATATCCGTTTTCCCGATAATACTTCTCTGCTCCCGGGTGAAGAGGAAAATCCAACGGCCCCGCTTCCGTATTCGAGCAAAGCTGCTTCATTGACGGAACCTCCGTCGCGTCGTAGGGAATCTCCTCGCGGATTTTATCGAGCACGCCGGCGATGTGATACGCCAAATCATCGGGAAATTTTTTGTGCACCACAATCGGCCAGCCGCTGAAATCCACCACAGTCGTTGGGTCGTTGATGCCGCCGATCCGTCCATGATCTAGACGCGCGCGCTTGAAACCGTAGGCTTCAAGTTGTTTCAGCACAGGCTCCGAATACGACAAAAACTTCATACCGTGCTCGACGGCGACGTCGCCCCAGGAATCCATGCCTTCGTCGATCACCATGTCGAGCTTACCTGAAACGATCCCCGCGCGCCGCTGCGGATTGCTCGGCCGCACGACTTCGTCAACCTTGCCGCCCCACTTGATAAATTGTCGTTCCGAGATGCCGTGCGCCTTGAGCAAAAACTTGATCGCGAAATCGACGCAGTCGTTGACCGCGATCGATACGCGCATTTTCGGCTTTTTGGCGATCAACTCTTCCATGCTGTTCACGCCCAATCGCGGCGACACAGCGATCACCAAGCGATCCCAGGAAGGAAATACCGCCAGCGCGCGTAGCGGTGATTTGTTCTTGAACGGTCCGACGCCGCGCACGGCCATGGACGGAATAATCGACGGATTGAGCCAGACCAGGTCCAGTTTGCCGCTCGCCACCAGTTTGGCGCCGTTCAAACCGCTGCACCAGGCCGGACTGACGCCAATCG
>Ga0075424_100004925_pt1 | contig 12706 bp, 8 predicted proteins | sample SoiMethybrSBSTD3_FD_75301 | JGI IMG/M metagenome (GOLD analysis project Ga0075424, IMG submission 75301) | Bulk soil microbial communities from a Populus tree surrounding site in Tennessee, USA - Soil MetaG P. TD hybrid SBSTD3 | ecosystem: Environmental > Terrestrial > Soil > Tree plantation... | reverse complement strand
TTCAATATCGCGAATCTGACCTACGCCGCGTCGGCAGGAAATCTCTACAGTTCCGGCTTTGGTCAACCCAACACGCGCATCGGTAACCTGTTTGGGTCGGGCGGACCAAGAGCCGGTCAGTTCGCACTGCGCTTCGGCTTTTAACAGCTGGCGCTCGAAGACTACCAGCGCATGGATTTGCATCGCAAGCTGGGTCTGCTCTATGTCAGCGGAATGATCGTCGGGTCGATTCGGATTGTCCGTTCAGACGGATTTCGGATGGGTCTTCGGAGCCGGTCTTTTCTCTCGCGATCGCGTGGATTCTGACGACCTGTCTTGCATTCATCGCCATTCGCAAAGGACAGGTTCAGCAGCATAAGGAATGGACGATTCGAAGCTATGTCGTCACGTTTGCGCGATTGGCGACAATGAAACGCAACTCGCGTTCAGTGCCTGGATCTGCTGGGCTGGCCCTCTACTAATCACCGAAGTGCTGCTGCAGGGCAAAAAAATCTTTCGACCTGTCGGCACGACCTCTTAGTTGAACGCGGGCTAAAGCCCGCGACTACGTGCTCGCGATAACGTTGTTGCAAACCTCGTAGTCGTGGGCTTCAGCCCGTGTTCAACCCGTTCACGGCCTCTATCTCCTGTTTGTTGCGCCTTTTGGGTTTTTTCCGCCCAAAGTGTGATGTAGACTCGCTCCAACTAGAAGCAAGAATCAGTTTCAAAACGATTTAGAGGGGGATGGTCCATGAAGCGAGTACTCCTTAACATTTTCGTAGGAATGTTCGTCACCGTTCTGACCTGCGGCAACATTTTCGCGCAGGCAACAGCTCAAATTTCGGGAGCAGCGAGGGATCAGAGTGGCGCTGTGCTTCCCGGTGTTGAAATTACAGCAACGCAAACCGACACGGGGATTACCCGAACGGCGGTCACCAATGAAACAGGATCCTACGTTCTAACGAACCTGCCAATCGGTCCCTATAGATTGGAAGCCTCTTTGCCGGGATTTCGTACGTATGCACAAACCGGCATTGTGCTCGAGGTCAACAGCAGTCCTGTCATCAATGTTGCGCTGGAAGTGGGTCAGGTCACCGAGCAAGTCGAGGTACAGGCGAACGCAACCCTGGTAGAAACGCGGAACGTCGGCATCGGTGGTGTTATCGAGAATGCGCGCATCCTCGATCTGCCGTTGAATGGACGGAATATGATCGAGCTGGTCGGACTATCCGCTGCGACGACCCCGGCTCCGATCGTCGATGGCACCGGCGGCAGGGATCCTTTCAGCAAGGGGAATGTTTCGCTCGCGGGTGGATGGAACTCAGGGTTGAACTACACGCTGGACGGCGCCTATCACAACAATCCATACGACAACGGCTACATATCCATGCCGTTTCCGGATGCGCTGCAGGAGTTCAAGGTCGAGACCGGGGCCACGAGCGCTCAGAACGGTGTGAAGTCCTCCGGCTCGGTTAGCCTGGTAACGAAATCGGGCACGAATGGGTTTCACGGCGACGCCTCTGAGTTTGTCCGGAATGGCAAATTCAATGCTCGAAATGTTTTCGCGACCTCACGCGACACGATCAAGCGAAATCAGTTTGGCGGAACAGTGGGCGGTCCAATTCTCAAAAGCAAACTCTTTTTCTTCGGCGCCTACCAGGCGACAACCCTTCGTCAGGCTCCGTCGGACACACTTGCGATCGTTCCTACTCCGGCAATGATCGCCGGCGACTTCACGGCTTTCGCATCAGCCACCTGCAACCGCGGCACGGCAGTTACGTTGAGAGCGCCATTCGTGAACAATCGCATCGATCCCGCGCAATTCAGTAAACCAGCCGTCAATCTGGCGGCGAAGCTGCCGAAATCATCCGATCCCTGCGGCAGGTACAACTACGGGACACCGCTGCTCGAAAACGATCACACGGCGGTTGGCAGGATCGACTACCAACTCAGCGCCAATCACTCCTTATTCGGCAGGTATTTGCTGGACAGCATTTCCAGTCCACCCGCCTACAACGTAGTGAAGAACCCGCTCAATGCTATCGAGCTCGGAAAAGAAGGCCTGGCTCAGGCGTTCACTCTGGGTGACACGCGTCTATTCGGACCGAACATCGTCAACGCCTTCCGCTTCACCGCGAATCGAATCGCGGCCGCCAAGACCGAGTCGGATCACAATGACGCGGGCCTTGGGCCCGTCGATATCGGGGTCAAAATGGTTTCGGTGTTGCCGCACCGCCCGGCGTACACGATCACGGGGGGCCTCAACAGCATCACCGGCGGGTTGCGGACAGGCGCTGCGGGCCCTGCATCGGGACCGACTCGAGTTGCTATTTTCGGACTCAATGATGACCTGAGTGTGCTTCACGCAAACCACCAGTTCTCCATGGGCGCGCAGTTGACCGGCTGGTGGACGAACTCCTATTCGAATGCTTCTGCTTACGCCACTATCACGTTCAGTGGCCAGACTACGGGACTGGGTTTCGCCGACTTTTTCATGGGAAATGCGGCTACCTTTCGAGAGGGAACGACGGGCGATCAAAACAAGAAGTCGAAGTACTTTGGACTTTATGGCGGCGATACCTGGAAGGTGACTCCAAAACTGACGGTGAATTATGGCGTGCGCTGGGAACCTTTCTTTCCTATGACGCACCGCGACAATACCGTCCTGCACTTTGATGCTGATGCTGCCAGGAAGGGCATCAAGAGTACCCGGTTCACAGGTACGCCCCCGGGTATTTTCTTTACTGGTGACCCGGGATTTCCTGCCTACAGAGGCATGAACACCCACTGGTGGAATTTCTCGCCGCGGCTGGGATTGGCGTGGGATGTGAATGGTGACGGCCGCACGTCGATCCGAGCATCTGCCGGATCGTTTTACGATCGTCCCAGCAATCTATTCCTGCAGGGGTTCAGCAACGGAGCGCCGTTCCTTCCAACGTTCCTCCGGAACAATGTGAGCTTCGCGGATCCGTGGGCCACCGAACCCGGTGGAGATCCATTCCCCATCACATACGGACGATTTCTTGGCCCCAACGATGCGCGGTGGCCGCCGTTTGCCCTCGTGACATCTCTGGATTACGACACGCCGAATATGCAGGTCTATCAGTGGAACCTCAGCCTGCAAAAACAAGTCGGGACGGATTGGCTGGTGTCGGCTAGTTACGTTGGCAATTCCAGCATTCATATGTGGATGGTGCAGGAGGCTAACCCTGCTGTTTACCTGGGTGCCGGGCCGTGCACACTCAGTGGCGTCAGCTTCGCCTCATGCGCGACGACAGCAAGTACGAATCAGCGCCGCCGGCTCAGTCTGGAGAATCCGGCGGTCGGGCAGTATTTTGGTCCGATAAATCACGTGGAGGCCGGCGGCACAGGCAATTACAACGGCCTGATCCTGACTGTTGAACGCCGCGCTGCGCGGGGTGTGACGATCAGTGGGAATTACACGTGGTCGCATTGCATCAGCGACGCCGGGGGGCAACCTGCAATTCAAGGCACCTCGGCCGTCGGCTACACGAATCCGGATAACCGGCGCTTCGACCGCGGGAATTGCAATGTCGCCGCCACAGATCGGCGCCATGTTTTTAATCTGTCCGCGCTGGCGCAAACACCATCATTTGCAAATCCAACGTTGCGAGCGGTGGCTTCCGGCTGGAAATTTTCGCCGATCTTCAAAATTCTTTCGGGCGACTATTTCTCGATCACTACGAGTAATGATCAGGCGCTTAACGGCCTTTCCGGATTGTTGACGAACTCGAGTCAGCGCGTTAATCAGATACTCCCCGATCCATACGGCGACAAATCCGCGGGGAACTTCCTCAACCCTGCGGCATTTGCATTACCGGCGCTGGGCACGCTCTCGAACATGGGTGCGAGCAGCGTCCGCGGTCCGGGCAGCTGGCAGTTCGATATGGCTCTCTCGCGAGCGTTCCGAGTCCGGGAAGCGCAACGGGTGGAATTTCGAGCGGAGGCTTTCAACCTTACCAACAGCTTCAGGATGAACGACCCAACCACGGTGCTGAATAGCACGGTTTTCGGTCAAGTCACGTTCGCAAAAGATCCGAGAATCATGCAGTTCGTTTTGAAGTATGTCTTCTAAAATGAACGCGGGCTAAAGCCGCGCGACTACGTGCTGGCCACCACGTTTCGGTATGCACGTAGTCGCGCGGCTTTAGCCCGCGTTCGTCCCGCATCCTTTTCCCCAGATTTAGTCTGTATGGGAATCTTCTTCCAGATAACGGATGCGCTTGTGAACGTCGGTGTTGATGGAGTGATACGGCTGCGCGAGATTTCCTGGATCGAACACGGTTTGGCGCATGTGTTCGGCGTCATCGCTGCCGATGGCATCGGTGAAGATCGGCACGAGATATTCGACTCCGAGTTTTGACGGCTTCATCAGTTGCGGATCGTACATCGCCGGATGCAGGAAGCGAGGGTGGATGTGGCCCCATCGATCGCGGAAGCGATTCGCATCATAGCCTTCCACGTGAAAACCCTTCTTTAAATCGTACTGAAGAATCGACACGGCATTGTTGCGTCCCTCAAGCAGCAGATCGACGGCTTTGGCTCCGAGCAGCGCCGCGTAAAAACGATCGAACAGAATCGGCCTGCCGCCGCGCTGGGTGTGTCCGACTTTTCTGGTGAAGATCGCTTCGCGCGCGGAATTGCTTCGACGGTAACGCTGGAAGTAACTGTCGCCGATCATCTGGATCAGCTTTGTGCGCAGCGCTTCCGATGCGCCGCTCAGCATAAGATTGCCCGCAGGATCGGTCGTTTGGGATTCTGCGCCAAGCTCATTGCCTTGCTCGTCGACGATGCCTTCGCCGCACACAATCACGACGTTCTTTTGAAGGTCGTAGAGATACTTCACGCGGTCAACGAGCAATTCGATATCGAGCGAGTGTTCAGGGATCAGAATGATGTCCGGCTGTCCGTACGCCGCCCCGAGGGCAATATGACCGGACCGCCGTCCCATGACTTCGATGATGGCGATACGCCTGTGGCTTTCCGCCGTGGTGCGGACACGCTCAACGCCCTGAGCCGAAACGAGCACTGCCGTCGCATAGCCCGGCGTGCAGTAATTGACAATCTGGTCGAGGCTGAGTGAAACGTTGGATGAGGCACGCTTGTACGAATACGCCGTCTTGTTCTGCGGATCGGTGATGCGCACCCACTCGTCGGGTTCGCTCGGATAATTCAAACCGAGATCGTTATCGATCGTCTTCGGTGCGAGAACAGTTGGTAGCCTTTCGGCAAGCGGCTGAAGGCCGTTCAGCGTGCCGTCGCCGCCGATGCAGATCAATCCATCGATGCCAAGACGTTTCAAGCGATCCGCAATGACATCCAGTTCGTCGGTTCTTTCCGGATCCACGTAGTCCCGCGAAGAACCGATAAGGGTGCCGCCTTTCGTCGGATCGAGTTCTGGAATTTCCTGGAACAGCGGATTGAGATACACATGCGGCACGCGTGGATTGAACAGGCAGTTGAAGCCTTTGATCAATCCATACATTTCGATACGGAGCTGGTTCGCCCGCGTCACTGCGCCGTGGATGGTGGCGTTGAGCGCGGGCGTGTCGCCTCCAGCCGTGAGAATTCCGATTCGCTTCATCTTATCTTCATTTGGGGCTCATATCACTCGATGTGGCGCCTGCTGCCGGGATGTAACACTTCAAAGTGTAATCCATGACCATGCGATCCGCGTTGAATCTCCATCCTAACGTGCCGATCGTTCGTTTCATGCGTTTGATCCAGCCGCGTGGCAGCCCATCGCGATCGCGCAGGTAATACAGCGGAATGACTTCGTCGCGTAGCACGCGATACAGGTCATCGGCATCGCGGGAATCGTGAATCTTCGTGTTCGAATGCGTTCGTCCGTGTCCAATGGCAAAACCGTTGAGTCCCTCATACGCTTCCGCCCACCAGCCGTCGAGCACGGAAAGATTGAGTCCGCCATTCAAAACCACTTTTTGTCCGCTTGTGCCCGAAGCTTCAAGCGGTCGCCTCGGATTGTTCAGCCAGACGTCCACGCCTTGCACGAAGTAGCGGCCGACATCGATGTCGTAGTCCTCAACGAAAACAACTTTATCCGCGAACCGGGGATCGCGCATCAGCTGCGCGATCCTCTGAAGGATTCGCTTTCCAGGCTCGTCCTGCGGATGGGCCTTCCCCGCGAATACGAATTGCACCGGCCGTTTCGGATCATTGACCATGGCCACCAGCTTTTCGATATCGTCCAGGATGAGATTCGCTCGCTTGTACGTTGCGAACCGGCGCGCGAAGCCCACGGTCAGTGCGTCCGGACTGAGAGCCATCGCCAGCCGTTGTAATACCTCTTTCGCTTCGCCTCTCCGCTGCGCTTGCTCGGTCGCGCGAGTCCGAACGAATTCGAGGAGACGCGACTTTAATCCGAGATGCGCTTCCCACAACTCTGCGTCGTCCACGTTTTCGATGCCTTCCCAGATCCGCGCTTCTCCACTGTGTTCGGGCCAGCCTGTTCCGAGGTGGCGATCGTAGAGGCGGGACATCTGCGGAGCAAGCCATGACGGCACGTGTACGCCGTTCGTGATGTGGCCGATTGGAACCGAGTCTTCCGAGTCCTTCTCATAAAGTTCTTTCCACATCGCGCGCGATACCTCGCCATGCAACGCGGAGACGGCATTTGCGCGACGGGAAAGTTTCAGGCCCAGAACCGTCATACAGAATTCTTTGTTGGGATTGTTGAATTCCGTTCCGAACCTCATGAGCTTCTCGCTCGAAAGACCGAGCTCATCGCGAAGAGGTCCGAGGTGTTCCTCGATGAGAGCCGCGGTAAAACGGTCGTGTCCGGCGGGAACAGGCGTGTGAGTCGTGAATACAACTTCACGTGAGACTCGCGAAGCCGCTTCGTCGAAAGCAATGCCTTCCTCCAGCATTCGATTTCGGATTGCCTCTAGGACCGCGAACCCGCTGTGTCCTTCGTTGAGATGCAAAACTCCCGGTGTGATGCCGACGGCTTTCAGTGCACGAAAGCCTCCGACACCGAGCAGCAGTTCCTGACGGATCCGTATGCGCCCATCGCCTCCGTAAAGACGCGAAGTGAGTTCGCGATCCTCAGGAGCGTTACCTTCGACATTCGAATCGAGAAGAAGGAGATCGCAGCGGCCCACTTTGAGTCGCCACACTTTTGCGCGGATAGCGCCGCTGCGAGTTTCCGTCTGGACGGCAACAGGACGCCCGTCGGTACCGATCGCCGGTTCCATCGGCAAACGATTCACATCCGTCGGAAGGTATTCTTCGCGTTGCCATCCGCCGGTATCGAGCCACTGGCGGAAGTATCCCTGCCCGTAGAACAAACCAATTCCCACCAGAGGAATGTCCAGGTCCGAAGCGCTCTTGATATGGTCGCCGGCAAGAACTCCGAGTCCTCCCGAATATATCGGAATCGATTCGTGCAGCCCGAACTCCGCGGAGAAATACGCGACGGGTCGCGGCCGCAGCGCGCCTGCGTGAACGGCGCCCCATGTGCGGTTGGCCTGCAGGTACTCACAATGGCGGCGATAGGCGTAGTTGATGCGGCCGTGCAATGCAAGTTCGCTAGCGCGGCTTTCGATTTTTGCGAGGGACATCTCTGCGAGCAGCGCAACGGGGTTGTGGTTGAGCTCTCTCCAGCGGACGGGATCGAGGTCGCGAAAAATGCTGTCGGACTCGTGATCCCAGCTCCACCAGAGATTGCGTGCGAGTGCCCAGAGCCGTTCCTGCACGGGCGCGATGAACTGATCCAGCGTGCGCGCCTGGCTCACAACCGCTGCAACCTGCGATGCCGCCTGTACCAGCATGCGGATTTCTTCATCGCGGAAATTGCGCGCCTCAATGGTCTGGACGACGAGGACGCCCTGAAGAACTCCGCGATCGATCAGCGGTACGCCAAGAAATGACTGGTAAGGGTCCTCCCCGGCTTCGCTGAAGTATTTGAAGCGGGGATGATTCTGTACACGTTCGACGGCGACAGGTCGAACTTCTTCCGCGACGAGCCCTGCCAGGCCTTCGTGGAGCGCGAGGCGAAGCACGCCCACGCATTCCTTGCGAAGCCCCACCGTTGCGGCCAATACGAGATTCGCGCGATCTGGCTCGAGGAGATACGCGGAACAAACATCGGTTTGAAAATGTTTCGCGATCAACGCGACGACGTTCGCGAGCGTTTCGGCAGGCTTGTCCGCGTTCTTTGCGAGGTCCGCGATCTCATCCAGCGTGAGAACGTAATCGACCTCGCGTCTCTTTAATGGCGACCGCGATGTGTTGAGGTGTTCCTCACTCTTTCGCCAGTCTTCTTTAACCTGCAGAATTCTTCCGCGCAGCTTTTGACCGTTGAGAGCCTGAACGGCATCGGTTTTCTGCCGTCCCTCGTGGAGTGAAATGTATCCGAATGCGGGAGAAGCACCGGTTACGGAATCCTGAATGACGCGAATCGAGTCGACTTTGAATCCATGCGATTCGACCCACTGACGAAGTTCGACTTCATGACAATCGCAAGGGATGTTGGACATGAATAATCTCGACATGACATGCCTCTTTCACACAAAAGAAAAACGCCTCGGAACTTGCGCCAGACAGGAGCGCGTTTCGAGACGTCGTTGTCGTGCCTATGACGGCGTTGTCAATCGGACTGTGCGTAGATACGGCGATGTACCTGACTGAAGTTTTTAAACTGCTGTTGGGGTCGAGTCAATGAGAAATTTGGCCGGCGTGTTGAAGTTTTGGATAGCGGTAGTCCCTGGGACAGGAGGGGTGGCCGCGCCATCAAAAACGTTGGAGCTTTCAACGGTAGCTTCGCAATATTTTCTTGATGCCCAGCCACCCCTCCTATCCTAGCAGGCTGGGGAAAAACGCGTGAGGAATGCCGGATTTAACTGAAGGGGCGGTCTATGACCGCCCGGGATGTTGAACTTTCGACATTGCGGGCGGTCATAGACCGCCCCTACAGCGGATGAATTGAGTTTTTCAGCAGCCGATCAAGTCACCCAGCTTCAAAAAATTAAACCGAACTCCGAGCTCGATGCAATCCATCGCGGACAATCACCCAATCAAATGAACGATCGGCGAATGTCAACGATTCCGCATCCATGCAAACGCGCTGAAGAGCTGGGTTCCGCAATCGTGCAGCTTCGAGAGCAACCGTGGAGAGGTCAACGACCGTAACCCTAGCTCCCAATTGCTGGAAGAAGTCGGCTTCCTGGCCATCTCCGCCGCAGACAGAGAGCACGGTCTTGCCCGACAACGATACGCGCATCATCTCGACGACTTTGGCGAGCCGATAGTTATTCAGCCACGCAACGTAGGGGTGGCTGTTGTCGATGGCTCGCGGACGGACCGCACGGTAATGTTGCTTTTCGTGATACTCGACTTGGCGTCGTTTTTGATTCTCCATAGAGTGGCTGTGTAAGTCTGTATGCATATCAAGATCAAAACCGTTCTGTTTGCCGCTGGATGTGTTGCCGGGGTCCTTTCATTCTGGGGGTTCTGGTGGGATTACGACTACAATCTGAAGCTGCGCAAAATCGAGTTCGACAGGGATGCGCCGGTTCACGGCAAGATTCAGACCCGCGCGGAAGAGATTGCAACAATCAAAGAAACCAACGCAAAAGGGAACTAATAAATGCCTCTCCCTCTGGGAGAGGCCGACGCTGCATGAGTGCAGCGAATGGAGCGTCGGGTGAGGGTCGAAGTTACGACGCCAATTCGACCCTCACCCATCCCTCTCCCAGAGGGAGAGGGATTTCTTGATACTAGCTTGACGAAGGCGGGCCATTTGATTTCTAATCAGTCCCGTTACGTGATGTAACACGGACGATGGCGTCTTGAAGCGGATTGGCTTCGAGGCGCTTTTTTTATGCCCTTCGATATTTACGAAACGGACGGCTTCTACGACGAGATGTTCCAGCCCGACGGAACGCCGCGTCCTTCTGCACGTGTGTTGTTTCAGCGGATCGCTGCGCTGAACGATGGCGAGCTTCGCCGGTACCAGCAGGCCGCGGAGCAGGCGCTGTTCCGCATGGGAATCACGTTTAACGTTTACGGTGATGAAGCGGGGACTGAAAAGATTTTTCCGTTCGATATTATTCCGCGGATTGTTACCGCAGAAGAATGGAATCGGATCGATCGCGGATTGCGTCAGCGTGTTCACGCCCTGAATCTGTTTATCGGCGATATCTACAATGGGCAGAAGATCCTCAAGGATGGAGTAATTCCCTCCGAGCTGATTCTCTCGGCGAAGTCGTTTCGCAAGCAATGTGTCGGTCTAAAGCCGCCGGCCGGCGTCTGGTGTCACATCACGGGAACCGATCTGGTTCGTGACAAGGACGGGCAGTACTACGTGCTCGAAGACAACCTGCGGTGCCCGTCGGGCGTTTCCTACGTTCTGCAGAATCGCGAGATCATGAAGCGAACGTTCCCGCAGATCTTCGATCAGGCGAACGTCCGTCCCGTGATTGACTATCCCAGCCATCTGCTCCGCATCCTTCACAACATAGCGCCCGAAGGGATCACTTCGCCGACAGTTGCGCTACTGACTCCCGGCGTTTACAACTCCGCCTACTTCGAACATTCGTTTCTCGCAAAATTCATGGGAGTCGAGCTGGTTGAAGGTTGCGACCTGGTCGTGCGAGATGGCGTGGTAATGATGCGCACCACGAAGGGCCTGGAACGCGTCGATGTCATCTATCGCCGTATCGACGATGATTTCCTGGACCGGCAAACGTTCCGGCCCGATTCATTGCTGGGCGTTCCGGGAATCATGGATGTCTACAGATCCGGCCGCGTCGCGCTGGCGAACGCCCCCGGCACCGGAATCGCGGACGACAAGGTCATCTACGCTTACGTTCCGAAAATAATCAAGTATTATCTGAACGAAGAGCCGATCCTTCCGAACGTCCCAACGTACGTTTGCTTCGAGGAGGATCAGCGCCGTCACGTTCTCGATAATCTCGACAAGTTTGTCGTCAAAGCAGCGAATGAATCCGGCGGCTACGGCATGCTCGTGGGGCCGCACTCAACCAGGGATCAGCGGGAGAAGTTCAAGCATGCCATCGATGCCGATCCGCGTAACTATATCGCACAGCCCACGCTGTCGCTCTCGCGAGTGCCAATTATTGTGGAAGATCACTTCGAAGGCCGGCACGTGGATCTGCGCCCATATGTTCTATACGGCAAGGACATCTTTGTTCTGCCTGGTGGGCTGACTCGAGTCGCTCTGAAGAAAGGTTCGCTCGTGGTGAATTCATCGCAAGGCGGCGGCAGCAAAGATACCTGGGTGCTCGCGAGTCAGGAGCAGCCATGTTGAGTCGTGTGGCCGAGTCACTTTACTGGATGAGCCGCTACGTTGAACGCGCGGAGAATGTCGCGCGATTCATCGATGTGAATACCTGGCTTCAGCTCGACCTGCCCGGCAATTATGAGGAGCAGTGGCTTCCCCTCGTGAGTACGACCGGTGATGAATCACTGTTTGCGAAGCATTACAAAGAAGCGTTGAAAAGCAATGTCATCCGGTTTCTGATATTCGACACGCGGAATCCCAACTCGGTGAACGCCTCCATAATGGCGGCCCGCGAGAATGCCCGCATTGCGCGGCAGTACATCACGCTCGAGATGTGGGAGCAGATCAACCGGTTCTATCTCATGATGCAGGGCGCGGCACGATCGTTTGAGGCAGGCTACGAACCGTCGCAGGACTTCTTCGGCGATGTAACAAGCGCGAGCCATCTGTTCCTCGGCATCACGGATGCCACGATGTCTCACAACGAGGGCTGGCACTTCTGCCGCCTGGGCCGGATGATTGAACGCGCCGATAAAACTTCGAGAATCCTCGACGCAAAGTATTTCCTTCTTTTGCCTTCCGTTGAATCCGTCGGCACACCATATGACGACATCATGTGGGCCGCAGTCTTGCGCTCGACGAGCGCGCTCGAAATGTACCGAAAGCGCTTCCAGGAAATATCGCCGATGCGGATCGTCGAGTTTCTTGTCCTCGACCGCGAGTTCCCGCGCGCCGTTCACTATTGCGTCAACGCCGCCGAGGAATCACTGCGCGCGATTTCAGGAACGAAGCCGGGAACGTTTCGTAATCCCGCGGAGCAGCAATTGGGCCGGATATCTGCCGACCTGAATTACACCCAGGTGCGCGACATCATCGCGTGCGGCCTTCATGAATTTATGGATGATCTCCAGGTTGGACTCAATCGCGCCGGCGGCGCCATCTACAACACTTTTTTTGCCCTACAACCAATACCGCCCGTACCCCACTATGCGGCAGGGAGAAATGAATGACCTTTTGTCTGGGAATGGCGCCTCCGCAATTCCGTACGGGAACTTCCGGCGAATGGATCGACCGCGTCTTCATGAACATTCTTCCAATCGCAGATCCGACCACAAAATAAACGGTCTTTAGCCGCGGATTGCGCAGATTGCGCGGATTAATTTTTAATCAGCGTAATCCGCGGCTAAGCCGGGTTAGTCGGAGTGCGAATTCTCTTCCAGGTAGCGGATTCGCTTGTGCACGTCGGTGTTGATGGAGTGATACGGTTGCGCGAGATTTCCGGGATCGAAGACGGTTTGACGCATGTGTTCAGCGTCGTCGCTGCCGATGGCATCCGTAAAGATCGGCAAAAGATATTATCGATCACTGGGCTTTGAACTTGAAGGTTAGAGCCTGATCCACCCGCGGTTTTCAAGGCAATAAATCTTTATCTTTGACAAATGA
>Ga0075424_100004922_pt1 | contig 12709 bp, 8 predicted proteins | sample SoiMethybrSBSTD3_FD_75301 | JGI IMG/M metagenome (GOLD analysis project Ga0075424, IMG submission 75301) | Bulk soil microbial communities from a Populus tree surrounding site in Tennessee, USA - Soil MetaG P. TD hybrid SBSTD3 | ecosystem: Environmental > Terrestrial > Soil > Tree plantation... | reverse complement strand
CCCGCGCCAATAACCGTCGAAAGGATTTCGCGCAAAAGGCCGGCGATGACAATCACGGTGATAGCAAAAGCGTACCGTGCCAGCTTTGAAAAATTGGGAGTCATCAACGTGAGCATGATTTGATTCCTTTAAAAAAGCTAAAACCTCTCACAATCTCGGTCTAGGATGCTGGCGCGATCAGGTTCCGTAATGTTGTGAAAAGCTCATTGGGGGAATACGGCTTGTGGAGAAACCTGATTCGACTCTGATCAAATTGCGCCTTGATCGCGGGATCGACATAGCCGCTGGTGACAATGACCCTAAGATTCAGATTTTCACTCGTGATCTTCGTCAATACGTCTCGTCCCGATATTTTCGGCAGGCCGAGATCGAGCACGACAATATCAATATGATCTTTGTGCTGCTCGTAAATATCTAGCGCGATTTGTCCGTTGCTAGCCTTGAGAACTTTGTAGCCGTTCTTCACGAACTGTTTCTCCAAAAGCTGGAGCATGTTCAATTCATCTTCCGCAACCAGTACGGTGGCCGCGCCATTAGACATGGCTGCAGTCTCAGCACCGACTTCGATAGTTGGCCATTTGGCAATCTCATCGATCGTTTCGATCCGAAAATAAAGCCGAAATACGGTGCCGGCCATTGGCTTGCTCTCGACATCAACAAAGCCATTGTGGTTTTTCATGATGCCGTAAACCACCGAGAGTCCCAAGCCGGTTCCTTGGCCTTTCTCTTTGGTTGTAAAGAAGGGCTCGAAAATCCGCTCCCGAATGATTTCTGCTATGCCGACGCCCGTATCGCTCACCTCAATGCACGCATAACGCGCCGCTACCTCACTGGCAAACTCCTGAATGGCTGAGCCATCGACGGATTGAGTCTTTAGGGTCAGCCGCCCGCCCTGAGGCATGGCATCACGGGCATTGACATAGAGGTTGAGCAATGCCTGCTGGATTTGATTCTTATCCGCCATGATCTGCGGCAAGTCCGGCTCCATCACACAGCTCAACTCAATGGTTTTGGGAAACGTTTCCTGGATCAAAGGCAGCAGCCCTTCGATCAGGGCGTTAAGGTTCACCAGTTCAAAATCGGTGCTGCGGTCTTTTCGCCCGACGGTTAAGAGCTGCTGGACCACAGCAGAGCCCCGGCCGACAGTGTCGTTGATCACGCGAACGCTGTCCTGGATCTCTTTTTTGCCAACGCTATGCTCGTCGATGGTGGAAGCATAGGCCTGGATGATATTGAGGATGTTGTTGAAATCGTGGGCCACGCCCGCCGCTAGCGTGCCGATGCTTTCCATTTTTTGCGCCTGCAAGAGCTGCGCTTCAAGTTTTTTTCGCTCCTCAATGTCGCGCAAAAGCACAAGGTTGGCTTCCCGCAACTGATTGGTTCGTTCGGCAACCCGTCGCTCGAGTTCTTGGTTGAGTTGCAGAATCTCTTCTTCGGCCTGCTTGTGCTCGATTCCGATGGCGAGTTGCCGGGCAATTGTTAAACTCAGCTCCAGCTCTATGTCACCAAACGCGTGCGGCTCGTCGTAATAGATCATGAACTTACCGTCGAGCCGGCCATTGACGATCATGGGTATGAAAGCGAGCGCGCCGATGCGCTCGTCGATCAGAGCGGCTTTTAGACACTGGTCGAGGCCGGCCTCAGCCATGTTAGGAATAGAAACCGGTTCGGGATCAGAGTCCTCGGGTGTCCATGGCGAGTGGCCTTCGACGGCTCGCCGATAGTTTTCTGACAAGCCACGCCACGCGACAAACCGGATAACGCCGGATTCGTCATGCCGCAAGATCGCCGCCCGCTGACAGGGCAGGGCTGAGAGGATACTGTCGAGGGCCGCATCGTACATCTCGTCGACGGACCTGGCCTGCTGGCGGCGATCCAGGAAATAATAAAGCGCGTCTCGCCGATGGATCGCCTCCGCCAACGCCACCTCAGCCCGCTTGCGCTCGATGAATTGGCCAAGTTGGGCACCGATATTTGCGAGGGTTTGAAGAAATTCGGCGTCAGGCTCGCGAATCTCGCGGCTGAAGCATTCGATTACACCGAGCACCTCGGTGCCGATCGCGATCGGAAAGCAAACGCCTGCATGAAGACCGTCTTGGAGCGCCTGTGGTCGTCTTGGGAAATTATTATCTTTGGTGACATCAGAAATGTAGGTCGGCTCGCCGGTTTTCCAGACTCTGCCCGCCAGGCCGATTCCCGGAGCAAACCGGATTCGCCTGGTGACGGCTTCGAACTCGGGCACATCGGTTTCGGGAGCGTGCCAAACGTCGACGGATTTCAATTTGCGCACTTCCCGGTCGACAGTCCAGATCGTTCCGACGTCCCAGCCGGTCAATTCACAGATCGCCTGAACGATCTTTGGTGTAGCAGTTCGCAGATCGTCTGATTCGGCTAAAGCATGGCTAGTGGCTATTTGAAGCAAGAGTAATCGCTCCGTCCGTGTTCGCTGCGCGATGTCTTGGCGAAGCGCCTCTTCCAGTCGTTGCCGGTCTTCGGAACGCTCTTGTATGACGCGGCGAGCGGTTAAAAATGTTTCTCTTAGATGCTCAATCTCGCTGACACGGCTGGGAGCATCGTTGGCTGCTGTACCCTTGCCTAACCCCAGATTTGACGCCAGGGAGACCAGAGCTTCGATGGAACCTGCGGTTTTGCTGCTCAGCCACCATGCAAGCGCAACTCCTATCATCAACAGACCGGCGCCGAGAAACGTCAAGTACAAGACCGATCCGCGCAACGGCGCATCGACTACGGTGGCAGGAATGCCCATGGCCACCGTCCAGCCGCTGAACGACGAGCGATTGTACGGCGTATAGACAGGCCATCCCTCGACCGTGGCACCGCGAAACCATCCGTCCGAGGAACGCGCGAGGGCTGCGCGCAGGCTCTCCGAAGCGAGCTGGCCCACCACCTTGTCGCCCCCGATGCTTCGCGTAACGAAGCGATTGTTACCGTCGAGTACCACGCTAATCCAATCGGCTGGAAGCTTTTGGGGTGAGATCAACCTGCCGATCGTCTCTGGCTTTACGACCGCCGAGAGAACGTACTTAGTAGTACCGTTGCGGACAACCGGGACGCGTACAGAAAACTCCGGGCGTTGCGTCACTGGCCCTTGGATTATGTCACCGACAGCCGGCTTCCCGGTCCGAAGGACCTTCTCTAAACTGTTTCGCTCACGCGTCATCGGCAGCGGCGCATCCGGAGCGCGAAGCAGATTCATAATCTGCTGGCCTGAAGGAAGGGTGAGATTGATCGTGAACCAGTCCGGCTGACTTACGAGAACTCGTTCCGCCTCCTCGCGAAAGCTCTGCAAGTCATCGTTATCAAAAGATCGTAAAACAGCGAGCGCTTCGAGGGCTGTAATTGAGCTCCTTAACGCGGTGTCGACAGCGGTCAGAAGCGCGCGCGTGCGTTCCGTTGCGCCCTTTTGAAAAGTATCGCTTTCCTGTTTCGCCAAAATGGATATCATCAGCCCGGCGAAAATAAGCAGCGGGACCGTCGTCGCGAGAACGAGCGCGGTCAGTTGTGTGCGGAGCGAAATCGGACGGTGGAAGATGAGGCGGCGCAGTCCCATGGCAGCAGCATCTGTCCTCTACGAACAGCGTCGTAGCCGCTTCAAGCCAGAAGAGATGTACTTACCTTTAGCGCCGTGGTTGACATAAAGACTGCGCAGTATAATCATTACCGGCGGTTATTAGTCAACCGTCAACCATAAAACTATTTTGTCACGGGTGCTGACGCTAGCAAGTTGACTGATCGACACTTCGCCGTCGCTTATTGCACTTGCTGTGGACGAATCGTCTTTCACTCTAGTGCGTCGATTCTTCTTATGCATTCTCCCCGCGGCGCCAGACGATCGCATCGACCAAGGCCGGTTTACCGGCTTTAACCTGCGCGATGGCGCGCTTTACCGCAGCGCCGATCTCGGCGGGATCTTCGATGGGTCCCTCGGCGTACCAGCCGATGCCTTTGGCAATATGCGTAAAGTCCGGCGGCGGCCCTTCGAGGTCCATGCCGATGTAGGCCCGCGCCGGATCCGTACCCCGCTGGTGCGCCATATGGATTTGATGCGCCCAGTCGTTGTAGTAGGCGCGGTTGTTGTACATGACGATCAACATGGGAATGTTGTACTTGATCGGTGTCCAGAGCGCGCCCAGATCGAACATCAAATCGCCGTCCGGTTGCAGGTCGATGACGAGTTTGCCGGTGCCTTTGTGCGCAAGCGCGATACCGATCGATATGCCGATTTGCGTGCCGGTGCCTAATTCGCGTCCGACGTGCCGATAGGGTTTGTCGAAGTCCCAAATTTTGTGCACCCATTCTTTGAGCGTATTCGCCGTGAGCACCCAGTCTTCGTTCTGAATCACCTGCCATACTTCGTGCGCCAGGCGCGCTTCGGTCATCGGCCGTTCGTTCCACTCTTGTTTGACCTGATCCTGCCATTTCTGCCATTGCCGTGCATGCCGATCACCAATCGCTTTTTTGCGTTCGGCGATTTTGCTGGTGAGCGATTTGTTGCCGTCGATGCGCTTTTTGCAGGCCGCCGTCAGCATCGGCAGCGACAGCGCGCTGTCGCCGAGCACGCGCAAATCCCAGTTGTGGTGCTTGTTGTAATCTGTCGCCCACTTGCTGATTTCGATATCGGCGAAACCGACATCGATCCATTTGCAGTCCGGCGCGGTGACGACGCTGATTTCGCGCGTCTGCGTGTTGAGCTTATGCGAGCCGCGCGTCCAGTCGACGACATCCAATGCGGCGACCACATCAACGCCTTTGAAGGCATCGCCGTGAAAGCTCACGCTCAGCGGGTGGCGATTGGGGAAACCGAGCCTTTTGTTGATATCAAATACCGAAGCGCCGACGGTCTCGGCCAATTCGACCGTCGATTCGAAACCGATCGGCATGCGTGCGGCGTATTCCGTCAGCAGCAATGGGTTATCCGCCGCCATCAGCATATCGGCCGCTTCCTCTATAACAGCGGCCTCCGGCGCGACTCTCGAAGGCACCTTCACTTTGTACTTCGGCAGGGCCATCTCTTCTTTCATCGGGCTTTCCTGCATGGCCGAGTCGTAAACCATATAAACCGGTCCCTGGGGCTCGCTCATCATGATCGAGTAAGCACGGGCGAAGGAGTCCGGTACACCGTGAATGCTGCCGGGTTGATAGTCCCATTTCGTGAACCCGCGCACGACATCTCCCTGGGCGAAGGCGGTATGAATCCAATCGATAAACGGGCGGCGGAGCTTTTCATCCATCGGCCCGGTGGCCCCGACGATGAATACCGGGCAACGGTCGATGTAAGCGTAGTAAATCCCCATGGGCGCATGGAGCAGGCCGACGACATTGTGCACAACCGCCATCATCGGTTTACCGCTTGCCTTGGCGTAACCGTGCGCGATTTGCACGGCGATTTTTTCGTGCTGACAAAGCAGCATCGGCGGTTGGTTTTCGCCGTAATTGACCAGCGAATCATGCAGCCCGCGATAACTCGCGCCGGGATTGAGTGCGATGTAGGGAAATTCGTATTGCTTGATCAGATCGACGATGACGTCGGATTGCCAGCGTTGAGAAGATTTCTTGATCTCATTAGCCGCCATGCGGAGCTCCTTCTGATTTCATTGCGCCGGAAACTATTTTCCTTGTTATCTGGGAAAGCGGACGGCCGCAAGTGGTTTGTTGCCAGTCTCAAGATGAGCTTGTAAAGCATGGTTCGAAAACCAAAGAAAGACTTCTCCGTTGTCGAAAATCGCAGCATCACACCAGAGATCCTGCGAGCGGAGGGATCGCGTCGTTTCCAACGGATCTGAGGAATCTTCCAAAGCGTCATTGGAAAAAACGAAGACCCATGCCGCGAGATTTGTTATAATCACTCGCCGTAGGTCTGTGGCTGTTTGCCTTTACGAAAAACTTCAGGCTAAACGCGACGCGCATGGATAACGGACTGAATGGGAAAGAGTTTGCCAAAAAGTATATCGCCCCATTAGCGATGGATTTTTCCAGTTCTGTTCGTTTCACGGCCGCAATTCTGGGATCGATCGGTCTGGGAGTTTGCGCGCTGATCGTTGCGACTCATCAAGGCATCGGGTTATTTCCCGATTCGATCGTTTACATCGGGACAGCGCGAAATATTCTGGATGGCCGTGGCGTGCAGTTTCTAAATGATGTGGGAGAGATTGCGCCGGTTATCCAATACCCGCCGCTCTATTCTGCCATGATTGCGGCGCTCGGCGCGCTCGGATTGGACCCGCTCGACGGTGCTCGCTGGCTCAGCATCTTTTTTTACGCGATGGCCGCATTCCTTTCAGCGTGGATCGTGCGGCGCATCACTTTCTCCGTTTGGGCCTCATGGTTCGCCTGTATTTTGTCACTCAGCGCGTTTCCGATGATTTATGTTAGCTCCCAGGCGCTCACCGAACCCATCTTTATTTGTTTCGTATTGATCGCGTTGATTATGCTCGGCGAGTTTTTCGAAACTGAGCGAAGTGCGATGTTCTATAGCGCGGCGCTTATGATCGGCCTCAGCTGCTTGGTGCGATACGTCGGCATAGCTTTTGTCGCGACCGGCGGCCTTGCAATTCTAATTCTGAGCAAGACTCGCTGGACGAGCCGGTTGCTAGCTGCCCTCAAATTCGGGCTTATCGGATCGCTGCCATTAGCCATTTGGGTTGCCAGAAATCTTTTCGCCGGTGGCAGCGCTACCAACCGGACCTTTAGTTTTCACCCGCCAGCTCTGAAGGATTTATTACCGGCCATCGATACCGCCGGATATTGGCTGCTGCCGATTTCCACAGTTGAAAATTTACCATTCCTGAGCCGCGCAGTCGTCGGAGTGATTTTGCTTCTAACCGTTTGGCTGTTGTCGCAGAGCCGTTATCTCAAGACTCGTGACGTTCAGCTGCTGGTGTTTTGGCTCCTCGGCTATAGCACTTTTTTGCTTCTTTCGATGTCGCTCAACGATCAACCACTTTACTTCGACACTCGTACTTTAGCTTTGCCGTATATGACAGTGATGGCATTGGCCGTAACTCTGATTTGCGAATGGCTGCAAAAAAAACCGGCACTTCCGTTCGGGCTGAGGCCGGCACTCGCTGCCCTTTTGACTCTACAAACAATCAACGGGATTGTCTGGTTGAAACAAAGCTATGCAGACGGAATCGGCTTTGCTACCGAGCAATGGCGGACTTCCGAGCTGATCGATTTCGCGCGGAAAGCGCCCGATCGGGCACTGATTTTTAGCAACGCGCCCGATTTCATCGTCACTTTGGCGAATAGACCTGCGCGAATGATTCCGCGCAAAATCAATCCAGATACGTACAAGCCGAACCAGCATTATGCTGCGGAGCTCGACGGCATCCGTCAAGACTTAGCACAGCCGGATAGCATACTGGTGTATTTTGATGACGATAGTCGGCTATGGTATCTCCCATCACCTGCCGAATTGGAGGCGATGCTGCCATTGAAGGTAATCAAAAGCGCGCGCGGCGGGAAAGTTTATCGTTGGGACGACTCTCGTGTTTAGCGTTGCCGCAAGTAGCGAGTCGATTCAGAAACACAGACCGACTTACATTCCCAAATAGGCTTGACGCACTCGTGAATTCTTCAGCAGCTCGTTCCCGGAACCCGATAGAACCATTCTGCCGTTTTCGAGCACATAAGCTCGTTCAGACATTTCTAGTGAAAGGGCGACATTCTGCTCGACGAGCAGAATGGTCACGCCGCGCTCCTTGACCGCTCCAATCGCTTGCAGCAGCGTGTTGACCACCGCTGGAGCGAGACCTAATGACGGTTCATCCAACATGATGAGTTCGGGGCGGCTCATCAGGCAGCGGCCAATCGCGAGCATCTGCTGTTCCCCGCCTGATAGAGTTCCTGCAACTTGCTTTTTACGTTCGGCCAATCTCGGAAATAGCGTAAACACCTCGCTGGTGGTTTGTTTCGCTTGGGCGCGGGCGCGCGGCAACATGGCGCCCAACGCGAGATTTTCCATAGTTGTGAGTGAGGGAAAGATCTGACGTCCCTCTGGAATGTGTCCAAGACCAATATTGCATATCTGATGCGGCTCCAAACCGCTGATATTGCGGCCCTCGAAACGAATTTCGCCGGCGTGCGGCCATTCGAGGCCAGCGATCGTGCGAATCAGGGACGATTTTCCGGCACCGTTGGAGCCGATAATAGTAACGATCTCGCCCTTGGAAACTTCCAGTGAAACGCCCGCGAGTGCCTGAGCCTCGCCATAAAATAGATCGAGATTTTTAACTTCGAGCAGCGCCGTCATTCTAATAAGGTGATCAGCGATCTATGTACTCGTTCTTTGGAGCGGAGTAGCGGGGGGCGCATGGTTTAAAGATTGCCGGCATCATTGTCGCCTATCTCAGCACCGAGGTAACAGTCGAGCACGGCCGGGTGGCGGACAATATCGGACGGCGCACCTTGGGCGATGACTTCGCCGTGGTGGAGAACGATGACGGTGTGCGCCAACGCCATGACGGCGCGCATAACATGCTCGATGAGTATCAGACTGATGCCTTCACGCTCCGCGATCCCACGCAGCAGCTCGAGCACCCGGTCGCACTCGGCAGGGCGAAGCCCGCTGAGAACCTCGTCGAGGAGGAGGAGTTTCGGCCGGGTAGCCAGAGCGCGCGCCAGCTCGAGCAGCTTGCGATCGGGCAATGTGAGCACGGCAGAAGCGAGATTGCGTTTCGGGCCAAGACCGACAGCATCGAGAATGGCATCGGCATGTTCACACGCTTCTTTGACACGGGCGCAGCGATCGAGTGCGCCGATCACGACGTTATCGAGCACCGTCAGGCCGGCGAAAGTCTTTACAATCTGAAACGTCCGCGCAATGCCAAGATGACAGATCTGATCGGGCCGTAACCCGTCGATCCGACGGCCGTCGAAAACAATCGCACCGCGATCCGCCGTTTGTGCGCCGGCGATGATGTTGAAGAGTGTCGTCTTACCGGCGCCGTTTGGGCCGATCAGAGCAGCGATCGTGTTTGGCTGGATTTCAAACGATACGTTTGCGAGCGCCTTGAGTCCGCGAAAAGATTTGCTGATCTGTTGTACACCCAGGAGGGCACTCATTGGGGCAGCTTGAGCTTGCGCGCGAGCGCGGGCCACACGCCGTGCGGTAGAAAAGCGACAATCAGGAAAAGCATGATACCGTAAAGCAGTTGTTTGACGCCGGGAACGTCCCAACCCACGGCCGCAACCAGCTCGGTGGCGCCGTCAGCGAGCAGAGTGAGAAGGGCGGCGCCGATGATCGGGCCGAAGAGTGTACCTATTCCGCCGATGATCGGGCCAAGAATAATCTCGATGGACCGGCTGATGTGAAAAAGCTGTTCGGGAAAAAGATTGCTGTAGTAGAACGCTGAAAACATACCGGCCAACCCGGTCATTGCTCCGCTGATGGTTACCGCTAACATTTTCCAGCGGAAAGTATTAACGCCGAGAGCCGCGGCGGCGTCTTCACTCTCGCGAATCGCCTGCCAATAATAACCCGCGCGACTGCGAAGGAGCAGTTTGCTCAACACCAATGCGGCGCCCGCGAGAAAAAGTATGACATAGTAAAACATCGCCGGCGGGCCGCGCAGATTGAGCAGATCCATGCGCTCGCGCTCGACGACCTTGAGAAAAAGCCCGCCGGAGCCGCCCACCCACATAAAATGATCGAAGCCGATGCGGGCGAATTCGGCGCAGCCAATGGTGAGCAAGGCGAAATAGACGCCGGAAACTCGATAGCGAAAGGCCAAGCCGGCGAGAGCGGCGGCGAGTGAGCTGCAGAGCGCGAGTGCCACCCACAACCCGAGCCATGGACCGATATTAAAATGATAGTAGAGCGCTGCCGCCGTATAAGCACCGACGCCGAGGAATAGCGCGTGACCCAACGAAAGCAGCCCGGCAAACCCCATCATAATATTCCACGCTTGACCCGTGTAAGCGAAAAGCAAAAACAACGTTGCAACTGAAACCACGTAAGGGCTAGCCCAGAAAGGCAAAGCAACCAACAGCCCGAAAAGACCCAGCAGGAGAACGGTCGCGCGCCGGTTCACAGTTTCTCGGGGATGAGGCCGCGGGGACGAAAGATCAGCACCATGATCATCAACGCAAAGCTGATCATGCTTTTCGCGGACGGCGCAATGAACAACCCGCCAAGCGCTTCGGAAATCCCGATCAAAACACCGCCGACGAGTGCGCCACTCATCGAACCCAACCCGCCGATGATCACGATTACGAATGCGAGCAGGGTATAGGCCGGCCCGGAAGTCGGTGTCACATCGACCAGCAAAATCATCATGCACCCCGCGATACCGACGCAGGAGGCGCCGATGGCGAAGGTGATCGCGTAGAGTCGATCGACATTCAAACCAATGATTTTGGCGCCCAGCAAATTGTCAGCGCAGGCGCGGATCGCGATTCCTGTTTGGCTAAAATAGAAAAAAGCAAACAACGCGGCAGCGACGGCGCAGGCCACCACAGCAGCGTAGAGTTTTGCCTGATCGAGCAGCACCTCGCCCAAGATAATCGGTTCGAGCAACCAGTCGAGGTTAACGGCGCGCGCATCGGGCCCGAAGACGATGAGCAGCGCGCTCGTGATTACGACGGCAAGCGCGAGCAGCAGCAAGAATTGAGAGTGTTGAGGGCGGACGATGAACGGGCGGAGCACCAGCCGTTGCAGAGCGTAGCCGAAGAAAAAAAACGCCGCGCCGATCGGCACTACAGCAATGAACGGATTGACCCGAATTGTTGAAAATAAGAGAGCTGCAGCATACATCGCGAGGGCCATCATTTCGCCATGGGCGAAATTCACGACGCGGGCGACGCCGAAGATAACCGATAGACCGAGCGCCATGAGTCCGTAAACCAGGCCAGTCATCAGGCCGGAGATGAGGACGTTCAGGAGAGTGGATAAATCAAAAGGCATGCAAACAATCGCTCAATGAGAAAAATTGCGCCTAGGCTGGGACTGTCATCCTGCGCCGTTAGGCGAAGGATCTCGTAATAACAAAAAAATTGCTAGATGCTTCGTTTCGCCAGACTGTGTGAAAACTTGTCATTTCGAGGCGAAGCCGAGAAATCTTTCTTTTTATGTAGTTGAAAATGCAAGATCTCTCACTCGCGTTCGAGGTGACAAATTGGTGGCAACATGAGTTTTCACACAGTCTGGCGCTCAGCATGACATTGGGGGAAGTTTGTTTAACGCTCACAATCATTGAGACCCGGGCGGCACTTATTTGCTTAAGTCTTTTTATACTCTGCCCAAGGAAAAATCGGCGCGGCTTCAGCGACCTTGGGCGGCAGCACTGCCAGAGGTTTCTCGCCTTGATTTTGAATGCACGCCGAGAGATTTCCCTCGACCTGACCTTTGGCATTGAACCTGATCGGACCGCCGATCATCATACGGTCTTTTATCTCGGTTTGGCGAATCGCTGCGGTAAGCGGTTGAGGGCTGGTTGTTTTTGCCCGCTTGAACGCATCGGCCGCGATCAGAATCGCTTCAAACGTATAGCCGACGTTCAGAGCATGATAGCGCAATTGATCGTTTGGATATTGTTTTGTGAACGCGGCCTCGACCGCCTGGGTTAAAGAGGATTTCGGATCGAACCAAGGCACATTTGAAATGCAACCATTCGATAATTTGCCGAGAGCTTTAAAAAACTGACTCTCGTACATCCCCGGCGATCCAGGACTCACGATACCCATCGTGTTCCAGCGTTGTTTAATGATCTCACGGCGCAGCATGATCGCGTCGTTAAGCCGGCAGACGAGGAGCAGGAAGTCCGCTTTCGTGTTTTTGGCTTTACTGACCTCGACGGTTAAATCTTTGGCCGCGGGATCATAAGAAATCGTCTCCACGACCTGAAAGGGCAAGTTGAGCTTTGGTATCAGTGCCGCAATCGCTGTGGCATTTGCCTGGCCGAAAGTGTCATTGACGTGCATGAACACCGCCGTGCGCGGCGACATGTTCGTGGCGCGGAAGATATCATCGATTAATGTAAGGCCATTTTTGACCAGCTCGGCGGCGACCGGAAAATTGCGAAAAACAAATTTGTAGCCTTGCTCGGTGATCTGCGGCGCGGCAGCGATATTTATGACGAACGGGATGCCATGCTGCTCGGCGACCTGCGCAATTGCGCCGGCTGCCCCGGAGTCGAATGGTCCGATCAAGCACTGCGCGCCCTCCTGGATCAGCCGTTCGGCTCGAGTCCGTGCCGTATCGATATTGGTTTCCGTATCCGCGTTCATCAGTTCGATCTCGACCCGGAGCCGATCGCGAATCACCGCCGGCGCGAGGTCCGCGCCTTTTTGGCACGACTGGCCGATCAAACCTTGCAGGCCGCTCTTCGGCAGCAACACGCCGACTTTGAGCTTACTGCTTTGCGCCCGGACGACGTTGAACGGCGTAAGCGTCGTCGCGGCAGCGCTACCGAGGAGGAACCTAGTGAAACTTCGGCGATTCATCGCGGATTAGCTGGTAGGGATGGCCCTTTCTTGCGAACTTCAAAGGCGGCCGCTTTAGTGCGTAAATTTATGAAATTGTCATTTCGAGCAAAGCGAGAAATCTTTTCACCCAAGTTCACGACGAAAACCATCCGGAAGAAAGATGTCTCCCTCCGGCAGCTGTGTGAAAACTCATCTTGCCGCCAATTTGTCATCTCGAACGGAGTGAGAGATCTTGCATTTTCAACTACATAAAAAGAAAGATTTC
>Ga0075424_100004921_pt1 | contig 12711 bp, 8 predicted proteins | sample SoiMethybrSBSTD3_FD_75301 | JGI IMG/M metagenome (GOLD analysis project Ga0075424, IMG submission 75301) | Bulk soil microbial communities from a Populus tree surrounding site in Tennessee, USA - Soil MetaG P. TD hybrid SBSTD3 | ecosystem: Environmental > Terrestrial > Soil > Tree plantation... | reverse complement strand
GACGCGCGCCTGCCGGACGGCTCGCGCGTCAACGCGATCATCCCGCCGCTGGCGGTGGACGGCCCGCTGCTCTCGATCCGCCGGTTCCCGGCCGAGCGGCTGAAGGCCGACGACCTCGTCACCCTGCGCGCGCTGACGAAGCCGATGCTCGACTTCCTCGCGCACTGCGTGCGGTCGCGGCTGAACATGATCATCAGCGGGGGCACCGGCGCGGGCAAGACGACGCTGCTCAACGTGCTCTCCGGCTTCATCGGCGATCGCGAGCGCATCGTCACCATCGAGGACGCCGCCGAACTGCAGCTGCACCAGGAGCACGTGGCGCGGCTCGAGACGCGGCCGCCGAACGTCGAGGGCAAGGGCGCGATCCGGCAGCGGCAGCTCATGGTCAACGCGCTGCGTATGCGCCCCGACCGCATCGTCGTCGGCGAGGTGCGCAGCGAAGAAGCGCTCGACATGCTCCAGGCGATGAACACGGGCCACGACGGCTCGCTGACCACCGTCCACGCGAACACGCCGCGCGACGCGCTGACCCGTATCGAGACGATGATCGCGATGGGCGCGACGAACCTGCCCGAGCGCGCGATGCGCCAGCAGATGTCGTCGGCGGTCCAGCTCGTCGTCCAGCAGACGCGCCTCAGCGACGGCTCGCGCAAGGTCACCAGCATCTCGGAGATCACGGGCATGGAAGGCGACGTGATCACGATGCAGGAGATCTACGTGTTCGAGAAGATGGGCATCACGCAGGACGGCAAGGTGATCGGCCGCTTCCGCGCCACCGGCGTGCGCCCGAAGTGCTGCGAGCGCCTCAAGGCGTCGGGCATCCACCTGCCGGCGGACATGTTCGAAGGCGTCACGGAGGTGCGGTAATGGTGCTCGCCCTCCTCGTCTTCCTGTTCGTCGCCGGCGGCGTGTTCGCCGCCTATTTCGCGACGACGCACCTGCCGGGCATGCTGGCGGCGCGCAAGCTCGATCAGCGCCTGAAAGAGGTGTCGAGCGATCCGAAGGACCTCGATCCCGCGGGCGACTCGTCGATCGTCAAGCGCGAGAAGGCCGGGCCGCTGCCGGGCATCGATCGCCTCGTCTCGGGCACGGTGGCCGGCACGTGGCTGTCGCGGCTCATCGAGCAGTCGGGCGTCCGCACCACGCCGGGCGCGATCGTGCTCTTCAGCCTGCTGCTCTCGATCGGCGGCACGTTCCTCGCGTCGCTCTTCATCCACCAGCCGCTCGCGCTGCCGATCTTCACCGTGCTCGGCGGCGTCGCGCCGTACGCGTTCCTGGTGCACCGCCGCGGGTCGCGGCTGAAGCGCTTCGAGGAGCAGTTCCCTGAAGCGCTCGACCTGCTCTCGCGCGGCATCCGCGCGGGCCATGCCTTCCAGACGGCGATGGGCATGGTGGCCGACGAGCTGCCGGAGCCGGTCGGACCCGAGTTCAAGAAGACCTTCGATCAGCAGAACTTCGGCCTGCCGCTGCGCGACGCGCTCAACGAGCTCGCCGATCGCATCGCGATCCTCGACGTCCGCTTCTTCGTGACGGCGGTGCTGATCCAGCGCGACACGGGCGGCAACCTCGCCGAGATTCTCGACAACCTGGCGCACGTCGTCCGCGAGCGGTTCAAGATCCGCCGGCAGATCCGCGTCCACACGGCGCACGGCCGCTTCACCGGCTACGTGCTGCTCGCGCTGCCCGCGGCGCTCGCCGTCGCGCTCTCGTTCATCAATCCCGAGCACATGCAATTGCTCTTTCACGAGCACATGGGGCAGCTGATGCTGATCGGCGCCATCGTGATGCAGACCATCGGATACATCTGGATCCGGCAGGTCATCAAAATCGAGGTCTAGCCGTGGTGATGCTCCTCCCGATCATTGCGTTCCTGTTTGCGTCGCTGCTCGTGGCGGCCGGCGCCATGGCGCTGTCGTCGAGCTCGTCGACGACGATCGAGCGCCGCCTCGGCGAGCTCACCGTCGGGCAGGTCGAGGCGAAGGCCGCGACGCCGGAGTACGCCAAAGCGATCGTCGACGCGTTGAAGCGCGTCGGCGCCGTCGCGCCGAAGTCCGCGTCGGAGATGGGCAAGCTCCAGCAGCGCCTGGTCGCGGCCGGGTACCGCTCGAAGGAAGCGCTCATCGTCTTCTTCGGCATCCGCCTCGCGTGCGCGCTCGCCGGCTTCGCGCTGCTGATGTCGCCCCTCATCGCGCGCCCGAACATCCTGATGGCGCTCGGCGCGACGGCGCTCGGCTACCTGCTCCCGAGCATGGCCCTCGCGCGCATCGCCAAGAAGCGCCAGCACAAGATCCGCCTCGGCCTGCCCGATGCGCTCGACCTCCTCGTCGTGAGCGTGGAGGCGGGCCTCGGCCTCGACCAGGCGATTCAGCGCGTCGGCGTCGAGCTCGACTTCGCGCACCCCGATCTGTCGGAGGAACTGGCGCTCATCAACCTCGAGCTGCGCGCGGGCAAGGGCCGCGCCGAGGCGCTGCGCAATCTTGCAGAGCGCACCGGCGTCGACGACGTCGCGTCGCTGGTGGCGATGCTGGTGCAGACCGATAAGTTCGGCACGAGCGTGGCGCAGTCGCTGCGCGTGCACTCGGAGACGGTGCGCACGAAGCGGCGCCAGCGCGCGGAGGAAGCGGCCGCCAAGACCGGCGTGAAGATGGTGTTCCCGCTGGTGTTCTGTATTTTCCCCGCCATCTGGGTCGTGACGATCGGGCCCGCGGCGATCAAGTTCGTGCAGGTGCTCGTGCCGATGGCGCAAGGGAAGTAGGTTCTGACAAGGCGATAGGGGACAAACCGACTGTGGCAACAGAGAACTTGGCGCCGGCGCCGCCCGTGCCCGCGTCGCTCGAGGCGACGGGGATCGGCGTCGATCAAATCGAGCAGCTGCTCATCAAGACGCTGCACGCCGGGGAAGCCAACGGCGTCGCGGTGGCCGACAAGATGCGGCTGCCGTTCACGCTGATCGAGCCGATCCTCGAGCGCGTGCGCAACGAGCGGCTCGTCGAGGTGAAGGGATCGACGGGATCCGGCGCCGCGAGCTATCGCTATGCGCTCACGGACGCCGGCCGCGCGCGCGCCGACCAGTACTTCAGCATCAACCGCTACGTCGGCCCGCTGCCGGTGCCGCTGGCGGCGTACATCGCCGCGATCAACGCGTTGACCGCGGCGCGCGGGTACCTCGATCGCGACCGCCTCACGCAGGGCTTCTCGCACCTCATCATCAAGAACGACCTGCTCGAGCAGCTGGGCCCGGCGGTCAACGCCAACAAGGCGGTATTCCTCTACGGACCGCCCGGAAACGGCAAGACGGTAATCGCCGAAGGAATGGGACGCACGGTCGGCGGCGACATGTACATGCCGCACGCCGTCGACGTCGACGGCAGCACGATCACGATGTACGACCCGATCGTCCACCGGCCGCTCGACGCGGCCGAGGAGGACGGGACGTCGCTCGTCGTGACCAACGCGCAGCGCGATCGACGCTGGGTGCGCATCGGCCGGCCCGTCGTGATGGTCGGCGGCGAGCTGACGCTCGACATGCTCGACCTCACGTTCAACCCGATCTCGAAGTTCTACGAGGCGCCGATCCACCTGAAGGCGAACGGCGGCGTCTTCCTCGTCGACGACTTCGGCCGTCAGCGGATGCGTCCTGAGGACCTGCTGAACCGCTGGATCGTCCCGCTCGAGAGCCGCTTCGACTACCTCACGCTGCACACCGGCAAGAAGTTCCAGGTGCCGTTCGACGTGCTGGTCGTGTTCGCGACGAACCTCAACCCGGAGACGCTCGCCGACGAAGCGTTCCTGCGCCGCATCCCGTACAAGATTCCGGTCGGGGATCCGTCGGTCGAGGAGTTCACGCGGATCTTCGAGATGAACTGCCGCCGCCGCAAGATGCGGTTCCACCAGGTGATGGTGGCGTACCTGCTGCGCCGGCACTACGAGCCGTTCGGCCGCGCGCTGCGCGCGTGCCACCCGCGCGACCTGCTCGATCAGGTGACCGCGCTCTGCCGCTACCGCGGCGTCGAACCGCTGATCACGCGCGACCTGCTCGACGCGGCCTGCGCGTCCTACTTCATCGACTCGATGGGCACGACGGCGCCGGCGATCTCGCCGGCGGCGCGGAAACCAGCGTCCTCGAGAGCCGAGGTGCACTGATGACCGAGCGGGTTCGCGACCTGTTCGCGCGCGGGATGATCTGCATCCTGTTCACGCTGCTCTCCGCGAACCTGCTCACGCAGTTCATGCAGACCGGGCGCGTGACCGGCCTCCTGCTCCTCGGCAGCGAGGCGTCCGTTGTCGCGCTGACCGTCGTCCGCCGCCGCGCGCGGCTGGTCGATCGATCCGTCAGCGCCGCCGTGATGACGACGGTGTCGCTCGTGGCGCCGCCGCTCCTGCGCGCGACCGACGGCGTGCCGCTCGCGCCCGACGCGGTGACGGTGATCGTCTCGGCGATCGGCCTGAGCCTCGTCATCGTCGGCAAGATTTCGCTCGGCCGCAGCTTCGGCGTCGTCCCGGCCAACCGCGGCGTCGTCGTGCGCGGGCCGTACTCGTTCGTGCGGCATCCGATTTACACCGGCTATCTCATCACGCACCTCGGCTTCCTCGCCGCGAACCCGACGCCGTGGAACATCTCGCTGGTGCTGGTGGGCGACGCGGCGCTGATCGTGCGCGCGCTGATGGAAGAGCGGGTGCTGAGCAGCGACGTCGAGTACCAGGGCTATTGCCGCCGGGTCGGCTGGCACCTGGTGCCGGGGGTGTTCTAGATGCCTGTGGCGCTCGTCAACGAACGCACGAAGACAGCGATTGCCACCGAGGTGGAGCTCGCGGAAACGCGCGCCGAGCGCCGCCGCGGGCTGCTCGGACGCGACGGCCTCGCGCCGTCCGCCGCGCTCGTCCTCACGCCGTGCGTCATGGTCCACACCGCTTTCATGCGGTTTCCGATCGACATCATCTTCCTCGACCACGAAGGCGTGACGGTGAAGATCGTCACCGACGTGGGGCCGTGGCGCGTGGCCGGCGCGACGCGCGCGCACACCGTCGTCGAGCTGCCCGCCGGGAGCCTCCGGCGCAACGCCGTCGCCGTCGGCGATCGGCTCTATCTGCGCGCGGTCTCCGACAACTGATAAAAGCCCCTGGGCCTCGAGGCCCGGGGCTTGCCGTCACGCGTCGGAGCCAGAGCCGCCTGCGGAGGGCCTTCAGCCCTACGGAATGATCGTCCGCGGATAGACGTTGGTGCTGCGCTTCGGCGCGCCCGGCTTCGCCGTGAGCCACGCGCGGCTCGAGATGATCACCTGATCGATCGCCAGGCCGTCCTCGTGCGCCTGGATCCGCACCGTGTGATAGCCGTTGGACTTGAAATATACGGCGGGGCCGCGCACGCCGGCTCCCCAGCCGTCGTCGTGCCAGCCCCAGCCGCTGACGCCGCAACCGGCGCACTCTTCCAGCGAGATGCCCATCGCGCTGTTGGTGAGCATGCGCCAGATCGCGTTGCCATTCGCGTCCACGCTGTCGGAGAACTGCAGCCACACCGAGTCGTTCGCCGTCGAGTCGTTCTGCGCCCGGCCGCGAATCCACACACGGTAGGGCAGGCCGGCGATGGCGTAGAACTTCAGATCGAAGCCGGTGGCCGGGTACGGCGCCGGCGCCGCCGTCACCGCGTGATCCGGCATCAGCATCGCGCGGCCGTCGGCCGCCGTCGGATCGGCGACGAGGTGCGTGTCGTTGATACGAACGATCGCGTCGTTCGCATATAGCACCATGTCGCGGTTGTTCGAGACGCGGAAGACGGAGGTCGGCACGATGTGCGTGATGAAGCCGTCCGATCCGCCCGCGCCGCGGAACCGCGCGTTGACGAGCGGGAAGTCGTGGTGCGCGTTCGATCCGCCGACGAACACGCCGCCCCTGCCGTCGCCCGCCATCGACGCGACGCCGTCTTCCGACGCGCCGCCGAGGTACGTGAGATACGAGGGGGCGCCGATCGTGCCCGCGCCGGAGATCGGCAGCGTCGCGTAGAACATATCGCCGCCGAGCACGCCGCCCGCATAGATCGGACCGGCATGCTTCGGCTGCATCGCATCGATCGTCACCGGGAGATCGCTCGAACGCGTTCCGCCCGCGAGGTGCACCGTATGCGTCGCGTCGGCGACGACGGCGCGCACGAAGTCCTCGCCGCCGCCGTCGATGAACCGCGTCGCGACGGCGCGCGAGCCGTCGATCGCGAGCTGCGCGACGAACGCCGCGCCGCCGCGCGGCTGGATCGCGGCTCCGCCCGGCAGGCTCGCCGATCGCGTTTCGCCCGCGAGGAAGATGCCGTCGGCGCTCACCGCGACCGCATAGACGAACGTGGGGGCCGCGCCGCCGAAGTACGACGCGTAGGCGAGCCCGCCGGACGGCGAGAACTTCGCCACGAAGCCGTTCTCCGTGCCGGCCGGGCCGCCGGCGGTCGCCTGCAGCGCGCCGCGGACGACAAGGTTCGTCGACGTGGTGACGCCGGCGACGTAGGCGTTCCCCCCGGAATCGAGCGCCAGCGCGAGCAGATCCTCGTCTCGAGAGCCGCCGTAGAAGGTCGAGTAGACGAGCGTTGCGCCGTCGGCGGCGAACTTCGTCACGAACCCGTCGCATGAGCCGCTCCACAGGTGCTGCTGAAACGCGCCGGCGGTGATCGGGAAGTCGGCGCTGCACGCCTGCCCCGCGACGATCGCCTCGCCGGCTGCGTCGACGGCGATCGCGACCGGCTCGTCCTGCGACGCGCCGCCGAGATACGAGCTGTAGACGAGCGCGTTGCCGGCCGGCGCGAGCTTCGCGACGAACCCGTCGAGCGGCCGGCAGTCGCCGCCGCAGAAGCGATCGACGGCGCCGGAGGTCGTCGGAAAGTCGGTGGACGTCGTCGCGCCGGTGACGTAGGCGTGTCCCGCCGCGTCGACGGCGATACCGGTCGCGCCCTCGATGCCGCTTCCGCCGAGATACGTCGCGTAGATGAGGGTCGCGCCGTTCGCGGACAGCTTCGCGACGAACGCATCCTGCGAGACCGATGCCGCCGCATCGTGCAGCGCGAGCGAGGCGTCGAACGCGCCGGCCGTCGTCGGCAGGTTCGAGGACTGCGTCGTGCCGGCCGCGTAGAGGTTGCCGGCGGCGTCGGCGGCGACAGCGGTGACGTAGTCGGCCGCCGAACCGCCGAAGTCGGTCGAATACGCAATCACCGGATCGATGACGAGCGTCTCCGCCGGATCGTACGCGCCGAGCGCCAGCAGCGCGCGCGTCCCGTCGACGCGGTACGCCGCCGGCACCGGGACCCGCCGCTCGCCGTGCATCTGGTACACGGTCGGCCTGCGCTGGATCATCGAGCCGTGCCTGGTCTCGACGACGAGATCGCCGGCCTCGCTCACGCGGACCGCGGTCGCGCCGTCGAAGGCGAGCGCGATCGCCGACGGATCGGCGTGCGGCCGCGCGACGAGGTCGTATTCCACCCGCGGGCCGGCCGCGTAGAAGACGGCGTCGATTCCGCGGTACACCTCCGCGTAGCGGATGCGCTCGAACGTCGGGACGTCGACGACCCACTCGCGCGCGCGCGCGCCGCGGAGATAATTCACGCGCCCTTCACTCGGCTGCTCCGCCGTCGGCTCCGGCGCGCGTCCGCCATCGAACCGCAGCTCGACGACGCTGGAGCCGGCGGCATCGCTGATGGCAATCGCGACGCCGTTCGGCGCGAAGGCGAACTCGTGCTCGGCGTGCCGCGCGAGATAGCGGAACGCGCGCGGCGCCTGGCCCTCGTTGCGCTCGAAGACGGCGGGGATGCGGATGGCGGCTTCGTCGCCGTGCGCGGTCACTGACGAGGTGTGCCGCGCGACGTGCGGCCGTCCACCGCGAACGGCCGCGACCGCAGTCACTGCGCAGGCAAGACCAACAACGGCAATCCATTTCATGTCCACGTCGCCTCGCTCCAGCGGATCGCGAACGTGCGATCCGACACGGCGCGTTCAGGGCAACGCCCGTTCCGGTGCGGCGCCGGCGCGCGGTTCCCGTCACGCCGCGGTCACACCTCGAATTCGTTCGATATTTCGGGAATCTCTCGGGCCGCACGGGCGGTCGCACGCGCAGCAGGCTCGCGGCCCGTCTCCGATCGGATAGCGCCGCCGCGGCCTCTTCGATAAACGGCTGACGCAGACGCGCAGCTCGGCAGTCGTTTTGCTTACTGACCCCCTGGACACGTATGTCAGCGAAGCTCGTCATTCTCGCCGGCGCCCGCTGCGGCGAAACGGTGTCGATCGATTCGCCGACGACATCGATCGGCCGCGACGCGCGCAACGACCTCAACATTCCGGACCATCTCATGTCGCGCCGCCACTGTGTGGTCGAGCTGTTGGACCATCAGTGCACGCTGCGCGATGTCGGCAGCGCCAACGGCACCTACGTGAACGGGATGCCCGTGCGCGAACGGGTCCTCGCGCACGGCGATCGTGTTCGCGTCGGCGACTCGGTGCTGCTGTTCCTCGCCGGCGGCGGCGACGCGCCGGCCGCCGACGCCGAGGCGCACGACGTCGTCGACGACCGCACGCAGCGCATCGCACCGCGCGAGGCGAGCCGCCGCGCGGCCGAGCCGCCGCCGGGCTCGCCGGACGCGATCGTCGCCGAAGTGCTCGCGGGCCGCATGACGCTGCACTCGCACGACATGGTCGGGGACAGCGGGCCGATGCGCGCCGTCTACGAGTGCATCCGCAAGGTGGCCCCGCGCGATTCGACCGTTCTCATCACCGGCGAAACCGGCACCGGGAAGGAGCTCGCCGCGCGCGCGGTGCATCAGAACAGCCCGCGCGCCGCGCGGCCGTTCGTCGCCGTGAACTGCGCCGCGCTCACCGAGAACCTCCTCGAGAGCGAGCTCTTCGGCCACGAGAAGGGCGCGTTCACCGGTGCGTTCGCGCTGAAGAAAGGGAAGTTCGAGGTCGCCGAAGGCGGGACGATCTTCCTCGACGAGATCGGCGAGCTCGCGCCGGCGCTGCAGGCCAAGCTGCTGCGCGCGCTGCAGCACCACGAGTTCGAGCGCGTCGGCGGGACGCGGACCATCAAGATGAACGTGCGGCTGATCGCGGCGACGAACCAGGATCTGAAGGCGGCCGTGACGGCCGGGCGTTTCCGCCAGGATCTCTGGTACCGCCTCAACGTCGTCGGCCTCGAGATGCCGTCGCTGCGCGAGCGGCGGGCGGACATTCCGATGCTCGCGGCGCACTTCGCGGCGAAGTACGGGCGCGGCCGCGCGATCGAGATCTCGTCCGACGCGATCGACGCGATGCGCGCGTACGAGTGGCCGGGCAACGTGCGCGAGCTCGAGAACGCGGTCGAGCGCGCCGTCGTCCTCGGCTGCGCGGACAAGATCGTCGCCGACGATCTGCCGGCCGCGGTGCTCCAGTCGTCGACGGCGCTGCCGCGCGACGGCGCCGCGTACCACCGCGCCGTGCTCGACGTGAAGCGGCGTCTCATCCTCGACGCGATCGATCGCTCGGGCGGCAACTACACCGCGGCGGCGCGGCTGCTCGGCATCAACCCCACGTACCTGCACCGGCTCGTGAACAACCTGCAGCTGCGCGACATCGCCACGACGCCCCATGGTTGAGCAGACGGCGCCCGCTGTCGTCCTCGCGCCCTCGACGCGTCTGGGCCCGTACGAAGTCCTCGCGTCGATCGGCCGGGGCGGCATGGGCGAGGTCTACTGCGCCCGCGACACGCGCCTCGATCGGACGGTCGCCATCAAAGTCGTCGGCCGCGCGCCGGCGACGCTCGACGCAGCCGCGAGCCTCGAGCGTGAAGCGCGCGCGGTCGCCGCGCTGAACCATCCCCACGTCTGCGCGCTCTACGACGTCGGCCAGGAAGCGGACCTCGCGTTCCTCGTCATGGAGTACGTCCACGGCGAGACGCTCGCGGCGCGGCTCGCGCGCGGCCCGCTGCCGGTGCGCGAGGTCATTCGCTACGCGATCCAGATCGCCGAGGCGCTCGATCACGCGCACCGCCACGGCGTCGTGCACCGCGATCTGAAGCCGGCGAACGTGATGCTCACCGATCGCGGCGCGAAGGTGCTCGACTTCGGCCTCGCGACGCTGCGCGCCTCGCCGATCGAGATTCCGCTCGACCGGACGCCCGTCGCCGCGCAGCAGCTCGCGCCGGAGACGACGCTGCTCGGGACGGTGCAGTACATGGCGCCGGAGCGGCTCGAAGGCGCCGAGGCCGACACCTCATCGGACCTGTTCGCGTTCGGCGCGGTGATCTACGAGATGGCGACCGGGCGCCGGCCGTTCGAGAGCACGAGCCCCGCGGGCGTGATCGCCGCCATCCTGCAATCGGACCCGCCGCCGCCCTCGACGCTGCGGCCCGAGCTGCCGAAGTCGATCGACTGGATCGTCCAGAAGTGCCTCGCGAAGCACCGCGACGCGCGCTGGCGCGCGGCGGGCGATCTCGTCGAAGTGCTGCGCTGGATCGCGCGCGCTCCCGACGAGGCGACGGCGCCCGTCCGGCCGCGGCGCCGGCGGCGGGTGTTCGCGGCGGCGTGCGCGGCGCTGCTGCTCGTCGGGGCGGCCGTCGCGGCCCTCGCGCCGCGACTGGCGGCGCCGGCGCCGCCGGCGCGCGCGCTCGCGTTCTCGATCTTTCCGCCCGAAGGGGGCGGGTTCACGCCGACGCCTTCGTCCGTCTCGACGCCGCAGTTCGCGCTGTCGCCCGACGGGCGGCGGCTCACCTTCGTCGCCGCCGTCGGCCACGACGCGCCGCAGCTGTGGGTTCGCGATCTCGACGCGCTCAACGCCGCGCCGCTCGCGGGCACGCAGGGCGCCGAGTATCCGTTCTGGTCGCCCGACAGCGACGCCATCGGCTTCTTCGCGAACGGCGCGCTCAAGCGCGTCGATCTCGACGGCGGTCCGCCGCGCGTGCTCGCCGCCGCGGCGCACGGCCGCGGCGGCTCGTGGAGCCGCAGCGGGCTGATCGTCTTCGCGCCGCACACGCAGAGCGGCTTGTATCGCGTCCCGGCGTCGGGCGGCGAGGCGAAGGCGCTCACGCGCCCCGACCCGTCGCTGCACCAGGCGTCGCATCGCTGGCCGCAGTTCCTCCCCGACGATCGCCACTTCCTCTACTTCGTGCAGAGCACGTCGCCCGAGACGCACAGCATCTTTCTCGGCGACCTCGACGGATCGACGCCGACCAAGATCGTGGCCTCCGGGTTGAACGCCATCTACGTCCCGCCCGATCAACTGCTCACGGTCAACGACGGGACGCTGATGGCGGCGCCGTTCGACTGGCAGAAAGCGCGCCTCGCCGGCCAGCCGGCGCCGATCGCGCCGTCTGTCGCCGGCTCGAGCAACTTCTCCGCGGCCGTGTCGGCGTCGCTGAACGGCCTGATTGCGTACGCGAGCACGGCCGGGACGTCGGAGCTCGTGTGGGTGGATCGCAGCGGCCGGCGCGGCGAGCCGCTCGGACCGCCCGCGGAGTACGCCGACTTCCGCCTGTCGCCCGACGGCCGGCAGCTCGCGCTGTCGGAAGTGGACGCGCAGGGCAGCCATCCCGACATTCGCGTGCTCGATTTCATGCGCGGCGCGAAGCTGCGGCTCACGTCGGACGAAGCCACCGACGCGGCGCCCGTATGGTCGCCCGACGGCAAGCGCGTCGTGTTCCGCTCGAACCCGCGCGGCCTGCACGATCTCTACACGACGGCCAGCAACGGATCCGAATCGCCGTCGCTGCTCCTGCGCACCGAGTACGCGAAGTATCCGACCGACTGGCTGCCCGACGGCGGCGGCATCATCTTTCACACGTTCAATCGGCAGACCGGCGCGGACATCTGGATGGTCACGCCCGACGGCGCCGATCGCAAGCCGCTCGTGCAGACGCCGTACGACGACATGCAGGGGCAGGTGTCGCCCGACGGCCGGTGGCTCGCGTACTCGTCGCTCGAGAGCGGCCAGGTCGAGGTCTACATCCGGAGCCTCGTGGACGCCGGCGCGCGGTGGCAGGTGTCGGCAGGCGGCGCGGATCCGCGATGGCGCGGCGACGGCCGCGAGCTCTTCTACACGTCGTCGGACGGCTGGCTGACGGCGGTCGAATTCGGCGGCGGGGCGCCGGGCGCGCCCAGGCGGCTGTTCGCCGTCCACGTCGCGCCGACGGTGCAGCCGTACATCAGCAACTACAACGTCACGCGCGACGGCGAGCGGTTCCTGCTGAAAGTGCCCGTGCGGGACGTCAGCTCGACGCCGATCAACATCCTCACGAGCTGGCGCTCGAAGACCAAAAACTGAAGAAGAAACGCCCTTTTACGACGTCGGCTTGACCGTGATCTGGACGACCTTGCGGAACTTCACCGGTTTCCCGTTCACGGTGGCCGGCGTAAAGCGCCAGTTGCGCACGGCGGCGAGCGCCGCCTTGTCGTAGGCCGGGCTCACCGACGTCGTCATCGCCGCCGATTCGACGACGCCCGTCTCGTCGATGACGACTTCGATGCGGCCGACGCGCTCGATCGGCGAGACGCCGCGGAACGCCGGCAGCGCCTGGCTGATCGTGGCCGGCGGAACGACCGTTCGATCTTCCGCGGTGTAGATTCGCGGCGGCGCCGTGACGACCGGCTGCGGCTGCGGCGGCGGCGCCTGCACGACAGGCGCGGGCACGGGCAGCGGCGGCGGCGGCGGCGCGGCCGCCTTCGCGCTCAGCTCCTCGAAGCCCGACGCGAGCGTGCGGATGTCCGACAGCGGCGGC
>Ga0075424_100004919_pt1 | contig 12713 bp, 8 predicted proteins | sample SoiMethybrSBSTD3_FD_75301 | JGI IMG/M metagenome (GOLD analysis project Ga0075424, IMG submission 75301) | Bulk soil microbial communities from a Populus tree surrounding site in Tennessee, USA - Soil MetaG P. TD hybrid SBSTD3 | ecosystem: Environmental > Terrestrial > Soil > Tree plantation... | reverse complement strand
GCGCCGCCTGGTGCGGCGCTCGTCGAGCGCGCGAGCGTCGATATCCGCGCCCTTTTCATCGCGGCGGTCACGTGCGTCGCGGCAACCCTTGTCTCCGGCATCGCGCCTGCGCTCAGGGCACGGCACACGATGAGCGGCGACGTAATGGGCGGCAAGTCGACGGCCGCCGCGACCACGAACCGGTTCCGCAGCGCGCTCACCGTCGTCCAGGTCGCACTTGCCGTTGTCGTGCTGTTGCTCTCGGCGCTCGCGCTGCGAAGTGCGGCGAATATCCGCGCGATCGATCTCGGATTCGATCCGGATCACCTGGTGACGCTGCGCGCCTCATTGCCGGACGCATCGCATGACCAGCAGCGGCGGTTTTTCCATGACCTGCTGGCTGCTGTGCGCACTCTGCCGGACGTGCACGCCGCCGCTGCCGTATCACTGATTCCGCTGCAGCTCGGACTCATTGGCAGCGACATGTCATACCTGGTCGAAGGCCAGCGGCCGTTCCCGGCACTCGATACGCAGAGCAACCCGATTGTCGTGTCGGAAACGATCACACCTGGATATTTCCAGGCGATGCGTAGTCCGCTGCTCCGCGGCAGGGATTTCACCGATGACGACGATGAGCGGCGCCCCCGCGTGATCATCGTCAGCGAGGGCATGGCCCGCGCATTGTGGCCCGGTCAGGATGCGATCGGAAAACGGGTGCAGGTGGACAGCGTTCCTCCGGGGACGCCGGACTCACAGCGGTGGTCAACCGTCATCGGCGTCGTCGCGGATATTCGGTATCGCGGCGTGACCGACACTCGTCCTGACCTGTACGAGCCGTACTCGCAGACAACGGATGCCGCGCCGCACGTAATCGTCAGGAGTGAGGCGGCGCTGCAGCGGGTGGTCTCGGCAGTGCGGGAGGCGGCGCACACGGTTCACCCGCAGGCGCAGATCGACGCTGTGGAACAGATGCGCGACGTCGTCGCGCGCTCCACTGCATCGTGGACGTTGAACATGTGGATGTTCTCAGCGCTCGGCGGTACAGGTCTGCTGCTCGCCGCGATTGGGTTGTATGGAGTTTTGGCCTACATGGTGGTGGAGCGGCGCCGCGAACTTGCGATACGCCTCGCGCTCGGGGCGACGCCGCTCGGCTTGTGCGTCTCTGTTCTGTGGCGGGGGTTCTTGCTCACACTCAGTGGAGTGTTGGCCGGCCTTGCGATCGCGCGTGTTGGCGCGGGCGCCGCTGAAAGAATCGTCTACGGCGTTCGTCCGCTCGAGAACGATCTGGTAAGTCTGGTGTGTCTTACCCTGCTCGTCGTCGCCGCATTGGCAGCGTACCTGCCTGCGCGACGTGTGACGGCGGTCGATCCGGCAACGGTGCTTCGCAGCGAGTGAGTGCGATGCCGACCGGGAGGCGGGATCCGGGATCCGGGATGCGTTTTCGTACCGCCTTCAGGCCTTTATTCGTGTTCTTCCTTCTTCTTGGCGCGTGCAAACAACAATCTGTTCCAGCCAATCTGCCGTCCGGGCTCATCGTGCTGCCCGGCGCAGGCAACGTGCACGTGACGAAACAAACTGCGGTCACCTATGACCTCGCGGAGCCGTATCCGGCCGAGGCTGTGACTCGCGAGCTGACGAATCGTTTGTCCGCGCAGGGCTGGCGGCCACTCGATGCCGATGCGCTCAATCCTTCTGTGAAGACGCAGGTTCGCGAGTGGGGCAGCTTTGACGATCTAACAAGGTCCAACGGCCAGAAACACGTACATCAGTGGTCCGGTGATTGGCAACGAACGGACGGAACCGTCGTGCGGTATGTCCTCAGGTACGAGTCCAAATCGCCTGCTGCCGGCGCACCACCGCCGGAAACGCCTCTCAGCGTTTCTGGCGCTCTGATGTCTCCCGGGGCCATCAAGCGAATTCGATCAGCCCTGGGTCAGTGACTTGACGATGGCTTCAGCGCGTCCGTTCATCGACGTGCACCGACAACTCGAGCCGTTCCGTCCCCCGCAGAATCCCGAGCCGCGCGCGTGCGCCGATGCGCTCGTCGGTCAACGCGCGGTGAAGATCGTCGAGGCTCGTGATCATTGTCTCGTCCAACGAAACAATCAGATCGCCATCCTTGAGTCCCGCCCGATCGGCCGGCGCGCCTGACTCGACGGACGTCACGAGGACCGCGCTGTCCTGCGTCAGGTGATGGAACCGCGTCACGCGGCGGAGGAGAGGGACCGTCTGCCCCGCAATACCGAGATAGCCGCGGCGGACCCGCCCGTCGCGGAGCAGTGCCGGCACGACCAGCATGGCGGTGCTGATCGGAACGGCGAAGCTCAGCCCCTGGCCGCCCGCGATGATCGCGGTGTTGACGCCCACCACGCGTCCATCGCTCGAGACGAGCGGCCCTCCCGAGTTGCCGGGGTTCAACGCCGCGTCGGTCTGAATAACCTGCTCGATCAGCCGTCCTGACCGCGAGCGGAGCGAGCGTCCGAGCGCGCTGACGACGCCGGATGTGACCGTGTGCTGGAATCCGTATGGATTTCCGATCGCCACGACGAGCTGACCCGGTCGGAGGCGCGTCGAATCGCCGAGCGTGGCGGCGGTGAGGTCGTCGGCGCTGATGCGGATCACAGCAAGATCGGTGTCTGGATCGTGTCCAACGACATCGGCGGAACACTCGCGGCCGTCCGGAAGGGTCACGTCGACTCGTCCTGCACGGTCGACGACATGGCTGTTCGTCAGAATCAGCCCATCGTCGGCAAACACGAACCCGGAACCGGCCCCCTGGTTCTCGGGACCGCGAGATCCGCCGCCCTGCGCGACGCTGATGCTGACGACCGACGGCGCCACGATGTCGACGACGCGGATAACCGCCCGCGAGTATTCATCCAGCAGGTAATCGTCAGTTCGAAGGGGAGGAAAGGCAACCATCGCTGGCACTATGACGACCGGATCCCGCATCCCGGATCCCGGATCCCGATCCGGGGTCTGACCCTGGTCTGACCCCTCAGTCGCGGCGCAGCAGCATCGCCTTGAAGTATTCGCGGTTCATCCGCGCGATGTTGGTGATCGGAATCTCCTTCGGGCACACGGCCTCGCACTCCCCCTCGTTCGAACAGCTGCCGAAGCCTTCGGCGTCATGGCGCTCGACCATGCGGACGACGCGCGTGTGGCGCTCGACTTGTCCCTGGGGGAGCAGCGCCAGGTGGCTGACCTTGGCCGACGTGAACAGCGCCGCCGACGCGTTCTTGCAGGCGGCCACGCAGGCGCCGCAGCCGATGCAGGCGGCCGAATCCATCGCGCTGTCGGCAACCGTCTTCGCGATCAGGATCGCGTTGGCGTCCTGCGCGCCGCCGACATTAATTGATGTGTAGCCCCCCGCCTGGATGATCCGGTCGAACGCGCTGCGATCGACGACGAGGTCCTTGATCACAGGAAAAGCCTTGGCGCGCCACGGCTCGAGCGTCAGCGTTTCGCCGTCCCTGAACCGCCGCATGTGGAGCTGGCAGACGGTCGTGCCCGCATCGGGTCCGTGCGGGATGCCGCCAACGAGGAAACCGCACGCGCCGCAAATCCCCTCGCGGCAATCGGAATCGAAGGCGATCGGGTCCTCGCCTTTCGCGATCAGCCCTTCGTTGACGACGTCGAGCATCTCGAGGAACGACATGTCCGGCGACACGTCCGTCGCCGAGTAGTCGACAAGGCGGCCGGGCTGATCGGGGCCTGCCTGCCGCCACACCTTCAGGTTGATACGCATCTATGAGTCTTGAAATGCTGATTGAGGAATGCTCATTGCTGATTTATCTGAGGATTTGGTATTGGTGACTTCATCAATTCGATAATTCCCAATCGTCAATCAATCAGCAATCAACAATCAAAAATCAGCAATTCACTTGTAGCTCCGTTGCGTCGGCTTCACGTAGTCGAAGTGGAGCGGCTCTTTGTGCAGCGTCGGCTTCTTGCCCATACCGTTGAACTCCCATGCCGCGACGTACGAAAAATGCGCGTCGTCGCGCAGCGCCTCGCCGTCAGGCGTCTGGCTTTCTTCCCGGAAGTGCCCGCCGCACGATTCGGTGCGGTGCAGCGCATCGAGCGTCAGCAGCTCCGCGAACTCGAGGTAATCCGCGACGCGGCCGGCGTATTCCAGGTTCTTGTTCAGATTGTTCTTCGGACCGGGCACCGAAACGTTCTGCCAGAACTCTTCGCGCAGCTGGGGAATCCGCCCAAGCGCCTTCCTCAACCCCGCCTCGTTGCGCGCCATGCCGACTTCGTCCCAGAGGAGCGCACCAAGCTCGCGATGGAGCTGGCGCGGCGTCTTCGATCCCTTGACGGCGAGGAGACGGTCGATGTTCGCCTGGACCGTGGCTTCCGACTCGCGGAACGCGTCGTGGTCCGTCGCCACCGCCTGGAACGATGTTCCACCGAGGTAATTTGCCAGCGTGTACGGAATGACGAAATATCCGTCGGCAAGCCCCTGCATCAGCGCGCTCGCGCCGAGGCGGTTCGCACCGTGATCGGAGAAGTTCGCCTCTCCGAGGACGTGAAGGCCCGGGATGTTGCTCATCAGGTTGTAATCGACCCACAGCCCGCCCATCGTGTAGTGGATCGCCGGGTAGATGCGCATCGGCACCTTGTACGGGTCTTCGTCAGTAATCTTCGTGTACATGTCGAAGAGGTTCCCGTACCGGCTGCGGATCACCTCGACGCCGAGCCGCTTGATGGCGTCCGTGAAGTCCAGATAGACGGCGAGCCCGCTGTCGCCGACGCCGCGACCCTCGTCGCAAACCGCCTTGGCGTTTCGGGAGGCGACGTCCCGGGGCACGAGGTTTCCGAAGCTCGGATAGCGCCGCTCGAGGTAGTAATCGCGTTCCGATTCCGGAATCTGCTCTGGCGGTCGCTTGTCCTCGCTGCGTGTCGGCACCCACACGCGCCCGTCGTTCCGCAGGCTCTCGCTCATGAGGGTCAGCTTCGACTGGTGGGAGCCGGACACCGGAATGCAGGTCGGATGAATCTGCGTGTAGCACGGGTTGGCGAAAAACGCGCCGCGCTTGTGCGCGCGCCACGAGGCGGTCACGTTCGAGTTGACGGCGTTGGTCGACAGGTAATACGCCGTGCCGTAGCCGCCGGTGCAGAGCAGCACGGCGTGCGCCGCGTACCGCTCGATGGCGCCCGTCACCAGGTTGCGCGCGACGATGCCGCGCGCCTGTCCGTTGACGACGACCAGGTCGAGCATCTCGCGATTCGCGAGCGCCGTGACCGTCCCCTTCCTGACCTGACGCATCATCGACTGATACGCGCCGAGCAGGAGCTGCTGGCCAGTCTGGCCGCGCGCATAGAACGTGCGCGACACCTGCGCTCCGCCGAACGATCGGTTGTCGAGCAGTCCTCCGTACTCGCGCGCGAACGGCACACCCTGTGCGACGCACTGATCGATGATGTTCACGCTGAGCTGCGCGAGCCGGTACACGTTCGCCTCGCGCGACCGGTAATCCCCGCCCTTGATCGTGTCGTAAAAGAGCCGCTGGATGCTGTCGCCGTCGTTCTGGTAGTTCTTCGCCGCGTTGATGCCCCCCTGCGCCGCGATGCTATGCGCGCGCCGCGCGCTGTCCTGGATGCAGAAGCTCAGGACGTTGTAGCCGAGCTCGCCGAGCGACGCTGCCGCGGACGCGCCCGCCAGACCGGTGCCGACGATGATGACCGAGTACTTGCGGCGATTGGCCGGATTCACCAGCTTCGATTCGAAGCGGTGGCGATCCCACTTGTCTGCGAGCGCGCCGGCGGGGATTCGAGGGTCGAGGGAAGCCGTCATTGCGTGAAGAACACCCAGATCGGAATGATGGCCAGCCCGACGCCGATCAGAATCGCGAACGCGATGCCCCACCGCGTCAGCCGGCGAGTGTAGAGCGGGTGATCGAAACCGATCGACTGGAAGCCGCTCGAGATCCCGTGGCGCAGGTGAAGCCCGACGAGCAGCGTCGCGATCACGTAGAACGCCACCCACATCGGCTGTGCGAAGACTTCGTATTCCGTCCGCGCGAGATCGCGGATCGGGTTGTCGCTGACCGTCTGATACCACGCGCCGTACTTGAACTGCTTCACGTGGATGATGACGAACAGGAGAACCACCAGGCCCGACCAGATCATCGTGGACGACGCGAAGCTCTTGCGGCTCGTGTGGCCCGCGTACCGTTTGAGCTCGTAGCCATCCGGCCGCGCCGCCCGGTTCGCGAGGTAGTTCGTAATCGCCTTGTAGACGTGGATCAGAAACACCAGCAGCAGCGCGATCTCGATCGGAATGATGAGCGGGTTCGAGATCAGCGTGTGCGAATACTCGTTGAAGATGTCGGGGCCGCCGAAGATCAGCGCGTTGCCGGCCAGATGAAGGATGAGATACAGGAAAAGAAGAAGGCCCGTGAGTCCGATGAGAAGTTTGGTTCCGACCGACGAGGAAAAGAGCCTGCGAAACGTCGCCATCAACTGCGCTCCGACATCCGATCGATTGTACTTACTGCGTACAGACCGGCGCAACACCGCTTGATTCAGCGCGTCGGGCCGGCACATGATTACAAGGATCTGTCATGAAAATTCACGAGTATCAGGCGAAGGCGATCCTCGCGCGGCACGGCGTGCCGGTGCCGAAGGGTGAAGTGATCACCAGCGCCGCCGAGGCGGCCGACGCCGCGAAGCGTCTCGGCGGCGGAACCGTCGTCGTCAAGGCGCAGATCCACGCCGGGGGCCGAGGCAAGGGTGGCGGCGTCAAAGTAGTTAAAGGGGCGGATGAGGCGGTCAGCGCGGCGTCGAAGATGCTCGGCATGCGGCTCGTGACCTATCAGACGGGTCCTTCGGGCCAGGTCGTGCAGCGCGTCCTCGTCGAACAAGGGCTGAAGATCAAGCGAGAGCTCTATCTCGGGCTGGTGCTCGATCGATCGACGGAGCGTCCGGTGCTGATGGTCAGTCCCGAAGGGGGCGTCGAAATCGAGAAGGTTGCCGAGGAAACGCCGGACCGAATCTTCAAGGAGCACATCTATCCCGGGATCGGCCTGAGCGCCTTTCAGACGCGGAAGCTCGCGTTTGCTCTGGGCCTCGAGGGACAGCAGATCGGCCAGGCCGCGAAGTTCATGACGGCGGTGTACGACGCGTTCGTGGCGACCGACGCGTCGCTCATCGAGATCAATCCGCTGATCGTCACCGATGAAGGAGGCCTGCTGGCGCTCGACGCCAAGATGAACTTCGACGACAACGCGCTGTACCGGCATCCCGAGATCAAGGACTTGCGGGACCTCAGCGAAGAGGAGCCGCTCGAAGTCGAAGCGTCGAAGTACTCGCTGAACTACATCAAGCTCGACGGCACGATCGGCTGCATGGTGAACGGCGCCGGCCTCGCGATGGCAACGATGGACATCATCAAGCTCGCGGGAGGGGAGCCGGCGAACTTTCTCGACGTCGGCGGCGGCGCGAACGCGGAGCAGATCAAGAACGCGTTCCGGATCCTGATGTCGGACAAGAACGTGAAGGCGGTGCTGATCAACATCTTTGGCGGCATCCTGCGGTGCGACGTTCTTGCCGAAGGCGTCATCGCGGCCGTCAAGGATCTCGGCGTACCCGTTCCGATCGTGATTCGCATGGAAGGCACGAACGTCGAGAAAGGAAAACAGATGCTGCGGGAGAGCGGCCTGAACTTCACGACCGCCGACACGATGAGCGAAGCTGCGGAGCGCGTCGTCGCGCTGGCGAACTAGTCATGGCCGTACTCATCGACAGGAACACGCGCCTGATCGTCCAGGGACTCACCGGGAAGGAGGGCACGTTTCACGCCAAGCAGGCGGCCGCGTACGGCACGAAAGTCGTCGGCGGCGTCACGCCTGGCAAGGGAGGCATCACGCATGAAGGCTGGCCGGTGTTCAACACCGTCGCCGATGCCGTGCGGGAGACGGGCGCGAACGCCACCGTCATCTTCGTTCCGCCTCCGTTCGCCGCCGACGCGGTGATGGAAGCAGCCGACGCCGGCGTTCCGCTTGCCGTGTGCATCACCGAAGGCATTCCGACGCTCGACATGATGCGCGCGTTGACCGTGGTGCGCTCCGGCAGGACCCGGCTCATCGGCCCCAATTGTCCCGGACTCATCACCGCTGGTCAGGGCAAGGCGGGGATCATCCCGGGCCATATCTGCCAGGAAGGGCGCGTCGGCGTCGTCTCGAAGAGCGGAACGCTGACCTATGAGGCGATCCACCAGCTGACGAAACTGGGGCTGGGCCAGACAACCTGCATAGGCATCGGCGGCGACCCGTTGATCGGAACGAGTTTCATCGATGCCTTGACGCTGTTCGCGGCCGATCCGGCGACAGAGGCAGTCGTCATGATCGGCGAAATTGGCGGTACGGCGGAAGAAGAGGCGGCCGCCTACATCAAACAGAATTTCAAGAAACCGGTAGTCGGCTTCATCGCCGGCCAGACGGCGCCCCCGGGGCGCCGGATGGGCCACGCCGGGGCTATCATTTCCGGCGGCAAGGGCACGGCGGCGGAAAAGATGGCCGCGCTGAGCGAGGCCGGCGTCCACGTCGTCAAGAGCCCCGCTGATCTGGGGGCGGCCGTCAAAAACGCCCTCCACTGAGAAGAAGGACCCTTTGGCCCGGATCGTCAACGATTTCAGCATTCAGGTCGCGACGGTCAATGGATCGGGCAGCCAGACCGCCAACCTGGTCCTTCTGCGCTCGATCTTCCAGATGGGCGTGCCGGTCTCCGGCAAGAACATGTTCCCGTCCAACATCGCCGGCCTGCCGACCTGGTACACCATCCGGGCGAATAAAGAAGGTTACGTCGGCCGCAAGAAGGAGATCGACTTCCTCGTTGCGATGAACGTGGAGACGGCGCGCGAAGACGTGCTGTCGCTCGAGGCCGGGGCCGCCGCCCTCTACGACGAGCCGCTGAAGCTGAACGCGCTCCGCTCCGATCTGACGCTGTATCCGGTCCCGTTCGACAAGCTCGTCGCCGAAGTCTGCAAGGACGCGAAGCTGCGCCGTCTGGTCAAGAACATGATCTATGACGGCGTGCTGTCGAAGCTGCTCGGGATCGAGCTCGCGCAGATGGAGCACGCGCTGCGCAAACAGCTCGGGAAGAAGACGAAGGCGATCGAGCTGAACCTGGCGGCGCTGCACGCCGGCTTCGCGTACGCCGAGCAGAACCTCACGAAACGCGATCCGTACTGCATCGAGCGGATGGACAAGACCGCCGGCATGATCCTCGTCGAAGGCAACGCGGCCGCGGCGCTCGGCGCCATGATGGCCGGGGTCACCGTCGTCGCGTGGTATCCGATCACGCCGTCGTCTTCGCTGCCCGAAACGCTCATCTCGTACATGAGGAAATACCGGATCGACAAGGAGACCGGGAAGGCCACGTTCGCCATCGTGCAGGCGGAAGACGAGATCGCGGCGATCGGCATGGTGATCGGCGCCGCATGGGCGGGCGCGCGCGCGATGACGTCGACGTCGGGGCCGGGGATCTCGCTCATGTCGGAGTTCGCGGGGCTCGCGTACTACGCCGAGGTGCCCACCGTAGTGTTCGACATCCAGCGTGTCGGACCCTCGACCGGCCTTCCGACGCGCACGGCGCAGGGTGACATCCTGACGGCCGCCATGCTCTCGCATGGCGACACGAAGCACATCCTGCTGATTCCGGCGTCAGTTGAAGAGTGCTACACCATGGCGATGGACGCCTTCGACCTCGCGGAGCGCTTCCAGACGCTCGTGCTCGTGCTGAGCGATCTCGATCTCGCGATGAATACCTGGATGTCCACGCCGTTCAGGTATCCGGATGCTCCGATCGACCGCGGCAAGCTGCTCGATGCCGCGACGCTGAAGCGCCTCGGCGGGTGGGGCCGCTACCAGGACGTCGATGGTGACGGCATTCCGTACCGCACGATTCCGGGCGACGGCATGCCGCCGTATTTCACCCGCGGATCCGGCCACAACGAGAAAGGGCAATACAGCGAGCGGCCCGATGATTACGTGAACAACATGGAGCGGCTCGCGCGCAAGTTCGAGACGGCGCGGCAGTACGTGCCGAAGCCGGAGGTCCTCGACGCGCCAGGCGCGGACATCGGCATCATCGGGTTCGGCACGAGCCACTGGGCGATCGAGGAGAGCCGCGATCAGCTCGAGCGCGAAACAGCGATGAGAGCCGGCTACCTGAGGCTTCGCGCGTACCCGTTCACCGAGGAGCTGACGGCGTTCGTTCAACGCTATCCGCGAATCTACGTCGTCGAGCAGAACCGCGACGCGCAGATGCTGAACCTGATGCGCCTGGAGCTTCCGCCCGCTCAGATCGCGAAGCTGAGAAGCGTCCTGCACTTCAACGGGCTGCCGATCGACGCGCGATCGGTCACGGATGAGATCCTGATTCAGGAAGGCAGGAAGGAGCGGTCCGCGGTGCGCACGAGTGTGTCTGCGGCTTTAGCAGCTGGTGGAGAATAATGTCCTGTAGGGCCGACCTTCAGGTCGGCCAACAATATGGCTGATCGAATCAACAGACTCGGCCTCGAGGTCACGCCGTACCGCGGCGGCAAGACGACGCTGTGCGCCGGGTGCGGCCACAACGCGATCTCTGAGCGCATCATCGACGCATTCTTCGAGCTGGGCGTCGATCCGCGCCAGGTCGTCAAGCTCTCGGGCATCGGCTGCTCGAGCAAGAGCCCCGCATATTTCCTCGGCGCGTCGCACGGCTTCAACTCGGTGCATGGACGCATGCCGTCGGTCGGCACCGGCGCGATGCTGGCGAATCGGAAGCTGCTCGCAATCGGCGTCAGCGGCGACGGCGACACCGGGGCGATCGGCATCGGCCAGTTCGTCCACCTGATGCGCCGGAACGTGCCGCTGATCTACATCATCGAGGACAACGGCTGCTACGGGTTGACCAAGGGTCAGTTCTCGCCGACGGCAGACGTCGGATCGGTGCTGAAGAACGGGATCGTCAACGATCTGACGCCGATCGACAGCTGCGCGCTGGCGATTCAGCTCGGCGCATCGTTCGTCGCCCGGTCGTTCTCCGGCGACAAGCGGCAGCTGCTGTCGATCCTGAAGGCGTCGCTGAGCCACCGCGGCACGGCCCTCATCGACGTCATCTCGCCGTGCGTCACGTTCAACGATCACGAGGGGTCGACGAAGAGCTACGCGTACGCGAAGGATCACGACGAGCCGGTCGACGAGGTCAGCTTCGTGCCGTACTTCGAGGACATCTCGATCGACTACGAACCGGGCACGACGACCGAGGTGCGGATGCACGACGGGTCGAGGCTGTACCTGAAGAAGGTTGCCGAGGACTATGATCCGACGGACAAGCTCGACGCCATCCGGGTCATTCACGAGACGGCGCGCCGCGGGGAGTTTGCGACCGGCGTTCTCTACATCGAGCCCGACAAGGACGATTTCGTCACCCTGTTGAACGTCGTCGACGAGCCGCTCGCGACGCTGCCGCTGGAACGCGTCAGGCCTGGGCGCGAGGCCCTCGAAGAAATCATGGAATCGCTACGATGAGACTCAAGCTTGTCATCGCCGTCATTGCGCTTGTCCCTGTCATCGGTTTCGCCCAGGCCAAACGTCCGCTCAATTCGGACGACCTTTTCAACCTCAAGGAGGTGCGCGACCCGCAGCGATCGCCTGAGGGCAAGTGGGTGGCCTACACCGTCGCGCGGGCGATCAAGGACACGGACAAGAACGACACCGACGTGTGGATGGTGAGCTGGGACGGCCAGCAGCAGATACAAGTGACGTCGACGCCGGAGTCCGAGTCGTCGCCGCGCTGGAGTCCCGACGGCAAGTACCTCGCGTTCCTGTCCTCGCGCCAGGGCTCCAAGGGATCGCAGATCTGGCTGCTGAATCGGGCTGGCGGCGAAGCGGTGAAGCTCACCGACATCAAGGGCGGCGTCTCCGAGTACGCGTGGTCGCCCGACAGCAAGCGGGTCGTGCTCGTCGTCGACGATCCGGATCCGAGCGAAGTGGACACGGACGCGGACAAGAAGGATGCGGACAAGGACAAGAAGACGCCGAAGCCGATCGTCATCGACCGCTATCACTTCAAGGCCGACATCAAGGGTTACCTGCGCGGCGAACATGCGCACCTGCAGCTGTTCGACGTCGCCACCAGGAAAGCCGAGGCACTGACGCCGGGCGCGTTCGACGAAGAGGCACCCGTGTGGTCGCCCGACGGATCCCAGATCGCCTTCATCCGCCGTCACGGTGACGGCGACATCGACAAGGCGCCGAACAAGGACCTGTTCGTGATCGACGCGCGCGCCGGCGCGAAGGAACGGCGCCTCACCACGACGACGGCCGAAGAGTCAGGTCCGCCGGCGTGGAGCCCTGACGGAAAGTCCATCGCTTATCTCCTCGGCGACGAACTGAAATACTCCGCGTACGACCAGAACCGGCTCGCGGTCATTCCATCGGCAGGGGGCGCCTCGCACACGCTCACAGACGCGCTGGACAGGCCGGTGCGCGCGCCGCGTTGGACGGCCGACGGCATCCTCTTTACCGTCGCCGACGATCGATCCGAGTACATCGCGAAGATTCCCGCCGCGGGCGGTAAGGTCGAGCGGTTGATCACCGGCAAGCGGGTCGTGGCCAGCTATTCGGGAGCTTCCGGCGACGCCGGGCTTGCCGTGATCGCCTCGACTCCCGCTGAGATCCCCGAGATCTACGCCCTGGAGAACGGCGCGCTCCGCCGGCTCTCGCATCAGAACGACGAGTGGG
>Ga0075424_100004918_pt1 | contig 12714 bp, 12 predicted proteins | sample SoiMethybrSBSTD3_FD_75301 | JGI IMG/M metagenome (GOLD analysis project Ga0075424, IMG submission 75301) | Bulk soil microbial communities from a Populus tree surrounding site in Tennessee, USA - Soil MetaG P. TD hybrid SBSTD3 | ecosystem: Environmental > Terrestrial > Soil > Tree plantation... | reverse complement strand
GCTGTTGTCAGCTGCGCCGCGGCCGACACAACCCGGTCGGCAGCCTTCTGCACCGCGTGGGCGGCAACTTGCAGCCGGTAATAGAGTCGCAGCTTCGACGCATTCATGCCGACCTCCCCGTGGCGCTTGCAGGCAGTCCTGGTATGGCCTACACTTCACCTATGAAGTATTATCCAGGTGCAGCATGATCGTCGATGTTTGGGCGCAGATCACGACGGAGCGCATGGCGCGCGCGCCGTGGCTTGCGCCGCTGTTGCGTTGGACCGGCCGCACGGAGACATTCTTTCCGCCGACGCAGAATTCGACCCTGGCGGCCATGGACGCAGGAAACGTGGATATCGCGCTGTTGGCGGCCTGGTACGGCCCGGAAGGACCGCTCATCAGCAACGAGGAGGTGGCAGCGCAGGTGGACGCCGCGCCCACGCGTTTGCGTGGGCTTGCGAGCGCCGATTTGCGGGATCCGATGGGCGCCCAACGAGAGATCCGCCGATGGGTCGACGGCAAGCGCTTCGTTGGCGTGCGCTTCGTTCCCTGGCTTTGTGATCTTCCACCCAATGACAGGCTATACTACCCGATATATGCCGCGTGCATTGAATTGGGCGTGCCCTTTTGCACGCAAATCGGGCACACCGGGCCGCTCAAACGCTCGGAGTGCGGCCGCCTCATCCCTTATCTCGAAGATGTGCTTCTGGACTTTCCCGAGCTCGTTGTGGTTGGCGGGCACGTTGGATTTCCGTGGCTCGACGAGCTGACAACCCTGACCATCAAATTTCCAAACTTCTTTGTCGACACGTCTGCCTATGCTCTCCATCGCCTCCCAAAGGCCTTTGTCGACTACATGAAGGGCCTCGGTGCCAGCCGCGTTATGTTCGGCACCAATTGGCCCATGCTCTCCCACGTGCAATGCCTCAAAGGCCTCGAAGCGTTGGGCCTCTCCGAACAGGGAGGTGAGGCGTTCCTGTCTGGCAATGCCCGTCGCGTCTTCAAGCTCTGAGAGGGGAACGATGAGCGCCTACGTCGTCGCCCAGTTGCGATTTACCGATACGGCCGCCTATCGACGTTATCAGCGCCGGTTCGCCGAGGCGTTTGCGGGCTCGGGCGGCAAACTACTCGCTGCCGATGAAGCGCCAATCGTGCTCGAAGGCAAATGGGCGAGCGATAAGCTCGTCATCATGGAGTTTGACGGGCGCGAGACGGCGCGCAAGTTCCTGCAAAGTCCTGCCTATCAGGCGATTTCCGAAGACCGCAACGCCGGCGCTGAGACGATCGCGCTTCTGGTGCGAGGGCTTTAGCTCAGGCAGCAAACACCTGGCACCTGCGTGATCCCGTGCGATCGCATGGGCCCCTAGTGCGGCATCCAAGCTGAGCGCGCCAAGATATCTCCTCCCACGAACCCAAGTTTCCAGGGCCCCCATTGCTGCGTTGCGGCGGCCTTCTTGAGCTCGGCGTGCGTCAACGCTTCATTCAGGGAGCAAGGTTTCCGAGGACCCGGCGGGCCGCATCTACGGCGCGGTCGACATCGGTCGCATCGGTCTGCCAGTTGCAGACCGAGACCCGCATGGAGCGTCTCCCCCGCCATGTCGTGCCGCCAAAGAAGGCCTCGCCCGTCGCAACAATGCGCCTGATGATTTCATCGGTTCTGCGGTCGTGGTCCTGCTCGGTGGCACCTGGCCTGGTGTCGATGAAGCGCACCAAGCCTTGATTGATCGTCGGCTCCCAAACCACTTCGGCACCGGGTAGACTGCCAATGCGCATCACCAATGCATGGGCATGGGTGCATGTGCGTTCGATCAATTCGGCAATGCCGGACCGACCGAGTTGGCGCAACGCAGCATAGGTGGCCACACCGCGCCCGCGTCGCGACCATTCCGGGTTCCAGTCGACCTGATCGCGGGCATCACCAACATCCACCCTGTAGCTGGTGCGATGGGAAAAGGCCGAGTGATGAGCGTCGGCGTCGGCCACAAATGCATAGCCACAGTCAAACGGCGTGTTCAGCCATTTGTGTCCGTCGTTGGTCCACGAATCCGCAAGCTCGGCACCTCCTAGGAGATGCCGGTACTTGCGGCTCGCTGCTACCCACAAGCCGAAGGCTCCATCAACGTGGACCCATGCCCCATGCTTATGCGCGATTGGGATCAGCTCGCTGAATGGATCAAATGCACCGATGTTGAGGTCGCCGGCTTGCAGAAGGACGATGGTTGGCTGCTCGGGATCGTGTTCGAGAGCACGCGCGAGCGAAGTCGGATCAAGGCGACCTTGCGCATCTGCTGGCAACGCGCGGACTGCGCGCTTGCCAAATCCCAAGATCCGCATAGCTCGCTCGGCCGATCCGTGGCGTTCGCTGCTCGTGATCAGCCGAATCTGCGGACTGCCTGCCATGCCTCGGTCCTCGACGTCCCATCCAGCTCGCTTGAGCAGTCGATGGCGGGCCGCCGCAAGGCACGTCACGTGCGCCATCTGGGTACCGGTAACGAAAGCAAAGCTTGCGGTCCGGGGCAATCCGAACAGCTCCTTGAGCCATTTGCCGGCCACTTCCTCGATGATCGCTTCAGCGGGTCCGCAGGCGTGAATGGCCGCATTTTGATCCCACGCCGACGTCAGCCAGTCGGCGGCAAGCGCGGCGGGCAAGGAGCCACCGATGACCCAGCCAAAGAAACGGCCGCTCGTGCTGCCGATAATCCCTCCCTCAGCATCGCGAACCAGATCATCGATGACCTTTACCGGGTCCATGCCATCCTGAGGCAAGCCACGATCGAAGCGGGATCGAAGATGAGCAAGCTCACTCAAAGCGCAGACCGGCCGATGAGCGGTGCCCTCCAGATGATGCAACGCGTGGTGCAAAGCCCGCTCTAGGACGGGGCTGAACCCTGCTTTGTCGGTCACCCTAGGCTCCCTTTTCAGGCGTGCACCCGTGGGGCGCATCCAAGCCACGGACCAGCCGCACGCGCATCCCACAGGAGGTATGCTGGCCGCCGGTCCCGTAGCAACGGTGCGCACTTGCAGATAGCATCTGGGGCCAATACCAGCTCGCTGGAATCGGACTCCGTCTCCGAAGGCGAGGAGAGAGCCAGGATGCAATGCTCGATCAACGGCAATGCGAGCGCGCCCGCATAACGAGGGATCGCCGCTACGACGGGCGCTTCTTCACGGGTGTCCGAACGACTGGCATTTACTGCCGGCCGGTGTGCCCAGTTCGGCCGGCTCTGGCTAGGAACGTTAGCTTTTATCCCTCCGCGGCCGCTGCCGAGGCAGCGGGATTTCGTCCGTGCCTGAGGTGCCGTCCGGAGGCGGCACCATTCTCGCCGGCTTGGAAGGGATCGCGCGCCACGGTGGAAAGAGCGCTGCGGCTAATTCAGGGCGGTGCCCTTGATGGCAGCAGTGTCGAAGTGCTGTCGGACCGACTTGGCATCGGTACCCGACATCTCAGCCGGCTCTTTCAGAAGCATCTTGGTGCCAGCCCGCTACAAGCGGCAAAGACCGCGCGCGTGCAACGGGCCAAACGGTTGCTCGACGAAACCGACCTCTCGATGGCCCAAATCGCAATGCGCGCCGGCTTTGGCAGCCTGCGGCGGTTCAATGCCGTGTTCGCCGAGGTCTACGCACGGCCGCCGACCCAAATTCGCAAGCGCGCTGGCGCAAGTCCGGTCGGGCGGTCCGCACCCATACGCGAAGCGGCTCGACCACGTCCAGGGGCGGCGCCTTGAATGCGCACATGTCCGGCCCCTAGAAATATCATTGGGTCCAATGGCTCGGCTCGCCGCCCCTTAGGTCAGCGGCGCCACCACTGGCTCAACCAGGAACCACACACGTATGCGGTCATGATACCGGCGCAGGTTATCCCGGCGATGTGCGGCGACAACTGTGCATCCCAGGCGCCAATGACCCCTGCCAGGTAGCAGCCAAAGATGTAGGGCAGTGCGTTGACGACCTTGACGACGCGGCACGCCCAGGCGTTTCCCGCGAGCGAATTGACCTCGATGAAGATGCGAGCGAGCACTGCCATCCAGGCAAGCCCGATGAAGCGTAGGATCTTAAGGGCGTGGAGGGCTGGGGCGATGATCATGAGGGGCTAACGCCGTTGGTGGTTGTGCGAGGGCCTTCGGCCGGGCTCCAGTTGAACGGCGATATCCCCTGCAAAGTTTCCTCTTTGCGTGCGCCCCGTCTCGCCTTGCCCGCGCGGCCGCGGGCAGCGTTGGCTTGGCTGGAGGCGATGGCGCGCCATCCGGCAACCCGCGACGGCCTTTTGACGGGCCAGGGAAATCGGCATGGGATTTCGACGACAGGAGCAATCATAGGCGGCGGACGAGGCAGGTTGAGACGGTCGCCCCATTCGCTGCAAAGATGCTACCTTGCCCCCTCAATTCGTGCCTTGCGGAGAAGAGCGGCTGTGAACGGATACGTCGGTGCCCAGCACAAATTCCATGATGCGGATTTCGCTCAAGGGTGGTCAGATCGCTTCGTGCCTAGTCCGCCGCGTGTCGCGCTCTTTGATTTGATCCTAGAGCAGGCTCTAACGCCATCCAGTGCCAATTCGCATGTGGTCGAGTTGGGTCTTGGGCCCGGATACTTGGCTCGCCACCTGTTGGATAGGCAACCAGACATCACCTATGAGGGGCTGGACTTCTCCGACGCGTTCTTCGAGATCGCCAAGAAGACGATCGGCAAGCACCTGGCCCGTGTTGTGCTGACCAAGGCCGACCTGCTCGACCAGAGTTGGCCCAAAACTCTATCACGACAACCTCGCGCCATCATCTCCACCTGGACCTTGCATGATCTCGGCAGCCAACAGGCCGTCGAGGCAGTCTATGCACGCTGCTATGAGACCCTTCCCGAGGGAGGTGTGCTCGTCAATGGCGACTTCATCAAGCCTGAGGGAACGTCCTGGATCTATGAGCCGGGCCGGTTCGAGATCGCTCGCCACCTCGAACTTCTGCGCAAGGTGGGTTTTTCTGAAGCAAGATCCCTCGCACACCTGGAGCCCAACATCGAGAACCCGACCGCGGCGCAGAACTATGCATGCCTCACCGCAGTCCGCTAGTGGACCCCGGGCGAGCGATCGGGCCAGCAATTGGGCCAGCAATTGGACCCGTGATTGGGCCGCCGCTTGCCAACCACCACGAGCCACTTCGGGTGCACCGGGCGGGGTGCGGATCCTCGGAAAAGGTGGCGAAACGCGCCCAAAACTCGGGGTTACCTCGCTCGGTCCGCGCCTTGATGGGGCGGCATAGCCGCGCCGACCCCTTGCCGGCACCGCCTCCTGCCCGCGCTCCGCTTTATGGCGTTATTTGACGCATAGCAGCCGTTCCGCTCGCCAAACCCCTTTCGCAGCCCTGCCATCAATGCGTAATCTCCCACTGATGTCATTCGGTTGCGAGGAGGAAAGCATGAGTGAAGTCGATGGCGCTACCCTGCTAGCGAGGAGCCTCAAAAAGCAGGGCATCGATCACCTGTTCGGGGTCGTCGGTTTTCCGGTCACCCCCATCGCCGCAGCCGCGCAGCAGGAAGGGGTTGCCTATATCGGCATGCGCAACGAGCAGACCGCGTCCTATGCGGCGCAGGCCTATGGCTATCTGACCGGCCGCCCCGGCGCCTGCATCGTTGTGACCGGACCGGGCGTGGTGCACGGTCTCGCCGGCCTCGCCAATGCCCAACAGAATTGTTGGCCAATGATCCTGATTGGCGGTGCTTCTGAGACCTATCGCGGCGGTATGGGCGCGTTCCAGGAAGAGCGACAGGTACTCATCGCCTCACCGTTCTGCAAATTCGCACACGCCATCGAAAGCGTTCAACGCATCCCCTATTATGTCGAGATGGCAACCCGGAACGCGATCAATGGCCGCCCCGGTGCCACCTATCTTGACGTGCCCGACGACATCATCACCGGCAAGTGCGATCTCGACAAGGTCGTCGAGGTCGAGCGTGCGCCGGATCCCCCGCGCATGGTTGCGCCGGCGGAAAACATCGAGGCGGCGCTCAACCTACTCCAACGGGCCGAGCGGCCGCTCGTGCTCGTCGGCAAGGGCATGGCCTGGTCGCGCGCTGAGGACGAAGTCCGTGCTTTCATCGAGCGCACACAACTGCCGTTCCTGCGTTCGCCAATGGGCAAGGGCGTGATGCCCGACGACCATCCACTGTCGGTCGCTGCGGCTCGCACGTTGGCGTTGCAGAAGGCGGACGTGGTCTTCCTGATGGGTGCGCGCTTTAACTGGATCTTCCATTTCGGGCAGGCACCACGCTTTGCGAAGGACCTCAAAGTCATCCAGCTCGACATTTCGCCCGAGGAGATTGGGCACAACAAGGCGGCGGAAGTGGCGCTGGTGGGTGACGGGAAGGCGATTATCCAGCAACTTAATAAGGCACTCGCCAGCCGCCAATGGTTCCATCCCAAGGACACGCCCTGGCGGCAGATGATTGCGCAAAAGTCAGCCGACAACTCGGAGCAGATTCGGCCGCAGATCAACGACGACGAAGCGCCGGCCAATTACTTCCGGGCCTTGCGCGACGTCGCCGCCTGGATGCCGAAGAACGCGGTCCTCAGCGCCGAGGGCGCGGGCACGATGGATATCGGTCTCACCCAAATACCGAGCTTCAATGCCCGTTCCTGTCTTAACGCCGGCACGTATGGGACGATGGGAGTTGGCCTCGGCCAGGCCATCGCCGCTTGCGTCGCGCACCCCGATCGGCCGGTCGTCCACCTGTCGGGCGACTCGGCGATCGGCTTTTCGGGCATGGAGATGGAGACGTTGGTCCGCTACAACTTCCCCGTCAAAATCGTCGTCTTGAACAATGGCGGCATCGGTCCGGGCATGCCGAAGATCCCGGATAACCCGATGTTCAACCTGAAGCCAAACGCGCTGATTTATGGTGCCCGCTATGACAAGGTCATGGAGGCCTTCGGCGGCAGAGGCTTCTTTGTCGAGGACCCCAAGCGCCTGCGCGCTGCCCTCGACGAGGCCATGAACTTCCGTGGCCCGGCCCTCGTCAACGTCGTCATCTCGCAGGGCTCTGCCCGCAAGCCCCAGCAGTTCCGCTGGCACAGCTGACGTGGTTGCAAAAGCAAAGGGTCGCGCCATTCCTGGCGCGGCCCTCTTTCAGTTCCCCCGAAGTTTTGTCGAGGCGGTCATTGCCGATCGCAGCGGCAAATCCAAGACGGTCTGCCCTGGAGCAGGCCGCCAACGCCTGAGCCCCCGCCAGCCATTTTCAACGGATGGGTCCCGTCTCGTACGCGGACCTCGCGGCACGGATCAGGCGCATCGCGCAAGGGGTGCCCAGGGCCGGCGTGAGGCGCGGTGATGATGTCAGCTATCGGCAGACAATCGCATTGAAGGGCCGCGGCGCGAATCTCAGAGGTGGTATCCGCGTGGGTTTGACGGCGAGGAGGCGTCGGGGAGCGGTTCATGTCGCTACTATCTGACGACGTGCGTTGGCGATTGATGGCGATCTACAGCGGCGCCGACCGGCACTACCACGACTTGCATCATATCGAAGCTTTGCTTGCGCTGGCAAAAGAGCATGCGCGCGAAATCGCCGACAACGCAGCGATTGAGGCTGCGATTTGGTTCCATGACGCGGTGTATGATCCAACCAAGTCCGACAACGAGGGAAAGAGCGCGGAGCTCGCAACTGAGCTCCTCGCGGGCGTGGCCGGTAAGGAGCGGCTAGAGTTCATCGCGGCGATGATTCGGGCGAGCGCGAACCACCGCGTCCCCGTATCGATGCAGGCACCGGCAGCGGATGATTGTGCGCTGTTTCTGGATATGGACCTTGCCATTCTCGGCAGCCCGGCAGAAGAGTTTGCTGCCTACGAACGAGCTGTGCGGCAAGAATACGATTGGGTCCCCGAGCAGCAGTGGCTGGCGGGGAGATCGCAGGTGCTGCGCAACTTCCTCGCGCGCCCGTTCATTTACGCAAGCCCGCAGTTTCGGGACAGCCATGAAGCGGCGGCACGATCGAACCTAAAGCGATCGCTGGCTTTGCTCGAGGACGGCCTCGCCTGACGTGTCGGGATTTGTTCAGGCCGCAGCGAGCCGACTTGTCGATGCGTATTGCTCAACGAGAAGGCGCTTGAGATGCAAAGCGATGGCTTGCATGCCACGCCGGCCGTCCTTTGCCTCCGCGTCGGGATTGTAATTGGTATTGGTGTTGACGTCGTAGGTGTAGGCGCGACCTTGTGCGTCCTCGATGAACTCGATTCCCGCAACGCCAACATCATTCGCAGCCAGGAAAGATTGCCAGGCTGGAATGAGCGGGTGCTCGAAACGTGACAGAATTTGGAACTTGTCTCCTGGCGCGACGGCTGGACAAGCCTCGCTTGGTTGCTCGATCTGGCAGACATCGGCAGGGCAAAGCTCGAAACCTCCCGAGGTGTCGACCCGCACGGCGTAGAACAGCCTTCCGCCAATGAACTCGACACGCGTGATGAAGGGCTCGGGCGCCTTGACGTAACGCTGAACGAGCATGATCCCGTCGACGGACTCCTCAAAGGCTTCACTGGCGAGATGCTCTTTGAGAGCGACCTCCGAGTAGATCAATTTGACGCCAAGGCCCTTGCCGGCGCGGTTGTGTTTGAGGATGACGGGATAGCCGAGGGCGGCGGCAGCACGGGGAATGTATTCGCGACCAATCGCGGCAATGGTGGCCGGGGTTTCGATGCCGAATTTGGTCAGCGCCTCATATTGGGCAACCTTGGAGATTTCGAGCTGAAGCGCGCGCTCGCCATTGACGATGGTGCGCCCATGTTTCGTAAGCCACGCGAGCACCGCCGCCGTGTATTCGGGCGCGTAGCGGTGCCCACGCGTGTGCGAGGAGGCACTCATACGATTGTAGAAGATCCCCTCAGGTGGCACCGATGTGAGATCGACCAAACCGCGGTCGAGAAACCACTCCGAGAACGGCGCATCGGACCCCTCAAGCTCGCGCCTCAGCGGTTCGACCCAGGGCGTGTTCTCGTGAAGCACAAAGATACGCGGGCGAGTGAGCTCGTTGACGGACAAAGACATGCGTACTCCTCGGCGTTGGAAGCGCCCCCGTTGGCGCGTCAGCGAGGCTGATATGGCGCAAGAATTGATCGAGTTGAAGACCCTTGAACGCGCTAAGAAATGCGGTTCCATTGTGGGCCAACTTCACGCATCGCTCGTTCTGCCGAATGCGCCGTTGAGAGAATGGCCGAGGTCGTCGCCTCGCCTGCGCCCAGCACCTGTGCCGACCTGGGAGGCGAATTTCTGACAGCTGGAGCTTGCCATCACTTCAGTCGCATGGGTAGCACGAACAGTGCCCCAGGCCTGCATCGCATGCGTCGAAGAGGCAGTTGCCTCGGAAGGCGATGCGCGGATCTCCCTGCAGTGTGTCTGGGCAGTGTGTCTGGCCAGTGTGTCTGGCCAGTGTGTGTCTGGCCAGTGTGTGTCTGGGCGGTGTGTCTGGGCGGTGTGTCTGCGTTTGGCACGAAGCGCTCTGCGTCGATTGACCTGTGTTTGGCCGCAATCGAAGGCGCCACGAGAGACGAGGTCAAAGAAGCTGGAACCAGCCGGCCTCGCACACGCAACGGGGATTTATGGCCGTGGCATCGAACACCGAAGACCTAGCTCTGGGCCGGCTCGTTGGAGCCCGGTCGCCAAATGGTCAATCGGATTGGGGTCGGACTGCCGCCGGAGCAGGGGTTGTGCTCCTGCGGACAGTTGGAGATTACCACGATCACATCCTTCTCGCAGCGCAGATCGACGTAGTCGCCGGGCTTGGAGATACCGTCGACGATGGCCACTCCGCCGTTCGCATCCACGGGGACGTTCATGAAGAAATTGATGTTGGCGGGAATATCCCTCGGTCCCATCCCGATCTCAGCGAGCGCCTTGATGAAATTGTCACGGCAACTCAAGGGAGCAGTGGCACCGTAGCGCACCATGTTGATCTCTCGGCTGCAGTTCCCAGCTAGTGTGTCATGGCGGCCGACGGTGTCCTCGATCATTGTCATCATCGGTTCGGCGATGTCATCATAAAGCACGCAACCCTTGGACAGATAAATGCTCTTAGCGAGCTTCATGGTGTTCGCGGCGTTATAGCGGACGGCGGTATCCCCAGCGTCGTAGATCAGCGTGTCGACGGCTTGGCAACCTTCCAGATCGATGATGCGTAGTACCGAGCCCCTGCTCAAGCGCTTGTGCCAATAGGCTCGCGCCGGCAGGACCTCGTCATGGATGACCCGGCCGGGGACTGAGGTCGACACCTGCATTGTTCGCCTCCTACTGCCGCACGTGTTGCCCCGCGTGCGCCGATTTCGGTCTCCGGCTGCCAACTGATCGCCGTTTGGTCAGCCGCGGCAATGATGGCACGATCCGAACCAGTCTTCGATCGCGGAGATTGGATCCTCCATCGCCATGCAATACGGGCAGCCAACGCCGTAACTCATACGCGCAAATCCTTGAACTGCGGCCTGTTGCTGATGACCTTCCTTACGAACCCGCATTCCGGCTCAACCTTCAGATTGAGGCTCCGCACCTCCTGAAGGGCGCCGCACACGAGGTGATAGCCGTAGCCACGGCCGCGCAGTGGCAAGGGCACCTCAGTGTAGAATATGGTCATCACGTTTCCGGCGATGCGGTAGTCCGCGATGGCGACACCGGCCGGAGTATCCATCTCGAACCTGTGCAGCTGCGCGTTGTTGCGAACGGGATTGAGCTCCATCAGGGCCTCATAACAGGTCGATGCACCGCTTTCCAAGGGCGCCGAGGGACGTGAGAATACCACGATCGTCGCCCTTCCCGTTCCCCAACAGCCACTCCAGCAATACCCTGCGCGCGTACGATCGGCAAACCCGGCTGCACGCCGAGAAGTTCGCGGCGGCCTTGTAAGTCAAACGAGGGCCAAACGGGCCAATTGCCAACCCATGCGCCGGTCACGTCCTCTAGCGGCTCACGCGAACCCCTAAGGCGGCGGTGCGTGAGAGCCCATGCCGCCGGGAGTGCGCATTCCTGGTGTCGCGCACAATCGTCTACGGTGTTCTGGTGACCTTGTGTGCACTGGTGCCCCGCCCTCAATCGTCCAGGCCCAGTTCCGAGCCCGACGGGAGTTCCACGGAGGGGCGGTCGTCGTCGCCCTCGGGTGAGCCGATGCGATAGGCGTAGCCGCGCGGGTGAGCCTTCGCAATGTCGAAAGGTCCGTAGTCGGTGAAGCCTTTCAAAAGCGTCCCTTGGAAGTAAACGCCACCTTGCAGCTCGAATACGCGCCAACCACTCAAGTCGCGACCGGCGAGCCATCCGCGCGCACAGTCCGGAACGGCATCGGCGCGGCAGCTGAATAGCTTCTCAGGCGACACCTTCTTGGAGCCGCCGCTCTTCAGCCGCACGTCGGCAACCTGTTCCTGGCGGCTTTGCTGAAAAATCTTGCTCTTGACGATTTCAAAATCATCGCACGTGCATGTCTGCGAAAATTTTCCACCGGCGATCAGGGCGCGAATGTCTCTGTCGGCGGCCATTGCGCGGTCCCGTATCCACTTCCGGCGCGTATCCGTCGCTTTGAGTCCGAATTGATGCTCGAAGTTATAGGTACATTCCAGGAACGGAACGCCATTTTTGAAACAATCTGGAATATCGATGAGATACGAATTTGCGGTCCGCAGCGGCTTGCCGGTTTCAACATTGTATTTGACCCACCCGCCGGCAGTGACGGCAAGACATATTGCTTCAACGGTGAACCCCCGCTTTGCGTAGTGGCGCACAAACGGGTCGGAAAGCGTGATCTCGCGTCCCCCCGCTTCCAGGAAGCACTTGTTGGGGAAGCTCGGGCCGGCCGCGACCGTTCCGATTTGAAGGACCTCGCCGGCGGCATTGAAGAACCGTTCAGAAATACCAACGCCATACAGCGTTTTCGCATCGACCTTGTATTGCTTCAGTGTGGGTGGTTGATAGCTGCGGTCCCAATCGGGTTCGCGCTGTGCCAAGGCGGGGACAGAGGCGCTAAGCCAAAGGATCAGTAGTCTCAGAGTTACAAGCCAAAGGCGTTTCATGTGCTGCTCCCCTCCTCGCTCAGGCTGTCCACCAAAGGCGGGCGTCATTGGCCCACGCTGATCATTGCCGATCGTCCGCTCGCGAGCTGCCATCGGGCGGGCTCAAGTTGCAGACCTTTGGCTCGGTGAAGTCTCGGCGCAGGTTTCCCGTCACCGCGCGCTTGTGGTGGTAGTCACTTCGTTCGCATACATCAAAAACACAGGCATAGTTTAGTTTGGCAAAGTCGAGGGCCGACATCAACTCCAAGGTTGGCCCAAGGTGAACTAAGGTTGGTCCGTGTCCAGCCGAAGTGGCGCGCGGGATTGTTCAGAGGAAAGAGCGCAGCCCGCCGAGGTGACCGAGCATTGGACGATGCGCCTGGGCGTATTGGTGTCGTTGGCGGCCGTGAAACTTGCCAGCAATTGGTGCCTGGCCCGTTTGCCAGGCCGTTGGTCACGCACCCATATTCCATGGTGACGTCGGCGGCCCCGGCAAAAGGCGTCTTCGAGTTCGCGCTGCCAATCGGGCCCGTCTTGCGTGTCTGGCAATGTTCAGGGACGGTAGTGGCGCCCAATTCACTGGGTAGGCTACGCTGGTCGACGGACCGTCGCATTTGCCACGAGGAGGGATACATGTGGCGCCTAGTGGTGTGCCTATTCATCGGCGTTTTCTGCGCGGCCGCACCATGCGCCATGCCACGAGCGCTGGCGCAACTCGCGACCAAGGACACCGC